>RRYU01005055.1_pt1 | contig 67529 bp, 47 predicted proteins | sample 2162651 | NCBI WGS metagenome assembly RRYU01 (sample SAMN10267283, study PRJNA491782) | microbial mat metagenome | isolation source: biomat in the production well | place: Japan: Minami-Kanto gas field, natural gas well KTG3 | collected 2017-06 | reverse complement strand
GTCTGTACTCATCTGCTCGCTCGTTTCACACAACCTGCGTAAGAGCCGAATGTATGGGTCCATTATAAGATCAGCCACACGCTCTTCGGCAGCTCGACGGGCCGCCGCTTCAGCCCGGCGGGCGGCGGCTTCCTCGGCGGGCCGCCGCAACCGCTGGCCCGTGGTCAGATCGAACAGTGCCAGCCGCGTCTCCTCGCGCAGCAGGCGCACGCCCAGCGCCGTGCTGACCAGCGCCCCCTCGGCGTCGGGTTCCAGCCGAACATAGTCCGTGCCCACCAGGTGGAAGCCCTGCAAGGGCGGCGCGAGATACTCGGCCAGCGGGTCAAATAGAATATAGTCCGTCACGCCCAGCATGGCATACAGGGCGCGTTTGCTGCCCAGATCCTCGAGTCGGGTTGAACGCGATGAGATCTCAATCACCAGAGTTGGCGGCAGCCCCTCGACCCACAGCGTGTAGACGCGCCGCTGCCCATTGTCAATGCCGCGCACCACAAAGACATCGGGCGCGACCACGGCTGAGGGATTGCCCTGCTCGTAGTACAGCATCAGATTGCCGCTGACATAGACCTGTGGGTCAGGACGAAAATGTTCGCTCAAGGCGGCGATCAGATCCAGGATCTCCTGGCGGTGGACATCCGTTTCGCCCACAGGGGTACCATCGCTTTCTGGATAGATGAGGGGCGCGGTGGTCAGTACCTGTGCATCCATCGGCTGATCCTTTCCGTTCGTGGGGAGCGTATGGACACCGTCCCTGCTCGATAGATGTACAATGGCATTATAGCACATGTGAACTATTCTGGCTATGTTGTATAGCCAGAATAGTTCACATGCGTGGGAGCGCCCGCTGATCCGTGCGCCACGCGCCCCAACCGGCTCTGGCATGAACAGCAGCAGCACGAGAGAATCTCCGTGCCTCCGTGTCTCCGTGGTGAATCGTTCCCCCCCCACACGTGAACAGGTACCAATCCTCCCTCACCTTGTCACCCCCGCACTTGCATGCTACACTGCGCACATGCCAGACGACCAGCAAGCCGATGTAGCCCTGCGCGAGACGGCGCGGAGCGCCTCTAGCGCCGTGTTGCGCTATCGCGTACCGCCGCGTTTGCGCGGCCTGGTGCTACCCGGCCAACTGGTCTGGGTGCCTTTGCAACGCCGTCAGGTGCAGGGCATCGTTCTGTCGCTGGTTTCAGCCGACTATCCGCCCGGCGACACGCTGCGCGACATAGACGACCTGGCCGACCCCGAAGCAGTTATTCCAGCGAACGGCTTGCTGCTGGCCCAACGTGTCGCGGCGACCTATCGCGCACCCCTGTATGAAGTACTGGCACTCATGTTGCCTCCCGGTGTCGCACAGGCATCCGAGATTACCTGGCGCGCTACGTCTGCTGGCATTGTGGTTGCACTTGGCACACTGCCCGAACGTGAACGTGCTATCCTCTACTATCTGCGTACCCATGGCGAAACCAGTGAGCGCGAACTGCGCCGCGAGTTGCGCGGTGGCGATAACGAACTGCGCGAGGCGTATGCCTTTTTGCTTGAACGTGGTCTGGCCGCACGAGGCACCATCCTGAATGCACCACGCGTCCGTCCCCGCCGCCAGCGTATGGTTCGCCTGTGCGTTTCTACAGCCGAGTTGACCATCATCCTGGACAGCCTGAAACATGCCTCGCGCCAGCTTGCCGTTCTGCGCTGGTTGTTTGAACGCCAGCAGACCATCGAGCTGACACTGCAAGCTGACGGGCAGGCAGCAGAACAACACCCTGATCTTGAAACACCGCTTCCCACAGCAATACTCTTCCCTGTCACGGATATTTATGCAGACACCGGAGCCAATCTGGCGGTGTTGCGCACACTCGAACAGAAACAGGTACTGGTGCTGGAAACGCACGAGGTTCGTCGCGATCCCCTGGCTGGCGATGGTGTTGCACCTGATGTGCCCCCACCCCTGACCACCGAGCAGCGCCGGGTGTGGGAACCGATTTCCCGTGCGCTTGATACCGGGCTGCGTGAAGCCAATCCCACGTCCACTACCTTTGTCCTGCATGGCGTCACCGGGAGTGGCAAGACCGAGATTTATCTGCGCGCAATTGGGCGTACGTTGCGACTGGGCCGCCAGGCGCTGGTGCTGGTACCCGAAATTGCCCTGACGACCCAGCTTGTGCGGCGTTTTGCAGCTCGCTTTCCTGGCCGGCTGGCGGTGCTGCACAGCAGGCTGGCGTTAGGCGAACGCTACGACGAATGGCGGCGCTTGCGCCGGGGCGAGGCCAGCATAGCCATCGGCAGCCGTTCAGCCGTTTTTGCGCCTCTGCCTGACCTGGGACTAATAATTGTCGATGAAGAACACGAGCCGACCTATAAGCATGATGGTAGCCCACGTTTCCATGCCCGCGATGTCGCCGTTCAACTGGGCGAACTAACCGGCAGCGTGGTTATTCTGGGCAGTGCCACCCCGTCCGTCGAAAGCTACTATGCTGCCCGTAGCGGACGCTTTAGATTGCTGGAAATGACCGAGCGCGTCGGCAAACTGCCCTCCGCCGATGGCCTGCCGCGCACCCGTACGCTGCCACTTCCGCATGTGCAACTGGTCGATATGCGCCGTGAACTGCAAGAAGGTAACCGCTCGATCTTTAGCCGCGCATTGCACCAGGCCATCGGCACAGCCCTGGCCCAGCAACAACAGGTGATCCTGTTTCTCAACCGCCGCGGGGCTGCTTCGTCGGTGGTATGCCGCGACTGTGGACATACCGCTACATGTCCCAACTGCCACACTCCGCTGACGCTCCACTACGACGACAGCGATGCAACCGCCAGTGATGAACCAGCCAGCTTGCACTCTTCACTGCTTATCTGTCATACGTGTGGGCATCACGCGATGATCCCGACCATCTGCTCACACTGCCTGAGTCCTCGCATCAAAGCCTTTGGCGTCGGCACGCAGCGCGTCGAAGAAGAAGTACACCGCTGGTTTGCCGATGCACGTGTACTGCGCTGGGATCGTGACAGCGTGGTTGGCAAAGATGCCCATAGTCGCTTCCTGGATCATCTGCTACGCCGCGAGACCGATGTGCTGATTGGTACCCAGATGATCGCCAAAGGCCTGGATCTGCCGCATGTCTCGGTGGTGGGTGTAGTGGCGGCTGATACCGCCTTGAACCTGCCCGACTTTCGCAGCGGTGAACGCACGTTCCAACTGCTCACCCAGGTGGCCGGACGCGCTGGGCGACATCTGACCGGCGCACAGGTGGTAATCCAGACCTATTCACCCGACCATTATGCCCTGCGCGCAGCTCAGGAGCATGACTATCATGCCTTTTACACCCAGGAAATCGCCTTTCGGCGGCAGGTTAGCTATCCGCCTTATGGCCGACTGGTACGCTTTATCTGTAGTCATAGTAGCCAGGCAACCTGCCAGCGCAATGCCCAGCACCTGGCCGAGCAGATCTACGCAACCGCAACCCGCCTGCATCTGGACGACTGGGGACTGATTGGCCCGGCCCCCGCCTTTTTGCAACGTATACGCGGGCGCTGGCGCTGGCATTTGCTGGTACGTATAGCCGATCCATTTCCCCTGCTCGATGCGCTACAACCACTCTATGGCTGGATCATCGATGTAGACCCGGTGCATGTGCTATAATTTACAGTAGTTACGCAATAGCCCATCCGTTGGATGGGCTATACCTATCGTTCGGCAAGCTCACAGCAGGAGGTAGGGCGGAAGTAAGGTTCTTTTCTCAAAAATTTTCCCGTAAGGAAAATTTTTGAGAAAAGAATATACACTTCCACGCTGCCGCAGGCGGAACAGGTCTTTCGTTCGGTCAAACGACTGGTTTGCATGTCCAACGCACAACTCCTATAATTTATGATAGTTAGAAGTATAGTATGGTCTACCGGCGACCATCTACGGTCTATGCACTAGCAGCAAAGAGTAGATTATGAGCATTCGACGCATTTTACGGATTGATAACCCTGAAGACCACAAGATCCTGAAAACAAACTGCCGTCCGGTCAAGCTACCCAACCGCGAATTAAAGCACCTGGTGGCAGATATGTTCGAGACCATGCTCGACGCCAATGGCGTAGGTCTGGCCGCGCCCCAGATCGGGTTGCCCATTCGCCTGACCGTGATCTGGATTCCACCCCTTATGGAAAAACAGGAAGACGGCAGCGAGGTTGAAGTTGAACCGGCTGAAGAGTATATTCTGATCAATCCCAAGATCGTCAAGATGAGCAACGAAGAGGTCATACGACAAGAGGGATGTCTGAGTCTGCCCGGTTGGTATGGTGATGTCCCCCGCGCTACATGGGTAACGGTCGAGTTTCAAGATTTCAACGGCAAGCAGCACCGCCTGCGTAAGGCTGGTGATCTGCTCGGCTGGGCCATTCAGCATGAAGTTGATCATCTGAACGGCATTCTCTTTACCGAACGCATCCGCGATCTTTCGACGCTCAAGGATCTGAGTCAGGAGCAGCCACCAGATGAGGCCCAGGTAGCTCAGCCGAGTATACCGCCAGCTCAGACAGATCAGAGCCAGCAAACCAGCGACAACGCACCGGCGGCCCGACAAAGCGTGTCTGCACCGCCAGCACGCATGTCCGATTCTGTGGCACGGCCTTGATCTCCAATGTAAAATAAGGTGACATTATGCGCATAGGTCTACAAGTTCCTCACTTCGACTGGCCAGGTGGCACAACTGAAATCGGGCCGCGCCTGGCCCAGATCGCACGTGTGGCCGACGAGGTTGGTTTCGACAGTCTCTGGGTTATGGATCACTTCTTTCAGATCGAGGTCATTGCACCAGCCGATACACCTATGCTGGAAGGCTATAGCACGCTTAGTTTTCTGGCTGGCATAACCAGGCAGATCAAACTGGGCACGCTGGTCACCGGTGTGATTTATCGGCATCCCGGTATTCTGGTCAAAACTGTGTCAACGCTGGATGTACTGTCCGGCGGGCGGGCCTATTTTGGCATCGGGGCGGCCTGGTACGAGCGTGAGGCGCTGGGGTTGGGCGTGCCCTATCCCGTGCTAAAAGAACGCTTTGAGCAACTGGAAGAAACGTTACAGATTGCGAAGCAGATGTGGTCGGGCGATCTAACCCCCTACCGGGGCAAACATTACCAACTGGCCGAGCCGCTCAATAATCCGCAACCGATCTCACGCCCACATCCACCCATTATGGTTGGCGGTGGCGGCGAACAGAAGACGCTGCGAATGGTCGCACAGTATGCCGATGCCTGTAACCTTTTCCTGTATACAGGTATCGATTCAATCAGGCACAAGCTGGATATATTGCGCAGTCATTGTGAAACGCTTGGGCGGCCTTACGACGAGATTGAGCGTACGGCCCTCGGTACGGTGCATCTGGGCGAAGGGGGCATGACCACGGCACAGATTATTGCTATGTGCCGCGAGGTGGCCGACGCTGGCATTCAGCATCTTATCCTTAATATGCCCGCCAATGTTTTTGCAATCACGCCTCTGGAGATATTTGGACGGGAAATCATACCCGAGGTGGCCGGGTTCTGATGTAAACATAGCCGATGGACGATTGTTCGGCGGCATCCTGACGATAGGTAGGGGCGACCGGCCGGTCGCCCCTACCTCCCTATTTTCATGCGAACGTTGTGCGAATGATTCGCATGGGCATCTAAGACATGATTTCAGGATGACCAATTTCACTTTACATATCACTGACAGATTGGTTGCGTGAATCACCCCACCCCTAGCCCCCGCCCCTGCACGGGGCGGGGGAACCAGACAGGGCGTATCGTCTAACCAAACTGTAAAGTAAGCATGAACCATGTCTAACGTGAAAAAGCCGATGAACGGTAGGCATGGTTTGCGAACCGTGCCTACCGGCTATTCATCACGCTTTGCATTGTGCGCTCTACGAAGAACTCAGCACTTCGCTGAGGGGACGCACCTCGATACCCATCTCGGCGAAACGTTCCAGAACCAGTGGTAGGGCTTCGACCGTCGTGGTGCGGATGCAGCAGTGCGAGAGGATAATCGAGCCATAGAGATCCGCCGGATTCTGGGCACTGGTCATCTGCTCCAGAATATACTCCAGCGTCTTTTCACCACCAGCCGCATCGCCACTATCGATTGTCCAGTGAACTGGCAGATAGCCCTGCTCAATAACCTTGAGCACTGACCGATCATCGTGGCTGCCGTAGGGAAAGCGGAAGTAGGGACGGGTGCTTGTGCCAGTAATATCTTGCACAATCTGTTCAGTAGCGGCCAGTTCCTGGGCGATCTGCTCGTCGGTCAGCGTGCGAAAATCGGCATGCGAGAGCGAATGGTTAGCCAGTTCATGCCCGTCGCTGATAATCTGGCGCGCCAGGTCGGGATGCTGTTCAACCCATGGGCCAAGCACAAAGATGGTAATGCGCGTATGATGCTCGCGCAACACCTGTAACATACGTTCAACATCCACGTCACCTGTTTCCAGATCGACCGTTAGCGCCACACGGGGCTGATTCACGGCTCCGTGGTTAATCAAGAGCGGTGCAGTCTGTAACATACTGTTGTTGCCGGTGAGACGAGGCACAATCACAGGATTGCCGGGCGCAGGTGGCCCCTGCACACGGTTATACGTGCGGATCAACTCGGCATCGCTGCCACCCAGCATAGCAATACGTTGCCAATTGTCGCCTGGTGCAACCATATACGCCATATAGCCTTCGACGGGAGGTTGCAGATCAGGTAACATTGTCAGATCAGCAAGTTCAAGCTCACTGGTACGAACCCAGAACTGGCCGGCAGGGTCAAACTCATGCTGGATCCATCCGCTGCCATAGCGTGCGATCGGTTGATAGGCTGTTCCGGCAGCGATAGCCCCGAAGACCTCGCCATTGGGCGCGTACCAGGCCACAACCGGTTGGAGCAATTCCGGGCCGGTAGTGGTCGACCGGGCAGTGTGAGAACTACCACCGCCCCATACATTATTCCCGATTAGAATCGCCAGCAATAACACCGCCACAGCCAGGCCCGCAGGCTTTAACCACGAGCGCGGCAACCCGACCCTGGCCTTGCCCTGTACACGCGTATCACGGCGACGTCTGGGCATGCCCCGATCTGGCGATTTTGTCTGCTTCTGTCGTTCAAGTCCATCCGGCAAAAGCGTTACAGACCAGGCGACAATCCGGGTGACAATCTGGATGACAATGGCACGTGCCTGTTCGAGATAAGGCGCGCGGTTGCGTGGACGCGCCATGGTTCGTCGGCGTGCCCCATGTTGTGACGATCCGACCCGTCGCCAATGATAGGGCAGATGCTCATCTGTCTGATCGCGCTCGCGCATAGGTACTCCTCAGACTACGGATGGTAGACAATGGTCGATGATTAGACAAGGTTCGTAGTTATTTTACTCTGATGATACGTCCTCTCCCCCCGGCCCCCTCTCCCTGAGGGAGAGGGGGAGATGGGCGTCCTGACGGCACACGCTCTGCGTGTGCCGTCAGGACGCCCCATTCGGGGTCCCCCACCCCGTGCAGGGGCGAGGGCAGGGGGCGGAGTGATTCACGCGACCAATCTGTCTGTGAACGGTAACGTAAAGTTGACTAGTCTGAAACCTTGTCTTACTGATCTACGGACTATGGATTATGGGCTTTGTTTGCAGCGATGTACCCTAGTTTACCATAATTCCTCGGATTCTATACAAATAATTCATCCATATCTGCTTGCGCTTTCTGGCGACCTTCTGGTGAGCGAATATCGGATCGACCAAGGGCTTTGTAGAAGTCGGTGTCGTAGGGACGGGTACGGATCACAACCGGCATGGGCACAGCGTGGCCCATCACCATGGCTTGTTGTTTGGATTCGAGGCTGGCCAGCACGGCTTTCAGGCCGCTGCTGCCGCTGACGCCGGTAAAGACCGACTCGATATCTTTGTCGTCGTTGAGCAGGGCGGTAACGCGTGTGCCAAGCTGGCTCATCACCTCGGCATCAATCGAGGAGGGGCGCTGGTCAACCACCAGCAGGGTGACGCCATATTTACGTAGTTCGCGTGCAATGGTACCAAAAATCGTCTGCTTGGCCGTAATCGGATTCAGGAATTTATGTGCCTCCTCAATGGTGATCATGAGCTGACGTGGCCGGTCGGACGGATTTTTGCTATTGAGGAATCGCTCGGTCTGATCAACCCAGCGGCGGCGGATGCGGCGGGTGACAATATTGGCCACCAGCATATAGGCCAGGCCGCTGTCGTGTCGTCCAAACTCCAGGACAACATGACGACCCTGTGCCAGGGCGTCGATCATACGATCGACCACCGAGAAGTCGGCCTGGTCACGCACGAACCCCAGGCGAGGAATCTGGCCCAGCTTACGCTTGAGCGCACTGATTGCCCCGACATGGGCGCCGGTACTCTCGGCAAACTCTTTGAGGGCATCACTGTCCATCGCCAGCAGCGTACGCATCCATTGCTGCTTGTAGTGGTCAGCCAGCAGATACGACGACTCGGTGGCAGTGGCACTCAGGTTGAGTTCATGTTCCAGTGGAATGATATCTTCGACATCGATTTGATCCAACCCGATGACTACCTCGCCATCGACACCGACATTACGCCGACGCGAAGTATCGGCGTCAAGTGAGTAGATCAGCACATCGCTACCAAAAAGCTGGCGCAACCCTTTGACAAAACGCCCATCCTCAGTAGTGGCGTCCCAGCCATATTCGCTATGCATATCGAAGATCAGGTTGCTGGCCGTGTTGGCCTGGATGCTCCCACACAGCAGCAAGCGGGTCAGGAAGCTCTTGCCGGTGCCGCTCTTGCCAAAGATGCCGTTACTCCGTTCGACAAAACGCTCCAGGTTGATACACACGGGCACATCCATGTCGATAGGACGGCCAATCTCAAAGCTGACGCCGCTCTCTTCGCCAAAGACGCGCATAAAATCCTGTTCGTTGGCCTCGTACACCGGCGAGAAGTGGCGCGGAATCGTCTTGACTGGCAGCAAGCCCTCGTCCAGATCGCGAGGAAGCATCAGGCGTGGCATCATCTCCAACGAGCCGTAGGTCGATGTCCCGGCCAGCACTTCGTGAATAAACAGATCGCCGTCGGGCGGGTCAATCAGCACTTTCTGATTGGTGGCTTCCAGCACCACATTGGTGATCATCGAGAAGAATTCATGTTTCTCGCCCTGAATCACCACAAACTTGCCCACACGCATATCTTCGACACTCTCGCGGGATTCCAGGCGAGCGGTAATGCCCTCAACCAGTGAGCCACTGGTGACAACGCCGAGCCTGGTACGCGCAAATGCGGTCATAGGTTTTCCTTCGTCCACTAAGACAAGGTTCACGTTTACTGGATAGTTTGGTTGGATTATACGCCCTCACCCACCTACCCCCCTCTCCCTCAGGGCTTATCAGTACCCACAATTGTACCGCATCAAGATGCGATAGAGCAGGTAGCTTCTCGCCTTCCACAGGTACCGGCGGAGCTGCGCCCGCTGAGATTCTATTGTTTTCGGTTTGGTGTGGCGGCAAAGCCGCCACACCAAACCGAAAACATTTTTTTACGGGGGCCGGAGGCCCCCACACCCCCAACGTGTGGGTCATGCATAGCCCTCAGGGAGAGGGGAGAAACGGGGCGTCCGTCTTCCCCCGCCCCTGCACAGGGCGGGGGCCAGGGGGTGGGGTGATTCACGCGACCAATTCGTCTGTACAGTGTACAGTACAATTGGTCATCCTGAAATCATGTCTAATCAAAAAATTACCATCATCAGCCCGATGATAACCACCAGCACGGCGATCACAATGCCCGGGATCAGCCAGGAAGGTTGCGAACGCTGGGCGGGAGTTGCCCGGGGTGTTGACAGTGGGACGGATTGGGCAGGTGCATCAGACAGGCCGCGCCAGACCTGGGCGCGCTGCAGAACGTCATGAGATCGGTGGCGGGTTACCACTACCAGCGTTCCAGCGCGCCGAGTGGGCAGAGCATATTGATCCAGTTCCTCGGACAGTTGTTTGCGGTACGTTGCTAAATCCGTACTGATACGTTCTTCGCCGGGGATACCGGCTATATCGTTATGGGCCTGCAATGACAGCAGATGGCGTGGTAGGGTGGTGTCGATGCGAAAGCCGGTGGGTGCAGACGGATCGGCAATCACATGTTCATCAACCAGGCATGCCAGAGGGGTACCCTCTTGCAGGGCCGACACCGCAATGCCCCGCAGGGTACGTTCGTTATCCAGGGTGCCAATACAGAGCAGAATATTCTGTACATTGCGGCGTGTTCGTTTGCTCTGCTCACCCACGCCCAGGCCTGTGATCTGCAGGGTGAGTTGTTCACCTGTGCGTACCAGCAGCACTGAAAAATCTTCACCATAGATCAGATCTTTTGCCGCAGGATGTTCAACCCTGGGCGGATCAAGCAACTCCTGCGTGCCATCCGGGTACAGCTTGACCCAGCGATAGCCCTGGTCAAGCGCGTCACCGCGTGTGCGGATGTAAAATTCCATGGCCTGTTCCTTTGTGTTGGGTAATGGGCGATAGGCCCGTCACCCTGTCTCACGTGCAGGTTTTTTATGTAGGGACGCGCAGCAGCGCGTCCGTAGGGCGTTCTGTTGCGGAAAACATCTGCACGGACAGGCAGAAGCCTGTCCCTACGGATGGCGTCACAACGCGATCTATCCAAAAACCATACACCTGAAAGATCACCCTATTACCCACGTTGTTCAGACAGCCTGGCCTGTAAAGCGGCGATCTGGTTGTCGTTACACTCGCCCTGCCCCTGCCAGAAGATCCGCCCGGCGCGGTCGATCAGCAACAAGGTTAGACTGTCGATGCGTTCCAGGTGAAGTGCCTTGAGAAATGCTTCCTGATTGTGTTTAATTAATACGACTTGCTGCGCTGCTGATGCGTGGGTCAGCAGGTGCTTGAATGTGGCATCAATAGGCGATGTAGTCAATAGCATAACATAAAACTGGGTTTCGTATTGCCGTAGCAGGCGATGCATCTGGTCGAGCCAGCGCTGGCCCTGAGCGCGATGGTGCAAATGCTTGCCCAGCATAATCAGGTTCAGGTCTGATGCAAACTGATCCGGCAGAAAGAGTGACTGACCAGCCTGGCTGCGTATGATGATCGAAGGGAAGTATGCTGGCATGGTGCTTGTAGGCAGCGGTAGACTCTCTGTCTGCACCGAGGTCAACCCGCGCCAGACGTGCGCGTGGGTCAGCAATCGAGCCGGGCGATGGCGGGTGATAACCACTGGATAGGCGTTGTGCTGGGGCAGGCGATAGGCGTATAACTCGTCACACAGGTGTTGGCGGGCAGCAGCCGTATCTGTTTCGATACGAGCGCTCATCCGCGGCGGACGATCCTCGGCGGCGCGTAGCTGGCTTAGTGTCTGGCGCAAGCCGTTTGGGTCAACCTGGAAGCCTGGCGTTGTGGGTATCATGCTGATATGTCGATCGACCATAGCAGCCAGGCTGCCTTCGATGGCGGCAACGGCGATGCCACGCACGATACGTTCGTCGGACGTGGGTACGACACAGACCAGCACATTCTGCACATTCTGGCGTGTACGGTTACTATGCGTTGTGACGGGCAAGCCAGTGATATGCAGCGTCAGGGTTGATCCAGCACGTGCGATCAGCAAGGCAAAATCTTCGGCATAGATCAGCCGCCCGGCCTCGGGTTTCTGGGCAATCAGCGGCTCGGGTGACATCTGGCTCGTGTCGTCTAACCGAACCCAGCGATAGCCCTGATTGATCTGGTCGCCACGTGTGCGCAGGTAAATGTCCATAATCGAAAGTAGATTAGTCACGTGAGTCACCCCACCCCCTAGCACTCACACGGGTCATTTTTTGGCCCGACCGCATGCCAATGGGATGATCGGTAGGGGCAACTCACCGTGGTTGCCCCTGACAGCGTGTCCGGCATCAGGATGCCCTGGGGCAGGCACGGGGGCCTGCCCCTACCGAAAAAACCTACCCCTGCAAGTCCCCCCTGCCTCCCTCTCCCCGCTGGGGCTATACATGACCCACAATTCTACCGCATCAGGATGCGGTAGAGCAGATAGCTTCCCGCCGTCCACGGCTACCGGCGGGGCTGCGCCCCGCCGAGATCAATACTGTTCGGTTTGTTGTGGCGGCTTTGCCGCCACAACAAACCGAACAGTATTCTTTTTGCGGGAGCCTCCGGCTCCTGCCCCCCGATGTGTGGGTAACGCATAGCCCCGCTGGCGAGAGGGGGGTATCCACCTAGCGGTGTCACGCGGCGGCTTCGCCGCCGCGTGACACCGCCGAGTGTTCTCCCCCTCCCCTGGCAGGGGAGGGGGTAGGGGGGTGGGGTATCATCGCATGACGATCCCGTCTGGTTCAAAACTGTCCCTTTTCAAACAGTCTCTAATGTAAAAATAGCCGATGGATGGTAGGGGCAACATATATGTCGCCCAGTTGCAGGATAATATATCAACTCCGCATCATCAACAACTCTTCGCCCTGGACAACCTCGAACTCACGGTCGTTCTTGCAGCCGCGGGCAAAGGTTTCCACACTGGTGCGCAGATAATCATCGGCCCCAAATAGATCGCGCAAGGAACGCCAGATCGGGTTAAGCGGGCCAAAGCCCTCGCGCCGTTCGGTATAGGCCCGACTGAGCAGAAAGCGCAAGATGTAGCGTAGCGGCTGATCGCCGTTGCGCGGGCGATAGATCGAGTCGGGGCCAATTTTGCGAAAGTAGAATGTTGGCGGCGTGTTGTCTTTCTGGGCAGTGCCCACATGCGAGAAAATAATCTCTCCCAGAGTCTGCACCGGAGTAATCGCAACTGCCACTTTACTATGCAGTTCATCGGAGGCGAACAGACTAAACAGCGACTGATACTTCTCTTTGATTGTGCGGCGCAGTTCTTCGGCGCGTAGTTCGTCGCGTACATAGCTTTCGCATTTCACCGGTGCAAAGAGAACCAGGCGCGGCCCTTCAAGGCGCTGGTATGCTTCCAGAAACATGGTGCGGATCACCAGCGGCTGGTTAATGCTGGTATGCCAGATGCCATCTGCCTCCATCATGGCCGTTGCGTCGATAGTAATTACCACCACCGCACTGGCACGCACCATATCGGCTACCTGCTGACGGGTTTCTTCGGATTCCTTCAGATACTCGCCGGGATAATCTTGAAAATGCAGATAGATCGCCGGTTTTTCATCGGGCTTACCAATGCCGAAGTCATACGAATTCTGTTCCTGGCTAGGCGCGATGCCTTTGTCTTCGGTAATTTTAATATGGTTAAAGAGATCTTCCAGGCGGCTTAACTGATCCGACAGAATGCTGACCGTTGCATAATCCGGCGTCAGTTGCAGGGCCGTTTCGCCGACCGTATCTTCAAACCATTTATTCATAGCGGCCAGCAGGCTGGTTTTGCCGACGCGCGTATAGCCCAGCATGGTAATGCGCGGTTGCCGGCCGATGGTTCTGGTCATAATCAGTCCTTTCTTAGACATGGTTCAGGGTTACTGTACCGTTTGGCTGAACTGCGGTCATAGAGCGTTCTGGTAGACGATACGCCCTCACCCCCCGGCCCCCTCTCCCTGAGGGAGAGGGGGGAGACGGGGCGTCCGTGTTCCCCCGCCCCTTGTAGGGGCGGGGGCCAGGGGGTGGGGTGACTCACACAACCAATCTGTGCGTGAATGGTAACGTACATCTAGTCATCCTGAAACCATATCTTAAACCTCGAACTGGAACCGTTCTGGCTGATTGGCCTGTTGCACCCGTTTCACGACAGTATGCCATTCTTCCTGGATGCGCTGCGAGTCGGTCAGGTCGCCAAAGATTTCGGGCCAGACTTCTAGCTTGACCTCGTCGTAGAAGCCTTCCCATGTACGGGCGATATGGGGTGTGCGCAGAATCTGGTCAATAAACTCTTCGATCACGGCAAAGGCTGCTTCGTTGGGCGAGGTGAGCAAGCCATGCAGGGCCTGTTCGACGCGGGCGACCGTTTCACCGTAGAAGAGTTCCAGGTGTTCCTGCACATCGCTGGCCGAGGTGATATCTTTCAGTTGTGAGTTAGGCAGGTCGGGAGTGAGCTTATCCAGGTGTTTGCGTACACGATGGTGCAGAAAGCCGCGATAAGACAACTGGAATGTGGCGATCTGCGCGAAGGCGCGGCGTAGTTCGGGCGCATCCTCGGGGATACGCCGGGCCATTTCGGCGAAAAACGCTGCGCCGTCGGCGGCAACCACCTGCCCCAGTCGCCCGTGGGTTTTCAGCAAGTCGGCCAGTTCGTTGCGCACCTCGTCGACAAAGGCATCGAGGGCCGGGTCGAGATTGCTCAGGCGGCTGGTCAGGCGGGTGCGGGCATCATGCAAAAACTGATGATAGGCAATCGTGTATGATCCCTCCAGGTCGCGCCGATCCTGGATCTGTTCCAGGGTTGGCAAGAGATTAATGCTCTTGCTTGTCCAGATCGACTCCGCGATCGCATGTTCCAGCAGCGTACTCTCGGTATCGCGGCGGGTATGCAGGTCGCGCACATGCGTTTCGAGAGCGCGGGTCAATTCTTGCCACAACGCATCGAAGCGTTCACGGAACACCGCTGACGTACCGCCACGCGGCAGGGCGACCGACAAAGCCTGGCTGGCCCGTTCCAACTCAGCGTGGATATGCTGGTGCAACACGAGCAAACTCTGGCGGCATGCGTCGGCATACTGCTGGTCTAATTCTCGAATATGTTCGAGCAGATAGGCCAGCACGCGATCGAGAATATCGTGGCGGACGTCGGTTGGATTGGCGCAATCGACGATCATGCTATCGACAAACTGGAGTGAGGCGGGCAACTCGGCCTGAATCTTCTGGCAGAGTTCGGTGTTATCACCCAGGCCTGATGGCGGACTAACCTGGTTGAGTACCAGCATAGACCACTGCGCGATAGGCAGGGGCAGAGCGCGGCGGGCCGTATCGTAGAGTTGCACATCCACATCGCCCAGAAAGTCGCCGCCGGGAGCGGGCTTTTTCACAAACAACACAAAGTCGACCAGATCGCCCAGGGTTTCGATCAGGCGTTCCTGATTGCCGATACCGGTATCGCCCAGGCCAGGCATATCGATCACCGCAATCGCGCCCAGGTCGCTATGGGGAAAAGCGCATGTGATGCGAGCTGCGCGCACAGCCATATAGTTATAGGTAGGCTGACCAGTATCGCTATACTGCGCCACATAGCGGCGAAACTCAGACACAGGGATCGGGCGAGTATGGGGTGGTTCAAGCAGGCGGCGATACTCGTTCAGATGTTCCTGGTAACGATAGAGATGGCGATACTTCTCGATCAGATTGGCCCGCCCGTACTGTTGCACGATGTCGGGATCAAATGGCCGATCGGCATTCATAGGCAAATGCTGCATCTCAAAGCCAGCGATAGTGAGCGGAGGCGCCCCCAGGCCGAGCAAGTCGTAGTAGGGCGCAATAATCTCGGCCAGAAATTCCTGTTCCGAGTAGCACGTAATTTCGGCATGGCTCGGCGGGATGGGATCATTCTGAATAACGCTACAGACGCCAGTGCAATGCAGCAGATTGCCGGTAGGAATTTCGGTGGCAGTTAGCCCACTGAGGCTTTGCAGCAGCAGACTTTTGCCCTGGCGCGCGCGCCCGATCACCCCGATGTTCAGCGTTGGTCGCGCAAAACGCTGCTTCAGTTTTGCCAGGCTCGTCAACTCGCTATCGATACCGGTGCGCAGCGTTGCCACGTCGATCGTGTTCAGGGCGTCAGTCAGATCGGGCCTGCGCTGAATAATCTCGCCACGCAGATGATCGAACGTCGTGAGCAGGGCTGCCATGCTACGTAGATGCGACTGGACGCGCTCGATTTGTTCAGCAAGCGGGCGGCGGCGGGCAAGGATCGTATTGATTTGAGTCGTACGGTTCATCATCATAAGAAAGTAGAAAGTTACGCAAGAAAGAAAAAGAGTCCTTCACGGATAGATCGGGTAGACCCCGCGCAGATGCATTCGGAGAGACAGGGAACTCTGGGTAAACCATTCTAAAGCATGGTTCACGGTTACGTTACCGTTTGATTCGACGATACGCCCTCTCTCCCTGCCCTCACAGGGGGAGGTTTTTCGATGGATGGCGTTCCAACGCCATCCGTAGGGACAGGCGTCTGCCTGTCCGTGGGGACGTGTTCCGCATCAGGACGCCCTGCGGACGCGCAGAAGCGCGTCCCTACGGAAAAAACCTACCCGTGAGCGTCCCCCCTGCCCCCTCTCCCTGAGGGAGAGGGGGCACCGGGGCGTCCTGGCGGCACACGCGGAGCGTGTGCCGCCAGGACGCCCCGTCCGTATACCCCCGCCCTGGCAGGGGCGGGGCAGGGGTGGGGTGATTCAAGCAGGTTCATCCGTCTGTGAATAGTACAGGAACGTTGACTCGTCTGAGACCTTGTCTAATGATATGATAGCACAACTATACAGGGGATGCGCAACGAGGGTAGAGGCCAATCTATGCATCACAGAGACACAGAGGCATTACATCTCCACCGGAGCTAAAATATCCGCAGCCTCTGGATTGCGTTCAATCATCAACTGGCGTAATGCCAGCCAGACATCATGACTCATGGGAAAGGTAACGCCCTGCATATTACGCCGTACCGCACCCCAATTGGATAAAACCGGATGCTGCTTTAAGTCTTTAATCGTAATTGGTGTCTCTAAACACAGTAAAAGCTCGGTGTCGACATGCTGCATACCACGCATAGCGCAGTCGGACAGGCTCATATGGTGCGGGGCAGAGGTAATCCGATAGACCTGATTGATGCCTGCGTGTTTGGGCGACACATTTGCGGGAAAATAGAGCAGAATCAGATCCTCGGCCCGAGCATTCTTGCTGGCCCCGCCGACACACCAGAAATTTTTTGCACCGGGTTGCAATGCCAGGAACGACCTGGTTTTGCTTACGCCTAGAAATACAGCCACGCGACGATCCCCTTCAATACACGAACGTGTGTCTTATTTCCATAAAAGTGTTGTCATATTACCACACAAACGAAGGCGTATGCAAGGCGTCGTTCAACCTTATGGTATAATCATGCTTCCTGATACTATTGTAGCGTACCCTGGCGCTCGCCGGGTTTGAGGGCTGCCTGATTTGCAGGAGTAGCCATGCCAATGCCTATGTTTGACCCATGATGGAACTGAGTTTTGATGCGATAGATGTTGAGCGACATGGTCATGGGCGGCGTTATGCCTGCCTTCCGGTAGATTCTATCGATCAAAACGGTTTTATGATCGACTGTACGGATAGCTATATGCGGCCCGAGTTGTTCGATCTCCAACCAGGCGACATTGTACGCTGGATTACCAAAGGTCGCCGTTTGCAGGGTCAGATTGGGACGATCGAGCGTAATGACAGCATGCTACGGGCCACATTGCACGATGTTGCGCCACTTCCTCCAGACTTCTTTGCTCCATAAGACGACGCATAATCTTTACTATAGGATCTATGCGATCATCATTATAGAACCATTTTCGCCTCCAGCAGGGCGGAAGAAAATCTGCTTTTTCCACACATTTTCGCCTACGGCGAAAATGTGTGGAAAAAGCATATACAATGCTGCCGCAAGCGAAAATGTAAGAATATTTCTATTTTTCAAAAATTCTGACCGGAGGTCAGAATTTTTGAAAAAGTATATACAATTCCATGCTGCCGCAGGCGAAACCAGTCTTTCAAACAGACAAACGTCTGATTTGTACGAACACCCCGTAACTCCAGTTCCTTATTCACCTTCACGGATCAGCAACCAACCAACCAGCACCCCCAGCAGCGCCAATCCAGCCCCTAGCAGGCCATTGCCGCTAAAGCCGTAGGTCTGCCAGAGCGGTGTGGCCAGCAGTGAGCCAATGATACGCCCCATGCCAATGGCAGCCATGCCCAGCGCCAGCACGGTGCCACGTGCCGTGGGGATAATGCCACTTAACAGTGGAAATGTGGCCACAATCGCAAATTCAAAGCAGATGCCAAAGAGCAGAAACAGCGGCAGAAAAAGTGCCCAGTTGCCACTACTGAGCGGCAGGAGTCCTAGCAATAGGGCTGTAGCGGTGAAGCCGATCAGCACAGCGCGACGCTTGCCCAGTCGATCTACCAGCAGAGCTGCCCCACCTGAACCACCCAGTTCCACCAGGCCCAGCAGGCCAAAAACCAGGCCAAGCTGTTCAGTGGTGGCGGCAAAGCTGGTTTCTAACCAGACGGCATAGACAACCAGGATCATCTCGGTGGCAGCCATGACGCAGACCAGCAAGGCCAGCGTTGCCAGTACGCTGCTCTGTTGCAGGATGGACGACAGGGCATGGTGGATAACGCCTGGTGCGGATCGGTGGCGCGAGCCGTTGCCGGGTAATCCTACCAGAGTCCAGACCAGTACCAGCACGCCCATGCCCAGCAATACCCAGAAAGCAGGTGACCAGCTTTGATTGGCCTCGGTCAGGCGGGTCATGGTGGTGACACCGATCAGAGCCGATCCAGCCCAGGCCAGTTCCAGCAAACTCAGCACCCGCCCGCGCCGGGCATAATCAGTATGAGCACTGGCATACGCCTGCATGGCTGGCTGGTACAGGGCCGTGCTGATGCCGATCAGCCCATAGCCGAGTAAGAACGGTGTAAAGCTGCGGGCCAGCGCACAGACCAGCGCTCCGACACAGAAAATGCTGCTGCCCAGCAGCATAGTCGTGCGTTCTCCGCGCCGATCGGCCAACAAGCCGCCCAGCGGACTGATCAGCGCAGCTCCTACCTGCATTGTCACCAGCAGGCTGGCGCGACGCAGATCTACGTCCAGCCCGGCGGCGAGAAAAGTCAACAGTGGATAGAGCATGCGAAAGGCGGTGCTATAGGTGAGCCGCCCGATCACCATTGGTACAATTTGATACCAGGTGAGCGCTGTGCGCACCTGGGAAGCATCGTGTGACATAAGACCTCAGTATACTAAGACATGGTTCAAGGCGTCCTATTTTTTACATCATGTGCTACTATTATTCATTAAATCAGATGGCGGTGTACGTCTCCAGATAACAGTTCGCCATACGCACACATCCGGTCGGCATGAAAAGGAACACATGCCGATAGAGACATCGACAGCACGTCGGGACGGAAATCAGGCTTTTTAGGTTCTCCTTTTTACGTTCTCTTTTTCATCAGAAGGAGCATGACTGATGCCGGATACCAGCGATAGCATAGCCAGACTGACCGCAGATAACCACGCCCTACGGCAGCGTGTCGCCGAACTAGAGCAGAGGCTTGACATGCTAACATACGAACTGGAGCAAGAACGTTCGCTCTTACGAGGTGTACTGGATGATGCGCCAGTTGCAGTTGCTGTAACAGATATGCAAGGCCATTATCTCGTAATGAACCGCTATATGCAGCAGGTGTTTGGTGTAAGCATAGAACAGGTTGTTCAGCAGCACTATAGTAGCATAATGCCGCCATCCCTGCTGTCAGTTGTTGATCCGATCTTTCACCAGGTGCAGACCAGAAATGTCATGCAGATCGACGAATATCCGGTGACACTTCCTGGCGGTACGGGCCATTTTCAGACGATTATGTACCCTGTCCATGATTCTGCTGGTTGTCCGATAGCGGTAGGAATTATTTCGATTGATATTACCGAGCGCAAGCAGACCGATCACGAACGCAAACTGGCGCGCTTTTCGCTGAACCGGGCGGCTGATGCAATTTACCAGTCGAACACACAGGGAAGCTTTATCTATGTCAACGAGTCGGCCTGCCGCTGCCTGGGTTATACCCGTAGCGAGTTGTTACAGTTGAGTATCTTAGATGTGGATGCGCAGCTCACAGCAGAAGCTGTTCAGGACGTGATCCAGTCTTTGCGCACACAGGGATCGATAACGATCGAGTCGGTGCATCGGCGTAAGGATGCGACGCTTTTCCCGGTTGAGGTGACAGTAAGCTACACCGAGTTTGATGGCCTGGAATATATCACTTCGTTTGCACGTGATATTACTGAACGCAAACGCTATGAAGATGAGTTGCGTGTCTTCAAGACGATTATCGACAACTCGCCGGACGGCATTGGTGTCACCGATGCGGCTGGCAAAATCACCTATGCCAACCCGGCGCATCGCCGCATGTTTGGCTATGGCGAGGAAATCATTGGCATGGATATGGCCGTCACGCTTGCCCCCGAGGCACATGTGATCATGGAACAGGCCATGCAGGTCATAATGACCGAGGGCAGTTGGATTGGTGAGAGTCTCAATCAGCGCAAGGACGGCACCCTATTTCCGGTGGACGCAGCCATTTTTGCGCTGAGCGATGATCAGCAGCAGTTGCAAGGACTGGCTGGCATTATTCGTGATATTAGTGACCGCAAGCAGTCTGAACAGGAACGCATCGATTTGCAGGAACGGATCATCAATGCCCAGCGCGATGCCTTACGCGAGATCTCAACCCCGATTATTCCGATTGCCAGAGATGTGGTGATTATGCCGCTGATTGGCGCGATCGATAGCCAGCGTGCGCAGATGGTTATGGAAACCTTGATCGAAGGCGTGGCACGTCATCAGGCCAATATTGCCATTCTGGATATTACCGGCGTGTCGATCGTCGATACACAGGTAGCCAATGCGCTGATCATCGCCGCCCATGCAGTACGTTTACTGGGGGCGCAGGTCATCTTGACCGGCATTCAACCGCAGATCGCTCAGACGCTGGTGCATCTGGGGGTGGATCTGAACGGCATTATTACCCGTGGCAGTTTGCAGAACGGCATTACCGACGCACTGGAGCAGCGGGTGTAGCATCAGAATGGTAACTTGTTCATGATCGAGGTAACGTATGTACCACGGAGACACGGAGGATACCTCTGTCTGGTGCTGCTCACACCGTTGCCGGTTGGTGTCGGGCCGGAAACAGCCCAGGCACTGGTTGCCACAGGCACGGATCTCTCCCAGCTTCTCGCGCACGCCGATCTGCGCAGTGCCGTGGCGTATGCGCTGCAGACGATCCATTAGGCATGTTTCAAACCAGCTTGACACGTTGGGCGACACGTTGCACCTCCGGTAGGGGCGACCGGCCGGTCGCCCCTACGCCAACTGTCACGCAGAATTGGCCGATTCTGAAACATGCCGTTAGCGTATGGGTACAACCCGTTGAAACTAGCTTGTTTGAAACCACGAAGCGCACGAAGCGCACAAAGATATGGCATATGTACGACTGCTTGAACGCTTCATGTTCAGCTCGAATCTCCCCAGAGGCTATGCATGACCCACACGTGGGGTAAGCTGGGGCCGCAGGCCCCCGCAAAAAATTGTTGTCGGTTTGGTGGGGCGGCAAAGCCGCCCCACCAAACCGACAGCACTAGAATCTTGGCGGAGCTGCGCCCCGCCGGTACCCGTGGAGAGGAGGAAACTGCTGGTTCTACCGCATCAGGATGCGGTAGAATTGCGGGTAATGTATAGCCTCTGGGGAGAGGGGGGCATATGCCATCCAGATGCATCCCTACTTGCGATTGCGATGGTGCAAAAATGGTGGCAGTTCTATGTTGGCATTCATTCTGGTAACGGTTCGGGTATGCGGCAAGGCCGGTTCGGCTACTCTGGATCTGGCTGCTGGCAGAACGCTGGATGGCTGCACAACCGGGGATTGCTCTTGTGACGCTGCAATGGGGTAGGAATGTCGTCGTTGCGCCCCGGCACGGTGAAGATCAAAGCCGGTGGCGATCAAGGTGATTTTGACCTGGCCCTGAGGTAAGTCGGGATCGATGACGGCCCCCAGCACAATGTTTGCCTCCGGATCGACCGCACGGGCAACAATGTTAGCCGCCTCCTGAACTTCGATAATGCCCAGATCCTCACTGCCAGTGATATTGAAGAGTACTCCTTTTGCCCCCTCGATGCTTACATTCAACAACGGGCTGGTAATGGCCCGGTTGACCGCCTCGACGGCACGGTTTTCGCCTGTGCCAATGCCGATGCCCATCAGCGCATTACCGGCGCGACTCATGATGGCGCGCACATCACCAAAGTCGACATTGATCAAGCCATGCTGCACAATCATATCCGAAATGCCCTGAACGCTCTGGCGCAGAACGTCGTCGGTAATGGCGAATGCCTCGGTGATAGATGTTTTGCGCCCGGCGGCCTGGAGCAGTCGGTCGTTCGGAATAACAATCAGGGTGTCTACAACGGTACGTAACTGGGCAATGCCCTGTTCGGCAACTTTTTTACGATGGCTGCCCTCAAAGCCAAATGGCCTGGTGACGGCGGCAATGGTCAGGATGCCCAGATCGCGTGCAGCGGCGGCAATCGCCGGGGCCGCACCTGTGCCAGTTCCTCCGCCCATGCCAGCGGCAATAAAGACCATATCGCTGCCTTGCAGCATATCCAGGATGGCTTCCTGACTTTCTTCGGCGGCTTTCTGGCCAATGACCGGGCTGCCGCCGCTGCCGATGCCGCGCGTCATAGTTTCGCCCAGATGAATGCGTGTGTACGCCAGTGAGTTGCGCAGGGCCTGAATATCAGTGTTGGCGGCAATAAAGTCGACGCCTTGAATATCGGCGCGGATCATGCTATCGACGGCATTACAGCCACCCCCACCTACGCCTATCACTTTGATCTGGGTTAGCTTTTCGCCAATGAAGGTATTGAATGGTTGTTCAATCATCGTTTTTGCTCCTGAATGTAAAAACTCGTTCTGGTGACAGGCTGTACCGTTGCATCAGGCAACGGATTAACCAGGCAAGTGCGACTGCCTGCGTATGGCTTAGTCCGCTCAGGCCGCCTTCTACACCAATGGCCAGGGTATGTCTGTCCATGGAACTGCCATTCTGCCAGATGAGCGGGCTGCCTGCCTCGGTGGCATACTGTTCGTCGATCAGGTGCGTGATCATCCCGCTGTGATCAACATAATAGTGCCACACTGGTGCGTTGGGACGGTTTGCGGCTTGCAGGTTGGCATACATCGAACCGTGCGCCGGGTAGATAATCACCTGTTGCGGGTTTTCACCCGTGCGTCTGTCATCAGCGGCAGCATAAATTGTCACATCCTGCATCGGTGGAGTGTCACGCTGTGGGCCAAGCAGGCGACCAGTTACCAGGGGCACAGGCTGATCAAGGCCATTGTCGCTGTGTTCCGGGTTGAGATACTGGCTTAACAGACCCGGTGTGGGTGTATCCAGCGTGGTACTATGTCCCAGCATGCCCGATAGTTCGCCTACCGCAACGGTTTGCCAGTCATCATTGGCAGGAATCTGACAGAACAAAACATCGCGGGCAAAGGGCATGATCATCAGGCGGCGGCCTGCCAGTTGGGCCGTCTCAGCCCGCCCCAGCGGCGCCCCCAGGTTGTGGGTTATGGCATAGCGGCAAAACAGGGCCTGATGGTCAAAGGCATGCCCGGTACGATGATGGTACAGGTTGTCGAGCAGCCGCTGGCATAGCTCATGCTGCCAGGTGGACAAGGTTTCTCCGGCGTATAACGCACGGGTCAGGTCACCTAAGCGAATAATGTTTTGCCATTGTCCCACTGGCGAACAGAGCGTATCCAGGGCAAAATGCTGATATGCATAGGCTGGCCCGTGGCTGTGTGTCGGCCCTAGACGCTGGTTTGGCCCGATCGGGACGCCTATGTCGCTCATATGGGCCAGGTAAAACTGGTGAAATGCCCAGTCTGGTTGAAATCCATTCACCGGGTCGGCGGCGCGAAACAGTGCCTGGAGTAATGCATCGCGCAGGGGGCGGGCGGGCGTGACGCTCAGTTGTTGCACTGCTTCCAGGTGATCCGGTGATGCATACAGCAGGTCGCTGGCGTAGGCCTCCAGGATCAGCGCCTGACCCGCCACGGTCAGCGTCCGCTCGATATCGTCCTGGGCTGCGCCCTGCCTGTCTGGGGGGGTGGGATGTTCAACCATGTGCCGGGTGATTGTCCAGACTGGCATGCCAATCCGGCGCGTACGTGCTGCATCAAACAGTGGCCATTCGGCTGGTGAGGCGCTACCGGCGGCACGATAGGCATGGTCAATCAGCAGCTTGCGTAGTTGTGCTGAACTGGGCAATGCTTCAGCAGACGATGTCTCAACCCGGGCTGGTGTTTCCGTTGCATAGACATCGGCAACAAAACGTTCCCAGGCGAAGCCAGCTGGATCAGTTTTGCGCCGCGGGGCGATATCCAGGTGACGCACAAGCTGATGACGGGGAATAGCGTACTGGGCTACCAATCGGCGGGTCAGCCAGAGCGCTGCCGCGTACTGCGCTGGAGGGTAGGGATCGTGGCCAGAATTCAGGTTTTCCAACTCGATACCGATCGAAACCGGATTACAGCCCTGGTTATAATCGATCGCTTGCCCATCCACAACCCAGGTGCTGGGGCCAGCGTGCCATGCGATGTTCTGGTCTTCAACCATCTGGGAAATAGTGCCAGCCTTGTTGATATAATAATGGATCGAGACTGGCCGCAGGTCACTCCCACCCTGACGGAGCCAGTCATAGTCGCCCGGCGACCGTCCGGCTGTGGCATGCAGCACAATCATACGCACACGGCTGGCATTGCCAGCCTGAAAGTGATCGCGGGTCATACCCACAAAGGTAATTTCCACCATTGTTCTCCTTTTGATTGTAGACCAGCAGGGGCGAAAGATGTTATGAGCGCGAATAACTCCTGGGTGAACCAGACGCCCTCACCCCCCTGCCCTCTCACAGGTAGGTTTTTTCCGTAGGGAGGCGCTTCTGCGCGTCCGCAGGGCGTCCTGATGCGGAACACGTCCCCACGGACAGGCAGAAGCCTGTCCCTACGGATGGCGTTCCAACACCATCCATCGAACAATCTACCCCTGAAAGGTCTGTATTCCCCCGCCCCATGCAGGCCCCTTGCAGGGGCGGGGGCCGGGGGGTGGGGTATCCAGCCTGGCACCGACATCATCGAAAAAAACCACCCCCGTACCTGCCTATCTTCCCATCAGTTCGCCATGCGGCTGCGCCGCACACGGTCAGTATGAAAATGGGCTTGTAGGGGCGACCGGCCGGTCGCCCCTACCGTCCGTCGGCTATTTTCCCATCAGGCCTGGTCATCAAGCTGGACATCGGCAATTGTGCCATGGTCGGATGCTTCGATCTGCTGCTGGCTGGCCTGGTGAGCGCGCATGCTGGTCTCACTGACACACCCGCCCTGGTTGGCGCTGATCTGTTGTTGTGCGCCGGAACTCCCGTGCATACGCACCGCCTGAACCTGCCCCTGACCGCGTGCGGTGATAACTTGCGTGGCCCCCCGCTCTAATGTCAGCATCGCCGGGCGCCCCGGATGCAAAGTAGTGGGACGGCGGGTAAGATAAACCGGGCCGGTGTCATACGACCGAATGTAGATCACTGGTACATACCACGACGCATGGTCGTCTTCGGCGATATAAAGCAGATGGCGAGCCTGACCAACCGCCTGTTGCACACTCTGCCCCTGAGCCAGGGCACGGTAGATCGCGGCGCTAGTGCGCGTGGCTGCTTCGGTGCGAATGCTAAACTGCATTCCCATGACAATCGGCACACCTGCCGCACTCAGAGCTGGCGCAACACCGGTTAGCAGCGCCGACCCGTGGGTTGGATCATCCGAGTTGTTTGTACTGACCATCGCACCCTGACAGGCATGCAGCACAACCATGCGCGCCCCGCCAAACAGGGTTGCCAGGGTACTCGTGCCAGTCCAGACTTGCCCGCCGTCAGGGCGATCGAGCAGCAGCGCACCGTGTCCATCGGTGTAGCAGCCATGCCCATAGAAATGCACAATATCAGGCGGCGTCGATCCCTGAAGCATTCGGAAAAGATCCAGACGTGTTGCCGGGCTGATTTCTTCCATTACCGCCAGGCCTTTGTCTAATAGGGGCTTCCAGGCGTTGAGCCTGGCCACGCGTTCAACCTGGCGCAGTGCTGCAGGAATACGTGCATGGGGTGCAATGGCGACAATTCGCAGCGGCCCCGGTGTGTCGCGGGGCGGCGGCAGCGCCTGGGGCAGATCCAGGTGACGCGTACATGCCGCGCTTCTTGCCTGGCTGAGCAACAGTGGTGCTGGCCCGTCGTCCCACAACAGCTCCCAGGGGAGGCCCGCCAGTTCGACACCATCGGGGGGGAAACGCAGCATAAGCGCAACCGGACGATTACTGGCCGTCGCATGATCACGCACAGTTCCCAGGGCTTGCGCACCAGCGGCATCGGCGATGAACGCCTGATAAAGCGCCCGGCCGATGCGTCGGGGCGCATCGGCAACAACATGGCCATTGTCTGACCACAGCCCTAGCCGGGCCAGCCGGGACTGCGCCTCGCTATCAAAGTGAAAATGCCGCTGTTGTTCTTCGGTCCAGGCTCTGGGGTAGTGCGGATCTTGCAAAACATCGAGAGCATGCATCACCAGGGCCAGATCGATACCCTGGTACGGGCTGGTGAAGCGGCTGGTACGCACGCCCAGTATCTCGGCTTCCCAGCGCACAGTAGCCTCGCCAATAGTCGGACTGAAGGTGATAGTTAGATTGAGCGGTTCATCCACATTGGTCATAGTTGCTTCCTTCTACATGACCGGGTGACACAATCCAGCGTGTCCTATCGGTTAGACATGGCTCATGTTTACTGTACAGTTTAGTTGGACAATACGCCCTCTCCCCCCTGCTCCCTCCTCTCACGGGTAGGTTCTTTCCGTAGGGACGCGCTTCTGCGCGTCCGCAGGGCGTCCTGACGCGGAATACGTTCCCACGGACAGGCAGAAGCCTGTCCCTACGGATCGCGTTAGAACGCCATCCATCGAAAAACCTACCCCTGTGAGCCTGCCCCTCTCCCTGAGGAAGAGGGGGAGACGGGGCATCCTGGCGGCACACGCGGAGCGTGTGCCGCCAGGATGCCTCAGTCCGGTTCCCCCACCCCTGCACGGGGCGGGGGCAGGGGGTGGGGTGACTCAAGCAACCAATTCGTCTGTGACGTGTAAAGTAAATTTGGTCAGTCTGAAACCTTGCCTTATCGCGTAAAACGCAGGGCGTAACAGGTCATTCGCAGGGCGTAGTATGTCATACGCAATGTAAGCCGCGAAAAAGAAATCCGCAGTACACGCTGTGCTGTGCGCAGAACCCAGCATGTCATGCGCAATCTGTAGATACGTGATCCGGGTGTCATGTCGTGTTCTCCTTTTTTATATTTCTCTTTTCTCATCAGCCCAGGCCACGCGAAAGCCCAGCAAGTTATACCGATGTCCAGGATGGAACCAGTAGCGTGTACTGCATGCCAGATAATCAGCTTCCCAGTTAAAGGCCCCACCGCGAATAACTGGTCGTTCCGACAAACGTACATCTTCGCATGGTTCATTCTCTAGCACGCCCTCCCAGAGGGTCGTCGTCCACTCCCAGACATTGCCAGCCAGATCCTGTGCGCCACAGACAGCCGAGCCGATCGGGAAGCAGCCAACCGGAGCCGGGGCACGCAGGCGGGTCGCTTCATAGTTGGCATGTTCGATGGTTGGCGCATCATCGCCCCACGGATAACGGCGCTGGTCGATATGGCGGGCGGCGCGTTCCCACTCGAGTGATGTTGGCAGGCGCAGGCAGTTGTCTGCTGGCAGCCAGCCAGCTCGATGGCCCTGGGCAGTCAGCCAGGTGCAGTAGGCCACCGCTTCATACCAGGAAACGCCAACCACCGGCTGGGCGGGACGGTTGAACTGGGCTTCGCCCCAGAGACCGGGATGGGTGATGGGCTGATCCTGGTGGTCAAGGGGTGAGCGGTGACCACCGGGGCGTAGAAAAGCCCATCCTTCGGGTGTCCACCAGCGGCGTTTGCTATAGCCACCAGCCGCAACAAAGTGAGCATACTCGGCGTTTGTCACCGGGAAACGGGCCAGCCGAAAGCTATAAGGTAGGGGTATCTGACGCAGAGTTGCCTGCGCTGCATTGCCCCCCTCGGCGGCACGGTCACTGCTAAACCAGAATGGGCCAGCGGTGATGGTACACCAGTACGCACCAGCAGATGCCTGACCGTTCGGCATCTCTGGCAGGCGCGGGTCGCCCAGGTGTCCCAGCACATGCCCACCATCAACACGGGTTGTCAGGGGCACACCCGCATCGTCGAGCAAGGTAACTAACCGTTCAACCACAGCGCTCCAGGCACGCTGGGTGGCACTGTTTCGGCCAATATCCAGCAGACACTCACCCGCCAGCACCACCGGGCGTCCACGTCCTTCGACGGTTGTAGGGGCAGCCAGCAGATGGAGCAGCAGGCGTTGGGCTTCACGCTGTGGCGCTGAAGCAATCGCCAGTCGCAGAACTTCGCGCCAACGTGGATCAGTACAGTATGTATGAATCAGCGCATCGGGGTCAGCTACGGTGACGGATTCGAGCAAGCCACGCGCCGCCAGGTATTCTTCAAACGTCAGATGCAGAAAGCCAAAGCGCTGATAGCCACGCTCTTGCAGTAGACCTGTGTCGCGGCGCATTAACTCGATAAAACTGCGCGCCAGACGCTGGGCGCGCCCCCGTGGCAGACCGTCCGTCTGGATCAACGTGGCGGTCAGATGACGTTCAAGGTCACGCTGGTCTACCAGGCCACCCGGTTGCTCGCCATGAATCCAGAGCGCCGCCGGGCCGAGCAAATTGACCACAAAGCGTTCATCCAGCTTCTCATCGCCCAGATAGACATCGATCTCGCGCCCGGAGAGCGAGCGTGCCCGATTCCATGTTTCGGCCAGAGCCTCCACACACAGCCGGTAGAGATCCACACGACGATCGGGCAGACGCGCCCCCTGGTTGTGGATCAGCGCCAGAATCGTCAACAACAGTGGATTACGCGCCAGATCGGTAACGTCAGGATTAGCAAACACCGCATCGCTCAGTGTACGCGCATGCAACTCGGTGCGACGCTGAAGCTCACGGATCGCGTCGGGTGAACGCTCTGCGCCGGTCGGCTCACCAGTCGACTCATAGGCGCGGATCCAGCGCATAATAAAGTGTTCAATTTCCGCATCACTAAGGGGTAGAATAGTCACCCGTGTAAATACCTGTTCGTCCAGGGGAGCATCGACATACCCGGCAATGCGGCTGGTTGCCACAAACCGATTGCCCGGCGCATCCCACTCGCGCACAAAAGCTTCCAGGCAGTGGATCAGTTCACCGCGGTCGGTGCGTACCTCATCCAGGCCATCCAGCAATACCATGGCAGTGCCCATAACCAGGGCACGTTGGAAGAGCGGCGTATAATCGGGCTGCGAAAGCCCCTCATAATACTCACCCAGATAGTCTAATGGGGCCAGATCACGGCGGCGGCGTTCACGACGGGCCTCGGCAAAGGCGGCAATCGGAAAGAAGATCGGCAGCCAGTCTGTGTGCAAGCCGGGCTGATGACGGGCATGGCCACGGGCCAGCGAGAGCAGAATATAGCGTATTAGCGTACTCTTGCCCGCACCCGGCCCCCCCAGAATCACCAGGCAGGGCGTATCGCGCAGAAACGTATGCAGCGGCGCAGTGGCGCCACTCACCATCGACCAGCGCTCTGGGGGTGCTGGCACATGCCAATGTGTAGCAGCAAGCGGTTGCTCTCTCGACAATAACGTTCCCTGCCCGGTAAGCGGCACATAGACATCCTCCAGGGGAACTTTCATCGCATGCTGCACCTGCATCATGCCGCGAAAATCCAGCATACCGAAGGTCTCGATCAAGAATGTACAGTAGCGTCGGTACAGCGCCGCCAGATCGGGCACAGGCTGAGACGGTGCAGCATAAAAATCGCCCTGCACCACCGTCTGTGTCTGATGCACATGCGCAATTGTGCCACTTCCGGCAGCAATCACACGTTGATCCGATAAGAGCATCGCCAGGGGCAAGGGTGACTCCTGGCCCGGTGTATGCATACGCACATCATCTAGCAGATCGCGTTCGAGCGCATCAGGCAGCATCGGCCGCAGCCCATGCTGTTCAGCGAGTGCCTGAGGCAGTAGCGACCCTAGAAACAGACTGATCGCCGGCGCCAGCGTACTCCATGATGGCAAGGGTGTCGCATAACACTGGACGGTTATACGTACCTGGCGGCGATACCAGTCGAGCAAACGCCCGGTGTTAGCGTGGGCACTCAACACCAGTTCTTCAATCGCAATCTGGCGAAAGATATGCGCATCAGGCGCATCGGCGCTCAACAGCGCCAGCGTTGCTGCAGCCAGGTGGCTATCGGAACACTCACGCTGAAAACGTGTAACGGCACGTTCAATCGCCTTATCAAAAGCTGCTGCCAGCGGCAATTGCGCAAGCCGTGTCGCCTGTTCCAGTTTTTTGCGCAGAGGCAGCCATGCCGCGCTGCTGCCGACCGGTGCATAGCTATCCCCCTGATCATGCAATGCTGTTGCGGCGGCAACAAAAGCCGTGCTTAGATGGCGTGTCAGCACACTCACCTTTCATTCTCCTGGGCATCTATGTGCTGCTCGGCCAGCAGGGCGTGCAGCAAATGCATATCCGCGCCAGGCGGTTCTTTCCGCATAGTCGTTTGTTGCTTTTCGGGCGCTTGTCGGGTATTTGTCAGGCGATCTTCTCCGATAATCCGTTGCAAACGATGGCGAGCAATGCGGGCACTGCCACCATGCGTATGTTTTTCAGCCAGTTCAAGCGGTACAGATCGTATGTCAAGTAGAAACATAGCTCTCCCCCTGTGTTATAGCGAAGCGCAAAAGCGCAAAGCAACCCCCTACCCACGGCTCAGCGGTATTAAAGGCAAAGCGAACGTACGTGTTTTGATATTCTGCTGAAACGTTTGCTGCAAATGAGACCAGTTTTCAAGCGACCAGACTTCAAAAAAGGTATCCATGCCAACAAAAACAACCGCTTCACGCAGACCGGCATACACGCGCAGCGAAGCTGGCACATTCAGCCTCCCCGTGTGATTAATCTCCAATTCAACCGCGTCGGCAAAGATAAAGCGACGCACATGCCGTGCATCAGTATGCCCAAGCGACAAGCCACTAATACGGTGAGATAAAAGCTGCCAGAGCGTATCGGGAAAAGCCTGGAGGCAGCGATCAAAACCGCGTGTCAAAACAATGCGCTCGTGTAACAGGCGGTGAAAGCGCACAGGCAGCGCGATCGTTCCCTGCCCATCAATGACATGTTCAGATGTCCCAAGAAACATAGTACGTCTCCATGATGTAAAAATAATCCATCCGTAGGAGCGAAAGATGTTGTTAGCGCGAAAAAGCTCTGGGATAGCACAGACACGCACCCGTCAGGGTGGCGGAAAACCGTGTGAATCACCCCACCCCCCGGCCCTCGCACGGGTAGGTTTTTTCCGTAGGGACGCGCAGAAGCGCGTCCGCAGGGCGTCCTGATGCGGAATACGTTCCCACGGACAGGCAGAAGCCTGTCCCTACGGATGGCGTTCCAACGCCATCCATCGAAAAACCTACCCCTGTGAGACCCCCGGCCCCCGCCCCTGCAAGGGGCGGGGGAGTTCGGACGGGGCGTCCTGGCGGCACACGGGACGCCCCGTTTCCCCCCTCTCCCTGAGGGAGAGGGGGGCAGGGGGTGAGGGCGTCTGGTTGACCCAGGAGGTATTCGCGCTAACAAGATGTTTCGCCCCTACCCACCCGTTTTCATCCCGGCGGTGTGCGCCCGGATGAACGGCGAACTGACGGAACATATCAGCCTGTTTTTACCATCCTTGCAATTTAGGGTTATTATTGGGTTGTTAAAAGTCGCTTAATGGGGTATACTATAGCACATCGTAAAACGCTTGTCCAGATCGATCTAGATATATGCATGGTTGATATTATTAAACATACAGGGAGGAGATAGCCATTTCTGATTAGCCAGTCAGTAGATTGTATCAACCTGTTAATAACAGCCTGGAGCTTGATTTATCGCACGGTTTTTAGTACACTATTGGCTATAGTAAGCAGGGGGCTATGGTAGTTCATGCCCTGCGAATCCGGTTGGAAGCAACGAATGTACGATCGCGGCCTGGGGGGTTGTTTTGGGGCAAATATGAGGATAGATAATAAGGGACGAGGGTAAAATCACAGGTACAATGTTGGCAAAAAAAGAAATAACCTTCGTTTAACCACTGGATGCAGTGTGCTGAATGCTTTTGTACGCAAGGTGATTGGCTATGGGCAACTGGCGAGTGGTCGAACGACTTTGTATCACCAGCAGGGGAGATCGGCCAGTCGCCCCTACCGCACGGCATGAATGGGTTATCCAACTGTAAAGTACTACCAACCTTGCCTAACCGACAAAGCAGAGCTTTTATCCACCTGACTCCAGTGGAGGTGGTGATAAAGCAGAGAGTTCGTTTGCCCCAGCCATTTCAAAGGTATCGCAGTTCGGACGGTGGTTTTTTCCGCCGAAAAGAGTTCGATAGGAATAAGAGAGTGTCCGTATACGGGATCTACAAACGACGATTGGCAGGGATGCCTCTAGACAAAATACGCCACTTCGTCTATAATTAGAATCCCAACAAACAACCGAAAGGAACCCTAAATGAGCAGGAATTCCGTAGAAGAGCTGGCGGTGGAACTGATAAATAACGAAGCTCAGAAGACAATGCTGGTGCATATTCCACTGGCGGTTGCGGGATTAGCAACAGCGTATTCATTGGCGTTGGGATGGCTTGAACGCAGGTATCCCATCAGACCTGATCATATCTGGGCGGAAGTTGCTGGGGGGGTGATGATTTCGCTGGTTCCTATTACCATCGGTGCTCGTACCAGTCGCAATGTAGACTGGCGGGTCTATGAGAATGCTGTCTGGCGATCTTTCATTGCCTCAGGAACCCCCATTATTCTTTGGCAACTGGGCGAGGCGATCACGCGCCATGTCGAGTTGCTCAGGTATGTCGCCAGCACCGAAAGAAGGAGCGATGATCCTCATGCCGACTATACCCCGTCGCTGGCCAACGGAAGTGGAGAGTGAGCGAGTAGAGGCGTTAGAGGCTGCTATGGATGCAGCAATGTATCTTCGCAAAGCCCAGAAGACACTGGATGCGACTCGCTCGAATATTCATAGCAATGGTAATCTGGCTATGATTATGCTTGCTGATACCGACCGCTTTATAGCAGACGCGATGACCTGTATGGAGCGGATCAAGCGTTTTATGCTGGTTGCCAGATCTAGTCCGATTGAAGGTCGCTGGCCGATGGGTATTACAAAGCAGCGTGATGATATTGAAAAAGCCATCGAATCAGCGATTGATCTATTAAATAAAGTTCAACATAATCTTGGACTGGTGCGCGATAAGGTTACGATTAATCCCGGTCTGGGTGAGGCGATTGTGGCCGATATTTCCGGTTTTCAGGCGCGTGCCGGTACGCTGGCTGAACGTGCCGTGCGCTTGCTTACCGAAGTTGGGATCGGACGCGAGTAACGTTAGATCCCTGGTGACGTACTATGCTTGCGAAAAGAACCAGATGCCCATGCGGCTGCGCCGCACACCGTTCGCATGAAAATGGGGTCGTAGGGGTGGTTCGCGAACCACCCCGACCGACGGGGCGCTATTTTTACATTAGACATGGTTCACGGTTACTTTACAGTTTGGTTGGACGATACGCCCTCTCCCCCCTGCCCCCCTCTCCCTGAGGGAGAGGGGGGAGATGGGGCGTCCTGGCGGCACACGCTGCGCGTGTGCCGCCAGGACGCCACGTCCGGTTCCCCCGCCCCTTGCAGGGGCGGGGGTTAGGGGGTGGGGTGATTCAAGCTATCTATCTGTCTGTGATATGTAAAGTAAAATTAGTCAATCTGAAACCATGTCTTAGACTATATAGAAATACCATGAACAAGACGGGGATAGAAACTATCCCCGTCTTGCTTTTCCCGCTCACACATTTGTTGGGCCTGATCCGTATCTTAACTGCTGGTAGTACGAGCGGCTTCGAGCCACTGGTCTACTGTATCACGATTCGTTTCGATCCACTCCTGGGCATGGCGCTGGATGTCTGCTTCGGTGTCTTCGCCATCGACGATCATCTTTGTATTCTGCTCAGCAATGTCTGCCAGCGGAATTTCAACCTGCTCAAACAGGGTGCGTGCCGCCGGGTTGTTGTTCAGAAACTCGCTGTTGGCAACCACACGAATGTCGTTGGGCGGAAATCCCATCATACAGGGGTCGGCAACACATCCCTCAACGCCTTCGGCGACAGTGTCAACATCTGTGCCACCCTGATCCTCGGGCAGACTCTCGAACGGTACGCCGATCCAGACGACATCGCTGCCTGGTGCAAGCTGGGCAATTGTCCAGTTAGGCGTCCAGGTATAAAACAGGATTGGCTCACCGCGCTGAAAGCGGGCCAGCGTATCGGCCATCAGGGTAGAATATTCGCCCTGTATATGCTCGATAGAGTCACGCAGTTCATAAGCATCCAGGTGGTGTTCAATCACCAGTTCACAGCCCCAGCCAGCATTACAGCCAATCAAGTCAGCCGTGCCGTTGCCATTGCTATCGAACGCGGCAGCAATGTCGGGGTTCTTGAAGTCTTCCAGACTCGTAATGCCCAACTCGTCGGCGGTTTTCTTGTCGATCAAATAGCCCTGCAACGCACCCGAGCGCGCCTCGTAGCCAACCAGTTCGACTTTGCCCTGGACATTTTCATTCTCAAGGAAGGTGTTATGCAAGGGGAACCAGCCGTTCGGCCAGAAGTCCAGATTCCCCTGAGCTGTACCTAAATAAAACGCCGGGTTATCCAGCGTCTGCGGATCTTCGACCGTGTAGCCCAGTTCTTCCAGCAAACTGGCAAAGATCGCTGCCTGGAACCAGCCAGTATCCCAGGTAGCCCGACCGATGTTGACCGTGGTTCCCTCACCTGGCATAGCTGCCTCGCTATCAGGTTCGCTGCCTTCCTCGGCTGGCGGCTCTTCCACAGGCATTGCGTCTGTGGGTTCTTCCTCTATGGAGGGGTCTTCAGTCGCTTCCGTAACGGGTGCCCCAGTCGGTTCTCCGGTTGGCTGTGTGCCACCGCCACAGGCGGCTAGCACCAGCATAAACATCAGACTGAGACTTAGCACATACAATAGACGGTTGCGCATGTTGGCCTCCTTGACTATACGCATTATCTTATACATTGTGGATCCAGATGCAACAGGTATGCCCGATTGTGTGTTGAGCGGTTTCGCAAAAAGAAAGGGGCAGGTTTGCAAACCTGCCCCTTCTTAAGGGCTAGGACAGCCAGATATAAATTAATTGTTGTGCATCTGAATCCGAAGACATACTACCACAGGTTTGGATATATGTACAAACCATTCTATTTTCCTATCAGTTCGCCATGCGGCTGCGCCGCACACGGTTGGCATGAAAATAGGGATGTAGGGGCGACCGGCCGGTCGCCCCGACCGTCCGTTGGCTATTTTCACATTAGACATGGTTCACGGTTACTGTACCGTTTGGTTGGCCGATACGCCCTCACCCCATATGCATCACGTTACGCCTCCCGGCGGGGGTTTGGGGGCCTCCGGCCCCCAAAGAATATCTTTGTCGTGCGAGATTTTGCCAGCTTTGCTGGCAAAATCTCGCACGACAAAGAGAGTTTTTAGGGCTACCGCCCTAAAGTTGATGCGTATGCGCCCTCACCCCCTGCCCTCTCTCCCTCAGGGCTATGCATGACCCACACCTTTATCGCATCAGGATGCGGTCGAAATCGCGTCCTCCTGCCATCGACGGAATTCGGCGGGGTTGCACCCCGCGAGATTCTGTGGGGGCCGGAGGCCCCCGATTTGTGGGTCATGTATAGCCCTCAGGGAGAGGGGGGAATATGTTCAGATCAACCAGCCGCCGACTCGGCTCGTCGAACGGATTGGCGGGTACTGCCAGATATACGATCCAGCACCACGGCCAGCACCAGCACGGCAATGCCGGCGCTAAAAGCGCGCCCGATATCCAGGCGACCAACCGAACGCAGAATTTCCTGTCCCAGGCCACCACCAGCAATCAAGGCGACAATCACAACCATTGACAGTGCCAGCATCAATGTCTGGTTGAGGCCGGCCAGAATGGTTGGTAGTGCCAGTGGCAGTTGCACATCAAAGAGCAGTTGCCGGTCATCAGAGCCAAAAGCACGCCCGGCCTCAACGACATCGGCGGGCACCTGGCGGATGCCCAGGTTGGTGAGCCGTACAATCGGCGGCAAAGCAAAAATGATCGTGGCCAGTGTGCCAGGAACTTTGCCGGTGCCAAAGAACATAACAATTGGTACCAGGTACACAAATGGATGAATAGTTTGCATCGCATCAAGTGCCGGGCGCAGGAAGCCATCAAAGCGATCATTGCTGGCAGCGAGAATACCCAGAGGAAGACCTACCCCGATACAGAAAATGAGCGCCGTCACCACCATGCTGAGCGTGGTCATGGTTAGTTCCCAATAGCCCAGAAAGCCAACCAGTAACAGGCCAACACCGCTCAAGACCCCAATGCGCCAGCCAGCCTTTAGCCAGCCAATTACCACAATAGCAAGCAAAACGACCGGCCAGGGCAACCAGAGCAAGAAATCCTCGGATCCATCCAGTACCAGACCAATTGCCCAGCGTATACTATTGAAAAAAGACGTGGCGGACGGGTTGCCAACCAGCCAGTTGACGCTTTGTTCGATCCAATCGCCTAGCGGCAAATGGTATGTGTCAAAAAAGTCTTCCATGGTGTTTACTCCATTTCTGCTATAACTGGCTTAACGGCACCATTGCCATTCGTCTTGTCAGGAATGATATCAACCGTTGTGGCGAAGGTTCCTGATTCGCTAATAGTCTCGACCATTGCCAGGCTAGAAAGAACATCGCTGGCCTGTACAACGCCAGCCAGGCGACCCGATGCATCGGTTACGGCAACCGGCATGCCATTGGCAACCAGGGCATAGAGTTCGGTCAGTGACGTTGAACACGAGGTCATCGGGAAGTCGTGCTCGATAAAGTGGGTCAGATCTTTTTTACCATCTTGCCGCGATGCACGCAGGAGATCTTGTTTACGTAACAGGCCAGCCAGTTTCTGTTGACCATCGACAACATAAAAGGCGCTGGCATCATCCTTAGCTTTGATCCGTTTGACGGCTGTTTCAAGCGCGTCACGGCCCAGTACCAGCACTTCGGCTGGTTTCATAACGACTTCAGCAGTCAACACCCGGCTCTGGTCGACATCCTGCATAAAAGCGGCGACATAATCGTTGGCGGGCCTGGTAATGATCTCGACCGGATTACCGATCTGTACGATCTCCCCGTCTTTCATAATTGCAACATGATTGCCGACCCGCAACGCTTCATTCAGGTCGTGTGTGATAAAGAGTACGGTCTTTTTCAGCTGTTCTTGCAATTGCAAGAGTTCATTTTGCATCTGCCGGCGAATCAATGGATCCAGGGCGCTAAATGCCTCGTCCATCAGCAATATGTCTGCATCCATAGCCAGGGCACGTGCCAGGCCCACGCGTTGCTGCATACCGCCGCTCAGGTTGGCTGGTTTGCGATCAGCCCAGGATTTCAAGCCGACCATATCGAGAGCTTCCAGAGCCATATCGCGGCGCTGCGCTTCATCGATACCGCGGATTTTCAGGCCATAGGCCACATTTTCTGCCACGGTGATATGTGGCAGCAGCGCAAAATGCTGAAACACCATAGCCATTTTTGTGCGCCGAATCTCGCGCAACTGGCGCTTATCAGCCTGCAATATATCATTGCCGTCTATGAGTATTTTGCCGCTGGTTGGTTCGATCAGGCGGTTTACACAGCGGATCAGGGTGGATTTACCCGAACCTGACAGACCCATTACGACAAAAATTTCCCCTTCCTGTACGGTGAAGGAGACATCGGCAACACCAACAACATGCCCGGTACGGGACAGTATCTCGTCTTTCGATACGCCCTGCTGTAACAGGGGCAGAGCCTCTTGATGCGGATGCTTGCCGAAAATCATGATAAGATCTTCTACACAAATCTTTGCGTCCATCGGGGTATCATGCTCCATGGTCTCTTTCATGCTGTCTGCCTCGTTTCTATGCTCTATATTCTGCTTCTGGGTACGGCATTATTACAATCCGATGCGGCGCATGGCGCAACAGGAAATAAGGCCAGGGTTGTATGACTGGCTGTATTGACATCAAGGCACTTTCAGGGCAGGTGCTAGACACAGGGCACGAGGCAATAGACAATCAGCCGGTTGCTTTCCTATACCGATTGTCTGTTATGCCTGTTTCCTATGGCGTATTACCTTGTTTGAAAAAGCACCAGAGAGGACGCAAAAGGGGCTACCATACTGTAGAACGGCACCCCACAGGCGACAGATAAACAGTCGCGTGTGTCTGGTCGTCGTCATGCGTGAACAACGCTGTTCATGCGTGACATAATGGTGTCATACGTGTGTGTGATGCCTGCGTGCCCCATGTTGCTGTATGCAAAGGGCTGCTGTATGCTAGTAGTGTGAAACGCCTGAGTTGAGCACAATGTAGACGTTCATCATCACGATGGACGTGTACGCGAGGCATCGATGAAATACCCTGGTTATCATTCCCAAACATAGTATACCATATTCACAGGGTAGCTGGCGGTTGGTTGCCCGGTGCTCTCAGGGGTAGGTTTTCTCCGCTGATGCCAGTGCCAGGACGGTGTATCGCACAGAACATTCATATGGCTGATGCAAAAACAGACGTCACACCCTGATTCGTTCTGGTGGTATCATAGTAGAAGGTACTCTGGTATCCGCTTTTTTACTTTTTATTTTTCACGTGTAACCATTATGCGCTATCTATACTATGTGCCGCTGGCACTGCCGATCATGTTGATACTGGTGTTCAGCCTGCTGCTGAGTAGTTGTGCCTCACCTGAGCCGCCGCCCACAGCAACACCGGTGAGCCTGTCTCCTACGCCGGTTGCGCAAACGACCGACATTGCTGCATCACCCGCGGTGTCTATGCCAACGGAAACATCCACCGCGCCACAACAGACACGTTTGCCTGTTGATACATCCTGGCTACGGGTCGGGCGCCAGATCTTTGCTCCGAGCACAGATACGGCGCCATTAGACCTGGAAACCAGCGACGAGGTATCGATTCCGATTGCGGTCACAGTAGCGCCTGACGGTGGTTATCTGGCCTATGTCGACAACAGTAGTATTCCCGCCCGGCTGATGCTACGTGATCTCGCTTCTGGCACAACCGACAGTGTAACCGCCGAGGAGAGTAGCGAAGTTAGTGAGGTGCGCTTTGCGCCGGATAGTTCTGCGCTGGTGTATACGCTGATTGGCCAGCAAAGCTGGCAAATCCGTGTGCGTGACCTGGCCACTGGCGCAGAGCAGGTATTGCAGCAGGGCAGCCTGCTGCCCGGTGAGGATCGCCAGCTACCCCGGTTGCCACTACCAGTTGCCTGGACTCCTGCTGGCCTGTGGGTACGGCTTGTTCTCTGGGGCACTGATGCGCCAGCGCAGGGTCTGGCGCTGCTTGACCCGACCAGTGGCAGCATCACGGCTGAACTGCAACGGGAACATCTGGCAGCCTATCCTGCTCCGGATGGGACACGGGTCGCGTTGATGACTGGTATGATGCCCATCGGCGCTATACCGCAAACGGCCCTTGTGGTGGTAGATCTGGCAGATGGCACGGAACAGACAATTATGCCAGAACGGCAGGGGTTTATCAGAATGCTCAAGTGGTCGCCCGACGGCACATGGCTGCTCTATACTTCAGCCGAAAGCTATGAGACATCTACCATCACACTGACGGCACTGCGGGCCGATGGCAGCGATGAGCGTAGTCTGATTTTTGGTGCGCCTGAGGTTGCCCTATCGTTGCATGATCTGGACTGGTTCAATGGTACAACGCCGCTATTGCTGGTGACCGATGATCTGGAAGGGCAACTGGCATTGCACCAACTGCCCCTGGAGACATTTACCCCTGGCGGGCTGCAATCCATAGCGTCAATGGTGCTGCCAGATGCGCAGATGAGCATTGTGCAGATCGTGTATGTGCCATGAGAAAGTAAAGAGTAGCAAGCAGCAAAGCCGCAAGGCATGCTTCGCATGCGGCAGCGTGGACTTTTATATTCTTTTCAAAAAATGTTCCCTACGAGAACATTTTTTGAAAAGAATATACTGTTTACTCATCCGACATGCCCTCATCCAAGCGCGCCAGGCCCCGGCGCAGCGCGTAGAGGGCGGCCTGGACACGATTGTTAACATGCAGCTTCTCGAAAATGACCGTCATACGGTTACGCACAGTTTTCTCGGACAGGCTTAGACGATCGCTAATCTCGTTGTTGTCCATGCCCTGGGCCACCAGACGCAAGATATCTTGCTCGCGTTCAGTCAGCGCCGTTATGCCGTCGGCCCCAACCGGGTCGTTCTGCTGGCGGCGAAACTCTTCCATCATGCGCAGGGCGATGGTCGGATTCAGCACCGCCTCGCCTGAGGCGACCGCCCGAATAGCGCGCAGCAGTTCGTCGCTATCGGCATCCTTCAGCAGATAGGCGCGTGCCCCGGCTTTAATCGCCTCGAAGACATACTGATCCTGACGATGCATCGTCAGAATAATCACACCAATGCCCGGCTGGGCTTCCAGCAGTTGACGGGTTGCCTGGACGCCATCCAGAATAGGCATATTAATATCAAACACAACCACATCGGGGGTATGGATGGCCGCCAGTCGGCAGGCTTCCTGTCCATCAGGTGCCTGACCAACCACCTGCATATCGGCCTCGGCGTCGCAGATCTGGCTAAGCCCCTGGCGCACCACGGCATGGTCATCGGCGATAAGGATACGAATAGGCTTTGGCAAACGTCACCTCCTTGTGACTTTAATAGTCTATCATCTACAACGGAATACTGGCACGTATAGTTGTGCCCTGGTTTGGCTGGCTCTCAATCGCAAACTGACCGCCCACCTGAGCAACACGGTCGTGCATCTGGTTCAGGCCCAGCTTCTTGCTACCATTTGTAGACAAAGTCTCGGCATCAAACCCGATGCCATCATCGTGAATAATCAGTTGAGCAGTATGGCCAACATGGATATACAGCGTGATCCAGACATTACGGGCGCTGGCATGTTTGGCAATATTATTAAGACTCTCCTGGATCAAGCGGAAGAATACCGGCTCAAGTTGCGCTGGTAGGTACGTCGGGTCGCCCTGAATATCCAGGGTGACATGCAAGCCCATATGCTCACCAAAGTCAAGCGTATACTGCCGCAGGGCGGTAGCAAACCCCGGCCCTTCCAGATCAACCGGGCGCAAGGCAAAGATCGTGCGGCGCACATCCTGAATACTGGCCTGCACAATGCGCTTGAGTGTCAGCAGTTCTTCAATCACACCATCGGGATTATAGCGCACCTGTTTACGCAGATAGTCGAGCTTAATCCCCAGGAAATAGAGGCTCTGCGCCAGGCCATCGTGCAGATCGCGGGCAATGCGCAGACGTTCTTCTTCGACCAGCGACTCGCGTGCTTTGCGATCCGATATATCACGCACAATCCCCAGGACTTCATTCTCGCCGCTGACCACCAGGCGCGCTTCATACGCATGCAGAATACCCTTGTTGATCAACTCATACTCATACATCTGCATACTACCTGTACGCCGGGTCTGCTCAACATACTCTATGGCCTGCTGAGCAATATCGGCTGGCAACAACTCAGTCAATGGTTTGCCCACGATGATATCATCACGTACCGAACGGCTAAACGCCTGAGTGCCTGTGCAGTCAAGCAGAGTTCCCTGACCATTTATGCGCCAGATAATATCGGGGATCGCATTAACCAGTGCCCGATTCGTCATCTCGCTTTTGCGCAGCGCCACTTCGGCCTGATCGCGCTCGATAATTCTGCCCAGACGACCGGCAACCGCATCGATCAGACGGCGCTCCTCGCGCAAGAACGGCCCCTCGTAGGCTGGCGGCATTGCCTCCAGATAGCAGACCTCAACCTGACCAACGCAGCGATTGTACACCATAATATTGCTGGTAAGCGACCAGGGCGTTGTTGCGAAGGTAGGCGTCTCGGCGCTATGGTTTTCAATCACAACCCGCGCAGCCGTAATATCGGGATACTGCCAGGCTGGCGGCAGCAGCGTCACAGCGGCACTGATCAATGCTTCAATCGACAACCCCTGCTTTTCCTGCAGGGTCGAGGTAGCAAAGAGGCAATCAAGCTGTTTCACGCGGTTACGCAAATTGCGCTCGGAATGCAGCGTCTGTTGGCGCAGAACGCCCACTGTCAAACCCACCAGAATAAACATCACCGGCTGGGGAAAATATTCCTGGGGCGGCACATTCAAGCCAGACAGATAGTACGACGCGATCCAGGCCGTGCCGATCAACAGGGCCACCCAGACACCGCGCAACCCCCACCAGAGGCCAGCCAGCGCCACGGGCAGGTAGAAGAGATGCGAAAAGACCATCTCGCTGCGCAACACCAGCAGAATCACCCGCGAAGAGTATCCCCCTCCGACGGATAGCAGAACGAGCAGAACGAGCAGCACCAGTACCAGAATCTTCTGATAGGTTCTGCTCAACAAATGTTCTTTTGTCCATCTCAGACTACTGATCAAAGTCATAGCTGCCCCCCGGAGTGACACCTTGCATACGCAAACCGGGTAGCCATCAGGTATAACATATAGTCAAGACAGCTATGGAAAAGCACCTGGCTGGTGATCACACTACCAGGACGGCACAGGACATCGCCGACGCAATACAGCGTCCGGGGTAAGACTGTCGTTCTACAAAGCTTCAATGGAATGCCCCATTGCCTCGATGCAATTGGCCTGTTGCGGCAAACCAGGCTACGATCGGCATAGCCGCATGTTATCCTGGTGACCAGACGTTTCGGTTACAGATGTTACACTGGAAGTGGCTTACTTTATACCATAATTTTTGCCCTGAGACAAAGATTATAGCAATGCGCTATCCGCCACAATAATGCCGTCGCTATCGGCATAGAGATAGTGTCCGGGAATAAAGGTGACACCGGCAAAGGTAACCGGAATAGCGCGTTGCCCTTCACCACGCTTGACGCTACGGAGCGGATTGGTGCGCAAGGCTTTGACTCCAATACTAATCTGCCCGATCTCCTCGGAGTCGCGGATGCAGCCATACACAACAATGCCAGCCCAGTCATGCGCATAGGCCAGTTCGGCCAGTTGATCGCCTACCAGCGCACAGCGCAGTGACCCACCGCCGTCGATAACCAGAACCCGGCCTGCACCATCTTCAGACAGAGCTTCGCGCACCAGCACATTATCCTCAAAAACCTTGAGCGTCACAATTTTGCCGCCAAAGGCGCGTGCGCCACCATAATCAGAGAAAATCGGCTCAACGACATGGATGTCTGTGGCATGCTGATCACATAGATCCGCGGTTTTGATGTTCATGGATGGCTCCTGTTATATGATAAAGTGGCAGATGTACAGTAATAGGTACTACCCCACACCGGTAGGTTTTTGGGGTGAATCGCATCACGACGCCCTATGGCCCCTCACCCCCCTGCCCCCCTCTCCCCAGAGGGGAGAGGGGGGTATTGCCCTCGCGATGTGACGCAGCGGCTGTGCCGCTGCGTCACATCGCTATTGTCTCCCCTCCCCTTGCAGGGGAGGGGGTAGGGGGTATGGGGTATCTAAGATGTCATCGGCATCCTTGGCAAAAACCGACCCGTGAGAAGGTACTACCCCTACTTCTCTTGCAAAACAAACCGAATCAAGGCATGATCGCGCCAGAAGAGCAACCAGCGCACGGCATAATAGACCAGCCGATACAACCACCCGCGCCGCACCGGATCATAATCAACCAGACAGACACGCCGCTCGGGCGCCCTGGTCAATAATAAATTATGCGAACGCAACAGATTGCGCTGTACCAGGAAGCTCCACAGCCGCCATGGTAACATATGCGGCGCATTCAGGCGTTTGCGTGCCGCAGCGTTCGGGCTGGATCGCCCATACAGGTCAGGCATCAGGCCAGTTTGCCGATACAGCAGCAGCGCACGCCGAATGATCTCGCGTAGTTGCAGAGCCAGCTTCTGGCGATCAGCAGGGCTGAGCGTGGCATACTCTACGATATACAAGGGTATGGCATCTTGCAAAAAGGGCTGGATCACCAGCAACTGGACATGGCCAGCACTATCGCGTGAGATCAGATAATAACTGGGGATCGTATATTCGCGTCCGAGTGCCGTGCTAAACTGTTCGGCAGCAGCACGCATCTGGCGTGCCGTAATCAGCGTGGTTGGCACATCACTACCAGAATCACTTTTCAGTTTCACCACATAGCGCCGGTCGTCGGTACAATAGACTTCTGTCTCGTTACCGCCAGCCACACGTTCCAGGTGCAGATCCTGGTCTATGGGAGCAAAAACATGATCGGCATGGAATATTGTCATAAAGAATGTATCTGTCCTTTTAGAGACTGTTTGAAACGGGTCGGTTTTTGAACCAGACGGGATCGTCCTACGATGATACCCCACCCCCCTACCCCCTCCCCTTCCAGGGGAGGGGGAGAAGATTCAGCACCACGCTGCGGCGGCTGTGCCGCCGCAGCGTGGTGCTAGATCGATACCCCCCTCTCCCCGCTGGGGAGAGGGGGGCAGAGGGGAGAGGGGCCATAGGGCGTCCTGATACCCTATAGTGAAAAAACCTACCCTTGAGAGCCCCTACCCCCTCCCCTAAAATAGGTCAGCCAGAGTCTACTCTTCTGGCAGCAGCACAGCCTGGAGTACAGTCGCATACAGTTTTACAGGCGTCTGCACTGCCTCACTCAGGCGGGTTTCGAGCGCATCAAGCTGGTCGCGATTAAAACCATCAAGTGTATAAATAGTAGCATGGATCTCAAAAGTACCATTGCGGCGCTCCACCAGCACATCTGTCACCTTCAGCGACTCGGAGGTAAATTCCTGGCTCAAAACCGTCTCTACCTGATTCTGGCGGCGGATCTGGTCAGTCGTATTCAGCGAAAAAATCGCCAGTGGAATGGTCACACCTACCAGAGCCAGCAAGGATACCAAAAATTTTATCCGCACCTGCTCGCGCAGTCGTGCGCGCGGTGGTCGAAAGCCCAGCAGCAGAAAGACAATCGCCGCGGCCACAACAATCGCAACCAGGTTCGTTATAAACAGCAGCAGTGCCCCACCAGCGATCTCGAGTTGCCCTGTGGCAATGCCATATCCCACCACCCCAAGCGGTGGCACCAGCGCGGCGGCGATGGCAACACCAGGCAGGGCCGCCGCCACCTCTTTGCGCGCAATCGCATAGGCACCCGCTGCGCCAGAAGCCAGGGCTACCAGCAGATCCAGCAGATTGGGCCGTGTGCGCGCCAGGATTTCAGCAGTATTGACCGGCGCTGTTGCCACCATGGTCATTATGATGCCAATACCCACAGCCAGCGCCACCCCCGACAACATCGAACGCATCGACAGACGCAACAGCCATAAGTTGCCTTGCACAATACTGATACCCATTGCCAGGATAGGACTCATCAGCGGGGCCACCAGCATCGCCCCGATAATCACCGCCGGGCTACCCTGCAACAGGCCCAGAGTGGCAATCATCGCAGACAGGCTAATCATAATAAAAAAGTCAATACTAGGATGGGCTGCCTGGCGCAGATGCAGGTTCGCCTCGGTGCGCTCATAGACACTCAGACTGGGGAACAACCCGTACACCATTTCCCAGGCCCGCCGTATCCAGAAACGGCGGGCGCCTTCATAGTGTTTCACCAGTAGCAGGGGACGCAAACTGGATCGAGCCACTTCCACAGGTAATCCGCCAAAAATTGCCTGATCCAGCACGCCGCCGCGCGATGCGCCAAGCAGCAGCATGTCATACTTTTCCGCCTCGCGCACAATATCCCCGGTGACATCGTCGGTTGGCAGAATCCGCAACTCAAAGTTGGGCTGACGGTCCAGGCCATTCATCATCTCACGCAGCCGCTTGCTGGCCATGTCGAGTGTTGCGGGTACGTAGACCTCTTGCACCAGATTCAGCGCAACCACTTTGCCATCGGCATTATTCACCAGGTTGAGGGCCATATGCATCGCCGCCAGCGAGTTCGGGCTATCAGTGGCTGGTACCAGGATGCGGCGTGGCTGGAGGGGCAAACTGCCCCGCAGCACAACGACATCGCACTGTGCCAGGCGTACCACCGGGTCAACCAGCATACCAGGGTCAAACTGATCATGGACATGGCGGCCCTCCCAACCCAGTAAAAGCAGATCAACTTTTTCCTCCTGCGCCGTTCCCAGAATGCCCTCTACCGGGCTCTGCGCCAGGCGCACCAGCACTTCTACAGGCACATCCTCAGTCTTACAGCCCTGAATGACATCATTCAAACCACGCAACTGCTCACCGGCCAGTTGACGTTGCAGATACTGGGGTACCTGATCGGGGAAAACGGCGATCTCCAGCACCAGCATGCGCCCCTGACGCGAGCGTGCCAGCAGTGCGCCAGCACGCATCAGCGCCGGGGCAGTATCGGGGTTGGCAACACATACCAGCACAGTATAGGCACTGCGTTCGCGTACGGGTGTCATTGTGCCAACCATCACCTCACGCCGCCGCACAGCCATTCCGCCAGCCCGGGCAAACCCCTTATAATAAAGTGCCCCAACCAGCCCCCAGCCGATGCCAATCAGCAGAACCGGCAAAGGAAGCAGCAATGCCAGCAGTCCACTGATCAGCAGCGATAGAGCCGGAAAAAGCGGGTGCAACGGCAGCTTCAACTGCCGTTGTACTGGTAGCCGCCCGGTGAGCTGGCGTATGCTCAACATATTCAAAAGCGCCGTGGTACTCAAGAAGGCCAGAGCCACCAACCCAACCAGCATGGCTGCGGGCACAAAAGCGGCTGCCAGGACGCTGCCCAGCGCCAGTATGCGCAATGCAATCAGCGGTGTACCAAAACCAGGCGAGATGGTCACAAACCGCTCGGGGATAAAACCGTCGCGTACCATTGTGCCAACCAGACGCAGCGTTGTCACCATCGCCCGATCCAGTGCCGTCAGGCAAATCAACAGGCCGGTGGTCACAACACCAATCTCAAAGAACGTACTACCACTACGCCCGGCTGTACGTGCTATCCAGATCAGGGCAGGAATGTCAGACAATGCGGCTTGCGTATCAGGTAAGGCCAGAATAGACAATGTGGCCCCGATCAGGCCACTGAGCAGCAAAGGGATGAGCAAAGACGGTAACATTATCTGTTCCGGCTGGCGCATTTCGTCGCGACTATCCAGCGCAAAGTTGATACTCCAGAGCATTGCGCCCATAAAGGCAATCGGGGGCAGTAAGCTTTTCAGATCAAAAGTTGTGCCAGACTGTATAGTTGAAACAGCTATATCAAAAGGCATCCACCAGAATGACCAGGCTGCAAAGACAATCAAAAAGATGATACCGCCATACATCACCGTGGTACGCAAGCGCCAGCCACCCTGCGTGCCGATCAGATCATTCAGCAGCACCAGCAGCACCATGCCCGGGGCCAACCAGCGCATATCAATAAACTGGCCGATCAGACGTTCCATGCCACTATGCAGATACAGTGCCGCGCCCCATCCCAACAGGGCAATCAGTGCCAGATGCCCACCAAGCAGCAGCCAGCCACTGGCATACGATTGCCAGTTTAGCCCTCCGGCGCGTACCAGGGCGAAGATACCGCCCGTGCCGGGTGTTACTGCCGCACGTTCGGCGTAGCTGAAAATCAGGGGTATAAAACACAGCAGCGCAAGCAGATAGGTCTGGGGCGTATGCTGACCAGCCTGTTGCAAGAACAGATCGATCAGGATAAACAACCCCAGACCGACAGATATGCTGCTACCTATAGCAATAATACGCGTCAGCCCCATCGTGCGGCTGAAGCGGATTGCAGGGGGTAAGGGTGTGTCTGGCGAAGGTGTTGTCATCTACATTCATGAAAATAGCGTGCGATTCTGGTCTATGAGCGGAGCGTAATCCAGGAGGGGCATACCAATGGTATCCGGCGGTGTATTGAGATGTTCCAGAAACCGCCGAATAATATCGTTGGCGATACTGGCTGGATCATGATCATTCAGGGGCACCTGCCCCCCGGCCATGGCCCCGTGACCACCGGCCGATCCCCCTGATGTCACCACGGCACGGGCCATACTGCCAGCGCCACCGCCAGGTCGCCGTGTGCGGATCGAAAAGATCAGTACATTGGCAAAAGTCCCCAGGCACATAGACGACTGAATGCCTTCCATCCGCAAAAGCAGGTCGGCCATTTCGCCAGCCAGATCCGGGTAGCCCATCGGGCCAATATACGAGACGACCAGATCGTTATAAATAGAAGCCGCCTCGACCGTGGTATTAAGCTGGCGAAAATAGGCGGCTGGCACCTGGGCATTTTCAATCATAATCAGTTTATTCACATCAACCAGGGGTTGTAGATAGAGATAGGCATCGATGTCGTCCGCAGTGGCCCCGCGCACCAGCCCGAGTGTATCAGTTTTGATGCCATAAAAGAGCGCCGTAGCCAGGTCGGGTGGAGGTTGGATAGCAGCCGCCTGCAAATATTGGGTCATGATCGTTGCGGTTGCGCCACATTCAGGCCGGATATCGGCAAATACCGGATTGTACGCTATATCAGGGCGTGGATGATGATCAATCACCACGCGTACCTCGACATGGCTATCGATGGGACTATTGCCTGTACCAGGCTGCGTATCAACCACTGCCAGGGCCACTGGCTGTTGCATGTCCAGGTCTTCCAGGCGGCGCATGGGATCGTTTAGATAGCGCATCAGCGCTCGATTCTCGGCACGCCCGATCGTGCCTTTGTAGGCGATCAAGCAGGGTAAGCTCAGTGTATTCATGATTAAAAAGCGCAGAGCCACCGCACTGGCAATTGCGTCCGGATCGGGATTATTATGCGGCAAAATGAGTACTTCCCTGGAATTGTGTAGGGCCGCCAGTAATGTCTCCAGTTGGGAACTCATCGTGTTCTTCTCTCTGTTGTGTATGGCGAACTAAGACATGATTCACGGTTACTGTACCGTTTGGTTGGACAATACGCCCTCTCCCCTTCACACAGGCAGGTTTTTTGGATGAATCGCATCAGGACGCCCTATGGCCCCTCTCCCCTTAGGGGAGAAGGGGGTATCCACCTGGCGGTGTCACGCGGCGGCTTCGCCGCCGCGTGACACCGCCGATTCTTCTCCCCCTCCCCTGGAAGGGGAGGGGCAAGGGGGGTGGGGTATCCAGCCTGGCACCGGCATCATCGAAAAAAACCTACCCCTGAGAGTCTCCCCCCTGCCCCCTCTCCCCGCTGGGGAGAGGGGGTATCGTCCTGGGAATCGTCTCCCCCTCCCTTTCCAGGGGAGGGGCAAGGGGGGTGGGATGACTCACGCGACCAACCTGTCTATGTCTATAAATGGTACAGTAAAACTGGTCAGTGTGAAACCTTGTCTAATGTGAAAATAGCCAATAGGGGCGAAACATCTTTCGCCCCTACATCCCTATTTTCATGCCGACCGTGTGCGGCGCAGCCGCATGGCGAACTGATGTGAAAATAGGAGGGGCGAAACATCTTGTTAGCGCGCATAACTCCTGGGTCAACCACACGCCCTCATCCCCCTGCCCCCCTCTCCCTGAGGGAGAGTGGGGAAACGGGGCGTGCTGGCGGCACACGCCCCGTCCGACTCCCCGCCCCGTGCAGGGGCGGGGATCGGGGGGTGGGGTGACTCACACGGTTTTCCGCTACCCTGACGGGTGCGTGTCTGTGCTATCCCAGAGCTTTTTCGCGCTAACAAAATCTTTCGCCCCTACAAGCCCCTTTTCATTCCGGCGGTGTGCATCATACGCATAATGCTGTTTCGAAGCTGGCATGTCGGATTGTGATCATCTGATCCGATATATGTGACAACACCACAGATGCTGAAAGCACCTGCATATACGAGGAACGGTATATAGAATAAATCAAAATTCTGTGATGGTAGTATACCACATCTATGCTGAAAATCGAAAAGCGGAAAGCAAAAAACAGAAAATCCGTCCTATATTTCGCACGGATGTGCAACCGCAGCATAGCTGCCGCAAAATCTATACAAGATCCGTAACCTATGGCCTATGTCCATGTCCGATATAAAGTGTTATAACATGTACACATAATATTACGCTACCAACTGCTTCTGTTCTTGCCAGGATCAGGAGTTAGAGAGGATATTGCTGGTGAGCAGTCATTTCTCAGAGGCAAATGAGGGTGTTTGCCATGCGCAGATCGCCACTCTGCACCAGCAGATTACTACATTGCAGCATAGTGTGTCCGCATACGAAAAGGATCTGGCTGATCTGCGTGCTTACTGTGACACGCTTACCCATGAAAAAGAACGGTTCCGCATCATTGCCGATTTCACCTACGATTGGGAATACTGGATCGATCCAGACGGGACAATGCTGTATGTTTCACCTTCGTGCGAACGCATCACTGGCTACCGTCCGTCTGAGTTTCTGGCCGATCCGGCTTTGCTGGAACAGATTGTGCATCCCGACGATTATGACCGGGTGAGATGTCATCTATCCGCTGAACGGCACAGCGGACAGGCATATGAAATAGAGTTTCGTATTATCACACGCACCGGTTCGATGCGCTGGATTGGCCATGCCTGCCAACCAGTCTATAACGAAGCAGGACACTGGCTGGGACAGCGTGCCAGCAATCGGGATATCACCGAACAGAAACAACTCCAAGAAGCATACCATGTGTTGGTAGAGGAATCGCTGCAGGGGTTGATTCTTTTTCAAGCCGAACATGTGGCCTTTGCCAACCCGGCTGCCGCACGGATTACCGGATATACCAGTGCAGAACTGCTGGCTATGTCTCGGGATGCATATGTCGCCATGATCCATCCCGATGATCGTGCACTGGTGATTGGCATTGAACAAAACCGTATTGCTGGCATGGATGCACCATCCCGTTATGAATTGCGGATCATGCATAAGGATGGTTCAATCCGCTGGCTTGAAATGTATGCTACGCGCAGTATCTATCAGGGCAATCCGGCTATCCAACTGGCCTATATCGATATTACCGAGCGCAAACAGGCCGAAGATGCCCTGCGCGATAGTCAACGGTTAGTGCAACATATTACGAATACTATACCGGATCTTGTATATGTCTATGATCTGGTTGAAGATCGGAATGTGTATGCAAATGGTGGCTTTCTTACCCTGCTTGGCTACAATCCGGTAGCAGTATGTGCCAGAGGCAAAGCCATGATATCTGCGCTCTTGCACCCGGACGACACCGCACTGATAGAGGAACAGAAACAACGTCTGCCCCTCCTGGCCGATGGCGATTATGTCACCTTTGAAGTACGCATGCAACATCAAAACGGTGACTGGGTGTGGCTCTCGTTCCGCGAAACTATTTTCATGCGCAACCTTGATGGAACACCCAGGCAGGTGCTGGGCGTGGCCCAGAATATCACCCGGCGCAAACAGGCAGAAATAGCCCTCCAGCAGAGCGAACAACGCTTTCGTACGCTGTTTCAGTTTGCCCCGCTGGGTATGGTGCTGACAAATATGCAGGGGTATTGTGACGTCATCAACCCGGCCTTTCAGCAGATGGTTGGCTATACCGAAGCAGAACTGGCAGCTATGCGCTTCCGGGATCTTACCCATCCCGACGATATACTCGCCGAAGCGGCTCTGATTAACACGATGCTGGCCGATAAGCGCGGTGAGTATCATATCGAAAAGCGCTATATTCGTAAAGATGGTCAGATTATCTGGGTACATCTGCATGCCGCGGCGTTTGAAGTGATGCTGCCGGATAGCAAACTGGCTATCGTGATCGTCGAAGACATTACCGAGCGCAAGCGATCGCAGGAAGCTCTCCGCAACAGTGAACAACGCTACCGCGATATGTTCGAGAAGAATCGCGCCATCAAGCTGGTGATCGATCCGGAAACAGGGGCGGTTGTGAATGCAAATCCGGCTGCCAGTGAGTTCTATGGCTATACACTGTCTGAATTGCGCAGCATGAACATTGCCCAGATCAATATATTACCAACCGGCCAGATACAGGAAGAGATGCAGCATGCGCTTGCAGAAGAGAGATTGCAGTTTTATTTTAAACATCGCCTGGCGTCAGGGATGATACGAGATGTTGAGGTCTATTCCGGGCCGATTGAGATAGCCGGGAAACCCCTGCTCTTCTCGATTGTACAGGATGTCACCGAGCGATACCAGGCCGAGGAAGCCCTACGCACCAGTAAAATGCGGTTGCAGGCTATTTTTGATAATGCCGCCGTGGGCATTGCCCTGGTTTCTATCGATAATTGCTGGCTGAAGGTGAATCAACGCGGCCAGGAGATGCTAGGCTATACTTCGGCTGAACTGATAGGCCAGCCCGTTCTGAATACGACGTACCCGGCTGATTGGGACATCAGCCAGGAACATTTGCAAGCCCTGTTGCATGGCCAGAACCAGGGGTATCGTCTGGAGAAGCGTTTTTTGCGCAAAGATGGTTCGGTTTTCTGGGGCGACCTGGCTGTGAAGGGTATTTATGATCCACAGGGAAGCATAGAAATGGTGGTAGGTATTCTCACGGATATCACCGAGCGCAAAGAGGCTGAAGTACAACTCTATCAGGTCAACCATCGCCTGATTCGTGAAAGAGATCATCTGCGCCAGCGCAATCAGGAAATGCTGTTACTGAACCAGATGGGCGATATGCTTCAGACATGCCAGAGTATTAGTGAGGCATATGGCATGGTCGGCGAGATTGCTGGTCAGTTGTTTGCAGGCAAGTCGGGGGCACTCTATATCTATCACGCCGAGCGCGATATCATCAAGGTAGTATCGCGCTGGGGGGAGCGTATGCTGCCCGAACCGGCATTTGCACCAGAGGTATGTAAGGCGTTCCAGCAAAATTGTGTGTATACATTCTATAAAGGTTCTGATAGAGCAATGTGCCAGCATGTTCCTATCAGTGCTATTGTATGGACGCTGTGTGTGCCCCTGGTGGCCCAGAATGAAACACTGGGCATTCTGTCTCTGTGTGGTGATGTTATGCTGGATCATGCCACGCGTGCGCGTATGCAGCAACTGGCCGAAACGGTAGCCAGCCATGTCGCTATGGCTTTGAGCAATCTGGAACTGCGCGAACGACTGCGTGAACAGGCTATTCACGACTCGTTGACTGGTCTGTTCAACCGACGCTATCTGGACGAAACGCTCACGCGCGAGTTAAAACGAGCCGATCGCCAGGATCAGCCGGTTGGTTTGATCCTGCTGGATATTGACCACTTTAAACACTTTAATGATACCTATGGCCACGATACTGGCGATACTCTGCTACGTCTGGTTGGTGCTTTTTTGAAAAACTTTACCCGTGGCGAAGACATCGCCTGTCGCTATGGTGGCGAGGAGTTTATTGTGGTTCTACCTGGTGCAACGCTGGATGCAACCTGCCAGCGAGCCGAGGAGTTGCGTCTGGGTATTGGTGATCTGAGTATTCGTTATCATGATCAGGTGCTGGCTGGCATTACCGTTTCGCTGGGTGTGGCTGTTTTCCCGGAACATGGTATGAGCGACGAAACCCTGGTCAAGGTGGCCGATATGGCGCTCTATCGGGCCAAAGGGCAGGGCCGTAATTGTGTGGTGGTTGGCGAGTTTCAAAAACAATATACAGAAGTGGTTCCTGGGGTGTGATGGGACATTTTTGCTTGCATACTCACCTTCATCGCTAACCGAAGCTGAACAGGATACTTTGCATGGCTGCCAAGAATCCCATTTTTCCTATTCATATCGGAAATATTATACGCAATGCGCTGGTATTCAATCCCCAACGATGGCAAGGAGCGCCATGGGCTATGGACGAGCTATTGCAAACAGTTAATGATCTCTTTACATTGCTGCATCAACACAAAATAGAGTATGTTCTGGTTGGTGAAATAGCCCTTTTGCAGTATATCCAGGGCCGCAATACCGAGGATATCGATTTAATTTTGAATATGACTGCATTAGCAAGACTTCCAGATATTATGATCACAAGCCAGGAAGTCTATTTTGCCCGTGGTCAATTTCAGGGATTGCAAATAGACTTCTTTTTAACAGAAAATCCGCTGTTTGCACATGCACAAAAAAACCATGTTGTTCAACAGTCTTTTTTTGATCAAACTATTACATCAGCAACTATTATTGGTCTGTTGCTTTTAAAATTATATGCCTTACCATCACTCTATCGGCAGGGAGATTTTGCGCGCGTAGGTTTGTACGAGAATGATGTGGCGACGATGATGTTTTATCATGCGCCCGATATGCAAGCAGTTGTGAGTGAACTAACACCCTATGTTAGCAATCAGGATCTTCTGGCTATTCAAGATGTTCTTGTCGATCTTGAACAACGGATTGCGCGGTTCACACGCAACAAGAGTCCTGAGTAAATACACGATTGAGGCATGGTTTCAGGATGAGACATGGTTTCAGGAATGCCTCGTCTTGCCCCTCTCCTTCAGGGCTATGCGTTACCCATAAATTGGGGGGGCGGGAGCCTCCGGCTCCCGCAAAAAGAATACGGTTCGGTTTGTTTTGGCGGCAGAGCCGCCAAAACAAACCGAACCGTATTGATATCGGCGGGGCTGCGCCCCGCCGGTACACGTGGAAAGGCGGAAGCCTTGCTGCCGCATGCAAAAAAAGTGCTACTTATTCGCCAGATTAGCCGCCACCAGAATGGGATCCCATACCGGCGCAAAAGGTGGCGCATAGCTCAGATCCAGTTCAGCCAGGTCATAGGTCGTCCAGCCAGCCTGCAGAGCGGCGGCGGCTACATCAATGCGCTTGGCAATGCCCTCCTGCCCCACCATCTGCACACCGAGCAGACGCTGTGAGCCGCGCTCGAACACCAGTTTGACATGCACTGGCGGGTGTATGGGCATATAGTGGGCACGCGCCGCGCCGGTTGCCACAACCGTTTCGACATCAAAGCCCTCGATACGAGCCTGGCGTTCTGAGAGGCCGGTACGGGCGGCATGCATATCAAAAACCTTGACTACGGCTGTACCAACAATTCCCTTGAAGGACGCATTGCCACCAGCGGCATTTTCGCCAGCCACCTTGCCCTGCTTGTTGGCCGTGGTACCCAGTGGAACATAGATCGGCTTGCCTGTCACCAGGTCATGCGCTTCGGCCACATCGCCCGCAGCCCAGATCTGCGCGACACTGGTGCGCTGATGATCATCGACAGCGATGGCCCCGGTTGACCCTAGAGCCACGCGTGACTCGGCGGCCAGGGTGGCGTTCGGTTTGATGCCTACACTGAAGATGACAATATCGGCTGGTACATCTTGCCCGCCAGCAATGACATTGCTTACCCGTCCGTTGCCTTCAAAACCCTTCACGGCACATTCCAGGCGTAGATCAACCTGCTGGTGTTCCAGTTCAGCCTGTACATGCGTGGCCATGTCCGCATCCATGTTACCCATCACCTGGGGCAGCATCTCAACCACGGTCACCTGAATCCCATGCTCGGCCAGGGCCTCGGCCATTTCCAGACCGATATAGCCGCCGCCAACCACCACCCCGCGCCGGGGCTTTTCCTGGTCGATCCACTGGCGAATCGCCACGGCATCCTCGACGGTGCGCAGCGTAAAAATGCCTTGCAGATTCAATCCGGGCAGGTCTGGCCGGGTTGGCGAACCACCCGTGGTTATAATCAGCTTGTCCCAGTGATCGCGGAATTCCTCGCCAGTCTGGCGGTTATGCACCAGCAGGGTATGCTCCAGCGGATCAATGCTCAGCACTTCATGATGTACCAGGGCACGGATATTCTGTTTCATAAACTGCTCAGGCGTGCGAATAATAAGATCTTCGATCTTAGGAATCTCGCCCTTGATAAAGTAGGGAAAGCCACACGCCCCATAACTGACATGTCCAGATCGTTCATAGACAACAATGTCCAGTTCTTTGTTACTCCGGCGTGCCTTGGCGGCAGCACTCATACCTGCGGCTACGCCGCCGACAACAACGAGACGTTCGGACATGATAGTGTCCTTTCTGTTTGAAGCGCAAAGCGCAGATTGGTATCTTCATAGGAACAGGCTCCGTGCCTGCCCAGGTTGTCCTGATGCCGGAAATGTTGTCCGGGGCAACCACCTTACAGGGGTAGTTTTTTTCGATGATGGCGGTGACTGCGTGGATACCCCACCCCCCTACCCGCTCACGATACCACTGGGTAATTATCGACCAGGGTGCCGCCTGCGGGATATGTGGGGTGTATATCCGGTAGGAGCGTGCGCAAGCATGGCTTGCGTACGCCAAAATCCGAATGACCCAGTGGTATCTCTCACGGGTAGGTTTTTCCGTAGGGACGCGCTTCTGCGCGTCCGCAGGTTGTCCTGATGCGGAAAAATCCCCACGGACAGGCAGAAGCCTGTCCCTACGGATGGCGTTACGATGCGATCCGGCCAAAAAACCTACCCCTGTAAGCACCCCCTACCCCCCCTGGCAGGGGAGAGTGGGGCTATGTGTTCTCAAAATTTCCCCTACGGAAAAATTTTGAGAACAGAATAAAAAGTACCACGCTGCCGCAGGCGACACAGGTCTTTTGTTCGATCAAGAGCCTGGTTTGAACATCAACCGCCCGACTCTTGTTATATGATGCCAGTCTACCCACATGGGTTACATACTGAAGTGCAGGGTGCGGGCACTGCCGTCGTCGGCAAATGTGAGCGTCAGGATACGCCGCTCGGCATCGTAGGCTGCCCCGGCATTCCCCTCGGCGGCATGCGCATCGAGGGCATGCAGTCGCAGCACAACCTGACGGGGGTCTGGAATGTATGCGCCTGTACGCTGGCCAATGGTCAAAATAAGCTGGTTGTCTATGCGCTGCACCTGATACGCAGTGGTACAAAACTGGCCGTCTTCGTAGCCAAAGGTTTGTCCATCGTCTTCATACAGCGTGAATGCACCATCACCGGGAAATATATCCAGCGTGAGTGGATCGAGTGGGCGTTCTTCCGTACTGCCCATATCTGGCCCACTCGGCAGAATGGTTCCGGCAGGCACATACATAGGCATACGTTCCAGCGGCGCATACGCCAGCAGATGCGTCGGCCCTGTGATCAGCGCATCGGTCCACCAGTCGTACCAATCCCCCTCGGGCAGATAGACCGCTCGATGATCGCGGCCAGGCAGGTAGATCGGCGCAGCCAGCAGCGCAGGCCCCAGCATCACTTGATCATGCAACTGGTAGGTATAGGGGTCATTCGGAAAATGATAGAGCAGTGGTCGCAGAATGGGCGCACCAGATTGCGCGGCTTCCCAGAAAAGCGTATAAATGTAGGGCAAAAGGCGATAGCGCAACTTGAGATAGTCGCGACAGATATCTTCCACCTGGGGGCCAAACACCCACGGCTCATGCCGTTCGGTATGCAGGGCCGTATGCCCACGGCAGAAGGGCAGCAATGCACCCAGTTGCATCCAGCGTGCAAAGAGTTCGCCGCTGGCGTTGCCAAAGAAGCCACCAATATCCACACCCACAAAGGGCACCCCCGATAGGCCCATGTTGATCAACTGGGGCATGGACATTTCCAGATGTTCCCACCAGGATACGTTATCCCCCATCCAGCCAGCACTCCAGCGCTGGATACCCGCATACGCCGAGCGGGTTAGCACAAAAGGACGTTTGCCGCGCATGCCCCGCCGCAGGCCTTCATAGGCCGCCTGTGACATCAGGTAGCCAAACAGATTATGCACTTCGGCATGCACAGTCTGTTCATGCGCTTCGCCCTGCGACGCATCAAAGTCAATTGTACCCGGCAAACTAAAGCCTTCGCTGAAAGGCCGCTCGAATACAGTCGGCTCGTTCATATCGTTCCAGATCCCACTGATACCCTGATCAACCAGCAGTTGTTGCATATTCGCCCACCACTCGCGCACGGCTGGCCGGGTGAAGTCGGCAAACACGGTATCATCGGGCCAGACATAGCCATGAAACACCTGGCCGTCAGCCTTGCGCACAAACATGTCTTGCTCCAGTCCCTGCTGATAAACATGATAGTCGGGGTCGGTTTTGACGCCCGGATCGATAATCGCCACTGTGCGAAAATGGTTCTCGCGCAGGTCTGCCAGCAGTTGGGGCGGATTAGGGAAGCGATCCGGGTCCCAGGTAAAGACCCGATAGCCACGCATATAGTCGATATCAAAGTGGATAACATCGCAGGGAATATCATGGGTGCGAAAGGTATCTGCCAGCTCACGTACCTGGACATCTGTCTCATAACTCCAGCGGCTCTGATGATAGCCCAGCGCCCAGCGTGGTGGCAGCGGCATCGTGCCAAGCAGCATACCGATCTGCTGCAGTACCGCAGCTGGTGTGGGGCCATAGAACACATAATAGTCTAACTCGCCGCCCGCCGCCTCGAACATCCACGTGCCTGGACGATCGCGCCCGATATCAAAACGGCTGTGCCAGGTGTTGTTAAAAAACAGGCCATAGGTCAGACCAGGACGAATAACCAGGCAGACTGGTATAGCCATATAGAGCGGATCGGTGCCCGGGCCATGGCCCCAGGGCGGGTCGACGGTCCAGTTGATCAGGCGCGCCCCCAGTTTGCTTAACTGGCCGGTGCGCTCGCCAAAACCCAGGAAATGTTCACCGGGCTGGATCTGCTTGCTACAGGCCACGCTGTCCGGGCCAAGCTCATAGACGGCAAAGTCTACATGCGGGATAGTGCCCCACTGCGGCCCTTCTGCATCAGCACAGAAAACCTGCCCATTCGTATCGCTAAAGGCAATGCGGCAGGGATCGCGCTGGATCTGTACCGTCAGCGCTGCCGTATGCAAGCTGATAGTCTGGTCGCCCTGCTGCACATCGAAGGGCGTAACGCCAAACTCCTCATCGGCCCGCGCAACCGCCCAGGAGCGGCGCGGGGCAAACTGGCCCTCGGCGGCCAGGCGCACACGCACCATGCGCGGCGTCAGAACGGTAACCGCAACCTGGGGTATGCCGCACTCCAGTAGCAACGAACGATCGGTGTGGCTATAAGCGCTTAGTGCGCCGAGGGTATGGGTAGTGGATAGGTCAGTCAAAGTGTGTCCTCCTACCAGTACAGTATGGCTCAGGCAAGGTATGTGTGATAGGCAGTATAGCACAGGGTACTTGTAGGGAAGGTGGAAGAGGTGAGTGTTGCATGAAGCGAACGCCAGAAACGTGTATAATTTGAACAGCCTGTTTCAAAACATTGCTGGGCATGAAAGCAGGCAGCATCATAATTGGGTGCTTTACGTGCCCGAAGCTCTCGACCAGCAGTGCTGAAGTCGCCTTCAGCTTTAGCTACCCATTCGAGCGTCAGTGGCTGCATAGAGAACGCGTCCCTGTTCAACTATTGTACGTAAAAACCAGTCATTCAAGGCCATGCGTCATTGAATTTGCTCAGGCGTACGCACAATCAGATATATTGGAAATTCAGGTTTGATATGATTGCGAATTTCTATTGCCTTTCGTGTTACATCATCACTACACGAAAGTACTACAAGCAGGTCTACATCTAATTCTGGATCGGTGTGCCATAGGCATACGAGCCGAACAAAATAATTTGCTCTGGATGGAATAAGGTAGCGATATCCTTACTGAGCGCCTGGATTTGATCCATTGTCACCATATTATTGGTAGTAGTATGTTTCATATGACAAATCACTCCAATTTATATTTACATTCGCCGATAGCTATAGCGTGTGGGTTAGGTATCCGGCTTATTATGAGAGCATCACACTTTTCGGTCTTAAGCAAACCATAGTCTTTGTTTGGTAGGATACCGTGTTCGCCGAACTGATGGTCGGAAGCCTCCACCATTCCAGGACTTTTTCGCGCTAACAAGATATTTCGCCATTCCAGAACGGCATATGATCATAAGGAAACGCTTATGTCAACTCCACTCTTCTACGCCGAAGATCTGGCCTATATCCACGATGTTGGCTTTGGTGACTTTGCCACCCGGGCGGCCCCTGGTCTGCTGGATATGTTGCGTCGAAGTGGTATCGAGCGTGGGTTGGTAGTCGACCTGGGCTGCGGCAGCGGCATCTGGGCACGGGCGCTGCTCCAGGCTGGCTATGCCGTACTGGGCATCGATATCTCTACGGCCATGATTGATCTAGCGCGGCGCAAAGCGCCCGAGGCAACCTTCCAGGTCGCCTCGCTGCTGCGGGTCGACCTGCCGCCGTGTGTGGCTGTTACGGCTATCGGTGAGTGTCTCAACTATCAGTTTGACCAGCATGGCCATTCAGACTTGCTTGCGCTGTTTCGGCGCATTCATAGCGCACTGCAACCAGGAGGGCTGTTTCTTTGCGATCTGATCGAACCAGGCTATGTGGGGCAGCATGCTGTGCAAAGGAGTTATACCGAGGCAGCAGACTGGGCTGTTCTGCTGGAGAAGTGTGAAGACAGCCAGCACCAGATGACGCGCAGCATAACGATCTTTCGCCAGGTTGGTGACATGTACCGACGAAGTAGCGAAACGCATGTTGCTCAACTATACCCCGGCCCAGAAATGGCCCGCCTGCTGCGCGAGTGTGGCTTTCGGGTAAGCATACTGCGTGGATATGGAGATTTTCGCTTTAGAAAGGCGCATGTGGGGCTGATGGCCAGGAAGGTATACTCACAGAGGTAGAGCGGGTAGCTTCCCACCTTCCGCGGGTACCGGCGGGGCGCAGCCCCGTCGAGATTCTAGTATGTTCGGTTTGGTTTGGCGGCTTTGCCGCCAAATCAAACCGAACATACTTTTTTGCGGGGGCCTGCGGCCCCCGCAAGCTCCCACTTACCGTATACGTGAAAGGTCACGCCCCTTCGATGCTAACCTGTTGCGCCAATGCCTCAATCGCCTGTGCCGATGAAAGGCCAGAACCAATGTGGGTAATCACATCGAGCGAAAAGGCCGTAGCCAGCCGCGCCCCCTGCTCTAGCGATAGATTATGCAACTGCGCAGACACAATGCCAGCAACCATGGCATCGCCCGCACCAACCGTACTCTGAACCGTCACATCAGGGGGGCGAGCAACCACGACGCTATCACTATTCACAAAACAGGCCCCATCCTTGCCCATGGATACCACAACCAGGCTAATCCCCTGACGGATCAAAACACGTGCTGCCGCGACAATATCGGCCTGGCTGCTTAGCACTGTGCCAACCATTTCTTCTAATTCGTGGATATTCGGCTTGATGATATCCGGTACCGCCTCAATAGCCAGCTTGAGCGGCTCGCCACTGGTATCCAGAATGACATGCCGTCCTTGCTCTTTCAACGATGCGATCAGGTTGCGATACATAGCAAGGTCGATCTTTGGTGGCAAACTGCCCGATAGGACAACCCAGGCACTATTGATATCGGCTAACTGGCGATAGAGTTGCTCGACATTCTCATCAAGCGGGGCCTGTCCCGGAAAGTTAATATCGGTGGTCTGATGCAACACCGGATCGCTGATTTTAATCCCGACGCGTGTCTGGCCATTGATGCGCACAAAGCGATCGACGATCTGTTTGCGAATAAAAAGATCTTCAAAAGAGGCATCATTCTCGCGCCCCAGGAAGCCGGTAACGCCCACCGTATGCCCATAATCGGCCAGGACTGCGGCGACATTCACACCCTTGCCGCCCGGATGCGACTGCACGCGTTCGACACGGTTGACCTGACCAGCCGCAAAGTTGCTGATCGTCACTGTTCGGTCTATGGCCGGATTGAGCGTTACCGTAACAACCTCGACGGTTTGTTGGGTCGACATGCTGTTCTTCCTTTCCCATTAGAGTGCCAACTGACGTACTTCCGCCGCCGTCGTGCAGCTAAGCGCCTTGCGTGCCACGGCCTGGGCACGTTCAAGCGCAATCTGGCGCAGACGTGCCTTGACCGCCGCCACACTCGGAATGCTCATACTCAGCTCGGTGACGCCTAACCCGGCCAGGATCACCGCTCCGCGTGGGTCGCCCGCGACACCACCACACACACCGACCCACTTGCCATGCGCACTGGCGGCCTGAACGGTACGGTCTATCAGGCGCAGGATAGCCGGATGCAGACCATCGACCATTTTGGCCAGCGTTGGATGCAAGCGGTCGATCGCCAGCGCATACTGGGTCAGGTCGTTGGTGCCGATGGAGAAGAAATCCACCTCACGGGCAAATTCGTCGGCCATCATCACCGTGGAAGGAATCTCGACCATGATGCCAAGGTCAACCGGATCGGCCCCGACTTCGATACGGGCTGCTTCGGCCATCTCTCTGGCGGCATGAAGTTCTTCCAGCGTGGCAATCATGGGGAACATAATTTTAACTGGCCCCAGTTGCGATGCGCGGTAGATGGCGCGCAGTTGCGGCCGGAAGAGTTCCGGTTTGCGCAGACATAGCCGGATGCCACGTACACCCAGAAACGGATTCTCTTCGGCTGGCAGGCCCAGATAGGGCAGGGCCTTATCACCACCAATGTCGAGGGTACGAATAATCAAAGGCAAGCCGTTGAGCGCCTCGATCATGGTGCGAAAAGCCTGGTACTGTTCTTCCTCGGAGGGCGGGGTAGCCCGATCAAGGAAGAGAAACTCGGTACGCATCAACCCGATGCCCTCTGCCCCGGCATCAACCGCCAGCACAGCTTCGCTCGGTTTGCCAATATTGGCAACAACCTCTATACGATGCCCATCGGTGGTGAGCGCTGGCTGATAGCGCGTGCGATACTCTTCGTCGCGCAGGCGTTCCAGTTCGGTCTGCGATTGCTGCGCCGACTCGAAGTCGGCCTCAGTTGGCTCGATATACAGCATACCACCGCCACCGTCCAGAATACACACCGTGCCGACGGGCTGTTCAAGCAGGGCCGGGCCAACCCCAACAATCGCGGGAATGCCCAGCGAGCGAGCAATAATGGCGGTATGCGAGGTAGGGCCACCGGAAGCCGTGCAGAGTCCCAGCGTCAACTTTGGATTCAGGCGGGCCGTATCCGATGGTAGCAGATCCTCTGCTACCAGAATGACCGGATCGCCTGGCACGGCGGCATCTTCGGCCTCAACCTCTACCATTAAACGCAAGACACGCTGGCCCACATCGTGAAAATCGACCGCCCGTGCCGCCAGGCGTTCGTCGTGGATCTTCTGCAGATCGGCAACCCGTTCTTCGATGGCCTGTTGCCACGACCAGGCCGCGCTATGACCGGCCACAATTAAGCCTTCGACCTGCTGGATCAGATCAGGGTCTTCCAGCAGGGCCTGATGGGCGCGGAAAATCGCCGCCTCGCCGCTGCCGGAACGCTCTTTGACCGAGGCATAGATATCGGTCAATTGTTCGCTGGCAGTAGCCAGTGATTGCTGCAAACATTGTTTTTCACTGGCGACATCCGAGGGATTATCGCGTACAACCAGATGGGCGGTACGATACTGATACAGCGGGCCAATCGCAATGCCGGGTGAAGCCGCCACACCAGCCAGCGCACGCCCGGCAGAAACCGGCGTCCAGGCAAATGTCTCGGTATCCGGGGTTGGCTCCGGCTCGTCCTCTAAGCCATGTTCAATCGCCTCAACCAGCGCCTGCAGGGCTGCATCGGCATCCGGGCCACGGGCCGCAATGCGGATCATCTGACCGCCCTCGACGCCCAGCTTCAACAAGGAGGCCAACGCCTTGCCATTGGCCGTTTTGTCGCCATGACGCACCTGAATCTCCGACTCGAAGCCGCGGGCAATATCCAGGAAGACCGTTGCCGGGCGGGCGTGCAAACCGGCGCTGTTGGTAATGCGAATATCGATAAACGGCGCGTCGGGCCATTCTTCGGCGGGGGTTGGGGGCGTACTGCCATCACGCGAGCGGGTCAGCTGATAAATAATATCGTCGGGATTGGTGGTTTGCGCCAGTTGTTGCGCAATTGCCGCATCATCAAGCACATCGGTCAGGTTAGCCAGCACACTCAGGTGTTCATCGGAACTGGCAGCAATACCGACGATCAGATGCGCCCGGTCGCCCGGATTCCACTCGATCCCGTCCGGCACTTGCACCACGGCGATACCAGTACGTTTGATCAGCTCACGATCCTGAAGCATGCCGTGGGGAATAGCGATGCCATTGCCAAGATAGGTATTGGCCTGCTTTTCACGCCCCAGCATACTCTGCACATAATCGGGCGCAATATAGCCACCGTCAACCAGCAAATTGCCCACTTGCTGGATCGCCTCTGCTTTACTCGACACCACCGCGCCGAGTTCAACATTTTTCCTGGTTAGTTCAAGCATGATGCCATACACTCCTTTGTAGTACCTGTTCACGATCGGGGGACACGATTCACCACAGGGATGTAGGGGCGACCGGCCGGTCGCCCCTACCAATCGTCAGGATGCTGCCAAACAATCGTCCAGTAGCTATTTTCACATTAGACATGGTTCATGCTTACTGTACCGTTTGGTTGGACGATACGCCCTCACCCCCCTGCCCTCGCAGGGGTAGGTTTTTTCGGTAGGGGCAGGCCCCCGTGCCTGCCCCAGGGCGTCCTGATGCCGGAAACGCTGTCCAGGGCAACCACGGGGGTTGCCCCTACCGATCCCATTGGCATGCGATCCGTTCAAAAAACCTACCTGTGAAAGCCCCCCCTGCCCCCCTCTCCCTCAGGGAGATGGGGCATCCTGGCGGCACACGCTGCGCGTGTGCCGCCAGGATGCCCCCTCCGGTTCCCCCGCCCCTGCACGGGGCGAGGGTTAGGGGGTGGGGGGATTCAAGTCACCAATCTGCTGTAAACTGTACAGTAAAACTGGCCTATCTGAAACCATGTCTTAGATGACCATGCGGCTGCGCCGCACACCGTTCGCATGAAAATGGGCATGTAGGGGCGACCGGCCGGTCGCCCCTACCGTCCGTCGGCTACTTTCACATTAGGCCGTTACCATCTGCTCATCGGAGACCTTAGCCACCTCAACCTGGGGCGACAGCGGGCGTTTGAGGAAGAAGAGCGCCCCGGTGGTAGCGAGAGCACCGGCTACAATCGCTACAAAATACATCAGCAGATTACTGACGGCCCCTGGGATAACCATCGCAAAGATACCACCATGCGGCACCAGCAGTTCAATGCCCCACATCAGCGACATGCCACCGGCTATAGCTGACCCGATCATCAGCGACGGGATCACCCGCAGAGGATCCTTGGCTGCGAAGGGAATAGCGCCCTCAGTGATAAACGACACCCCCAGCACCAGCGCGGGACCACGCGCCTGGCGCTCTTCGACATCAAAGCGATCCTTGAACAGATAACCAGCAAGCGCCAGGCCCAGCGGCGGGGTCATACCAGCCGCCATAACAGCGGCCATTGGCTCGGACACATTGCTGGCAAGCAGGCCGACGGCAAAGGTGTATGCGGCTTTGTTGACCGGCCCACCCATATCGAACGCCATCATCAAACCCAGAATAATGCCCAGCACTGCCGCGTTAGCCCCCTGCAAGCCCTGCAACCAGGCCGTCAGCGCATTAAGCGCCACCTGCACCGGCGGACCGACCACAAAGATCATTAAGAGACCGATCACCACACTCGATAGGAAGGGCAAGATCAACACCGGTTTGAGACCTTCCAGATTCGCTGGCAGCTTGATCCGATTCGCCAGGAAAAGGGTGAAATACCCGGCCATAAAACCTGATACGATACCACCCAGGAATCCCGCACCCAGACTTTGCGCCAGCATACCGCCGATCAGACCCGGCGCAATACCAGGCCGGTCAGCAATCGAGAAGGCAATAAAGGCCGAAAAAACTGCCACAAAGAGACTGAAAGCCGTACCGCCACCGATAAGCATCAGGGCCTCAGCCAGGGGGCCTTCGGCATCGATGCCACCGACAGTAAAGGCCAGCGCGATAGACAACCCACCAGCCACCACCAGCGGCAGCATATACGAAACACCCGTCATCAAGTGCTTGTATGGCCCGGCGCGGCTCTCGGAACGTGAAGATTTGGCCTGTTTGACTGCTTCGGCGTAGGTCGCGCTACCTGGATCAGCCGCCGGTTGTTCCAGTGCCGTGCGAATGACTTCCTGACCATTGTGCATGGCCTGCTTGGTGCCAGTGGTATAGACCGGCTTACCGGCAAAGCGTGAAATATCAACCTTGGTATCGGCGGCGATGACCACCGCATCGGCAGCGGCGATATCATCATCGGTCAGTTGATTTTTAGCCCCCACCGACCCCTGAGTCTCAACCTTGATTGTATGGCCCAGGTTTTTAGCCGCTTTCTGGAGCGCCTCGGCGGCCATAAACGTATGCGCAATGCCAGTAGGGCATGACGTGATACCGACTAGCTTTTTACCACCACCCCCGGCTGCTGCCGGAGCAGTCGGCTGGGACTCCTGCGGCGTAGTCGCAGCGGCTGGTTCTGGGGTCGCAGCGGCTGGTTGGGCGGCTGGTTCCGCAGCCACTGTAACTGGTTGAACCGCCTGCCTGGCAGCCGGTTCATCTGCCTGTGCGGGGGCTGATGAGGGCTTTATCAGCGCCAGCGCACCCTCCAGCACCGCACGTGTAGCCCGAATCGCCTCGCTAGTACGGGTCTCATACACCGGCTTGCCAGCGAAACGGCTGGTATTCAGTTTGATATCGGTTGCCAGCACAACCACATCCGCCGCGGCAATCGCCTGGTTTGATAAACCATTCTCGACGCCTATCGATCCCTGCGTTTCGACACTGATCGTATGTCCCATCGACTCGGCCGTTTTCTGGAGCGCCTCGGCTGCCATGTAGGTGTGGGCGACGCCAGTGGGACACGCGGTAACCGCAACAATGCGTGCCATGGTCATCCTCCTTTGATGAAAGTATGGGAAAGAAAACCGTTCTTGTTCTGTAGTATATCACAGACTTTCGTTTTGTCAATATTCATTTTCGTTTATTTTCGGAACAGACCGTAAGGAGCAAAAACCAAACACCAAAAGCACTTTCGCTTGATTTTTATTTAATTACCTTGACTTTCGATTAGGTTTCGTCTACAATAGCCAGGAAGATTGCGCAAAAGGAGATGTGGCATATGGAGTTCCCTATTAGCAATACAGAGGATGTGCGGCCCACTAGAAGCCCACTAATGCTAGATCGCCGGGCACGCATTACCGATCTGGTGCGCCAGCATGGTGTTGTGCGCGTGGAAGATCTGGCCGACCTGTTCCAGGTGTCGCCGGTGACCATTCGTAGCGACCTGGCACGGCTTGAGAAAGAAGGCGTACTGATTCGCGACCGTGGTGGCGCAGTCACCAATACGCAAACCAGTTCGTTGATTGCATTCGATCAACGCAACAGTATGCATCAGGAAGAAAAGCGCCGGATCGGACGTGCGGCTGCTCGCTTTGTGCAACCCGGCGATACGATTCTGATGGATGCGGGCACAACTGTTGTAGAAGTAACCCGCCATCTTGCGTATGCGACACCATTAACCGTGATTACGAACGCCCTGAATGTCGCGATTGAGCTGAGTGATATTCCCGAAACACAGGTGGTTATGCTGGGGGGCACAATAAACTATAAAACCTTTAGCACGCTCGGTTCCATGGTCGAACAGGGTCTGGCTGATATGGTTGTGCCCAGGCTGTTCCTGGCCGCCGAATCGATTGATATGCGCCTGGGAACTACTGACTCGACCATGGAGATTGCCCAGGTCAAGCGTGCGATGGTTCAGGCGGCCCGGCAGGTGATTTTGCTGGCTGATTCGAGCAAATGGC
>RRYU01000337.1_pt1 | contig 67802 bp, 52 predicted proteins | sample 2162651 | NCBI WGS metagenome assembly RRYU01 (sample SAMN10267283, study PRJNA491782) | microbial mat metagenome | isolation source: biomat in the production well | place: Japan: Minami-Kanto gas field, natural gas well KTG3 | collected 2017-06 | reverse complement strand
TCCCATGATCATCCATGATCATGCGTTGGAGATTCCTCCCGCCGCCGTTGCGGGGGGTTGGCGTTCAGGGGTGACGCCGGGCGGCGGCAGTCGGAATGATATGGGTGTTCGATGTGTGTTCGTCGAAGATTCCTCCCGCCACCGCTCACACGGGGTGACATGGTCGTGCCGTGCGGCAGCCCGGATACTTTGTCCTTCTCCCATTTACTGAATCGATACCTCACGTACATGAATAGAATACCCCGCGTCTTCACGGGGCGAAAGATCCCACACGGCAATGCGCACGGATCTGATGCGCTGCGGTTGGTCGAAAAGCCGGATCGAAATCTGTGGATCTGGCAGTAGATCACGATAGGTGTGTACGCTGTTTGTCACGTTGCCATCACTCGTCAGTAGTTCGACCTGAATTTGAACATATGGCATCGTGGCCAGTTGCATATCCAGGTGGCTGACACCATATGGTTGATCAAAATGGATCTCGATCACCAGTGGGTTGCTATCATTGCCGCGAATCAGGGTCTGCGGGTTGTTGTCGAAGAGATGAGATGGGTTACCAAGATCCAGGGCTGAATGAAATACGCCAACCATGTGGCCGTTAAGCAGCGCCATACCATATTCGGGTAGCTCTGCGCGACGGAGAGTGCTGGCAGCCAGTGGATCGGTGGGTATATCGCGATCATACTGTAACGGCGTAGCCTTAAATACCGGCCAGCCGTTGTCACTGGTATAGACGTGCGGACTGAACCATGCCTGGCAGGGGCGCAGTTGTGGGGCTGGCAGTTGCTCGTGGAAGCTCCAGATCAGTACGGCTGGCTGTTCCAGGGTTGTCAGGTGTTCGCAGGTTACTTCGGCAGAGTCTTTCAGGTGATGCAGACGTTGGGGCGAGGCCATAGCATATTCGATGGCGGAAAACTCGGGCATTTTGTCGTGCCACTTTTCGCCCACAATATAGATGTGATGATCCGGCGGTAGCATATCGGCGTAGACGGCAATATCATGGCCAATGGGCGTATTGTGATACGGCAGACCGCCCAGATAGTCTTGAAAATAGCGTTGCGCATTGATCATAACCAGTAAACTCAGGATCAATCCGCCCATGATCATGATTGAATAGGGAGCAAAAAAGCGGCGCATCGCGTGGAGCAACCACCAGAAACCGCTGGCGACCAGCAGATAGGCGATGGGGGCAACGGCCAGGGTGCGTGAGGCCGAAGGAACTTCAACCGGGAAACTGAGTACCAGGATGGAAGGAATTTGCAGCAGCAGCAGAGGTATTAGCAGCAACGGACTCCAGCATCGTCGAGTTGGCATAAGCCAGAATACCACCCCGATCAGAAACAATATTCCGCTGACCGGGTCAAGGTGGGGAAACTGCTGCGGGTTGCTGCGAAAGACAACATCGCCGCGCACATGGAACGCCAGCAGCGCATGGATACTGTTCCAGAATAATATGAGCATAGGATGGCCAGAAGGCTGGATCTTTCCGCCAACATAGCCAGTAGTAAAGTTTTCCAGATCGATCAATACAATCGCCACAAACGGTAACGCCCCCAGCACTGATACGAGCAGAAACAGGCGCAGATCCGCCCACCGTACTCGTAAGCCCATCCAGTTCAGGCAGACCAGGGTGACAAAAATGACCCCTGGCAAGATAAAAGACTGAGGGTACGTATATAGCCCCAGTGTAGCCACTACCGCACACCAGGCCACATCGCTACGGCGGCCTTCCTGAATGATACGCACAACCAACCATAGGGCAGCGGTCGATAAGAGCGGTAGCAAGATCTGCGAGTTACCCAGGCGGCTGAAGATCAGTAACCACGAAGATATCCCGGCAATACATGTGGTCAGCAGGGCAAAACGATCGTCGATCAAGCGTCGGGCTAGCAGATAGGTGGTAGCCAGTACGCCCATACTGACGATCACCGATGCCAGTTTCAACCCGGCATAGTTCAGGCCAGTCAGGGCAATGATTGGGGCAATCACATAATGGTACAACGGGCCAGCGCTCAACACAAAACCAATCGGCCATTCACCCTGTAAGATACGTTCGACATAGCGATAAACAATGGCAATATCGCCGTAGATTTCATTCTGGAGTGTGTCAAGGTAGGCCAGGCGCAGGCATAGAGTCAAGGTTACCATGCCGGTCAAAAGTACAAAGAAGCGGGTCTGCCAGAGCGGCATGCGCCATGGTGAGGGCGAGCCTACATCATGCAGATGTGGCATGCGTCGTTTTATATTCTTCCGGGTAGTTACACGGCCCATGGCTTGTAGGAGTTTAAACAGAATAGTGTCATAGTTAGCGAGAAACGACTGCGCGTAATTGTACGTTTACAGAAAAGTCATTGTACCAGACGCCGTTGTAACGGTCTAACGCAGGTAGTGGGGTTCCTGTTTACGTTTGGGGGAAACGATTCACCACGAAGCACCCGAAGAACACGAAGACAACGCATCTGCACGCATTTGTTCGCGCTTCGTGTGCTTCGTGCCCTTCGTGGTTTGAAAGACGCGACCGACATTCTAGGAGAGTACGTTCTTACTAAAGTAAAAATAGGGTCGCACCGGCATCGTGTCGGGGGGCATTCTGGCGAACGGTGTGCGAATGATTCGCATGGTCATCTCATGTGAAAAGAGCCAACCGGTACGGGCGGGTACGGGCGACATATATGTCGCCCCTACTCGCCCATTCTCATTCCAACCGTGTATGCCCTGGTGCATGGCGAATTATTGGGGCTGCATTTTCTCCAGGAATACCAATGTTAGCCGGTCATGGACATAGTCGCGGCGATATTCGCGATAGCCAAGCCGCTGGTAGAGTGACAGATTACGCTGGCTGCGCTGCCCCGTGAAGAGTTCAAAGCGGGCCACATGCGGGAAAGCGGCTTCCAGTGTGATCAGCAGGCGCGTGCCAATGCCCTGCCCCTGAACATCTGAATGCACAATCAGCCGCCCGATCAGACATGTGTCGCCCTGAACACGTCCACGCACCGAGCCAACGATCGCGCCGTTGCTGGTGGCTTTGAGGAACAGATGATCGCTAAACCTGCTACGCATCTCTGCCAGCGTTTCGGTAAGCGGTGGGATTACAGGATCGGCATACAGCAGTGCTTCACTCTGATAGGCGTGTTTCTGTAGGCTTAGAATGGCTTCGGCATCGTCTGGTATGGCAACTGCAATCTGCAAAAGATTCTCGCTTTCTTCTAAGAGACTGTTTGACACGGGGCGGTTTTTGAACCAGACGGGATCGTCCGACGATGATACCCCACCCCCTCCCCCCCTCACGGGTAGGTTTTTTCCGTAGGGACGCGCTTCTGCGCGTCCGCATGGCGTCCTGATGCGGCAGACGTCCCCACGGACAGGCAGACGCCTGTCCCTACGGATGGCGTTGGAACGCCATCCATCGAAAAACCTACCCCTGTGAGACCCCCCTCCCCAGCGGCTATGCATTACCCACAACTTTATTGCATCAGGATGCGGTCGAAATCACGTCTTCCTGCCATTCATGCGATCCGGCGGGGCGCAACCCCGCCGAGATTCTATTCTTTTCGGTTTGTTTTGGCGGCAAAGCCGCCAAAACAAACCGAAAAGAATTTTTTTGCGGGGGCCGGAGGCCCCCACACCCCCGATGTGTGGGTAGCGTCGCACCCCCCCCTTTTCAAACAGTCTCTAATAGAGCGAATACATATATAGCACACATGTTTGTGACGCTGGCTGTCACACCGGCATGGTATTATACCAATATCCCTGTCACCCATAACTGGCTTTGTGCGTCTGTTTTATGGATCAGACAAGTAGAAGGAAGAATCCTGTGACGCTGCGCGAATTTACGGTTGCCGATGAATATGTGTATGATCACCGGTCGCCGCTACGCTGGATCTTCTCGCATATTATGCGTTATCCATGGCTACCGGTAGCGACAATTACGGGCTATGTGTGTACGGCTAGTCTGTTTAGTATATCGGCCATTTTGATCGGGCGAGCCTTTGACCTGATCAGCACACCCGGGGCCGACCGGGGGGATTTGCTGGTGCTGGCTTTGCTTATCCTGGCATCGGGTGTGAGTCAGGGGTTGGTCAGCCTGGGTGGGGCCTATGCCACCGAGTTTCTGGCTCAGCGGGTCGAGCGTGATTCGCGTGAAGAGCTGTATATCAGTTTACTGGGTAAAAGCCAGACCTTTCACAACCGTCAGGAAGTGGGCGATGTGATGGCGCGGGCAACCAATGATGTCCAGCAACTCAATTTTATGATTAATCCCGGCACTAGCCTGGTGATCGAGTCGATCCTGGATGTGATTATTCCGCTGACTGCGATTGCCTTTTTACAAATTGATCTGCTGCTGTTTCCGTTGATATTTCTGGCGGGATTTATCATTACGCTGCGCTGGTATAACCGTGCGCTGGCCCCGGTTACGGGGGCAATGCGCGGACAGTTTGGCCAGATGAACGCTGGTCTGGCCGAGGCGGTGTCTGGCATAGAGGTGGTCAAAGCGTATGCCCAGGAACTCAAAGAGCGCCACCGTTTTCGGCTGAATGCTGCGCGCTATCGCGATCTGTTTGTGCAGGAAGGTCAGGTCAAGGCGCGCTACCTGCCCCTGCTGCTCTTTGGCATCGCCTTTGGCCTGGCGTTTGGCCACGCCCTGTTGCTGCAAATGAATGGGGTGATGACAGTTGGTACGGTAGTGGCCTTTATGGGTCTGATGAGTCAGTTGCGCTTCCCTACTTTTATTTCGCTCTTCTCTTTTTCGCTGCTGCAAATGGGGCTGGCAGGCGCGGAACGTATTCTTGGTCTGATCAAAACCGAGACTGAACTGGACGAAAATAGTGGTGGCCTGACGCAGCCGATGGCTGGTGAACTGGTCTTCGAACATGTTACCTTCGGCTATGCTGATGGCAGTGCGCCCATCCTGAAAAATATCACGATGCATGCTCGTCCTGGTGAAACAATCGCGATTGTTGGGCAAACCGGTTCGGGCAAGAGTACGCTGACCCGGCTGGTTAACCGTATCTACGATGTCAGTAGTGGGCGTATTCTGATCGATGGGGTTGATGTGCGGGATTGGAGTTTGCAATCGCTGCGGTCGCAGATTTCGACCATCGAGCAGGATATTTTTCTATTCTCACGCAGCGTAGCCGACAATATTGCCTTTGGTGCTTCTGGCAACGCCACACGGGCGCAGGTTGAACAGGCCGCCCGTGAAGCGCAGGCGCACGATTTCATTATGAGCTTTCCCGACGGCTATGACACCATGGTTGGTGAGCGCGGGGTGACATTGTCGGGTGGGCAGCGCCAGCGCATTGCGATTGCGCGTGCGTTTCTTACCAACCCGCGCATTCTGATCCTGGACGACTCGACCAGCGCAATTGATAGCGCAACTGAGGATCAGATCCAGCGGGCGATGCGCCGGATTCTACGTGGGCGTACGACCTTGCTGATTACACATCGGATCTCGCAGATCCGCTGGGCCGATCGCATTCTGGTGCTGCGGCGGGGCGAACTGGTGGCGCAGGGGTCGCACGAGGAGTTGATGGCAACCAGTGAGACCTACCGGCATATCTTCTCGCGCTATGAAGCTGGCGAAGTGCCGGTGAGTGGCAATGGCAAACCGGCTACGTATGATGCGGAGGTAGCAGTATTGTCTGCCGACCAGCAGCTGCTGCTTGAGATGCTCACAAGCGTAGGAGAACCATAATGGCGATTGATATGTATCATCCACCTATGCGTCTGATCTGGGACGACGACACTGAGGGACTGGATCTGTTGCCGTTGCAGGGCCTCTGGACGGAAGAGCAGTATTTGAAGCTAAGCGACCAGAGTCGTCGGTTGATTGAATTTAGCGATGGTTCGATTGAGGTGTTGCCGATGCCAACCCGTAGACATCAGGTAATTCTGGCGCTGTTGTATGAACTGTTCGTCGCCCATATCCGGCCATACGGCGGAAAAGTTCTCTTTGCGCCTTTACGTGTGCGTATTCACGAGGGCAAATTTCGCGAACCTGATCTGCTGTTGCTGTGTGACGCACATGATCCTCGTAATCAAAACCGTTACTGGCTCGGTGCCGATCTGGTGGTAGAGATTGTCAGCCCGGATAATCCGGAGCGGGATACGCAGGTGAAGCGGACTGAGTATGCCGATGCGGCGATTCCTGAATACTGGCTGGTTGACCCGCAAGCAGAGACTGTCACGGTTCTCTGGCTCGATGGTAGCACATATAGCGAACATGGCATATTCGAGCGTGGCACTCAGGCATCTTCGCACCTGCTGGCGGGGTTTGAAATTGATGTGAACACAATATTTGATGCCGAGTAGAGCGCAGGAGAGATAGAATGGGCTTTATTCTTGATGGGCTAGATGCCGAGGGCTACGACCGTAGCTATGGCGATGGCGTTCTGATCAGGCGAATTATCGGCTACTTCCAGCCGCATCGACGGATCATGCTGCTTGTGGTTTTGATGGTGGCATTGTTTGCGCTGGCTGGCACAATCACGCCGCTGGCGATTTCGCAGGGAATCAACCTGCTGGCAGGCAATCCTTCGGCACAGATCCTGGTGGCGCTGGCGGCTGGCATTGCCCTGCTGGGGGCCTTTGGCTGGTTCTTTAACTATATTCGGCAAACCTATTCGGCACGGGCAGTGGGCGATGTAGTGCTGGCGCTGCGTGAAGATGCCTTTGCTGCCGTGATGCAGCGCGATCTGTCGTTCTATGACGAGTACCCATCGGGGAAAATTGTCAGCCGGGTGACATCGGATACGCAGGATTTTGCTACCGTTGTCACCCTGACGATTGATCTGTTGAGCCAGCTTTTGCTGATTATGGTCATTGCGGTCATTCTATTTCTGATCGACCCGGGGCTGACAATCATTACGCTGGCACTGGCCCCAGTGGTGATTGCAGCAGCGCTGGCGTTCCGCCGGATTGCGCGCTGGACTTCGCGCCGGGCACAGCGGGCGATTGCCAGCGTCAATGCGCAGATTCAGGAAACGGTCAGTGGGATTGCGGTGGCCAAGAACTTTCGCCAGGAGGCGGCGATCTTTGCCGACTTTAGCGATACTAACCGGTTGGCGTACAATGTACGTCTGCGCCAGGGGTTGGTGTTTAATACGGTCTTTCCGGTGCTGGATCTGCTGCTGGCCAGCGGGGCGGCGATTGTGGTCTACTTTGGCGGGCTATGGGTGATGGAGGGGCGCGTGTCAGCGGGTAACTGGTATCTGTTTATGCAGAGCCTGATCCTGTTTTACTTTCCGCTGACCAGCATTGCGTCGTTCTGGAGCCAGTTTCAGCAGGGATTGGCGGCCAGCGAGCGGGTGTTCGCGCTGATCGACGCCGATCCCAAAGTGATCCAGACGGCCAGTGAACCGGTGACGCACGTCACTGGTCGGATTACGTTCCGTAACATGGATTTTGCCTATCGCGAAGGTGAGCCAGTGCTATCTGGTTTTTCGCTGGATATTCCGGCTGGTCAGAAGGTTGCCGTGGTTGGGCATACCGGGGCAGGCAAGTCGAGCCTGGTCAAGTTGATTATGCGCTTTTATGAATTTCAAGGCGGTGAACTGCTGATCGATGGGCGTGATATTCGCCGCTTTGATCTGGCGCAGTACCGTCGCCAGCCGGGACTGGTACCGCAATCGCCCTTTCTCTTTTCAGGTACAGTGGCCGACAATATTCGTTATGGCCGACCTGATGCGGATGATGCCGATGTTCATCAGGCGGCGATGCGCATTGGTGGCGGCGAATGGGTAGAAGATCTACCTCAGGGTTTGCAGACGGATGTGGGTGAGCGAGGCGGGCGGCTGTCGCTGGGGCAGCGGCAACTGGTGGCGCTGGCACGCGTGCTGCTGCAAGATCCGGCGATCTTCATTTTAGATGAAGCTACGGCCAGCATCGACCCGTTTACTGAGGCTCAGATTCAGGATGGCCTGGATCTGCTCATGCGCGGACGAACCAGCATTATTATTGCCCACCGTCTCTCGACCGTCAAATCGGCTGACCGGATTATTGTGATGCAGGCCGGGCGAATCATTGAAGAGGGCAACCATGCTGCGTTGCTGCGGCAGGGTGGGCACTATGCCGAGTTGTATAACACCTATTTTCGCCACCAGTCGCTGGAGTATATTGAACAGGTGGGGGAGTATGGCGAAAAGTAGCGGCGCAAATGCGTGTGCCATCAGGATAGCCCATTTCCCCCTCACAGGGGTGGGTTTTTTGATGGATCGCATCGTAATGCCATCCGTAGGGACAGGCGTCTGCCTGTCCGTGCAGACGTTTTTCGCATCAGGACGCCCTGCGGACGCGCAGAAGCGCGTCCCTACGGAAAAACCTACCCGTGAGAAATCCCCCCCTCTCGCTCAGATAGAGAGGAGGAGGCGCGGCTTGCAGGCGTGCCTGGAGCGCGTGCGGCTACAAGCCGCACCTACAGCACAGATCTTTCCCACTCTCAGGGTAACCAGACCATATGTGCGCTACCACCATCTTTCACCCCCTGGCTATTTTCACATTACTCTGCGGGCTTCGCTGGCTCGTCTGCCGATGCTGCGGCCTCGTCTGGCGTGCCAGACTCGGCTTCTTCGACAGACAGGCTGAGCTGGCTAACCACGGCACCTTCATCGGTCAGGATAAACCCGTCGATCTCGACGCCACTTTCATCGCTGGTTACCCGCTCGACGGACAGGCTGCCAGTGGCAGCCAGGGCGGTATAGGCTACGTCGCGCCCGGCTTCGAGCTGGGCGACAATATCCGACTGAATGGCTTCGGTTAGCACCTGTGCGCCAGCCCGGGCTAGTTCTTCCTCTAGTTCCTGCACCCAGCGATGCTCGATCACGGCCACAATCGCCGATGTGCCGGGCTTGAGGGCTGCGCCAATCTCTTTCAGGCGGGCATCGGGGAAGCCCGAGTCGCGCAGTCTGGCGGCTAATCCGCCTACCAGGGCACCGGCTGCGCCGACGATCAGTGCGCCGGGACCGGCCAGTAACCCGACGATGGCGCCGGTGGTACCGCCAATCAATGCGCCCTTGCGCGGCCCCATATCGCCGGTTTCATGGATATGCAGGCGATTTTTGGCGTCTCGGCGGATCACGGCGGCATCCTGGATGCGAATAATCTTCTCGCGGCGGGCTGCCTTGAGGTCTTTCAGGGCCTGGTCGGCGGCTTTTTCGTCGTTGAATGCGGCGATAATCAGTTGAACCGGTGTCTCTGTCATTGGATTAGATCTCCTTATCTGCTCTTATACGTGGCGCTCGTATGTCAATGTTACGTCTGGCATAGTCTTATCAGTTCGCCATGCGGCTGCGCCGCACACGGTCAGTATGAAAATGGGCTTGTAGGGGCGACCGGCCGGTCGCCCCTACCGTCCGTCGGCTATTTTCACGTTAGACAGCTTGTCAGGTATTGCACGTTGCACGATGCTTTATGCGCAACGATACCGATATGCGCAGACGCTGAAGCATATGCCTGTCGGTTAGGAAATAACAATGTTGATGAGTGCGAAGGTGTATTTCTATTGTAACATGATTGTGGGTATTGTGTTATTTGACCGGGGGACGCAGGGGGTCTGCAAACCAGACATTTGATGTTCTGAAAGACTGGTTTCGCCTGCGGCAGCATGGAATTTTATATTCATTTTTCAAAAAATTTCACCTTCGGTGAAATTTTTGAAAAATGAGATCCTCTTTTTTTTTTTTGACAGTTTGTTTTTCGTCTGAAGAGGTTAGGCACGTGGTTCCCATCCACCAGAGGAATGTTTCTGAGATTGTCTATGTCGAATAATCCTACATCTATGCGTGATCTGCATGCGTCGAGTGAGCCTTTATTGAAGATCGTGCTGGCGCAGACGCGGCTAGCGGGTGTGCGCGTGGCGTTGGATGTGGCATGTGGAGCAGGACAGAAGAGTGGCTGGCTGGCTGAAATGCTTGCGTCGGGGGGCAGGGTGGTGGGGGTTGATTGGGCAAAACCGGTGTTGCACGCGGCGCAAGCTTTGCATGCCGGGGGGATGTTTGACTGGGTAGCGGGTGATGCAGTGGCATTGCCGTTGCGGGATCAAACTGTTGATCTGGTCTGGTGTAGTGCCGCGATAGGGCTATTTGGTGATGCGTTGGCGGCACTGCGCGACATGCGGCGGGTGCTGTGTGCTGGCGGTGTGCTGGTGGTTGCAACCGGGGCGTATGTGTGGGTGCGACCACGTCCGTGGCGGACAGATCTGGCCGAAGAGCTGGCAAATGCCTATGCACAGCATATTGATGCAGGTGGTTTGCCAGTTTCACCGGCTGATGGGCTGGCTGATGGGCTGGTCAGGCAGTTATTGGATGCCGGGTTTGTTGAACCGGTTGCCCGTGCGTTCCTCTTACCAATATATGCCCCGGCATGCCCGCCTGTTTATGATATTGCCAGGCAGCCCCTGGTTGGCGAGGTGTTGCTTGCGAACTGGCCAGATCTACGTACCCTGCTGGAAGAGCGGCTGCCTGAGCATACGGTGCAGCATTGTGATGGCATGGCTGACATAGAGCTTGAACCGGAACTTGCGTCTGTGTTGCTGGTGGTCAGTGCGCACGGTTGATGCGGCTGGGTGAACCAAAGACAGAGATATCCTCCGTGCCTCTGTGCCTCCGTGGTGAATCTTCCCCACTGGTGAACAGGTATTTATCTACTATAGCTTGACAATCACCGCGTTATCAGTTATATAACCAATACCCTACATAAAATAAAATAAACATTGTCCCAATCATCAGTGTAGATATCTGGAAATGTGTACTCGAAGGAGAGCAGACATGGTTGTACCTCGTATCATAGCGGCAGCATATGCCCGCTTGCCTGCCTATCTCCTACGCACCGAAAATAGTACATAACGCCGTTTGCGCCAGATAGATCATCGTAACTACTAGCTCGTACCATGGAATGAACCTGGTACGCTGATTTCGTATTTGTGGAGACAGATCCAACGAGGAGGTTGTACATGGTAGTTAGAGATCGGACATATCGTTCAATTGGCGGATTGTTTGTAGCGTTCCTGGCGTTGATGTTGCTGCTGGCAGCATGTGGCGGCGGCGCAACCACACCGCCCACGCCGACCACTGCCGCCGTGGAAGAAGCGACGGATACTGTTGGTACAGATGTAGACGAAACTGCAACCGAAGAGGCAACCGAGGAAGTAACTGAAGAGGCAACCGAGGAAGTAACCGAGGGGGCAACTGAAGAAACAACCGAGGAAGCAACCCCTGATGCTTCAGTCGAAGAAGATGCCACGGAGACCAGTGAGGGGACTGAAGGGACGACCAGTGGTGATCTAGAGCCAGTGGCGATTAGCGAGGAAACGCGCCAGGCATTTGGTGGCGGCCCGGTCGGTGGTGCATTTCAGACCTTTGCAAACGCGATGGCGCTGATTATGCAGGAGCAGTATGAGTATCTGGATATTGCAGCCGAGGGCACCGGCGGATCGGCAGCGAATCTGCGGGGTGTGAACGAGGGTGACTTCGCCTATGGCATAGTGTATGCGGGTGATGTGTTCCTGGGTCAGGAAGGGGCACTGCCAGAGGACGCGACACAGTATACCAATGTGCGGCCGATGGCTCCGTTATATGGTGGCGTTGTGCAATTGGTCGTAACGGCTGATAGCGGGATCGAGACAGTAGACGATCTGGCGGGTGCGCGTATTGCCCTGGGCAATGCTGGTTCAGGCGCGGCCCTGGCAGCCGAGCGCTACTTTGCGCACATGGGCTTGCTCGACCAGATGCAGATCGAGTTCCTGGGCTATACCCAGGCGGCCCAGGCGATGGGCGATGGGCAACTTGATGGGTTCTGGATTCTGGCAGCTCTGCCGAATTCGTCTGTGACCGAAGCATCGACGTATACCGATATTAAGCTGATAGATGTGTATACTCCGGGCGCCGAGGCGGGCTTCTTTGATGAGTATCCATTCTATACCCAGCGAGATATTCCGGGTGGGATGTATCCGGGGAACGATGAGGCGATCTCGGCCTTCCAGGATGCGGCTTTGCTGGTGGCAAACCAGGATGTGTCGGCTGATCTGGTGTATAACACCATGATTGCACTTTACTCGGACGAAGGCCTGGAGGAGATGCGTGTGGCTCACCCGGCCGCCAGCGAGATGTCGCGCGAGAATGGTGTGACTGGTATTCCGACTACCCTGCATCCGGGGGCGGCACGCTATTGGGAAGCTATTGGCGTAACTATACCAGAGGAGATTATGCCAGCACAGGAGTAATAAGCAGGAGTTATGTGGATGAGGGGTAGCTTTTTCCAATGATGCCTGTGGATACCCCACCACCCTACCCCTCCGCAACAGGGCTATATAGTGTGGGGGCGTGCGGGGGCCTCCGGCCCATATGCATCACGGTACACCTCCCGGCGGGGGTTTGGGGCCTCCGGCCCCCAAAGAATGTCGTTGTCGTGCGCGATGGTGCCAGCAAAGCTGGCACCATCGCGCACGACAACGTGGGTTTGTAGGGCTACCGCCCTACAGGTGATGCGTATGGGGCCTCCGGCCTCCGCAAAAAAAGTGTTGTCGGTTTGGTGTGGCGGCAAAGCCGCCACACCAAACCGACAACACGAGAATCTCGGCGGGGCTGCGCCCCGCCCGTTCCCGTGGAGGGCAGCAAGCCGCTCGCTCTACCGTATCAGGACGCGGTAAAGTTGTGGGGCATGCATAGCCCCGCAGGGGCGAGGGGGGCAGGGGGGAGAGGGGCTATGTGGCGTCCTGATGGGATTGATTAAAAAATCTACCCTCTAATATGTGTGAACGCAACTTGATATACCTCGTGTTTGAGAGGAGCAGGAGGGGCGCATTGCGCATTCGGAAGGCGGGACACATGGCACGCAGACGTGCCAAAAGCACGGGAGGAAAGCAACATGTCGGAACAAGACAAAAAGAGTGAGGTGGACTCGCAACCGGCAGAGATATCGGCTGATGAGATTCAGAAGAGCCTGGAAGCCCTGCGCAGTGGCACAGCAGATACGGGTGACCAGACAGAGGTTCAGAAAATTGTCGAGAAAGAAGATCCTGGCAAGCGTTCATTGAACAGTTTCTGGGCGCGGATTGTGCTGGGCTTGCTTGTTTTTATGAGCGGCTTTTATATTTATACAGCGGGAACATTTCCAGCACCAGTGCAGTGGCAGCGTGGTTTGTATGTGCTTATAACGTATATTCTAATTCTGGTGCTGTACCCGGCATTTCCGCGATCCGGGCGAGCGTATCGCTGGTTTCAAGCGAAACATGCCGAACGCTGGCAAGCATCTTCTGCCAGTGGGCCGATGCGCCTGGTGCGTGCGATTATCGCGCCCAGCCGTGGGCCGGGTCTGGTTGACCTGCTGCTGATCGGCCTGACGATTGTGGCAGTGGGCTACTATATCGTGAATTTCCGTGCGCTTCAGTTCCGGGGTGGGGCCTATAGCCAGACCGACTATATGATCGCGGTAATCGGCCTGTTGCTCTCGCTAGAAGTCTCGCGGCGGGTGCTGGGTTGGTCGATGACGATCATTGGCATCGTCTTTTTGCTATATATGCATTACGGCTATGTCCTGTATGATACGATTCTGGAAGCATTTGCTCATCGCGGCCAGGCGTTTAATCGTGTGGCGACGATCCTCTACTTTGACCAGGAGGGCGTCTTTGGCGTGATGGCGAATGTGCTGGTCAGTTCGGTGATTCTGTTTATTTTCTTTGGCGCCTTTCTGCGTAAGTCGGGGGCCAGTCGCTTCTTTATCGACCTGCCCTTTGCACTGGCCGGGCGTAGCACGGGTGGCCCAGCCAAGGTAGCCGTCTTCTCATCGGCGCTGTTTGGTTCGATTTCGGGTAGCGCAATTGCTAATACGGTCAGTACGGGCACATTTACCATCCCATTGATGAAGAAAGCCGGTTTTAAGCCGCACGTAGCCGGTGCCATTGAGCCAGCAGCATCCATCGGTGGTATGTTTATGCCACCTGTCATGGGGGCCGGGGCGTTCCTGATGGCCGAGTTGACAGGCACGCCGTATTCAACGATTGTACTGGTGTCGATCTTTCCGGCAATCCTCTATTTTACCTCGGTGCTGACGATGGTTCACTTTGAGGCGAAGAAACAGGGGTTGGTTGGGATTGACGCGGGCATGCGCGCTCGGGATATTCTGCGGCACGACTGGTATATGGCGTTGCCATTGGTGGTGATTGTTGTACTGATGGTAGCCGGGTTCTCGCCAGGCTATGCGGCTTTCTGGTCGATTATCTCGTGTGTCATTCTGATGTATACGCTGCCGGATATATTGCCGGACTTCCGCATTTCGGCGCATATATCGGTGCCGATTGTGCTGTTTGTGGTACTGCTGGTCGTCTCATATTCGCAGGTGATCAATCTATTCATCGGCGGGTTGCTGACTGGTGGTATGTTTGAGGAGCGCTTCGGGGTGTCATTGAGCCGGGCGTTTGCGTCTGCGAAGCCGTTCTGGCCTTTTGGCGAGAATACCCCGCCGATTTTGGCAGTATTTTTCTGGACACTGATAGCTGCTGGTGTGGGCTTTATCTTTACGCGGCGGCAGGTAGGCAGTGGCGCAGAGCGTCTGGCGGCGGCGCGGCGTAGCACGGCGAATGTTTTACGGAAAACTGTCGATGCTATGGCTGAAGGCGCACGTGATACGCTGGTGATCGGCGCAACGGTGGGGGTAATTGGGATTATCGTGGGAACTATTCATGCCACCGGAGTAGGGTTACGCTTCTCAGACATTATCGTTAGCCTGAGTAATGGCAATACGTTGCTGGCGATTTTCCTGATTGGCCTGGCTTCACTGGTGCTGGGTATGGGTGTGCCGGTTACGGCCTCGTACCTGGTGGTGGCCGTGCTGGCGGTACCGGCGCTTCAGGATCTGGGGGTGGCGTTGATTGCGGCCCATATGATTGTCTACTGGTTTAGCCAGGATAGCAATATTACGCCCCCGGTGTGTGTGGCAGCGTATGCCGGGGCAGCAATTGCCGGGTCTGATCCGTGGAAAACGGGATGGACGGCGTTTAAGTTTGCCAAGCTGCTCTATGTGATGCCAATTTTGTTTGCGTTTAGTCCTGCTATTCTACTGATCGGCGAGGGCGGCGCGGATGGGCAAGTTTTGACCAATCTGGCTGCCTACGATGTCGTGCTGGCATATAGTTCGGCCTTCATAGGCACGATTGCATTTTCGGCGGTGACAATGGGCTATCTGGTGCGTAAGACAACATGGTGGGAATGGTTGATCTTTGCCTTTGGCACATTTCTGTGTTTCTTCCCGAATATCCAGTCTGATATTCTGGGGTTGGCAATTATTGGGGCGGTCTGGTTCTGGCAGCGTTATGATGTGCGCCGTCGCGCCCGTCTGGCAGAGAGTTCGATCACACAGGCAGTCAGCTAATCCAACGTAGAGCGTATCTGTTGACAGGAGAGCAACACATTAACCACAGAGGCACAGAGGATGCCGTTTCAGGTAGGGAGTTTCTCGGTTCTTGTGTGTACTCAGTCCGTCCTGATGTGAAAATAGTCGATGGGCGGTAGGGGCGAGCGGCCGCTCGCCCCTACGAACGCCATTTTCATCCCAACCGTGTGCGCCACGCGCATGGCGAACTGATGTGAAAATAATATGGGAATGAGGCATCCTGGCGGCACACGCTGCGCGTGTGCCGCCAGGATGCCTCGTCCTGTGCCCCCGCCCCGTGCAGGGCGGGAGCTTATGGCTTGCGAGCTTCCATGCTTTGCGCGATGCACTTACACGTTATAACATTCTATGAATACCTTCATTAATGCCCTGTTGCCTGTGTTTGGCCTGATCGTTGTCGGCGTCGTGTTCAAGTATTATCGTTTTCCTGGTGATACGTTCTGGCCCATGGCGTCGCGGATTACCTATTTTGTGCTCTTTCCGGCCCTGTTGATTAATCGCCTGGCTACGGCACAATTGGAAGGGTTGGCGCTTGTACCGCTCATTCTGGCGATTGCATTGCCGATTCTAGCGGTGTCGTTTCTGTTGCTTGTAAGCCAGCCCTTTCTGCGTGTTTCCCGGCCAGCCTTTACTTCGATTTTCCAGGGTAGTATCCGCTTCAACACCTATGTAGGCCTGGCTGCTGTAGCAGTTCTCTATGGTAGCCAGGCCGTCACGATTGCGGCTGTGGCCCTGGTGATCTTTATTCCGCTGGTGAATATCCTCTGTGTCACGGTGTTGATCCGGTATGGCGTGCATGCGGCCGCTGGCTGGCGCATGGTTTTTCGCTCGCTGGTGCGCAATCCACTGATTATTGCCTGTGTGATTGGCTTCGGGTTAAGCTGGCTGGGCATTGGCTCGCCGCTTTTGCTCGGTGAAATGCTGGATATCTTGAGCCGGGCCGCGCTGCCTATGGGCTTGCTAACGGTCGGGGCTGATCTGAACCTGCATGCAGTGCGTACGGCAGTCTTTCCAATTCTTTTATCAAGTTCACTCAAACTGCTGGGTCTGCCGCTGTTGACCTTGCTGGCCTGCCGTTTGCTGCATGTGGATGATCTGGCAACGGCTGTGATTGTCTTGTTTGCGGCACTGCCTACGGCGACATCGGCGTATATTCTGGCTCAACAACTCGGTGGCGACGAGAAGTTGATGGCCGGGTTGTTGACGGTGCAGACCCTGCTGGCAATTCTGACGATGCCTCTGGTGGCCGCCTTATAGCGTCCACTATATTTTGAACCCCGAAGCACGCAAGCAAAGCACCCGAAGAGCGTGCAGAGGAACGTTCTTTCCGATCTTGCGTAATCTTTGCGGTCTGCGTGGTTACATAGACGCTACTGCCGTGCTAGCATAACCTCTGGTGGGATCAAACGGTATAGAAAGCAAGAAAGAAATAACATGGTAATTCAGGAAGGAATTATTATCTGTTATGTTAGCCTTGCAATCTATCGCCGATATCCTGCTCGGACTTTTGTTTCCGGATCGCTGCGCGAGTTGCGGGCAGATGGGTAGCCTGTTTTGCGCACAGTGTCGTACCCGCCTGCGCCCCTATCCGCCTGGCAGCCCGACGATGGTTGCCACACATGCCTGCGCCACGCTGCTTGATGCAGCGGCGGTGGTGTATGTGTTTGAAGGCCCCCTGCGCGATGTTGTGCATTGCCTCAAGTATAAACGGGTGCGTCGTATGGCTATGCCGCTGGCTGGTCTGCTGGATGCGCATCTGTGCCAGCAACCCCTGCCTGCCGACGCAGTGATCCCTGTGCCATTACATCCACACCGCATGGCCGAGCGCGGCTTTAATCAAAGTGAGCTGCTGGCACGTCATCTGGCCCGTACCGGTGGGATGGCGCTAGTGACGAATGGGTTAGCCCGCCAGCGCAATACCGAACATCAGGCCCGCCTGAATATGCGCCAGCGCCAGCAGAATATGCGCAATGCGTTTGTATGGCAAAAGCGTGAGCCGCCGCCAGCACGTGTGCTGTTGCTGGATGATGTGCTGACAACGGGGGCGACCATCACGGCCTGTGCGCATGCGCTTCGCCAGGCTGGAACGACTGAGGTGCGCGCCCTGGCGCTGGCCCGCAGTCGACCAGAGTGATATGAGGTGCTGGCATTGTATCTAAGACATGGTTCACGGTTACTTTACACGTTGGTTGGACGATACGCCCCCTCCTCTGCCCCCCTCTCTCTGAGGGAAAGGGGGGCAGGGAGAGGTTTTTCGATGGATGGCGTTCCAACGCCATCCGTAGGGACAGGCAGAAGCCTGTCCGTGGGAACGTTTTTCGCATCAGGACGCCCTGCGGACGCGCAGAAGCGCGTCCCTACGGAAAAAACCTACCCGCGAGAGGAGGAGGGAAACGGGGTGTCCTGGCAGCATACGCGGAGCGTGTGCCACCAGGACACCCCCGTCCGACTCCCCCACCCCGTGCAGGGGTGGGGGCCGGGGGTGCTCTCAGGGGGAGATGATTCCGCGATGTGACGCAGCGGCTAAGCCACTGCGTCACATCGCGAGGACGATACCCCCCTCTCCCCTCTGGGGAGAGGGGGGCAGGAGGGTGAGGGGCCATAAGGAGATACCCCTCTATTTGCGTTTATTAAACAGATTACCAACCATACCAGCTACATCATCAACAATACTCCCGTCTTTGTTGGCATCGAGCAGTTGCGTAAGCATAGGCAGCAACGGATTAGACTGTGCCATCTGCTGCTGTTCGTTTTGCACCGTTTTTGCCAGGCCGTCGGCATCAAGATTTTGCTGTTGCTGCGTATTGCTCAACGCCCCCATCAGCATCGGCGCTAACATCTGCAGCAGGCTGCCAGCATCAATACCACTAACCTGCGACAGGGCTGTTTCTACCGGCTGACGCTGATTGCCCAATACCTGATCCAGTATCGCATTGCCTGTACCCGACTCAAGCATACGCGCCGGGTCGTTGGCATTATCTAACGCACCCGTAGCCTGTTCATGCGACAGGGCGTTGGACAAAGCCTGCGCCCCTTCCGGTGTAGAACTCTTGCGTGCCAGGGCCGTCATCAATAGCGGCATCCCCATCTCGATGCCTTTGCGCGCCATCTGCTCATCAACACCCAGTTGGCGGCTAACCTGACTGACCGTATCCGGGGTAAGCTGCTGCATCATGGTATCTAGCAGCGTTGGCATAACAGCATCCTTTCTTGTGCGAGAAAAACGAGGGCAAAAGACAATGAGCCAGGAATCATCAGATCCCGGATAGCCTGCCTGTGTGTTCTGACTCTAGGTACACCCTATCGGGAATGTTTCTGCTTTGCAAGAGAGTGGGGAGTATGCAGATGTCTCTGCGCCTTCTTTGCGCATCGCCAGGATGAACATAAGCAGACACACATAGGGACAACTGCACCACGTTGGGATGGAGGTCAGGCTTTTTACTTTCCACGTTCCTACTTTCGTTAGTATATCACACATTCCAGAGTGACAAAGCAGCAATACCTGCGAGAATCCTTGTATAGTACAAACATAAAGTCATGGGTTTTCGTAGTACTAATGCGCTATAGGCTGGATTTTGTGCGCAGACTATACTTAATTACGATTGCGATGCGCAGAGTCCGCTATGCAACGGGTATCGTTTCAGCGCCCCCCGGATTTCGGTGTAGCCAGAATCTTTCCGTACTGTGGCAGGCGCAATACATCTTTCGTCCGATCAAACGTACGGTTTATAGGCCACCGCGTAACTCCTGTACCGGAAAGAAGACCGGCTGTCTCCTACATATGCCATCTCCGAAGCTTTGTCTTATATGTGGAGGATAATGTTCTATGCGCTATCTGCTTGATCAGAAATCATACGAGGAAATGCTGTCACACGCAGATCATTCCAGAGACTGTTATGTGCGTGATAAAGAGTATTTGCACCATCTCTATGTGGATGGCGTCAAATACACGGTTGGGCGGGCTGTGTATGCCTGCGTTAAAGAAGCAACGGCTGCCGGTGACAGCGACGCGTTGCTGCATCTCCAGTTTCACAAAGAAGATATGGAACGCCTGATCGCTGCCGCACAACGCGAGGGCATAGATGTCAGAAGCCTGCGCACACTGGGTGATCCGCCCCCTACCGACGATGAATCGCGGCCCACGCTGAATAACTCCTTTATCCCCCCGATGCCAACTAGTATCGAAGAAACTGGTCTGAATCGCACATTTCTGACCGAGCAATTCTTGCGTATTCTCTACAACAAGGGTCGCGCAACCGGTGCAGAGATGGCCGAGGCGATGAAGTTGTTCTATCGCGTGGTCGAACCGCTTATCGTTGATCTGCGTAACCTTGAACACATCGATATCATGGGCCAGCGCGGGTATGGCGATATTAACTATGAGTATATCCTGACACCGCGTGGCCAGCAGGCCGCCAACGATGCCAATATGAAAACGCAGTATGCTGGCCCTTGCCCGGTTCCGCTGAATACCTGGATCGAGTCTGTAAAGACACAGACGATTAAGAATGTAGTGGTGACACGCCGGAATATTCGTGAAGCCTTTGCCGATCTGATCATCGCCGAGTCAATCCTCAACTGGGTCGGTCCAGCCGTCAATTCTGCGGCATCGGTGATGCTGTATGGCTTTCCGGGGAACGGCAAAACCAGTATTGCCGAGCGAATTACGCATCTGATGGGGGATGCGATCTTTATTCCCTACACGATCGAGGCCGATGGGGCCATTATCAAGATGCATGACTCGATTGTTCACGAGCCACCTAAAACACCCGTGCCTGAAGATCTGGAGTATGACAAGCGCTGGATTCGTATCAATCGGCCAGTGGTGATAACCGGGGGTGAGTTGACCCTCGAGGCGCTGGATCTGACCTATAATGCTACGTCGCGCATCTATGAAGCACCTTTCCAGATGAAGGCGAATGGCGGGATCTTCCTGATTGACGACTTTGGTCGCCAGCAGGTGCGTGTTTTTGATCTGTTGAACCGCTGGATTGTGCCGCTGGAGAAGCGGTATGACTTTCTGACTACTGTGACCGGTCAGAAGCTCCAGATCCCGTTCGACCAGTTGATTATGTTCTCGACCAACTTGCATCCTTCCGACCTGGGTGATGATGCGCTCTTGCGCCGCATCAAGTTTAAGTTTGAGATTATCGACCCGACTGAGCAGCAGTGGCGCGATATCTGGAAGCTGATGTGCCGGATTCGCAAAGTTGAGTATGACGACCGCGGTCTGGATTACCTTGTGGCGAAGTGGTATAAACCCGATGATCGTCCGTTTCGGATGTGCCAACCCCGCGATATTATCGACCAGATGATTTCGATTGCTAAATATAATATGGAATCGGTGTCGCTTAACCCAGATCTGTTAGATGCCGCCTGTGCCACCTACTTTACCGCCAAAGAAAAGAAAGACTTTGGGGCCAAGGTGCGCCTGGATCTGTAAGTTTATGCACTACAATCTAACAGGTAATGCAAAGCTTTTGCTTATAGCGCAAAGATACAGATCATGTTACCATAGAGGCATTCCAAACCGGGCAGTAGTAGTGCAAGGAGAGCGTTCTATGGCTCAGTTACGCTTTAGCGCACGTGACGAGCAGTATCTTCGATCAACACGGTTCGAGGTTTATCTCATTGTCGGGTCGGTATTTGTATTGGGTTTTACGGCAGCGCTGATTGTGAGTATCCTCTTGCATGCTGAGCCATGGGTGTGGCCTGGCGGGTTGTTGGCGACTGTGCTGTCTGTTGTGCTGTTCCAGGTGTTGAAGAAGCGTGAGTATCAAGAGAAACTCCGCGAAATAGAGGCGGATTATCCGCCGGAAGTTCACGCTGGCGAATAGTAGGGTATCCGAACGGTAGACCGTACCAGGTTGGATACGTTCTATAACCTGTATACATACACCAACAGCCTCGGGCCAGTGCCCGGGGCTGTTGCTGTGATGTCCACGCGTATCTCTACGCTTCGCGCATACGTTCGGGAAGAAATTGCCTCCACTCACCGGCACGATGTCGATGCTACGATGCTTACAGGTATAGGGTTCTTCCGATGATGCCCGTACCATGCTTGATACCCCACCCCCTACCCCCTCACAGGGGCAAGTTTTTCGATGGATGGCATTCCAACGCCATCCGTAGGGACAGGCTTCTGCCTGTCCGTGCGGACGTTTTCCGCAGCAGGATGCCCTGCGGACGCACAGAAGCGCGTTCCTACGGAAAAAACCTACCCCATCAGGACGCCCTGTGGATGCGCAGAAGCGCGTCCCTACGGAAAAACCTACCCCTGAGAGACTCCCTACCTCCTCGCCCTAACGGCTATACATTACCCACACGTGGGGGCGTGCGGGGCCTCCGGTCCCCAGATGACCATCAGATTACGGTGAGTGTAGCGTAGGCCAAAGCCGTTCCATAGCGCCGTTTGATCATACAGAGTGACATTGAAGCACGCATTTCTGTACATCACAAACAGGGCTATGAACAATCTCTCTACTTTGCGGCGCAATCGTGCGCTTACGTTGATCGAACTGGCACGCCTGACCGGATTACCCGCTCGTCGAATTGCAGAAGCTGAATATGGATTGCGCTCACTTAGTGCTTACGAGTGTGAGCAACTGGCTGTGGTATTCGAACTACCGGTTGAGGTGCTACAGGCCCAACTGGTAACACCAGCACATCCTCCGCTATCACCACACCCTGGCGTATTTGCGCACTTTACGCTGCTGCTGCTACTGGGTGCCATGCTGGTGCTGCTGGTGCTGCTGGCAATCAGTACAGGGTCTCTACCACTGCTATCTGCGTGGCATACGCCAGCTCTGGCGCAGGAGGCCGAGCAGGTAGCGCTGGCATCAATCAGTCCGACTGTAGTGCCATCACCCACGCTGACAGCGCCCCCTCCAGTGACGGTAACGGCAATGGCGACACCCGTGCCGACTGTGACAGCCACATCCGTGCCGACGCCAACCCCAACGCCTCTCGTTCTAAACGAGCCACTGCCGCCAGCAGGTGACACAGAACAGACCGCCGCCCCAACAGCGACACCGCCGCTCTTTTTATTAACCGAAGCAGGGCCGCTGGGCTGCCCGCTGCAACCGTCGCATGGGCACGTGGTGATGACGCAAGGGTATGGGGTTGGTTCACACGCGCCAGCCGATGTGTGGGGGGCGGTTGACCTGGCGGTGATTGATCGAAGTCAGGGCTATAAGGACATCACAACCTATGTGCCTGTGGTTGCCACACATGATGGCGTTGCTTATGTATCCTTAGAAAGTTGGCCTGGTGGCAATCATGTCACAGTTGTTGATCCAGTCACTGGCTGGCGTACCGGATATGCGCACCTGGCGTATGTGTTTCTTGAGAGTGGCACAGCAGTAACTGCTGGAAATTATATTGGCCTGGCCGGTAGCTCCGGCCAGGCCACGGGGCCGCACCTGGATTATCAGGTCTGGTATGGCGATACGAATATCGATCCGACCAACCTGGTACGGGTGTGTCCTTGACTGATAAATTGCACCTCATCAGGATGCGGTACAACGTACGGCGTGCCGCCTTGTGGTGGGTTCCGGCGGGGCGTAGCCCCGCCGAGATCATCGTGTTTTCGGTGTGTTGTAGCGGCTTTGCCGCTACAACACACCGAAAACACTTTGTCTTAGCTCAGATGGCGTATCACTTATCGTTGAGCGCCACCACACCCGGCAATTCGCGCCCTTCCAGCAATTCCAGCGAAGCACCACCACCAGTACTGATATGGCTCATCTTCTCGGCCAGCCCGGCCTGCTCGACCGCCGCCACCGAGTCGCCACCACCGATAATCGTGATTGCGCCCTGTGCTGACGCATCAGCCATTGCCTGAGCAATAGCACGTGTTCCGCTGGCGAAAGGCTCCAGTTCAAATACCCCCATCGGCCCGTTCCAGATCACCGTTTTCGCTCCAGTGACAACCTGGCTATACTGCTCTATGGTGGCGGGGCCGATATCGAGTATGCGCCAGCCTTTCTCAACACCATCGACCGGCACAACCCGCGTGTTTGCATCAGCGCTGAACGTATCGGCTACTACAGCATCGGTTGGCAGCATCAGAGACACCCCGGCAGCTTTGGCCTTCTCGATCAAGTCTTTTGCCATATCGAGGCTCTCGTTTTCAACCAGCGAGTCACCCATGGCGTAGCCCTGCGCCAGCAAGAACGTATTGGCCATACCACCGCCGATCAGCAAAGTATTGACTTTGCTCAGCAGATTCTCGATCACGCCGATCTTATCACTGATCTTCGCCCCACCGATAATCGTCACAAAGGGGCGCTGCGGGTTCTGTAAGGCCCCATAGAGCGCACTCAACTCTGCTTCCATCAGGAAGCCAGCAACGGCAGGCAAATAGCGTGCAACGCCCTCGGTACTGGCATGGGCACGGTGAGCCGATCCAAAGGCGTCATTCACATAGACATCGCCTAGTCTGGCCAGTTCACGAGACATCTCTTCATCGTTTGCCTCTTCACGTGGGTCAAAGCGGGTATTTTCCAGCAACAGAACCTGGCCAGACTTTAATGCGCTGGCAGCCGCTTCAGCCGCAGAACCAGTAGTGCCTTCCGTTTTGCGCACCTCCTGAGCCTCCGGCAGTAACTCAAACAGCCGCTCGGCTGCCGGTCGGAGGCGCATGGACTCGACCACCTTCTTCTTCGGTCGTCCCAGGTGCGACATCAAAACCACGCTGGCCCCATGCTCCAGTAGATAACGGATCGTCGGAAGTGCGGCACGAATACGGGTATCGTCAGTAATGTTGCCGTCTTTATCCAGGGGTACGTTGAAGTCTACCCGTACCAGGGCACGTTTCCCATTCCAATCAATATCACGGATGGTCTGCTTGTTCATCCTCACATCCTCCTTGTACTCACGCGGACAGCCTGGTTATGGTACTCGCGCAGGCAGCCTGATCATTGTAGCACATCTCATAGCAAGTGCTGTTGGCTTTTACTTTCTTCAAAAAGGGTGTAGCATAGTAACATAGATCAGACAATGCGTGAAGCGGGGTATGATGATGCATATAAAGTTTTTATACTTTGAGGATTGTCCCTCACATACAGCGGCGTTGGAGCGCCTGCGCCAGGTGCTGGCCGAGGAAACCATCTCGGCGACGATTGAGATCATCCGCGTAGAAACGGAAGAGCAGGCCTGCCACTGGCGTTTTATCGGCTCGCCTACCATTCTGGTCAATCACCGAGATATTGATCCGCCACGTTCTGATCAATCGTATGCGCTTGCCTGCCGTGCATATCGCCTGGAAAATGGACGTATTTCGCCTCTACCGTCGGCAGAGATGATCCGCCAGGCGTTGCGTGCGGCACTGAGTGATGCTGTGTAAAATAGATAAGGAGACAGCCATGTCAAGTATAGCGATTGGCAATATGATCATTCCGTTTACGTTATCCGGCGTGGATGGCCACCAGCATACTGTGTCGGACTATAACGATAAGGCGGCCATTGTGATTATCTTTAGTTGCAATCACTGCCCATATGTGCGTGCCTGGGAAGATCGCATGATTCAGATCCAGCAAGATTATGCCGCACAGGGCGTACAGTTCCTGCTTATCAGTTCCAACGATGGGGCCAGATACCCAACAGACAGTTTTACCAGCATGCAGGAACGTGCGCGCGAGAAAGAGTATCCGTTTCCCTACCTGTATGATGAAACGCAGGATATTGCCCGTGCATATGGTGCAGAACGCACGCCAGAAGTGTTTCTGTTTGATCAACAGGGCATGCTGCGGTATCACGGGGTAATAGACGACAACTATGATGATCCTGACGCTGTAAAACAGCCCTATCTACGCGCAGGGCTGGATGCCGTTCTAGCCGGACAAACGCCCCAGGTTGCAACTACTGCGCCGGTAGGCTGTACGATCAAGTGGAAATAGACGATGAGGTTAATAGACGAGTTACGCGGTGATGGTTCGACAGACCTTTTTCGCCTGCGGCAGCGTGGAAATGTATATTCTTTTTTTACAATTTTTTTGCCTGCGGCAAAAAAATTGTAAAAAAATTATCTTCGTACCTCGTGTACATACCAGGAGGTACGCGGTTGGCCATCTTCTGAACGGATATCCTTTCCGATAGGGAGGAAAGGGATTATTTTTCAAAATGTTGCGCCGGAGGCGTAACATTTTGAAAAAAAGATGTATCGTACCGCCCTGCCGGAGGCGAATCACAATGTCTGAAAAGATGGCCGCGTACCTCGTGTACATACTAGGAGGTATGCGGCCATCCATACAAAATAAATAATGGACGATAGACCGTAGTCCATCGTCCATTATCTATTGTCTCTGCAATGAACCTAGCTATCGTTATTCGGCACGGGATACGGTTCTTCTTCGGCAGCCGGATTGGGGTAGCGCCACTGATGGTAGTGCTGCCCGACGTTGCCCATCTCAACCCGAAACGCTGCGGGGTTGTTAGGATTGTAGGTAAGCACACGGCGCTCAAAGATCTGGAACAACACTGCTTGCTCGTCGCCACCGACACTGGTTTTCACCCAGAAAGCCCCGGATATCGGCAAGCCGAACACAAACAGGGGGTTGTACACCTGGCCGTTCACATACTGGCCATTCTCATACACCAGACCAGTCTGGTTCTGGAAGTTTATAAAGGCCTGTGCCACACCATGACCATTGGCACCCTCCACCAGCACGGTTGCCGGGTCATCATCATAGTCATTGAAAGCTGTCACACTGCCATCAGGATTCAGCAGACCAGTAGCTGGCTTGCCCAGGTCATTCGGATTTACCTGGCCAGGGCTTTGATACAGCGGCAGCAGATCAGCATAGGTCGGGAAGTTATCCGGGTCGCCAATCGCTGAAACCCTTGCCGGACCACGGAACTCAAACTGACTATCACCCATCTGCATCCGACCGGTCATCAGTTCAATGGGTAGCAGGCCATTGGTAACATACCACTCAGTATTCTGATCGGCCGCCGGGTTAGTTACTTCCATACGGCTCTTATCGAAATACTGCACTGCACGCATACCCTCGGGACTCTGCGCATAGCTCTCGCGTAGCACATTCGTAATTGGCTCAGGTCCCCATGTCCACGAACGGCCGCTGACTTGCTGCTGAACCGCCAGATCCTGCCGATTCCATACCCGCTGAAAAGCCGGAAGCCCAATACTCTGAGCCATCACTGGCCCGGCAACAAGCACAACAGCAGCGATTAACACCGTCACAATACCCAGTATTCGACGCATAACAAACTACTCCTTTCTATACCTTTCCCTCTCCGTATAGCATCATTGTAGGGAAAAAGGTCTGGCTCACACAACCATCAATAGACCGATTCCGTTCACACAAATTCGGTTGACAGATAAACCAGCAAGCCAGGTTCTGTTGATCATAGTGTAGCAGATTCTGCGACAGACCTGTATTAGAGAAAACTGAAGCAAAATCTGAGTTTTTGTATATAGAAACTGACAACCTGATAGGTATCTGATTTGCCGCTCTGGTGTTTGCTTTGTTCATAAGGAGAGAACGACGCCTATACCATTTTTGGGGCATGATCGTACTATTGAAGCTATTAGATGTGCTGACACAAAAAATCCGCCGAGGGATGAAACCCCCGGCGGACATGTTTGAACGAACAGTGAAACTAGAAAGCCAGAGCCGCATCTTCCTCGACTTCGACCTCTTCAAAGAACGGTGGACGAGCCGCAGGCGTAGCTTCTTCAACAGAGTGCCGTCGGGCAGCGCGACGGGCCTTATATTCAATAACAGCCAGTAGCGCATCAGGCGATGTTCCTGTAACGGCCGCCGCCTGAGTCAGGGTCAGCCGACTGGTCGGGTCAATACCGTTAGAACGTAAAACACGATCAGCCTCAGGAATACGCTCGGCAACTTCGTTGACTTTTCGTAGCTCATAACTTCTGTTACGCATGATAACCTCCTTGTGACATACACGTCAGTTGTGCGAGATGCCCCAGATGATGCGATAGAATCAATCATATACCGCAAAACCTGGAAGCAGCGTGTGCGTCGTTGCATCACGTTACATCTATCATCATACCATACTTATTGTATGATTTCAACAAAAACATGCCGTTCAATTTGTACAAAATCTACAAATGAGACACTGATGGAAAAGAGAAGAACATTCCACGCTGCCGCAGGTGAAACAGATCTTTCAGACAATCGCACGTCTGGTTTGATCCAGCACCGCGCAACTCCTGTTACTTATACATGCCTGAATAGCGGTATAATAGACAGAGCCGCTGTACTGAAATAGAAAGGGATATCGCGTGGAACTTAACCGTCTAAACAATGCTGACTCGATTGCGGTGCTAATCCTTCTGGCCCTGGCAGGGTTGCTTACCATGGGGATTGTAGTTGGCACACTGCTATTTATGTGGTAAGCGGGCAATGCGACATGCAGCCGCAGCAGGCACACTAACGTATCTGACAACAAACAGCGAACCAGATGACCTGGCTCGCTGTTTATTATAAGAAAGGGGAATAGGGATGATCCATGAATTGACAGTACATACGCATGCTCAGGAATGCATGGTTGAAATCACTACGCACGTGGAAAACCTGGTAGATGAGCAGGGAGTTACGTCCGGAATAGCCTTACTATATATACCACACACCACGTGTGGCATCACCATTCAGGAAAATGCCGATCCAGGTGTACAGCACGACATGTTGCTATTGCTACGCCAGATGGCACCGCGGCAGGATGCGCGCTATCGCCATATTGAAGACAACTCGGCATCCCACTTACAGGCCAGTACCATGGGATTTTCCCAGTTTGTATTTATCGAAGACGGCAGCCTAGTATTAGGTCGCTGGCAGACAATCTACCTGGCCGAATTTGATGGCCCACGTAACCGCCGGGTACTGATCAAGCTTCTGCGCGATTAAGCCAGCGCATCTCCAGCCTCAATCATATCCTCAAGTCGCCGAAACGACTTTATGCCTTGCTGGTTTGTATGCTGTGAGTCGGCCACCACCATTGTGCTGGCTTGCTCTTCTCGACCGAGATAGTAGGTCATGCTATGTAGAACGGCAACCGGGTCAATACAGCGCACCCAGACACCTTCTGGCACATGCAGAATAATAGGCGCATAATTAAGAATAGCGCGTACACCCGCACCAACCAGAGTATCCGTGACCTCCTGGGCCCGAAAGGCCGGAACAGCCACGATTGCCAGGCGAATACCCTGTTCACGTACAACCGTAGGGATTAAGACATCATCCTGAATCGGAATGCCAGCTACTTCCTCGCCGATCTTGGCCGGATCATTGTCGAACAGGGCAACAATATAGATACCCTTACTGCGAAAACCTTCATAACGAGCAATAGCCTGCCCAAGATGACCCACTCCAACCAGCGCAACCGGCCACTCATGGGTTAAGCCCAGAATGTTTTCGATATGATTGAGCAATTTTTCGACATCATATCCAATGCCCTGTTTACCAAACTCACCAAAATAAGACAAATCCTTACGTATTTGTGCTGCTGTCACATTGATGCGTTCACCTAATTCTTGCGATGAGACTGAATGGATACCTTCCTGGAGTAAATAGCGCAAGCTACGGGCGTATAAGGGTAGGCGACGAATCACAACATCCGGTGGTAGAATATCTGGACGCTCCACAACCGCCTCCTCAGTTGATTAGGCAGAGAACACCTCCCGGGCTCTGGGTAGTGTTCTGTTGCACTTATATGATTATTTCACATAAGAATTGTGATTTTGTGAAGTGTAGCACTATAATAGTGGAACTGTCAAGCAATTTTAAGAATCGACCTGCATACAGTCTTGCCAATGCCCTGTGCTACTGATATAATCGCTGCGCACAGAATTATGTCAGGTTACAGGACTTGCTGGGAAACTCCGCTTCCCTGGCCAGCATACCCCGGTTTCCCCTTCTTCTCAGTTCAAGGGCGGATAAAAACATAGCGATCTTCCGTCCTGCCACACACAATTCTATGCGATTTTGACGATCCAGATCGTTCCCATGTACAATGAGTAGAGACAACCGGTAGAACAAGATAGGATCAATGTCAGGAACAGGAACACATACCAGTCAATTTGGCCTTGTCAGTGGCATCCGTCAGGCCGTTAGCGACCTGATTACCATTGCAGAGCCAGAAACGCCTTTATCGCTTGAAGCGCGCAAAGGGCGGTTATATATTGTCACCGAGGCCGAGCATGATCTGACGAAAGGGCGTGAGGCATGCCAGCTTGTAGCACGCGTTGCGCGCAAGACGTTTTATGACGACAATTCGTTTAGCATCACTTCAGGCTTGCGTGCGGCCATCCGTGCGGCCAACAAGGCCTTATATCAGCACAATGTGACCATTCCACCCGATCGTCGTACCTATGTTGGACTGACCTGTGCGGCTGTCCGTGGTCATGATCTGTTTGTTGCACAAGTTGCACCAGCCCAGGCATATGTGCTTACCGAAAACACCATTCGAGCTTTCCCTACCCACCCGACGTGGAACCCGGCCCATCTGAACGCAACACCCTTTTTTGCACCGAAAGCTGTGGGATCCAGTCTCTTTGTCGAGCCAGAATTGTATCGCTGTATCCTGCGCTCTGAGGATGCCCTGGCGATCTGTTGTAGCAACCTGGCCGCACTGCTAAAACGCGAGGATATCGAGCACATATTGCGCTCGCAGAGCGCGGAATCTGCTACCGAAACCCTGCATTCGCTGTGTCGCCAGCATGCCTTGAACGATAGCTATGCCCTGGTTGTTGAACTGACTCCTGCATTGCGCTCGACTATGCGTAACACACCGTTGCGACAACGAGGGCTACGCGAGCGTGGTCATGTAGCCTTGCGCTCTGTGGGTGATTGGTTTGCCGGATTGTCTGATGGCGTCACTATGGCAATGCGTGGCGCACGTGGCAAAAAAAATGCCCGACAAGAACGCCCGAATACACGTTCCAAGCAACAGGTTAATACGATTTATACGCTGCCAGATCAGCCAGATTATCCCATTAATCCGGTTCCCAGGCCTGAAGCGATTGAACTGGGTGAACCACTGCACGAACGGTATATCCACGCACACCAACCCCAAACAGAAAAGGCATCGCTGCCACCCTCAGCATACCTGGGTGAATTGACAACGCAGGATTATGCGTCGATTACTCAGGAGACTATCGATCTAAACAATGCACCCGCTTTCGCCGCACGGGCGCGTCCATACCGCCCACGTCACGAGCTTCGTCCGTTAATCGATATGACATGGGGCGAACGTCTGGCTGTGCCATTTCAGCATATTGGAAGGGCAGTAACAGGCCGGATTGGCAGAATTGGCCGTCGACGTGTCCCCCCGCCAGCAACACCAGTTGTGCGTCACCATGGCCTGTCTTACCGTCGCCAGAAGCCTTCGTTTCCGTTCGTGCCATTGCTCATTTTGAGCATGCTGCTGGCCATGTTGATCCTCTATGGCATCAATCTGTCTCACCGAAGCTCATTACAACGCCTCCAGGCTGAAATCGATCAGGCCAATCAGTCGATGGCACAGGTGTACGAATCCTCTGATAGCGTGGTAGCGCTGGAACGCCTGGAACAGGCACGTCAGGAAATAGAGGTTGTGCGCGCCAGTACACTCGTGACAGAAACAAATAGTGTTCTCTGGCCGCAATTCCAGGATCTGCGGCGCGATTTTGAGCGTGCTCAGGCCCAGCTACAACGCTTAAGCTTTCTCGAAGACCCGATCATCCTGGCTGAGCATCCACTACCGAATAGTCGTTTTAGCAGTATTATCATGCCACTGCAAACCACTACCCTGACAGATACATTTGCCCTGGACGCACAACGGTATATGTATGTTCTAGACAACAATCCTAAAGCCTCACAGCTCTATCGTATTCCGCGCGAGGGGGGCGTACCTGAACCTTTCCTGGTATCTGGTGATACGGTGCAAGATACCCAGGTCGGGCCGATTTATGCACAGGCATGGCGGGTTGATAATGTAGTAGCAGTTGATCAAGGTCCCAATGGCTTTGGCTACTATTTCCGCAAAGGGGGGGACTGGAATTATACCCGCCTGGGGGGTAGTGAAATCTGGTCTTTGCGCGATCATCTCGATCTGGAAACATACGAGGGGAATTTGTATGTCTGGGGGGCTGAAACCGGAGAGATCTTGAAATACGTCAGTGGACAGTATGGTGATCCACCCGCGCTCTGGGTTGACCCGGCCGGGTTGGCTGGACATGATCTGGCAACAGCGATCGACATGGATGTCGACGGTCTTATTTATCTTTTACAAGCAGATGGAAAAACCCTCGTGCTCAATGCTGGCCGCGTCGAACGCGAGATTGTCCCGGCAGAAATTACGCCCGAGTTGACAATTGTAACCGGTTTCTTTATTACCGGTACGCCAGATAGCGGCGGGATCTTTCTGCTTGATACGATCAATGAGCGTATCATCCAGGTTGACAAAACCAATGGCCAGATTATTCAGCAGATCCGCATGCATCCGGACAGCCCTATCCAACTCGATCATCTTACGGATCTGTATGTCGATACAACGGGAGTGCGCACTATCATGTACATTGTCAACGCCGGGCAGATTATTCAGGCGGATCTGCCACCCGAACCCAAACCCTTCCAACCATCCACCGAGACGCCAGCCACCAGTCTATATCGATAAATGCTTGAATCTATGATACATATCTCTCAGCATACAGTTTGTGGTTCTAAGGTATGGTTCACATTTCCTGTACCCTTTTGGACGATACGCCTTCTCCCCCCGGCCCCCCTCTCCTTGAGGGCTATACAGTACCCACACATCGGGGGGCGAGAGCCAGAGGCCCCCGCAAAAAAGTATTGTCGGTTTGGTGTGGCGGCTTTGCCGCCACACCAAACCGAACACACGAAAATCTCGGCGGGGCGCAGCCCCGCTGGTACCCGTCGAAGGCGGGAAGTTAGCAGATCTACCACATCAGGATGCGGTACAATTGTGGGTACTGCATAGCCCCCTGCAACTCCCCCACCCCGTGCAGGGGCGGAGGCCGAGGGATGGGGTGATTCACGCGACCAATCTGTCTGTGAACGGGACAGTAAAACTGGCCAATCTGAAACCATGCCTAACGTACATAAATATTCCGCAACCCTCGTGCATCTGATGCTTGTTTTCGCCATAGCATGCTTGAGTGCGTGTACTGAAGCCGTCGATACGGAACAGGATAGCCTCAGCATCGGTGGGAGTCATCCTGAAGCGATTACGGCAAGCTTTTTTGAAGATCTCAATCAGGCTCTACAGGACGATCAGATTAGCGAAACGGAAACACAACGGATTTGGGCTGAACGACTGGCCAGCTATTTTGCTCCCAGCGAACGGGCAGATCAGCGGATCGTTATGTATCGAACCCTGCAAAATTTTGCCTATAATTTGACACTGCTTGAGGATGGACAGCACCTGACAGTTGAGATTTCCTATAGCGACATAGAGTTGGTACGTCAGAACGAGGATCGTGCCGAGGTGCGGCTGATAAATGGCGAAATCCACCTCGAGAAGATACGTATGACACCGGATGATCGCTCGGAAACCCTGGTGGATCAAACACGTCCGTTGGCCGAAGTCCTTGGCCAGACAGACAACATTTTTCCGGTACTGCAAGTCAATGGACGCTGGTTTATGACCGAACGTTAAGGGAATGGTATCTTATCTGACAAAGGGAATATGCTTGAGTATATCCCACAATGCCTGTCGATGAGGAATACTGCCATAACGTGCATCAATCCACTGGTACAGCAACTCTGGCTGTGCCGCCATGCCTGACTCCGGGTGGAACAATCGGCAAGCCTTAGCAACAAAGGCATCCCGCAGGTCTGGATAAAGCCCCTCAATTGAACATGCATCGCCAATCAGGATAACGTGCTGACCATACGCATGATGTGCCAGCGTTACATTCCCGCGGCTCCGTGATCCAAGCAACTGGCGAGCCAGCGTGGTTAGCATCAGCAGCAGATGATCCGCCATAGATTGATCATACATGCGTTGTGGCAACACATCAAAGCCGGTTATCGTCAACACCAGAGCAACCCAGTGGTCACCACGCGTTAGATCGGGCAGCATGCGGGACAGGCTCTGGGGACCGGGCAAACCAGTGACAGGATGGTATTGCCCGACACCAGGCAACGCCAGTACATGGTTAGATGGAGCGAGCAATGCAGCAATGTGGTACAACAGCCCTTCAACTAGAAATGGCTTGAGGATATAAGCATCGACACCAGCCGCATAGGCACGCCGACGATCTAGCGTTTCATGCATAGCTGAGACAAACAAAAAGGGGATATGCGCCGTTTGCGGATCGTTACGAATAGCCAGGCAAACATCGTAGCCACTCATATCAGGTTTGTTGACATCCGAAATAACTAGATCGGGCAGATAGATGCGACATACGTCTACGGTCATAGCACCATACCCGGACGGTGTGGTAATCACATCAAAGCCATACTGTGGTAACAGAAGGCGATAGAGTTTCTGTATATCAGTACTATCGTCACTCACCAGCAGGCGCGCCAGCGGTTGATCCGCTGGCATGCCTGCACCATCTTCAGCATCTCTGGGGATAAGCGACGTGTCAGAAGCACTATTATCGGGCCTGAGAATAGACGTAAGCATGATAGACCAGCATTTTTAGATCAGATTCATGCGGCTGCGCCGCACACCGTCGGTATGAAAATAGGCGGGTACGGGCGGGTAGGGTGACATATATGCCGCCCGTACCGGTTAGCTCTTTTCACATAAGCGATTGATACAAAGCCAGCGTCTTCTGCGCGATAGCCGTCCAGCTAAAATGGTCTTCCACACGTTTACGTCCCTGCTGGCCAAAACGCGTACGTAGCTCGGGATCAAGTGCCACCTGATTAATCGCCTCAGCCAGGCGATACGAAAACTGGTCAGGCTCCGCCGGATCGAACGTTCCATCCTCAAGTTCAAGGTTTACCAGCAACCCGGTTTCACCCGGAATCACCACTTCGGGAATACCACCAATAGCCGATGCCACCACAGCCGTTCCACAGGCCATAGCCTCAAGATTAATAATACCAAACGGCTCATACACCGACGGGCAGCAAAACACGGCTGCATGGGAATAGAACTGGATCACCTCTGAGCGAGGCAGCATTTCTTTAATCCAGATAATTCCCTCACGGTCGGCACTGGCAGCGGCGACACCAGCGGTCATCTCCTCGCCAATATCGTGTGTATCGGGAGCACCAGCCAGCAACACCACCTGCAAGCCCTTGTCGATATAGGGAATAGCATTAACCAGGTGAATAATCCCCTTCTGGCGGGTAATACGGCCCACAAACAGAACATAGGGACGCTGGAGATCTACCCCATAGCGCACCAGCACATCAGTAGCCGGATCATGGCAATACTGTTCCAGATCAATACCGTTATGGATCACATGCACCCGTTCGGCTGGAACATCAAACAGGCGCAACACATCGGCGCGCGTCTCCTGAGACACGGCAATAACCGCATCGGCACTCTCCATACTGATGCGCTCAGCCCAGGTACTCACATGATAGGCATTGCCCAACTGCTCAACCTTCCAGGGACGCAAGGGTTCAAGCGAATGGGTAGTCAGCACAAAGCGGGCATCCCACAGCTTTTGAGCTAGCAGACCAGCCAGATCGGCATACCAGGTATGACAATGAACCACCTCGGCATCGAGGGTATCCTTGGCCATAGCAAGGTTGCGTGAAAACGCCCCCAGCGCATTCACAAAACGGGGATCGGTATTATGCTGCAACTCCTCCCACATCTGATACCCCTTGACACGCAGATTGCCATCGTGGAGATCCTGATCACCAAAACAACGCACCTCAATTGGGATAAAGCGAGCCAGTTCACGACTTAGATATTCGACATGGACCCCTGCTCCTCCGTACACATTTGGTGGATACTCGTTTGTAAAAAACGCAACTCGATTCAAGCTTCGCATACGGCTACCTCAAAAATTATTCACGGCTGCGGATACCCTTTGGCGGTGATAGCAACGTGTTTATGACAGACAATAATGTACGGGAACAGGAAGAACCGAACGACGATGAATACTGACTATGATACCATGGAAGATATCTTTTTATTAACAGGACTTACGCGGTGGTTGGATCAAACCAGACGTTTGATCGGATGAAAAGTCTGTTTCGCCTGCGGCAGCGTGGAAGAAGATCTTTTTTTCAAACATTCTGGCCTCCGGCCAGAATGTTTGAAAAAAGAATGTAAAGTACCACCCTGCCGCAGGCGAAACACATCTTTTGTCCCAACAAATGTGGGTTTTATAACTATAATGCAAGATATAGTAACGGCTCCCAGAGCTAGAAGCACCTGGGGTTTACGCCCTCTTTCTCTAAACGATCCACGCTGGTAGTCAAGATTTTGACGGTAATCTATATCACGTGGTACAATCGCATCTGCCGGAGAAGAATAACAAGACCACCGTTCTCCCCGAAACATCTTTGCCAGGTTAGTGTTGCTCTGCTGACGAAGATGGACTACCTTGTGACAACAAATGTGTTCAGGACACGCCGCGACAGGGCAGGCCTTTATATCAACCGGCAGCCTGCTGCTTGATCGGCATCTTGAAACTTGATGACGAAGTGTGACTCCACTATGTTTGACACTGTACTGGTTGCCAATCGAGGCGAGATCGCTCTGCGCGTTATGCGCGCCTGTCGGGAACTGGGGTTACGCACCGTGGCAGTTTATTCCGAAGCTGACCGCGATGCACCACATGTCGGATACGCTGATGACGCCTATCTGATCGGACCTGGCCCCTCAAGCGAGAGTTATCTGAATATTGAACGGATTATCGAAACGGCCAAACAGGCTGGGGCCGGAGCCATTCACCCCGGATATGGCTTTCTGGCGGAGAATTCCGGCTTTGCCCGCGCTGTTGCCAATGCAGGACTGGTTTTTGTTGGACCACCACCGGAGGCGATGGAACGCGTTGCGGGCAAAGTCGAAGCACGCAACGAAGCCCAGGCCGCCAACGTGCCGCTGGTTCCTGGCACACTCAAACCACTGAACGATGTTTCTGAAGTGCTTCCGCTGGCCAAAGAGTATGGCTACCCCATTGCGATCAAGGCCGTCAGCGGCGGTGGTGGGCGTGGCTTGCGCGTAGTCTGGAACGATGATGAGATCGAACCAGCCTTTGATAGTGCCCGGCGTGAGGCTGAAGTTGCCTTCAAGAGTAGTGCATTGTATGTTGAAAAATACCTGAATAACCCACGTCATATCGAAATTCAGGTACTGGCCGACACGCACGGCAATGTAGTCTTTGTAGGTGAGCGTGATTGTTCAGTGCAGCGGCGACATCAGAAGTTGATCGAGGAATGTCCGTCACCAGCACTGACGCCAGAGTTACGTGCGGAAATGGGTGCGTCGGCAGTACGTCTGACGCAGTCGGTGGGCTATCATAGCGCTGGGACGCTGGAATATCTGTACCAGGATGGGCAGTACTACTTTCTGGAAATGAATACACGCATCCAGGTGGAACATACTGTCACCGAGATGGTCTATGGTATCGACCTGGTCAAAGCGCAACTGCGTGTTGCCCAGGGTGAAGCACTCTGGTTTAGCCAGGAAGATCTGGTGCCGCGCGGGCATGCAATCGAATGTCGGATCAATGCCGAAGATCCGCTGATGAACTTCCGTCCGGCTCTGGGCACTCTGGGCGAGTATCGTGAGCCAGCCGGATTAGGTATACGGGTAGATAGTGGCGTACGATCCGGGTATAGTATTCCCCAATTCTACGACTCGATGCTGGCCAAGTTGATTACCTGGGGGCAGAATCGGAGCGAGGCAATTGCCCGTATGCAACGGTCGCTGGCCGATTACCAGATTGAAGGCTTGACCACCGTTATTCCATTCCATCGCGCCGTGATGGAACACCCTCAGTTTGTGGCTGGCGAATTCAGTGTGAACTTTATTCCACAGCATCCGGAATTAATGGAACGTGTCGCCCTGTTAATGCATCCCAAAACCGAGATTGAAGCTCCCGATGAAGCCGATGCACGGGCGTTTGCGGTAGAGGTGAATAATCGACGCTTTAGTGTGCGTATCGCCGAGGTAGGCGGGCCAGCCACCGGGCAGAATGGCAAGGCTGCCGGAACAACGCGTAAGGCGCGTAAGGCGAAGGGGAAGGCCGGGGCCGCACCTCAGGATGCCAACAGCGTGACCTGTCCGCTGCAAGGCGTGGTTGCTGCCGTGCGCACAGAACCGGGCCAGCAGGTGGAGGCCGGGCAGGTGCTCTTTGTGGTTGAGGCCATGAAGATGGAGAATGAGATTACAGCGCCACGCGCTGGCAAAATTGGCGATGTACGGGCCAAAGTGGGGGTATCTATCGAAGCCGGGGCAGCCCTGGCTACGTATGCCGCCGAGTAAAAAGCGCAACGCGCATGATTTTCCCACTGTGCCAGAGGACTCGAGACGAAAACTGGCTGTTGGAAGGATAATTGCATAGGTTTCAGCCCATACGCAGATGTGCAATTGTCTGTTCAACAGATGGTTTTCGTCTTGTGTTTCATATGGTTCACCAGGCAGTAGCGTACTTGCAGAAGTAAAGACGATAGTGCCGCAAACGAACGATCAGATTCGCTTAACCTGACGGATGGAGTACTAGTATTATGTCCAGGGAAGGGATTACCCCGCGTTCAAAAGATTATAGCCAGTGGTACCTGGATATTGTACGTGGCGCCGATATGGCTGATTATGCCGAGGTGGTACGCGGCTGTATTGTATTCAAGCCAACGGGCTATGCAATATGGGAGGCCATGCAGAGCGGGTTAGACCAGCGGATTAAGGCCACAGGCCATGTGAATGCCTATTTCCCACTCCTCATCCCCCGCAGCTTCTTGATGAAGGAAGCCGAACATGTCGAGGGATTCGCCCCAGAGGTTGCCGAGGTCACACGAGCGGCTGGCGAAGAGTTGGCCGAACCGTATGTCATCCGGCCCACCAGCGAAACAATTATTGGCTATTTTTATGCCAAGTGGATCCGTTCCTGGCGCGACCTGCCCGTGCTGATCAATCAGTGGGCCAATGTCATGCGCTGGGAGATGCGCACACGTCCCTTCCTACGTACATCCGAGTTTCTCTGGCAAGAGGGTCATACAGTGCATGCCACCGAAGCAGAGGCTGAGCGCGAGACGCTGTTGATCTTGCACGAGGTGTATGCTGACTTTGTTGAACGTGAAATGGCCCTGCCGGTGCTGAAGGGGCTGAAGACCGACAGGGAAAAATTTGCCGGAGCTTTGCGTTCATATGCGCTTGAAGCAATGATGCAGGATGGGCGGGCCTTGCAAGCGGCTACATCGCATAACCTGGGACAGAATTTTTCTCGTGCGTTTGATATTACCTTCACTGACCAGCAAAATACCATCCAGTACGGATGGACAACAAGCTGGGGCATCAGTACGCGCCTGATCGGAGCGTTGATTATGGCTCACTCCGATGATGAGGGGTTAGTGCTACCACCACGCCTGGCCCCCACGCAGGTTGTAGTCGTGCCGATCTATAAGAATGATGCCGAGCGCAGTCAGGTACTGGAAACGGTCGAACGCATCACCGCCGAATGGAAGGGCCGGTTGCGCTTTAAGGTAGATGACCGCGAAAACCTGACGCCGGGTTACAAATTTAATGAGTGGGAGTTGAAAGGCATTCCGGTACGCATTGAGGTCGGCCCGAAGGATGTAGAAAAAGGCAGCGTTGCGGTTGCCCGACGGGATATTCCCGGTAAGGCTGGCAAACAGTTTATGGATCAGGCTGGCCTGACTGACAAAGTTGTGGCATTGCTCGAGACGATCCAGCACAATCTGTATGATCGCGCTCTGCGTTTTCGGGAAGAAAATACGTATGAGGTGCAAAACTATGCCGAACTGCAAGCCGCAGTTGAGAAAGGTTTTGCGCGTTGCTACTGGGCAGGCAGCACCGAGGATGAAAAACGTATTCAGGACGAACTACGGGCAACCATACGCGTCATCCTTCTGGAACCACCTGACCACGCTGGTCGGTGTATAGTGACTGGACAGGAAACAGATCGCCAGGTTATTTTTGCGCGGGCGTATTAATACCAGCATAAGCCTTTGGTAGCCTGGATTATATATATTTTTTTAGGCCTGATGGATTTTTAAATTCATCAGGCCTATTTATATAAAAAATTTCGTCATATCTGCCACTAGATAGCTCCTGCAATTTACCCACCTGAACATACTCAAAATAATATGAACACTTTGTTTGAATGCGTCATCATTTTGACACATCTTTGAACGCACCTATACATGCATTAATCTTCAGACTGAGCATCTTTGAAAGCCTACTTATGGCACTTCTACCGGATATCTAAACACTCGCACACACTCTATACGGGTATCATATGCCTACAAAATGACAGGAGCTACATACAGGAAGCCAAAATATTCAGAACCTATTCATATACAATCGTTAAACTTCTTAATGCAACTATGTGTGCCAAACTATAGAACTGCCATCAACAAGGGTACCGTTAGAGTTAGCAGATACCTAACGACCAACCCGGTCAGGTGGAGTCTGTGCTTATTCCTGCTGGACAGAATCCAGATGCAGGTATGCACAGACACAAATGGCACTGGGTTGAGAAGAAATATAGTGCAACACCAACGGTCATTGTATGTCCGTACAACAGCCACGATGCTCCAAAACCTGGTACAACTATTGGCAACAAAGCCCTACATACATAAACTCGGAGGAGCCTGTGGAGTCCTTGCAACGACGTATTATTATATTTATCATCTGGATGGCTTTCTTCTATAACATCGAGCGTGTTGATTTTACCAATCCCGACACCATCAATCTGATGTCGAGTGTATATTTTGTGGGAACAGTAGCGGCCTTGCTACCACTTATGCCGATCATTCGGCGTTTTGCCTTTGTGTACCTGGCGATCATAGTCAGCATACTGCATAGTACCTTCCTGGTAATCAGTTCCACCCCGACTCTGGGAGGCATCTATACATACCTGACGATCATTGGCTACGCGATGGTAATGGTGACGCTCTTGTTGAGTTACCGGATGAATCAATCAACGCGTGAATTTCAACACGCCGTTGAGCATATCACCTTTTCTGATATTAATGCACATCTGCGCGATCTGCCCGCTGCCGAAGAAATGATCGATATCCAGATGTTAAGCAGTCGTCGTGCTCATCGTCCTTTGAGTATTATTCTCTTTGAGACTGATAACACATCGCTGGATATAGCTACACACCGCCTGGTTAAGGATGTGCAGCAATCTATGATGCAACGGTATGTTGTCTCAAGTATGGCCGGGTTGATCAATCAGCATGTACGACGCACCGATCTGATAGTACGTGACGATCGACCCGGACGGCTGTTACTGGTTGCTCCAGAAACACAACATGAATATGCAAACATTATGGGAAAACGTCTGAAGAGACTGATAGACGACCGCCTTGGTATTAATGCAACATTCAGTGCAGCATCCTTTCCAGAACATGCCCTGACGTTTGAGAAACTCCATGATATGGCTGAGCAACAGCTCATTGAAAAACAAACCGCTCAATTGGACGAAAAAGCATCTGACGAGTTTAGTCCGTCCAATGATAAAACATTTCAGAATGTTGAACAGCGGCTTAACTTTCAAGAATATGCAATGACCTCATCAGCCGAGCACCGTATGACCGATGAAGCAGAACCAGCATGCCATCCTAGAAGGCAACAGTAGGCATACGGGTAACGAACCCACCCACAACAATGCAAAGAATGCATTGCACGTTCCATATCTCGGTGCCGCTGCACCGTTTTGATTGGAATACAGGGGCTTTATCTTCAGACGACGAGCCTGAATATACGACTTTCTCCGATACGCTTGTGCAAAGTAGCACAGAACGAGCGTTTCTGTGCGACCTGTACCTGAACTACTCGTATGATTATCTGCCAGGTATTTGTCTTTGATAGGCGCAAAAAGTCAGCAATGTTGTTATATACTGGAATCAGAGTATGTATCCCCTTAGTAGTGCATCCGACACGTTGCTAGACACCATGTCCTACATTCATCTCAATGTGTAGCGCACGAGGCGCATCCCTACTGTCAACGATCGTACCAGATGCACCACTTAGTACGTGTTATATAACACACATTACACAAGGAAATTACTATGATTACATTTGACACAGGTCATATTGATTGGTTTAGATACACCCAGATAGAGCGGGTTTTTCTGAGTGAAGCAATGTATCTGCGCGTCAAGCGCCTCTTCGATCAGATAATGTGCCTGCTCAGCTTGCCAGTGGTATTACCAGTCTTCTTATTATGTATACTCTTGATTAAACTCGAGTCGCCAGGTGGGCCGGCTATTTTTACGCAGTATCGCACCGGCAAGCATGGGTATCGCTTTCGCATCTATAAATTTCGCACCATGGTACCGAATGCGGAAGAGATGAAAAGGCAACTGGCCCATCTCAATGAGCTCCAATGGCCAGACTTCAAGATCACCAATGATCCCCGCATTACGCGCATCGGGTATATTCTGCGTAAGACGAGCCTGGATGAGCTTCCCCAGATCATTAACATCTTGAAAGGTGAGATGAGCCTGGTGGGACCACGCCCGACTTCATTTGATGCAGCAACGTACCAACTCTGGCACACCGAGCGACTTGATGTTACGCCTGGCCTGACCGGGTTATGGCAGATCTTCGGGCGTGCGCAGACAGAATTCGACGATCGCTTGCGCTATGACATTGCTTATATTAAACATCGCTGTTTGACCCTTGATCTTATTATTCTTTTTCATACGTGTGGTGCTGTGTTCACCAGACGAGGTGCGTATTAGTATCACTCTGTACGCTTCACATACTCCGCATTACACCATATGGCTTGCTGGTGAACGATACGCGCTTTCTCCCAACCGATTTCCCTGAGGGCTATATAGTACCCACACATGGCTGAATTCAGACCATGTTAAGTTGAATCTAGTTAAGGAACAGGGTATATGCATTACCGCACATATCTTCATATGCTATCAAAGGGCTGGTGGATTATTGCGATTACTGCCCTATCTGCTATGGTTATTACACTGATATTAACCTATGCGCAGACACCGTTGTACCGTGCCAGGGCGCGCTTGATTATCAGTCCTAACAGCGATATTACCAGTGGCCGGGATGAAGTCAGCAGCCTTGCTACGCTGGATCGACGTTCAATTGCCGCAACTTTTGCCGAGGTACTCAGTAGCGATCAAATCTATGCGGCTACCCGCCCCATGATTACCGTAACTCCGGCAGAACTGAGCGAATACCAATTGTCAGCCGTGGTTTTGCCAGCCGCCAATGTGCTGGAATTGACTGTGAGTGGTCCTGATCCACAGCTTGCGGCAACAATTGCGAATAGTGTTGGGCAACAGGGCATCGAGTATATTCAAAACCTTTATCAGGTGTATACTCTGTCGTTCCTGGATCTGGCAAAAATACCTACCCAACCATTCAGCCCACAACCATTGCGCGATGCCAGCCTGGCGCTGTTTTTAGGCGCAGTGTTTGGTGTAGCCCTGGTATTGTTGCGTGATCATCTGGGCGTACCCTGGCAAGCTATCCGGCAACGTCAGGCTACTGACCCGATTTCACTAGCCTATACCCGTAGCTATATTATTCAGCGCCTGGAAACGGCAGCCGCATCGAACAACGATATATCGTTGGGGGTTGTTCAACTGAACGGCTTGCAGGAAATGATTGAAACATTACCTCTGCCAGTATTGCAGCAGGTACTGCGTCAAGCGACAACCATCTTCCGCGAAGAAGTACGCAGTATCGACAGCGTCGGACGCTGGAACGATACTAGTTTTGCCGTGATCCTACCGCACATGTCGGGGCCAGATGCGCTGACAACGCTGGAACGCATCTGTCAACGTTTATCCAACCCGCTGAATCTAAACCAGGATGATACCATCCTGTTGCGTCCACATGCCGCGGTGATCGAGCAACGCCGGGATCGTCTGGTTAGCACTACAATTGAACAGGTGGAGCAGGCTTTGAAGAATACACATAGTCAAGACTCCAGGCCGATCCTGCTCTCGCCGGAAATACAGACTGCCGTAGCATAACAGGCACAACGAGTTTATGGTATCAAAAGCCTTCTTACCAACTCTGGATCGTTCACAGGTACTGTTCGGGATCATAGCCCTCGTGGTAGGCGGCATCATCGGCGTCGTGGTAGCCGGTATACATAACCCGATCCTGGCTCTGGTGATGGTGATCGGATTGCTAGTTGCTGGCACCACGCTGCTGAAACCAGAATGGGGACTGCTGGCGCTAGTTGTAATTACCTATACCAATCTGTCCGACGTGGCGATCAAATACTACTATGCTCCCTCGATTACTCAGCCATTCATTTTGTTTCTTGGGCTGGTTATTCTGGCCCAGTGGGTATTCGCTGGAAACGCACCAAAAGGATGGCAACGCGCACTGATCGTGATTGGTATCTACTGCCTGCTGGGCTATTTTACGGTCTTCTTCGCTGCTAATGCCGACCAATCATTGAGTGCCGCCACTAGCCTGGTTAAGAATGCTATTATTGCAATCGTCGTTGTTATTTTGCTTCAACGCGGTATCTGGTTACGCCGGATCATCTGGATATTGGTGATGATTGGCCTGGTGCTGGGCACGCTTGGCGTAGTCCAATATCTGACTGGAACATTCGATATGATCTATGGCGGCTTTGCCCGCCCTCCGGTTGTTACAAGCGAAGAGGGCGTCGATATGCTCTCGCGCATCACCGGGCCGATTGGTGATCCTAATTATTTCGGGCAGATAATAGTTGTGCTTATTCCCCTGGCACTGGATCGCCTCTGGAACGAACGATCAACGATATTGCGTCTGCTGGCAGCCTGGTCGCTGGGGGTATGTATCCTGGCGACGATTTTCACCTATTCGCGGGGTAGCTTTATCGCTATGATCATTGTACTTGCCGTCATGATCATACGCCATCCACCCAAACCGATTGTACTCGTTCTGACCATAGCTGTTGGGGTGGTCATACTCCAATTTGTACCAGCACATTTTACCGAGCGTGTCACGACCCTTGTATCATTTATCCCTGGGATTGAAAAGCAGGAAGCCACGGTAGACGAGTCGTTCCGTGGGCGGACAAGTGAGATGATTGCAGCCTGGCGCATGTTTACCGATCACCCGGTGCTGGGGGTCGGTATCAGCAACTACAACACCCGCTACCAGGAATACTCACGCCAGCTCGGCATAGATACACGCCGGGCCGAACGTTCGGCCCATAGCCTCTACCTGGAAATCGCTGCCGAGAAGGGACTGGTGGGCCTGGCGCTGTTTGCGCTCCTGATGGGTGTCACATTTCATGGCTTACGCCAGGGGTATTGTCGATTTCAGGCAGCCGGCATGGAAGAATATGCTGGCATCGCTATGGCGTTATCGATTGCCATAGTTGGATATCTGTTCACGGCAATTTTCTTGCATGATGCCTATTCACGCTACTTCTGGCTGTTGATTGGTATTGCTATGGCAGTCCCGAATGTGGCAGCTAATGAACTGGCAGCACATCAGCAAGCCTCTCAACAGGCTGCCAAAAGGTATCATGCATCCGATTCATCTGTGACAGCGAGATAACTCTAGCGTATGCAGCAGACAAAATTTGCTACCACTACCATCCGAGGAACCTTCTGGACATACAGTACGCATTACAGCGGCAAGTTGATGGCTTTTATCAGTATGGTCATCCTGGCCCGATTGCTGCTGAAGGAAGATTTTGGTGTTGCCGGGTATGCGATTGTTGTGATTAGCTTCCTTGAAGTGCTCTACGACATGGGCGTAGGACCGGCGCTGATTTACCATCGTGATGATCCCGATGCTCCCGATACGGCTTTCTGGATTGGCCTGGCGGTTGGGATTATCCTGCTGGGTATCACCTGGCTCATTGCGCCCTTTGTGGGTATGTTTTTCAACGACCCACGTGCGATCGCGGTGACACGCGGACTGGCGTTGACCTTTCCCCTTACGGCGTTGGGGAATATCCACGATACACTGCTACAGAAAAAACTGGCCTTTCGTCAGAGTTTTGCGCCGAACCTGGTGAAGGCGATTGGCAAGGGGGGCATCTCGATTGGCCTGGCCTTCCTGGGCTTTGGGGCCTGGAGCCTGGTCTGGGGGCAGGTAGGAGGCACGCTGATCGGAGTGATTGCGTTCTGGTGGGTGGTGCCCTGGCGTCCCAGGTTTGTATTTTCCCTACCGCTTGCGCGTCGTCTGTTGAGTTATGGTAGCAGTACGGTCTTGCTCAATAGCGTAGGACGGATATTAATCAATACCGACTACCTGTTTATTGGCCGCATGCTGGGGGCAACGGCACTGGGTGTCTATACGCTGGCATTTCGCATTCCGGAACTGATTATTCTGCAGTTTTGCTGGATGATCAGTAAAGTCATTTTCCCGGTCTATGCGCGCATGCAAGACGATACCCATGCTATGCAGCGTGGTTTTGTTGTCACGATGAGTTATGTTGGTATGGCGACTGCTCCGCTTGGGATCGGCATAGCGTTGCTGGCGGAACCCTTTGTGATCACATTCTTTGGTGAAAGGTGGATCGAAGCAGTTCCGGCTATGCGTGCGATAGCCGTCTATACAGTGCTCTTAGCGCTGACCTATCACGCTGGTGATGTCTATAAGGCGCAGGGGCGTATGCGTCTGCTAACTATGCTCTCGCTTCTGCGTGCTGTTCTGCTGATCCCGGCACTCTGGCTGGCGATAGCCTACATTGGTACGATTGAAGCAGTTGGCTGGACCCAGGCAGGTATTGCCTTTATTGGCACAACCGTCAATCTGATTGTGGCCGGGCATATTTTGAAAATCCCCTTCAAGACGCTGTTTGATGCACTCCTTCCAGCGATTAGCGGTGTCGCCCTGATGACCGTAGCCGTTCTGGCAACGCAGGCAGCTACAACCACACTGCCTGCGCTGGTTCAGTTGATCAGCGGTGTTGGCGCTGGTGGGGTAGCCTATCTAGCGGCACTCTGGTGGCTGCAACGCGATCTGGTCATTCAGGCAGGCAATACGCTGCGTGCAGCACTGGTGGGACGGGGATAGAGAAAAGTAGAAAGTAGAAAAGCATATATGAATCAGGCTTTTCACATGGCCCATCTTATTGATACACTGTCGTGGGGCGGTGCCCAGAAGTTACTGGTAACCTTTGCCGAGGCAGCCCGGGAACAGGGCTTTACACCAACGGTCATTAGTCTCCGCCCCCGCGACGACGCACCATTTTATGCTGAACTGGAGCTGCTGGGGGTAGAGGTGGTAATATTTCCATGTCGCCGCCTGTTTGCACCACGCCAGATTGGGCAACTGATACGTTTCCTGCACCAGAAGCGTTTTGCTATCTTGCATACGCATCTGAGCCATGCCAACATCCTGGGTGCGCTGGTCGGGCGACTGACCCATACACCGGTTGTGGCTTCGCTGCATAATACGCGCGAACACAAACGGCGCTTTCATGCTATACGTGAACTACTGGAAACCCTGGCACTGCGTTATGGCGTCCGCCGTGTGATTGCCGTGGGGGATGTGGTAGCCGAGGCGCAGCAGCCACGCCTGGGAAACAAAGCTCTGGATACGATACCGAATGCTGTCGGTTCGATTGCTGGCCTGCCACCCCAGGAACGCATCGCCCTACGCCAGGAACTGGCAGGTGATCCAGCGCGGCCAATTTTGCTTTCGGTTGGCCGACTGGCCATGCAAAAGGGGTATGCCGATTTATGCCATGCTTTCGCAATTGTGCAACAGGCCCATCCTTCGACCACCCTGCTCATTGCCGGAGCCGGGGAATTACAGGCTGAACTGGCCGAACTGATCAGAACGCTGGGATTATCAGAGTCCATACGTCTGCTCGGCCCACGTAGCGATGTGCCCCGGTTGCTGGCTGCCGCTGATCTCTATGTTAGCGCCGCTCACTGGGAAGGGTTGCCCATAGCTGTTCTTGAAGCAATGGCAGCCGGATTGCCCGTCATTGCTACCAACGTGGGTGATGTGCCACGCGTCCTGGTTGATGGAACCGGGTTGACCGTGCCACCTCATCAACCTGAGGCTCTGGCCACAGCCATGAGCCAGATGCTGAATGACCCACAACGGATGCGCCGCTATGGTGCTGCCGCGCAAGCACACGTGTACCATACCTATAGTCCTCACGTATGGTTGGAGCAACTGCTGACGCTCTACCGCGAGGTACTCACAACCACGCCACACGTGCGATCAACCAGACCCGTGTGAACATGTCAGTTCCTCCTTGTCTACCGATTCAGTGGAATAAGGCGGTTGTTAGAGTCAGAGCAGTATAGCGATGATTGATTATGCAGCTTGATGGAGCATACAGTTATATGCAACCTATTCGTATTCTACAAATGATAGATGGCCTGAATGTCGGTGGCGCAGAAATACTGCTACGCGACCTGGCCTATGAACTTCAGGAAGCCGGATATCACGTCAGCGTCTGCTACAGAACCCATGGCCCTGTGGCGCATGATATAACCACGATGGGCATACCATTAACGCGCCTGCGCCGTCTGGCACGTGTCGATCCGACATTGCTGTTCCAGATGTGCCAGGTGATCCGCCGCGAACGTCCACAGGTGGTGCATACACATCTGATCAAGAGCGATTTTTTTGGGCGACTGGCGGCACGGTTGTGTGGCGTACCGGTAGTCGTTTCAACCCTGCACAACTGTGACGCATGGGCGGCAAACCCTTTGCTGGCACGGACATATATGCTAAGCACCCTCTTTGCCGACGAACTTATCGCCGTCTCGGACGAGGTACGTACATTTGCAATTGAACAGATGGGCATTTCAGCCACAAAGATCCATACCATTCCCAATGGCGTGTCTATGGCACGCTTTGAGCAGCAGAGTACCGCCGGGCAAGCTGTTCGTCGCGAGCTTGGCATCGCTGACGATGCCCCAACAGTGGGCATTATTGCCAGGCTTATGCCCCAGAAAGATCATGCAACATTTTTAGCGGCCGCAGCCCAGATACACCAGGCGATGCCCCAGGCGCGCTTCCTGGTGGTGGGCGATGGACGGTTGCGCGAGACACTGATAGCGCAAGCGACTGACCTGGGGTTGAACCAGGCGGTGATCTTCTGTGGCCTACGCAGCGATATTCCTGATGTTCTGGACACGCTAGATCTGCTAGTTTTCTCATCGCGCTGGGAAGGATTGCCTGTTGCTCTGCTGGAGGGCATGGCAGCGGCACGCCCGGTTGTCGCTACGGCGGTAGGCGGTGTGCCCGGTGTGGTGATAGATGGTCATACCGGGTTATTGGTACCGCCCGGCGATCCTGGATCACTAGCACAGGCGTGTATACGTCTGTTGCACAATCCAGATGAACGAATACGTATGGGGCAGGCTGGCAGGCTACGTGTCGAAACAGAGTACAGTATGCATGCTATGCTGCAACAGACGATCGAAGTGTATGAAAACGCCATCAAGCGCAAAACGCAAAACGCAAAACGCAAAACGCACACTGCCATAGAGTAAACATTATGAACCGCCCATTGCATATTTTGCACGTTACAAAATCAACCGGTGGTGTCGCTGCCTATGTGCGTGGCCTGGTCAATGGACTGGATCGACAGCAGTTTCGTTTTAGCGTCGTCTGTCTGTCGGAAGGTGGGCCAGCATTTGCCGCTGAACTGAACCGCCTGCCCAACGTGCAGGCGTTCAGTGTCGCCATGAACCGCTATAACATAGCGCCGCTCTCGGACAGTCGGGCCTGGGTACAGATTATGCGCCTGATGCGAAGCGAAGCATATGATGCGGTGCATGCGCATGCCTCCAAACCGGGTTTTCTCGCCAGGCTGGCCGCTCTGGGAAGTGGCATACCGGTGATCTATGCACCTCACTGTTTTGCCTTTCATGACGGCGCAGGACGATTCAAGGCGGCGGTGATTGCCAGTATGGAACGCCTGGCTGCACGCTACCTGACCACATGTATTCTTACGGTATGCGCAGAGGAACGCATCTGGGCACTTCAGCATAGGATTGGCACGGCGACTAGTGTTGTGGCCATCCCAACCGGGATCGATATACAGCCTTTTGATCAACCCGTTGATCGGGCACGCCTGCGGGCAGATCTGGGGGTTCCGCCGGATGTGCCTCTGATTGGCGCAGTGGGCCGCCTGAATGCCCAGAAGTCTCCGCTAGATTTTGTACAGGCGGCTGCCAGGGTGCATACCAACCGCCCTGATGTTCATTTTGTCTGGATTGGTAGCGGACCACTTGCGGCAGAGGCTGACGCACTGGTTGAGCAACTGAAACTGGATACAGTGTTTCACTTTGCCGGTCAGCGCACAAATGTGCCTGAATTACTGCACGTGTTCGATGGTTTTGTGCTCTCATCACACTGGGAAGGTTTCTCTCTATCAGTGCTGGAAGCGATGGCAGCCCGGTTGCCGGTAGTAGCGACACGCGTGATGGGGGTTGCCGAAGCCGTCAGCGAGGGGCACAATGGATTGATCGTCCCGCCTGGCCAGCCAGACGCTCTGGGGCAGGCCATACTGGAACTGGTCAGTGACCCGGAGCGTGCCCGCCAGATGGGTGTCATTGGGCGACAACGCATTGAGCAGGAATTTACGCGCAATCGCATGATCGAGCAGATTGCTCAGATGTATCACGATCTCGCTCATTTTGACGCAGGCATGCAGGAAGTAGGGGCGACCGGCCAACCGCCCCTCCCGTAAGGGCTATACATGACCCACACGTGGGGGCGTGCGGGGCCTCCGGCCCATATGCATCACGGTACGCCTCCCGGCAGGGGCCTCCGGCCCCCAAAGAATGTCTTTGTGGTGCTCGATGTTGCCAGCTTTGCTGGCAACATCGAGCACCACAAAGTAGTTTTTTTTAGATCTGCCACCCTAAAGGTGATGCGTATGGGCCTCCGGCCCCCGCAAAAATAGTGTTCTCGGCGGGGAGTAGCCCCGCCGATAGCCGTAGCGGACGGAAATCCGCCTGCTCTACCGCATCAGGATGCGAGAACTATAAATACAATCTCTACATACGGAAGGAATAGTATGTTGAAGAAACAGGCAATAAAACCTATCTTCTTTTCTTTACTTATCATAAGCTGGCTGTATACCCTGACCATCAGCCCTCAACAACTGGTGTATGCTCAAGATACGCCTGATCCAGTGGATAGATGCGTCAACATGATCGCAAACGGCAACATGGAAGAAGATGGTGGGTGGCGACTCTCGGTTGCACCTATGCCAGCACGTTATGTCAACGCTGGCCGTAACGACAGTCAGGCGCTGCAGATCGGTCCGACCAGCAGCCCGGATGCACGCGGGTTAGAGTGGTCATCGGCTTTACAGGAGATTAGTGTTCCAGCGACTGATCGGGCAATCCTATCGCTGTGGTATCGCGTGGAGCAGGGATCTGGCGCAGCAAATGACCGTAACCAGATTGCGCTGCTCGACCAGGACTTTGAAGTTCTAGATTTCCTGCTGACCGAGATAGAGCCAAGTGATACCTGGCAATCTCTATCGGTAGACATTTCCGAGTATGCCGGTGAAAGCATCCAACTATTTTTTGGCGTCAAAAGCAATGGCGCAACTGGCAGCACCTATCTCTATATTGACGATGTAGAATTATGCGATGCGCAACGTATTGCGACGTCACGCGAGGTTACGCCCGAACCGACCGCAATGCGCATTACTCTGGCCCAACCAACCAGGCTCCAACCTGAAGCGACTGCTACGCCTGAACCTACTGTTGCAGTAGAGATCCAACCCGAGCCGACTGAAGCGGTCGATGACGCCACGACCAGTGTGCTGACCACACCGGTGACAACAACAAACGAGACGACCGTCCAGGGCAATACGAATGCGATTCCATTTCATCGTCTGCGTATTCCCGATATCAGGCTCAATGGTCCATTTGATACAGTCACCATTCGCTTTAGTTTACCGGCCCACTGGCAACCTGACCAGGAAGCCACATTGCAACTGGAACTATCGACGTTCCTGGCCGATGCCGATGGCAATGTAGATACCGAGGCACTGCGCGCCAGCGGTGCAGCCCTGGGAGTTGCTATCAATGGAACGGTTCTGCGGTCGGTGCCACTCGATACATTTGGCCAGAATGGCGCAAACGTACCTATCCCTGTCAGTGCATTGCGCTCTCCGCAGGCAGATGGCCGACATGAACTTCAGATCGTGCTGGGCGGTGGGCCAGTGTGTATGGTCGATAGACGACTTGGGGTTGTGATCAATGCAAATTCGCAAATCATCGTTCCCCACGAAGTCGTCGCCTTACCAACCGACCTGACCCTCCTGCCACGACCAATCTTTCAGGACGCGATTGCACCAGATCAGGCGATGATCGTCGTACCTGATACTCCCACACCGGATGAATTGCAGACCGTTCTGAGTGTCGCTGCCGGGTTTGGGCGCATGACCGACGGCAAGCTTGATCTGACGCTGGTGACAGCCGGAGACCTGACGTCGCAGATGCGCAACGAGAATCATCTCATTCTGGTTGGCACAGCCGCGACTATGCCCTTGCTGGAAACACTGCCCCTGCCTGCCCCTGCAGGCGAGTCGGCCTTTGCGATTGATGGTGCTGCAGCCGATGATGGTATTGTGCAGATGATCAACTCGCCATGGAATGCCGAGAAGGCTATCCTGATCGTCAGTGGCGATAGCGACGTTGCGGTACGCAAAGCCGGTCAGGCGGTTAGCGGAGGAATCGTGCGCGTCGGCACACCCTCCAATCTGGCCCTGGTTGCTCAAATACGCCCGGATCAGCATAGCGGGCCAATCAATGTCAATCGTAGCCTGGCCGACCTGGGCTATTCTGTGCGCACGATTGCCGGTAGCAGCGAACAGACGATCCAGTACGAGTTTGCCCTACCAGATCGCCAGGCTATCACTGGTGATGCCTACCTTAACCTGATCTTTAATCACGCGGCAACAATTGACTATACTCAATCCAGTGCAACTATTTTCCTGAATGATCAACCTGTCCGCAGCATGAATTTCAATACCGACTCGGCCCAGTTGAATAGCACGCGGGTTACGCTGCCACGTGCGGCACTGCGATCAGGCAACAATCTGCTACAGATACGCGCAAACATGGTGCCAGAAGTTGGATGTAGTATGACAGATCAACCAGATGTCTGGTTTACGGTCTGGCCAGACTCCGTTTTGCATACCCCGATTGCGGCGGTTCAGGCTGGAAGTCGTATGGTCAGCTTGAACGACTTTCCATCACCTTTTACGGCCAGTGCTGGCCTCAGTGACACAACACTGGTGGTAGCCCGCGATGATCCAGATGCATGGAATGTCGCCGCACAGATCGCCAGCTACCTTGGACAGTCGACCACGGGCACTACCATCTACCCGGCGATTGCCTATGCCGACGATATCGCCGAGCCTCTCCGCAACAACTCGGATCTGATTATCATCGGGCGACCAGACAGCCTGCCGATAATCGCTGAACTTGGTGACAGTTTGCTGGTAGCCGCGAACACCAACGACACCCTGGCAACGGAAAATGGCCTGGATGTTGTGTACCGGCTGCCCCAGGGCATAGAAACAGGCTACCTGGAAGTAGCCAGGGCACCCTGGAATGAACAACACACCATCCTGACTGTGCTTGGTAATTCCGCTACGGGCTTGCAACAGGCAGCCACAACGCTAATTGAGTCGGCCCATCAGCAAACACTGGCTGGTAGCTTCGCCGTTATCGACAAAGAGCGGATCATTGCCGGTGACACTGCAGAGCGGTTGATTGCAGGAGCAGGGAGCGACACAACTGTAGCAGCCCAGCCAAGCCAGCCAGCCATAGTGATTGTGTCGCGCCCGGCATGGGTACTGCCAGTTATTGTGATAGCCATCCTGCTGATCATTGGTATGGTGGCATACCGCATCTATATATCACGGCGTCCCAGCGGTATGGCCCGATCTTGATGGCGCACAGGACACGGTAGGAGCGGTTTGCGAACCGCTCCTACATCCCTATTTTCATACGAACGTTATGCGAATCATTCGCATGGGCATCTGATGTAAAAATAGTAGGGGCGAAAGATGTTTCGCCCCTACAAACCCATTTTCATCCCAACCGTGTGCGGCGCAGCCGCATGGCGAACTAATGTAAAAATAGAGCCCCTACTGGATTATATCTATTGCGATACGATGAAAAGTAGATGGTACACTGGCCGTGCGGGAAAATTCATCCTCATCGTGATTATCCTGACGGCCATTGGCATATATCTATCACAGCAGATACGGATTATACACATTGACAATCGGCTCTTGCTAATACAATTCAGCAAGGCCAGACCTGAACTGCCCGTAACATTTACGCCAATGAAACTCTCTATGTCGCAGCCGGAAGTTGTCAATCCGTTACGTGGTCTGTATGAATGGCGTGGGCATGAAATTGTGCCAGTTCCCGAGGTCTTACCCCAATCGGCCTATGATACCTACCAGCGTTATACCTGGCGTCAATTGGAACCAGCACCGGGTGCGTATGATTTTTCCAGCATCGAAGCAGACGCAGATCAGGCCGCTGCTGAGGGACGCAAACACGCCTTTCGCGTGCGTGCGCTGGTCGCCAGAAATGGCGTAAGTGTCCCGGATTACCTGGTTGAACAGATGCCGCTGGGCTGGTGGCATGCCTTTGAAGGTGATGATGAAGATGAACCAGATACGTATGTACCCGACTGGAATGATCCAGATTTTATCGAGGCCGCCGACCGATTAATCAAAGCACTCGGCGCACGCTATAACGGCGATCCGCGCATCGCCTGGATCGATATCGGCATCTATGGCAACTGGGGGGAATGGCATATGGATACCTTCCCCTATCCTGGCCCGACCGATGCAGACGATATGACCGGATCGAACCGGCGCAGGCTGATCGATATGCACATGGCTGCCTTTCCCGATAGCCGGCTTATAGCAATGTCCAGTGATGCTGATAGTCTCTTGTATGCCCTGCAGCAATCGCCAGACATTGGCTGGCGGCGTGACAGCCTGGGACATGTCCATTTCGAAAGTATCAGATTGCGCGACCCGGAGGCCTGGCCCATGATTCGGGATCGCTGGCAGATCGCTCCGGTGATTACCGAGTTTATCGCCCCGGATCGCCAGTCAGACCCGGCAACATTCCAACGAGCGATTGACCAGATACGCCACTATCATGTGTCGCTGGTGTCAAATGGAAATACATCAGCATGGAGAGAATTGAGTGAGTCCGGACGGTCAGCATTCATCATAGCTGGCAAAACGGCTGGGTACCGTCTGGTGCTGAACCAGATCACTGTGCCGTTTATGCTGATGGTCAACCAGCCCTGGAATCTCTCAGCAAGCTGGTCGAACGTAGGAGTCTCACCTGTGTATGAAGAATGGGAGATTGTTTATCAACTGCGGACACGCGCTACCTACAGCGTTGTCTGGGAAGATCGTTCGACCCTGGATTTACAGACACTTACACCAACCATTGCCGCTGATGGAACAGACATCCCGGTACGTAGTCAGGATACCTTTCAGCTGCCAGCCACCCTCCCCCCTGGTGATTATACGTTGACCATGGTAGTCCGCGACGCGACCGGATACCGCCAACCGCTGGCCCTGGCAATTGAGGGCCGTAGCGAGGACGGGTTCTATCACCTGGGGACGGTTAAGGTGTACTGACCTTAACGGGGCAGGGGCAACCTTATCAGGTGGAGGTTTTTTGCGCTGGCGCATTAAGACGCCATATGCGCTCCTGAACCCCGCTGGTTTGAAGGGCGACAGACCGTTTGTCCGATAGGCGGGTAGCCCGTCCAGACGCGGCATGGCCCTCACCTCCCTCTCCCCTTCCAGGGGAGGGGGTAGGAGCTCTCAGGGGTAGGTTTTTTCCGTAGGGACGCGCTTCTGCGCGTCCGCAGGGCGTCCTGATGCGGAACACGTCCCCACGGACAGGCAGACGCCTGTCCCTACAGATGGCGTTGGAACGCCATCGATCGAAAAACCTACCCCTGTGAGATACCACTGGGTCATTCCCCAGAGGGGTAGGGGCGAATAATTATTCGCCCCTACGAGGGCGCAACGCGCTGTCCACATGGAATGACCCAGTGGTATCCTGTGAGGGAGGGGGTAGGGGGGGTATCCAGTATGGCACGGGCATCGTTGGAAAAACTGTACATCTGTAGGGCAGGGTAGCATCACAACATAGCGCGACATTATCTTAAAAGGAGAATGGGGATGCACAAACAGATCCAGATCTGGGCGTCCGAATTTGAATTTGAACATCGGACGATGCTACATTATGCACTGCTGGTGCTTATACTTGCGGTCGGTGCAGTTATGCGCCTCTATATGCTTGGCACATGGAGTTTCTGGATTGATGAAATTGAAACGTTGATCCGGGTGCAGCGTGGTTATACGGGTGATGTCAACCTGATGCAGCCGATCTCTACACGCCTGATCGGTATGGCACTGGCAACGCTGGGCACCAATGAGTGGAATGCCCGCATCGTTCCAGCGCTGTTTGGCATTGTTTCCGGAGCTATACTCTTTTTCCCCATCAGGCGGCTGTTCGGTCCCAGTGTTGCTCTGCTTGCGGTATTACTGCTCATAGTGTCACCCTGGCATCTCTACTGGTCACAAAATGCACGTTTTTATACCGCCCTGCTGCTATTTTATACACTGGCGATTCTGACATTTCTGATTGGTATAGAAGAACAGCGCCCCTGGTTGATTGGGTTGGCGATCATCTTTCTGGGCCTGGCCACCCTGGAGCGCATGCTGGCTTTGTTGTGTATACCGATAGCATTTGGCTTCCTGGCGCTGCTGCTTGTCTTTTCGGGCAAGCTGCCCCGCATCCGGACGCGCTGGATCGTGCTGCTGCTCTGTGCGCCCTTGCTTTTTATGCTGGTAGATATTGGATATGGCGTTTTGCTCGGTGGCGACTCGCTGTTTCTCTTTCAAACACAGGTTTTCTTTGAGAAATTCGTCGGCAATGTCAACCTTAACCCGGTGCGCCTGCTACTGGCATTCATCTACCGGATCAGCCTGCCACTGGCATGTATCGCCGGGTTTGCGGGGATCTATCTGGTTGTTGCCGATCGCCGGCCCACATATCTGTTCCTGGTGTTAAGCGCAATCGTGCCAGTACTCTTCTTACTGTTGCTGTCATTCTTTACAACCACGCAGGATCGCTATCTGTTTATGATTCTGCCATGCTGGATCATCCTGGGCGCAATTGCCGTCAGGCATCTTTTCGTCCACACTACCGGGATGGGCAAGGTCATTGCTGTGGCAGTGGCATGTCTGCTGGTAGGAGATTATCTATCACAGGATATTTTGTACTACCAATACCAGAATGGCTTTCGTATGGATTGGAAAGGCGCTTTTGCCCTGGTTGAACAACGACGCAGCGATGGAGATATGATTGTCACCTCACGACCAAAAGTAGGCAGCTATTATCTGGCAGAAGACGTTGTGGATTTTGCCGAGTTAGATCCTGAAAGCCTGGAATACACGCATCAGCGCATATGGTTTGTACTCGATACCGTTTCGGAAAATAGTCGCCAGAATCCGGCACTTCAGGCATTTGCCCGCAATAGCACAGAACTGGTCGACGTACGTGAAGTTCAGATGCCCGGCAAAATCATGGAAGTGCGGGTCTATCTATATGATCCGGCCCGTTTCTTGACGGGAGATGCGTTTGTGCAATTGCCGCATAACGATGGTACGGTGGAGTCAAGGCCGTGATCGTATGGGCATGTAGGGGCGTCCGGCCGGTCGCCCTTACCCATCGTCAGCAATCGTCCATCGGCTATTTTTACATCACGATCATCAATACGATGAATAGCGTAACCAGAACCATGAAAAGTGTCCCGGCAACAAGCCAGTCATGCAACCGAGCTTCGATCTGCGCCAGGCCTGGGGAGACATCGAGACGCCCCTGAGAACGGCGCATAGCGCTTCCAACCTGACGCGTCAATGCGTTCCATCCTGGCACAACGTTGGCACGCCAACGTGCCTGCAAGGAATGCAGTAACCAGATAACCAGCACCAGCACATCCCCTTCAGGAATAGCGAGCTTGAACCCTATACCGGTACGCCGGTAGAGCAACCAGACACTGCCCACCAGAAGTGCCCCGACGGTAACGGGCCAGATCGAGCTAAACGCCAGCGTCTGGACGGCGATGGTCACAAGCTCTTCCGGCAGTACAAATATCCAGCCAGCCACAAGCACAATCAGTATGCTCCAGGGTAGCCAGAGACCGGGCGACAGATGCTTTGCTGCTTTGTCGCCGTCGGGCCAGACAGCCAGCAAGAAGCGCCCCATCAGGAGCGTCGTTGCTACTGCGGCCAGTTGCAACAGCACGCTTAGCCCTCCAGACCAGGGATCACTGACCACATAGGTGGTATCTTTCAAGAATGTCTTGGCAACTGCCCCGCTGGTCAGCGGCGCACCGGCCAGCGCCAGTGCTGCCAGCAACAATCCCCCACCAACCAGTACGCGCTGTCGGAAGGTGTTTACATGGTCGGCCACCCCGACCCCCAGAAAGAGTGCCCCCTTGGCCAGAGCATGGTGAGTTGCGTAGACCATGATCGCATTCAACGCCAGCATCAACGCATCCGGATACGCCAGCGCCACACCCACTGCTACCGTCATCAGCCCCATCTGACTAACGCTCGAATAGGCCAGGATCGTTTTCGGGTGCGACTGGGTCAAACCAACCGCGACACCATAAAAAGCGGCCCCCATCCCGGCAGCCATACACGCCATTCCCCAGGCGGGCAGTGCCAGTTCACCCAGTGGCAAAAAGAGCAGCCAGCCCAGTAGTCCGGCTTTAATCATTGTTCCGCTGAGAATCGCGCTGGCGGGTGTTGGTGCGGCGGGGTGTGCCAGGGGTAGCCATACATGCAGAAAGAGCGCACCGGCTTTGATGCCAAAGCCAGCCAGCAGCAGAACCATAATCAGCGACCGTTGCGGTGATTGGGCAACGGCCAGCGCCACCTCTTCCATGTTATAGTTTCCTGTGGCAACTGCCGTGAGCAGCATAGCTGGCAGCACAAATGCCTCGCCAATAATCACCAGAAGCAGATAGATCCGGGCAGCTCGCCGCACCGAGGCTGTGCCGGTATGAATAACCAGACCATAGGCAGAAAGCCCCATCAGGGTGAAGAAAAAATAGAAACTGACCAGATCGCGTGCCATGATCAAGCCCAGATTGCCACTCATGGTAAGCAGATAAAAACCAGAAAAGCGCCGGATCTCAGCATCATGCGCCAGATAGCTCTGCGCATATACTCCGGCGATGATCCAGAGAACCGCCGTAAAGAGCAGAAATACCCGCGTCAGTGGGATCAAACCAAGACGCATGCCCAGCAGCAGCGGTAGCTCGACCAGGATATCGCTACTGGCCAGCAGGGCCAATCCCAGTGCAGGTGCCGCCGCCCAGGGCATCAGCGTCTGTGCCAGAGAACGGAAACGAGTGAAAATCAGCAGCAGCGCCAGCAGCAGCGGCAGACTCACAGCCAGCAGCCAGAGTGCTGGATGCGTCAGTTCAAAACTCATGGCGCAAACACCTCCAACCGGGTTGTCAGTTCACGCTCTGCAATCAGCTCAGACCACTGGAGAGGACTGAAGCCAGAGTCGGCGAATAGCCCGAAAAGCAGCGTAAGCAGCGCAGTGGTTAGTGTTGGTAGCAGCAGCAGCCAGTCGGTTTCAAAGCGACCAGCCTTCTTATCGATAAAAGGGGCTGTGGGGGCTTTAAACCAGACGGCGTACACAATCGGCAGAAAGTAGGCGATGTTAAGCAGCGTACTGGTAATTAACACCCCGACAGACCAGAGTTGCCCCGCCTCAATTGCACCTATACCAAGGTACCACTTGCTAATAAAGCCAGCAAATGGAGGCAACCCGATCATGCCAAACACGGCAATGCTGAACGCAAGCATCGTTATCGGCAGGCGGCGACCAACCCCGTTCATCTGGCTGATCCGCGTAATACCAAGCGTATGTGCCAGAATGCCAGCACAAAAAAACAGGGTAATTTTCATAATGCCCTGATGCATCAGATGCACAATGCCACCAATCGTAGAGGCTGTTCCAACAATCGCTACCCCCAGCGTAATATACGAGAGCTGGCTAATTGTCGAATAGGCCAGCCGTCGTTTGAGATCGTCTTGCGCAAGCGCCCGGATTGATCCATAGATAATCGTTGTGGACGCGACCAGGCTCAGCGGCAAGAGTACCCCCAATTGTTGGCATAAGCCTACACCAAAGACCTCATACACCACCCGCACAACCCCAAATGCTCCCGCCTTGACCACTGCCACCGCATGCACCAGAGCACTCACTGGCGCGGGCGCAATCATCGCTACCGGTAGCCAGCCATGCAACGGAAATAGCGCTGTCTTGACCCCCAGACCGGCGATTAGCAGCGCAAAGGTTGCCACCAGCAAGGAGGGATTCAGATCCAATTCCCCCAGCGCCCCACCTTCGGTAAACTCAACTGGCCCAACCAGGCCCTGGAGCCACACTACCCCCACCAGCAGCACTGCACCACCTGCTACCGCATAGCGCATATAGGTGCGCCCGGCTGCAAGGGCTTCACGGGTCTGCCGGTGAACCACCAGCGGATAAGTTGCCAGGGTCAGCGTCTCATAAAAAAAGTAGAAGGTGAACAGATTCCCAGCCAGGGCCAGTCCAGCCGTCGAGGTGACACTCAGGCCAAAAAAGCCATAGAAACGGCCATGGTAGGGCAGATCTTCCATATAGCCAATGGCATAGATGGTTGTAACCAGCCAGAGGCCAGCCGAAAGCAACAAGAAGAGCATCGCCAGAGCATTGGCACGCAACAGAAAGTCAAACCCTGGCACCAGCGGAATACGTACCTCGTAGGTTTCACCCGAATAGATTCCTTGCGCCATAAAGACAACCAGGAGCAGTTTCACAACCTCGGCCCCAAGGTATAACCCGATCCGCAGGCGCGCCCGGTCTTCGCCGAGAAAAAAGATAAAAATACTTGGGATCATCGAGCTTAAAAGCACAAGCACCGGTATGAGCGCGGAAAGCTGCATCCTGTTCTCCTGCTATTTAATATCCCTGGAACGGCATCCCAATGCGCAGCAATGCTAACATAGGCTGTGCAGCCATTCCCATTACAAACGCCATCAATGCCAGAACCAGTGGCGCAAACTCCATGGTAAAGCTGACAGTCGCATTGCGTGGTTCGCGTGGAACCTCCTCATCGGGCGGCTGCAGCAGAATATGACTCAGCACCAGCGTTACGTAGCTAGCCGCCAGCACACTACCGATCACGATGATCAGCGCAAACCACCACTGTCCGCTCGCCAGCGCACTGGTCAGCAGCAACCACTTGCCCACAAAACCCCCGCTGGGCGGTAAGCCCATCAGGCTCACCCCCGCAAGTGTCAGCGCCGTTACCGAGAAGGGATAGTGCTGAAAAGTGCCCGACAGATTATCCAGTTGATCTGTACCAATCGCATAGGCCAGCGTTCCCGCCGCCATAAACATGGCCCCCTTGGCACAGGCATGCGCAAAAGCGTAGTACACGCCGCCGCTCCAGGCATCCATGCTCCAGGCCATAGACTGACTGGCCAGCGGAAACAAGAGGAAGAGGTAGCCAATCTGAGCAACGGTGGAGAAAGCCACCAGTGCTTTCAACTGCCGCTGGCGCAGAGCCAGGAATGACCCCCAGAGTATCGCAGTAGCGCCGAATAGCCCTAGCATCTGCGCTATGGCTGGTGTCAGTGCTGCCGGGAAAACATCAAACCAGAGCCGCAGAAGGACATAGAACGACGCCTTGCAAACCAGTCCCGAAAGCAGGGCACTGACCGGTGCCGGGGCGCTGGTGTGGGCTGGCGGTAGCCAGAAATGCAAGGGAAAGAGCGCACCCTTGAGCGCCATGCCCAGGGTAATAAGAATAATAGCCACACCAGACGTCAGATCTGGCTGAATACGCTCGCCCAGCAGTTCCAGATCCAGCGTACCAGATGCCGTGTACAGAAACGCCACACCCAGCAGAAAAGAGAGTGATCCCAGAAACGAAACCAGCAAGTAGCGCATCCCGGCATTAATTGCGGCTCGTTTCCGCTCCAGCGTCACCAGCGCAACCGCAGACAGGCTCATTAACTCCAGTCCAATGTAGAGATTGAACACATCTGCCGCTAGAAAGAGTGCATTAAGCGCAGACCAGAGGAACATGCTTAACGGCCAGAAGAAATAGCCACTGGAGATACCAGGATCTCCCGAACCATGGAAACGATACCCCACGGCGTAGATACTGGTAATCGCCCCCACAACAGCAGTCATAATCAACATCACCACGCTTAATCCATCGGCGTGGAGCGCGATGCCTAGCGGAGCATCCCAACCGCCAATGGCATACCATTGCTCACCGCTGGTCAACACCTGCCGTGTCAGTCCCGCCACGGCCAGCAAGATACTGGCAGCCGTGGCTAAACCAACGCTCTCTGCACCAGGGCGCTTGAGCAGAAAAGTGGGTATTATGGCAATAAGCGGCAGCAGAATGGGCCAGACGATCCATGTGCCCGGGTTATCTATCATTGTATATTATTTCTAAGGCATGGTTCAGGTTTACTTTACACTTGGAATAGCCCCTTATGGTGTTCGGTAGGGGCGACCGGCCGGTCGCCCCTACGCCGACTGTAAAGTTGGAATGGCCTGTCTGAAACCTTGTCTAAACCATGTCTTGATTCTGGCTTGCAGCCTCTGGTTCCGCCTCGGATATGTATGCCTGCCCCGTTTCGGCGTAGATGCGCCGGGTCAACGCCAGCGCAAACGCGGTAAAACTTACCGTGACAACGATGCCAGTCAGCACCATCGCATGCGGAACGGGATCGGGCAGTGCCTCCGGGTCGCGGCGAGCCGCGCTGATCAGCAGGAGAAAAATACCGCTCCCCATAATGTTCATTGCCAATATTTTGCGCACCAGATGAGCATGGGCAATAAAACCATACAGGCCAATAGTGAAGAGCAGCATGCTAATCAGGGCGTAGAGACTAAACTGACTCATGCTTCGTCCTCTTGTCGCTGCCTGATCGCAGCAACTTCGGGGATGATCCCTAGAAACAGTAGCGTCAATGTCAGGCCAATCGAGATAGTCAGCACCGCTTCTATGAGCAGGATGAGCAAGTAGGCCTGATCCGGCGGATACTCTAACAGATGATTGCCCAGCAGCAGCATACCGATAGCAACTGCCAGGAAGAGGCCAAACCCTACCACCAGGATGCTCCGCAGCAGCAACCGGCGGTGGCGCGGAATCTGCACCATTGCCGCCAGTAGCAGCAGCACCCCCGCCCCGGCTACTACTGCCCCCCCCTGAAACGCGCCACCGGCGCGGAAGGAACCAACCCAGGTGAGATAACCGGCAACCAGCAGCATAACTGGCACCAGCAAGCGTACCAGGTAAGCCAGCACAGGAGTTTCCGCGATAAACCGTTCCAGCGTCGTACGGTTTGGGTCGATCCGCAGTGACCAGATCGCCACGACGGCCAGCAAGAGTACCCCAACCTCCAGCAGCGTATCATAGCCGCGAAAGTTGAGTAATACGGCAGTGACAGGATTGCTGACACCGCTGTCTGGCAGTCTGCGCTCAACGTCCAGCGCAAGCCCGGTGGAATCCTGCGGCAACGACAGCGCCGCCCAGATCAGAACAAGACCAGACGCAACCAAGCATACTATGAGTATCACCCGCGTTCCCATTTGCGAAAAGCTAGACATCCTCATCATCAGGCTGTTTTCTTTCATGTTCCCCACCAGACTCGCCGCCACTGGTATCCCGGCTACCGATGCGCCCCAGCGTATCCAGCAAGAGTGCGCCGGTCAACCCCGCCCCAATTGCTGCCTCGGCCAGTGCCACATCAGGCGCCTGTAAGCGCACCCAGATGATCGAAAATAACAGACCATAGGCAACAAAGAGCGTGACGGCCTTAAACAGATCGCGCGTGTTCAACACATACCATGCCAGCACCGGCAAGACAGCAGCAAGCAGGATGTCAAAAACCCCGGCACTATTGATCATGGCCGTTTCCAGAACGGTAATCCACCGCGCAAAGCGGCATTGGCGATCAGATGTGCGGCTGTAGCGCTGGTGATCAATACCAATAACCAGATCAGCAGCAGCTTGAGGGCAATAATCCAGTGTTCTACCTGGAACATCAACCCGATAACAATCAGGCCCAATCCTACGTTATCGGCTTTAGTTAAGGCGTGGAGCCGGGTATACACATCGGGGAAACGCAGCAGACCTAGCGTGCCAGCAAAGAAGAAAAAGGCCCCGGCAAGTAGAAAAAGCGTTGTCACCCACTGGCTAACATTCACTGGCTATGCTCCTGATTCACTCGTGTGGGCGTGATCCAGGCCCACGTACAAATGCAACTACCGCTAACCCACCCAGCAGAGCAAAGACCAGCGCGACATCACGCAACGCCGGAAATGCCAGTGCCTGGGCCAGCAACAGCAGAATAGCAACACCCGTCGTACCGAATAGCTGTGCGGCCATCATGCGATCAGCCGGAGATGGTCCGCGCAGCACGCGTACCATCCCGAGCAGAATGTTCAGTAAAAGAAACAGCGCAATGCCTAGATACAATCCATCCATGACGATTTCCTGGAACTACGGATGGCGTGAGACCGTTAGACATGGTTCATAGTTACTTTACAGTTTGGTTGGACGATACGCCCTCACCCCCCTGCCCCCCTCTCCCTGAGGGAGAGGGGGAGTTGGGGCGTTCTGGCGGCACACGCTCCGCGTGTGCCGCCAGAACGCCCCATCTGGGTTTCCCCCGCCCCTTGCAGGGGCGGGGGCAGGGGGTGGGGTGATTCAAGCGATCAATCTGTCTGTGAACGGTAAAGGAACGTTGACTCGTCTGAAACCATGTCTTAGAGATCGATGTCAAATAGATGACCCACAATTGTCTCGACCTGTTGGAGTGACTGCTGTGTCTGTGGGTTGACATCAAGCGCATGCACCTGCAGGCAATTGTCCTGCAGATTGACGCTAAGCGTTCCGGGCAATAAACTCATTGTATTCATGAGAACAATACGCGAGTTGCCATCCGGTAACCGGAGAGGATAATCGATAAGGTGTGGGTTGAGCGGCAGTGCTGGATTGACAGCACGCAGGGCTACATCAATCCCACCCCGAAGCGACTCCCAGAGGAAAAACGCGACGAAGCGCACGATCCCTTGCAAAGACCAGCGCCACCTGGAAGCCGGTAGCAAGAGCAGACTGGCCAGCACTGCAATGAGAATCACGGGTATGCCAGACCACCATCCTTGCGGATTCCCCTCGATTAATATCCACCAGAGCAAGGCAAACACGGGGAGACGCTGCAAGCTATGGAGCAACAGCGTGCGGAAGGATCGTTTATCCTGGAGGGCTGGTTGCTGCATATACCTCTCTGCTCGATTCCTATGAACACGCATAGAATCATAGGGACTCGCTGCACCAGTGCTGGCTATTACGTTATGCAAGAAGTGTGCCAGAAAGATACAGCATCTTTCCATTTTTGGCAAATATTCGGCATAGAGTGTTCAAACCTTCTTTTTCTCACGCTGGCCAATATTCTCGCCCAGCAGTTTTTCCAGGGCCTCGCGCTGGTGGATTGGCACATCAGACTGAGGTATAGCCAGAATAGCTCCCCCATTGAGTACAATCACATAGGTATTGACGATCTGTTGCCATCCCTCAAAACGATCCCAATCGAGCTGTGTCTGGGCCTGAGGGTTGGTGATAGCAATACCCCCGGCAGTAATGTCGTAGGTGGTGGAAAAAAAATAGGGAGCATCCTTCACCCGACTGGCCCGAATCGCACCGATTACGCCCAGTAAAATATACATACCAAAGGGAATCCAGCCTAGAAAGAGAACACTCAAAGGAACTGGCATAAAAAGCGTATAGATCGTGATACCGGCAGCCAGCAGGGCATAGACATAGAATGTGGGGCGTTGTAAGTGCCGCAAGATGGACAGGCGTACAAAAAGATCCGGCGGGAGACGTGTTTTAATAACCATATTTTTCTCACACTACAATCGAATCGGCTCGATTGTACTGTACTTCTAGCGCATAGGCAACTGAGCGTGAAAAATGGTGAACCTGGTCTTAGACCAGGTTCATGGTTACTTTACCGTCTGGCTGGTCTGCACTAGGTCAACTGTCTCCTTCATCTATGCCAAAATCCAACTGCTGTATGTCTGAGTCCGCAACAGCATTACCAGGATCATTATGTAGCATGTTTCGCCTTTCGCTCATGCCGGTTGTGCGTGCGGCGGCACACACCTCACCCCAACTCGCAAAATAGTGGTCATAGTATGTCAGCGGGTATTTTCCATGTTGCTCAACATCTTCCCGCGTGGGCAGTTTGCCTGATTCCTGGGCAATCCGCTTGATGTCTAGCTGCAACATTTTCTTGGAGACAGCATATTTTTGTTTGATCATGCGTGGTACAACGCTATTTTTGGCTGTTAGAGTACGCTCGGCTTTGCGAAACGGATCGATTCCCTGAGCTAACTCGCTATGGCGACTGTGCGCTATGCTGAAATAGTCTGGTGATTTTTCAATGCCAAGGTAGTGTCGTGCCATCTGATCGGCGGTGAGTGTCGTGGTGCCAGAGCCGTTAAAACAGTCTAAAACAATTTCACCCGGTTCAGTAAAAATTGCCAGCAAACGATACATCAACAGCGGCGGCAATTGGGTCGGATGGTCTACCCGCCGGCTATTATGCTTCAAACGGTGGATATCCCACCAGAGATCCGTCAGTGGCCCGCGGTCATCTATGTGCATGATGGTACGCTGTTGCACACATCTGGAACGCAAACAATATCCTTCGGCTAAGGGCTTGAGCGCATCAAAAGCCAGCGACACATCGGGTATGTTTGTCTGCCCGGCCTGCCCGATCAAGCCGGGCAACTCGCGTGACGGCCCCTTGCTAAAGGCCAGAATCGTATAATGAGCGGGCATAATCAGTCGCACCGGGAAAGACAGCGCATCCCAGACAATCCAGTTTTGAAAGTGCAGTACCGTTTGCATAAAGAGAAAATGCCGGATCGACCAGAGCGGAATATTCAGCAGAGCCAGGGTGCGTCCCAGTTTCAACACACGCGCCAGCTCGGCGATCCACTGGTCACACCAGGCGAAATAGGCTTTAATCTCTAAATCATCAGCATAGCCATGATACTTCTTGCCGACATTATAGGGCGGATCGGTGAAAACAAAGTCAATGCTGTTGTCTGGTATGGTGCGTAACGCTGCCAGGCAATCCCCCTGAATAAGCTGGTCGATCATATGTGTGGGCAAATGGTTGATAGTAGCAATCTGTTTATGCATAGGATTGACACAGTCAGATCCCCCCTCTCTCTCAGCGAGAGAGGGACCGCTCACAGGGGTAGGTTCTTTTACTAGAGGGGATCGTTCATCGCATATACCCCCCCCCCCCACCCCCCCCCCTGGAAGGGGAGGGGGAGAAGATGACACATCACGCTGCGGCGGCGACGCCGCCGCAGCGTGATGTGTCCGTGATACCCCGCTCTCCCCTGCGGGGAGAGCGAGGCCAGGGTGGTGCGGGGATTGCTGCATCCAGCGGCAATCTAGCACCAGCAGCTTCGTATACGGCTCCAGGCCAAACAGATCCTGAAAGCGCGTCAGGATCGGCGTTAGATCGCCTTCCAGATCGCACGCACAATCCCGCCACACATCAGACAATAATGTGCCATAGTGATGATAGGTATGCTTCTTGCCGCCATAATCTTTGCTTGTTTTATCGCAGGTGGGACAATAGCTATATGCTATGCGCGTTTTCACATGGCGCAACGATTGTGTATAGCGGGAATGAATCAAAGCGCCGCAGTGATAATGCGGCAGCGAGCGCATATCTCTGATTTGCGCAGAGCTACGTTTCAGCACAATCCACTGTTGATACCGCAGCGTTGCGGGCATAGCCGCATGGGCATGCACCAGATCCGCCACGTCACCCAGCATGATCAGCACTGCCTGCGGCCCCAGCTTGCTGGCGACATTATCTATGAGTGGGGCGATATGGTGTGCTTCGGCATGCAGCGGCAACACCAGCATACACACATCGTTACAGTGTTCTACTGCTTGCACAAGCTCGTCGTTAGTGCGAATCGGTAGATGTTCAAGTGATAAGGGCTGGCTATTTTCGGCGAGGTGGGGCATTACTTTGCTGCAACTACTTCTAACTCTTCATATGTTCGCTGATACTTTCGTGCCGGGTTAGTCATCTTTGCTCCCTGAAAATCTTTGCAATGCTACAACAAAACAACAGACTTCATGTCATGCCGAGGGCCGCGCATGCGCGCCCCAGTCATGCCCCTACGCCTGTGCGCGGCCCGAGGAATCTCCCA
>RRYU01019944.1_pt1 | contig 68200 bp, 76 predicted proteins | sample 2162651 | NCBI WGS metagenome assembly RRYU01 (sample SAMN10267283, study PRJNA491782) | microbial mat metagenome | isolation source: biomat in the production well | place: Japan: Minami-Kanto gas field, natural gas well KTG3 | collected 2017-06 | reverse complement strand
AAAAAAAGTGAAATAAAAAAGATTGAGATTTCCGTTCGCGTTGATAACACTGCCGCTTTTCGCCTGTATCAAAGGTTGGGCTTTAAGGAAACTGTTACATATCTAGCGTATGAACTTAAACTTTAGCCGCCTGAACTCACCACCCTCGAATGGGAGGAGCGGATAAAACAAGGGGAAGGTTCTTTGTTAGGAGAAAGAAGAGAAAGAGAAGGCGAACGTTAGATAATTTATAAGATCTAACTAATAGCAACATTGTTTACCCGCTTGTTTATTTTGCAAGATTAACAGGAGGTAAAAAATGAATGATAAAGATAAGACAAAGGCAGAATTAATAAAAGAATTAAAGACTTTAAGGAAAGAACGAAAGAAAGAGGTGTCAAAGAACATCACCAAACACAAGCAAGTGGAGGTAGACACGCTAGCAGCTAAAACACGACTCATGGAAATTTTTGAAAGTATTACAGATGGGTTTGTCGCATTTGATAAAGAAATGAACTATACTTTCCTTAACACGCGAGGTGCGGAACTGCTAGGCTGCAAGCCCGCAGACCTGCTCGGAAAAAATTATTGGACGGAATTTCCCGAAGCAAAAGGTACGCCATTTGCAAATGCTTACCTGCGCGCGTTGGAAACCAGAACTCCAATTGTATTTGAGGATTACTATGAGCCATGGGATCGTTGGTTTGAAAATCGAATTTATCCTACACCGGAAGGCATTGCGATCTATTTCACCGAAACAACCGAACGCAAAAAAGCAGAAGAGAAAATAAGACACCTTAATCTCGTCCTTAGTGCCATTCGCAATGTCAACCAACTTATTGTAAAAGAAAAGAACCGTGAAAGGCTGCTCAAAGGTACATGTAATAATCTTATAGAAACACGAGGTTATTATAGTGCTTGGATAGTTTTGCTGGACGAAAGCGGGAAACTTGAAACTTACGCTGAAGCTGGTATAGCAAAGGAATTTTCGCCCGTAGTTGAAATATTTAAGAAAGGTGAGTCGATAGTCTGTAGTAGGAAAGCCCTAAAGCAACAGGAAGTTGTAACAATCAAAGACCCGGCATCTACCTGCCCTGAATGTCCGCTGGCAAAGAAGTATTCTGACCGAAGAGCGATGACCATCCGATTAGAATATAATGGAAAGGTTTATGGTTTTATGTCTGTCTCTATCCCTACTTATCTTACTGTCGACCAGGAAGAACAAAGTTTGTTTGAGGAAGTTGCTGGAGACGTCGCTTTCGGCTTATATAATATTAAGTTGGATGAAGAACTCCAACAAAGCTATCAGAGACTAAAGAAGACCATGAATGCAACCATTGACACCATGTCTAATATAATAGAAGCCAAAGACCCCTATACCTCCGGCCACCAGCACAGAGTCTGCCAATTAGCCATTTCTCTTGCCCGGGAGTTAGGCCTTTCCGAAGATAAGATTGAAGGGATAAGGATAGCCTCCTTAATCCATGATATCGGAAAGATCGGCTTGCCCACCGAAATCTTGAGTAAACCCAACAAGTTAAGCGATATAGAATTCAGCCTGATAAAAGGACATTCCCAAATAGGATATGATATCTTAAAATCTATAGATTTTTCCTATCCTATAGCCCAAATTGTCCTTCAACATCATGAACGCTTGGATGGTTCGGGTTATCCTAACAAACTAAAAGGTGATAAGATTTCCCTGGAAGCCGAAATAATAGGAGTAGCTGATGTTGTAGAGGCCATGTCTTCCTTCCGTCCTTATCGCCCGGCATTAGGTGTAGACAGAGCATTAGAAGAAATCTCAAAGAACAAAGGCATCCTCTATGACCCGGAAGTAACCGATTCCTGTCTTAAACTCTTCAAAGAGAAAGGATTTAAATTTAAAGACTAAAACAGGGGGACGGTTCTTCGTTTGATAAAATAAGATTAGGGGAGCCAGATACTAGCTCAAAAATCAACCCCTAGCTTTCCTAAAGAACGATATTTACAAATAACAACAAAAGGTTTGTCCCGAGCACTATTTTAATTTATAGATAAATCGCCTGGAGGAATATTTTATGGATTCAGGAAAGAAAAAAATTAGAACGCTCGAATTAATGGTTGAACATGAAAAAGCAATTAGCCAGCTCTATCAAGCGTATGCCCGGCTATTCCCGAAGCAGAAAGAATTTTGGTCCAAAATAGCATCTGAGGAGATAGAACACGCGAATTGGATATCCCGGCTTCATTCTCAAGTAGAAGAAGAATTATTGTATTTTAAAGAGAGAAGATTTAACGAAGCGGCGATAGAAACTTCTTTGGAATATGTAAAAAGTAAATTAGCTGAAGCACGAAAAGAAAAAATATCAGCTAAAAGAGCTCTATCAGTAGCTCGGGACCTGGAAAGCGGATTAATTGAGAAAAAATATTTCGAAGTGTTTGAATCTGATTGCCGAGAAATAGAACAGATTTTTCTTGATTTAGCCGCCGCCACTAGGGAACATTACCGCAGAATAGAGAAAGCTTGGAATAATGAAAAAGGGGAATAGGGGATAGAGGGTCAGGTCTTGCAAGGGGATAGAGGGTCAGGTCTTGCAATATAACAAAATGAAATGCAGAATATATTGGCGTGAATATACTACGGTGAGCAGGGTGATCAAAAAGTTGACACCGCATTTCACGTATGATACACTTATGTCATAATTATGAAAAGCAAAAAAAACCTTTTAGAACAACTTAAATATTTGTCCTATTTTAGTAAGAATACCGTTTATCAGCTTGGCAAGCAGTTGGGGCTTAAAGATTCTACGGTTAAAACATATATTAGCCGGTTTTTAAGGTGCAAGGAAATTATTAAGCTTAAAAACGGTCTTTATGTGACTACGGATTTTTTTGAGAAGAATAGAAACGATGTTTCCTATTCGTTTTATCTTGCCAACATCATTCGGACGCCATCTTATGTGAGTTCGTGGACAGCTTTGCAGTATTATAATCTTACTACAGAGGCAATTTATTCAGTTACTTCGGTAACACCGAAAGTGACAAGAGATTATCAGACCAAAGTCGGAAACTTTTCTTATCAGTCGATCAAAAAAGAACTTTTTTCAGAATTTTCTCTGATAAAAGGAAAGTTTGATTTCTTTATCGCTTTGCCCTCAAAGGCTCTGTTTGATTTGCTGTATTTCCGGACAAATCAGTTTCGCAGTAAATCGGCAAAAAATATAAAAGTATTAATTGAGGAGTTGCGAATAGAAATTGATGAAATGGATAAAAATGAACAGGAAAAAATTTATACAATGATTAAAAAATATGAGTGAACAGATCACGAAAATCCTAAAAAGAAAACTTGAGGATCTTACTACTTACGGCGGGCTAGATGCGGAAACGCGACGTAATGCTCTAAAAGAAGAGTTACAGTATTACGTTCTTAATTTTATTTGTCACCATACGGAGTATAAGAGTTGGATCATGTACGGCGGTTCGGCTCTACGCATCATCCAGGGGCTTGATCGCATGTCGGTGGACCTTGATTTTGAAATTTCCCATGCGATAACCGAGGAATTTTTAGAAGAACTGAAAAAGGAAATCGAGAAACACTTTCTTAATACCTATGGTGCAGGAGCTGATTTTATGACTGCCAAAATTACCACCGGCCGCGGGTTGCTACTTAAATTCCATGTCGGAGAAGAGCTCAGTTTTGGTCATTTATCAAAGCAGGTGCACGTAAAAATTGATCTTAATCACTTTGTCGCTTCCGAAGCGGTTACGGAACGTCGACCAATCAACCGCGATCAGCTGTCATTTGTTATTATTACTTACAATTTGTCTGCGCTTATGGCTAGTAAACTGGCTGCTATTTTCTTGCGAGGAACTCGTGGGGTCGGCGAAGCTGTTTATCAAGAAAAAGGTCGAGATATTTATGATTTGCTTTGGTATATGGGCAAAAAGGTTGTGCCGGATTTCGATTATCTTACTGCTAAGGGAATTGATGCAAAAGATCCACGCGCGCTTTTTGATAAACTTACGCTTCAGATGAATAAAGTAACCGATAAAAATCTTGAGCAGGATCTGGAACCGCTGTTTGTTAATAAGACTTTTATTAAAAATTGGCTCAAAAATTGGAGAGAAAGTTATTTGCGACTTCTTGATGAATATAGAATCAATATGGTGACAACACTTGAAAAAATAGGAGTGCATCAGAATTTTTATACCGACAATCTTTCATTCGTATTTTGGTATAAGACAGAAGAAGGAAGAACAGTACGGATTATATATACTATCAGTGATTACTGGATTGATTTTCGCGAAGGGGATCTGCCGACAAAAATAAATGAAAAAATAATTCAACTGGTAGAAAGTGAAATGAAAGATCAGTTAAGCAATAAATTAAAGCAGTACATCACGTTATTCTACGAAAAAACTGAAAAATATTTCAGAAAGACAAACAGAATAATGCTCGGTAATAACATTGCTTCTAAATTTATCCGGATGACAGCCGATAATTTTAATCCAAAGGAACAAATTGTGCTCAATAAATCGGCTTTACTTTCATGTGAACTCAATGATTTATTGAAATAGAACAATAGGGGCAAACCCCTTCCTCCTACTTCCGCTTAATCGAAAGTACTCCGGCTATTGTTGCCGGTAAGGAAACTACGGGCTGAGGCATAGATCATGGAATTGACATTATGATACAATTTATATATTATGATAAATATGTAAAATCAATATTATTATATAAGGGGTGATATTATTTGTCGTTAGAAAACGTTTTACTGGGCTTGTTAAAAGATACGCCGATGACCGGTTATGATTTAAAAAAAATTTTTCACCACACCCTCGGTTTTTTTTGGAGTGTACAGATAAGTCAGATATACCGTGGACTAAATGAATTGGAAGAGGCAGGGTTGGTTAAATCCGAAATCGTTCCTCAGGAAAAAAGGCCTGACCGCAAAGTGTACCGGCTTACCAAAGAAGGCAAGGAAACCTTTTTAGACTGGATGAATAAATTTCCCGAACAGCTCAGCCAACCCAGCAGAGATAGATTTTTATTACGGGTTTTTTTTTCTTCCAATATTAAACTTGACGAATTAGCCTATGAAATAAAGCGCTATAAAAAAGAAAAAGAAGAGCAGCTAAAATATTTAAACAAAGTTGAACACAACATCAAGGATTATTTCAAAGAGAAGAAGTATGAGGACGAAGTTTTTTACTGGAATTTAACCCTTAAAAAGGGATATAGGAATGCTGTCGCGGGAGCAGAGTGGGCTGACGAATGTTTGCAGCTGATTGAACAGCAGAAGAAGAAGAGGAAAAAGTAAAAAATAATTTTTAACTGTAAGTGGTAATATCCATTGCATGTTTTGTTATTATCGGTACCGTTTAAGCGTTTTTAAAAGAAAGGTAAACGGCACTCTCAGACCTGTCACGGCTGCATCGGTAGTTCTGCTTTTCCGGTAAAATGCATCTAAATTTTAAATAAAAACAGATAATATACCCGGAGATTGAAACAATGATTGTCTTGCTTATAATCGAATATGTTCTGGCGATTTGTTTAATTATCATTGCTTTGGTCTTTTTTACGCCGATTATTTTTAATATCCGGGTAAGCAAATACGATGGTCTTGCCTTATGGGTAAAAATTAATTGGCTGTTTAATGCTTTTTGCTGTCATATCGAGAAAAAGAAGAGTCAGAAACCGGTCACCGTCGTTAAATTTTTTGGCTTAAAGATTCCGACAGGACGGGAAAAAGCCAGGGAGAAAAAGAAGGAAAAGAAAAAAAGCAAAAAAGAAAAAAAATTCAATTTCAGAGAATTGCTTAACAAGCCTTTCTTGACAAAGGCACTTCAATTTACCAAAAAAGTAATAAAACATATTCTTCCTCAAGAATTTCGGATAAAATTGTCTTATGGTTTCGACAATCCTGCAGATACCGGGATGGTATGCGGTTTTACTGCCTTGTTCTCCGCTTATTTTTCCGGGTACGACATCTGTCTTGACCCTATCTTTGACCGGGAAATTTTAGAGGGAGAATTTTCCCTGAAGGGGAGAGTGTTTTGTTTTGTTCTCGCTTATTATGTCTTGCAGTTGATTTTATCAAGAACTTTCCGGAAGACAATAAAAGAAGCGAGAAAAATTAAATAAATTTAAGGAGGTATCGAAAATGAAAGAAGAAATAGCCAAACAGGTAGAAATGTTATTTGAAAAGCTAAAAGATTTTATAACTTCTAAAACAGTGGTGGGAGAAGAAATAAAAGTAGGAAAAATTTCCCTTATCCCGGTTATTGAGGTGATGTTCGGAATGGGTTCGGGAACCGGAGGAGGAAAATACAGTAAAGATCAAGAAGGCTCCGGGGAAGGAATGGGAATGGGAGTTAAAGCCAAACCATCGGCTTTTATTGTCATCAAAGGGGAAGAGGTTGAACTGTTGTCTTTGCGTAAGCCCGGCTCTTTGGAAAAACTGATAGAGAAATTTCCCGAAATTATGGACAAGTTTCCCTGTAAATCGGGAAAAGAGGAAGGAAAAGAAGAAAAGAACGAAAAGAATGATTAATAGGAGATTAGGGCTGTCAGATAACCGTCAAATCATATTTGCCTGTTCAATACACAGCTTGCTGATGCGCTTTGCCATGGCTATGATAGTTAATATGGGCGGTTTTCCCAGCGGCTGCGGGAAAAGGGTCGAATCAGCAACATAAAGTCCGCGAGGAAGTCTTTCGTTATGAAATGTACGGGCCTCATCAGCCGACAGCGGCAGCAATCCGCCGGGGTGACCTGCATTCAAGGTGCCTAAAAATAAATCCTCTTTCTTTATACCCAGTACGCTAAATATTTCCCTGCAGATTTCCACGCCTTCATCCAGTCTTTTTTTATCGGTGTCTGTTAAGGACTTATTTACCATTCCCTTTTCAATCCATCCTGTGTTTTCATCGGTCAGTTTAATCATGATTCCCAGGGTATCTCTGGCGGGGTATTTCCATTTTCCGTTAAAATAAAAACTCAGGTGATCAAAATAGGGAGAAAGGAAAAAACTATCCCTTTGCACGAAAAAGGGCATCGAAAATTCCCTGTTCTGCAGACAATTCTTCCATTCTGCCGCTACTGTAAGGACATGGTCTACAAACAGGCTTTTACCGCATTCTATTCCGGAATTTTCCAGGATGACCGGTGTCCCCAATCCTCCTGCCGAAAGAATAACCAGATCAGCCGGAATAAATTGGTTTTTATGGGTAAGCACACCGGTTGCCTTGCCGTTTTCCGTGCGGACACTCCTAACCCGGCAATTGGTTACCAGCTTTGCACCCCGGTCAACTGCTTCCGATAAATATCTTCTGCTGTCCCATTTTGCGCCGTAGGCACATCCAAGGACACATTGTCCGCAATTGACACAGTTACCGTAGTCCCCCAGCTTTGGTAGCGGCTGGGGATCCAGTTTCATTTCCGAGCAAATGTCGAAAAGGCGGTTCGTGGTATTTCGCCACAGCCGGCGGTGTTCGAAGGTAATGGGGATTTCACGATATATCTCTTCAAACTCAGGATCCAGATCTATCCCAAGTTTTTTTAAACCGGTGTCGGCACGAACGGCATTTCCGGCTGAGAGGGTGGTTGTTCCCCCTGTTCCCATACCGTTTACCAGTATGGCATTATCTTCTATTTTCCTAATTCTCATAAAAGGGAAAAGAATCTGGATTTCCCGAGGATTAAACAGTAACCCGGTTTTCTTAAATTGTTCGACATAAGACAGATTGATTCGGAAAGGATGAAAAGATTTTCCGGATTCGAGAATGGTGACATCGAATTTTCCCTGGAGTTCCCTGGCAGCGGTGGCACCGCCCGCTCCGGTTCCGACAACAACAGCTTTTTTCATGGTCTTGTTTCCTCCATGACAAGCCGGCCCCGGCAACAATCTCTTCCTTCGGTTTTTCTCTGAAGAAATACCAGTTTGCCGCCCGAAAGTCCGGCAGCAATCCCTTCATCAAGGGAAGATATCAGTTCGCAGGTTTCGGGGGAAAAATGACTGGCAAAATAACAATGGTCGATTATGAATTCTCCGGATTTTTTTCCGGAAAAATTTATCCCGATTAACCTGTAGAAAATCCGGGTAAACTCCATCACTTCGTCTATCCCTTTTATATTTAAGCTTTTTCTTAATTCAAGACCGGTTTTACGGGCATTTTGATAAAGTTTTTGCTTTATCGGGGAGACGTCGCGGAGTTCCCCGTGAACCCTTGCGCATTGGTCTTGTACAAAGACAGCATAACTTTTCAGCAGCTTTGAATATGAAAGATTATCCTGAAATTCCGCTTCACATCCGAAAGCATCGGCTGTCAGCCTGAAAAGCTGTTTCAGTTTTTCTTTTTTTAGGGACATTGGTATCCATAAACCCAGGATTTTCAGACGCAGGTTCATGCCGGTTCCTTTCTCAATCTTAAATATAGGATTAATACGAAAATTCCGATTGCCCCGTCGATAAGGCCATTGGCAAGATAAATCAGATAGGGCTGGTGAGCAAGAAACATTCCGAAGGACAGGAGCGAACTTGCCAATTTGGCATTTAAGAGCAGAAGCGGGGGGAGTTGATTGTCCGGATATTTAAACATGAAAAAAGCCAGCAGTGACACGACGTACATGTAAGCAGTAGCCAAAACAAGGAAAAAACTTCTCTCCCGGAGGATTATCTTATCCATACCCAGTTGTCCGGAGATATCATTGAAGAACGAAAGGACTCCGTCAGGCATAAGAAAAAAAAGCAAGCCGACGATGATAAATGCTGTCATTAAAAATAAAGCTGATAACCGGTAAAAAGTCATAAATTTCTCCCGTAATTCATTTCTATAAATCTTGACCGTGGACCGAAAGTGACCTCGCTCATAATTCCGGCAGAATCGCCCGGGCCTATCGGTAATTTGCCTTGATAATATTTCTTAAGCAGGCCGTAATTTTTATTGATGAAACAAGTTTTTTCCGAGGGGAATCTTTTCCGCATATCCGACCAGATATCTTTAATAGATTTATCTTTCACATTCCCGAAAGACATGGGAATGAAAACACAAGGGCTGACTTCTCCGAAAGGATCTATCGAGACCATCTTGTGTCCGGCGTTACATCCGAAATTCTGTGCACTTTCAAAATGCCCGAGATAGTTCACCGTCATTCCGGGTTTCCTGTTGTTACGGTCCTGCAGGGCAGAGAGCATGTTTTTTTCTGCTTCTGTTACCTGCTCGCTGCTTTCCCAGAACGGCTCAATAGATGGTTTTGTCTCGCTCAGCCAGGCTTCGTGGAGGCCCAAGCCCTCCAAAAAGCTGATAAATTTTTCCACCTCTCCGGAATTGAGCATGCTTTTGGATATGACTGCCGAAACGCCAATGTGAATTCCGCCCACACTCTTGAAGATTTCAATCGCTTTTAATGCCTGAGAATAGGCTCCCGGGTAATTTCTAACAGCATCATGCTCTTCCGGAATCCAATGGTCAAGACTGACGGAAACAGAACAGAGACCGGCATTTTTCATGTCTTCAGCCAATTCCCGCGTCAGGGAACAACCCGTGGTAAAAAGTTTCACGGCACAATCAGCAGATGCATTTTCAATAATCCTAACAATATCCTGGTTAAGTAAAGGCTCTCCTCCGGTCAAACCGAGCCAGAATACACCTAGCTCCTTTAGCTCATGGACAGTTTTCAGAATCACCTCTGTATCCATGGGGATTCCGCTTCTTTTTTTATTGTAACAGTAATCACAATTTTGTCCGCATTTGTCGGTTATTCCTATTTGCGCGTGGGAAGGGCCGAACGACTTGGAGAGGAGATGCTCATTGATAAACCGGGCGTAAGCCCCGGAATTGACAGGGGGTAAATGCGAATGGATTATGTAGTTTTCCCCGACATGGCTTATCTTGAATTTTTGCAAGTAGTTAAACAGAAATAGGATAACAGGAAGAGGGGCTTTAAGGATCCGGAGATTCTTGACAATCGCTTTACTCAATTCATATTTTTCTTTAATATTCAACATGACAATCTTTTCACTTTTTGAATTATTCATTTAAAATTATTTTTTATGTAATTGTTATTTTAATTATCCTAGCTATTATTGAAATGCATAATAGCACATTTTAAAGAATATAACAATTTTTTAGATTTCCCAGGTGGGACAAGTGTCCAGAGTGGGGGTCAGGTCTTGCAATATCACATATTGATAGTAACTGACAATGCCGGAATAAAACAAAAAGATAATTATTCTATTGCCATTCCCGAGAGAGCTTTTCTGGATGTCATCTATTTAAAAAAAGATTATCACTTTGATAATTTATCTGCCCTTGACTGGGATAAGGTTTTGGAAATTTTACCCATCTATACCAATAAAAGAATGGAGAGAGAAGTTAAAGCTTATCAAAAAATATTATGAGAGTAAATATTGCTACCCATAAAAACATTTTGATTAAAATATTAAAAGATATTTACACGGATAATTCTCTTGGTCCTTTTCTGGGCTTTAAAGGGGCAACAGCTGCCTATCTTTTTTATAGTTTAAACCGTTTTTCAGTTGATCTTGATTTTGATTTGCTCAATGAGACCAAAGAGCAAGAGGTTTTTGAAAAAGTAGAAAAGATTGCGGGAGAATATGGTAGGGTTGAAGATAAAATAAACAAGAGTCATACTCTTTTTATTTTACTTTCCTACTCTGAAGAAGCCCAAAATATAAAAATTGAAATCAATAAAAGAAGTTTCAATTCGCAATACGAAGTCAAAAATTATCTCGGTATTTCCATGTTAGTCATGAGAAGTGAAGACATGTTTGCCCATAAGTTAGTGGCGCTGACCGAGCGCGAAAAAATAGCTAATCGTGATATCTTCGATACCCATTTTTTCCTAAAATCCGATTGGGAAATCAACCGAGAAATAGTAGAACAAAGAACAAAGACAAATTTTGCTGATTATCTTAAAAAAGGAAAGAAATATACAAAATCTACGGCAATAAAGCAAAATGCCGTAGATTTGTGAAAGCAAGGTAATAAAATTAAAGAAAAAATCAAAGAAATTTATTATATTAATAATGGCTATATTAGAACAAAAGACATAAGTTGCGCAGGTATAAACAGAAGACATTTGAGAGATTTAATTAGTGAGGGTGTTATTGAAAGAATTAAACAGGGTCTTTATAGATGGAAGGATGCAAAATTTGATGTTGAAGAAGAACTGATTAATGTATCCAAAATTATTCAACATGGAGTTATTTGCCTTGTATCAGCCCTAGCCTACTATGATCTTACAACTTATACGCCGGGGGAATATACGATAGCAGTCAGAAGAAATTATAATATAAAACTACCCGATTATCCACCTATAAAACTTTATTATTTTAAGGAATGTACTAGAGAAGTTCTAAAAAATTATAGAAAGATATCAATTTAACATCGAAAAATAAAAGCCGGAGAAGATAGTCCCCACTCATACTTTTCATCCTGATAAGTATAGTGGTTTGTTTAGCCGGGAGATAAAATAGGTTTCAGATGGAGAGGTTTTTAAGGCGTAATACATGTTCATGAGGCCTTCTTTTTTGATTATGTATTTTTGCTGGATTAGGGATAAGAAAATCAATATCCATAGTTCTTACCACAGGTATTTCAGAAGCGTTATTAAAATAGACCCTGTAAAAATAATGGCACCAGCTTCCTATAAGTATAATGTATTCAAAGGCACCTGACTTATGCAGGGCATCAAGCGTAGCAAGAAATAAATTATTTTGTTTTGTCATTTTATCATCTTTTCAAGTTTTTTAATGTCTTTTTTGACTTGCTTATTGAGTTTTTCAAGTTTTCTTCTCTCTTCTATTTTATCTACTAAGTTTTCGAGTTCTTTTCCAGGTAATTTCCCAACGTATTTAAATATTTTCTTTTCTTCTTGTCTGTAATTAAGGTAATAGTATATGTTCCCTTTGATATTTTTTCTGATAAGGCTTCCTTTGGGAAGTTTCGCAATTTGTTTTTCATAGTTCTTTTTTAATTTGTTAAGTCGATCTAATTCTTCGTTTAATACACCATTTAAGATTTTCATAGTATCCTCTTTTAAATTACCAGACAAATGAATGAAAAATAGTATAAGTCTGGTAAAAAAAGAATAAATACAATATAATATATTAAAGTAGACATAGTTACCAGACAAATCTATATATATAATAATATGTCTGGTAATTTATGTCAAGAAAAATAAATTCAAGGGGTTATTATAATTCCGAAATTGCTACCTTTATCCTGGATATTTTAGAGGAGAAGAAAATATTTTTAATAGGGGATAAAGAGAGAACGCTTTAAAAACAGCAGAAAATTTTGTAAAAATAGTGTTGAAATTAGTTCAAAAAGAAAATCCTCAATCAAGGCTAAGTTTTAATGATTGAATATAGGGAGTGACAGGGGACACATTATGATAGCTCAATAATTCGGTAACTTTTATTTGTATTGCCTGTTGATATACCTGTCGAAATTGAGATGGCTGCAGAGCTGAGGGAATGATATTTGAAAAATAAAAATAGATTGGAGGTGAAGTTTATGGATAAGTTTGAGAAAATCAGGAAAGAATATCCGGGGTTGGAACATCAAGCGTATCTGGACACATCAACAACCGGATTGATTTCAAAAAAAAGCTACCAGGCAATGAGAAAGCAATTGGATCGAAGGCATTTTAATGGTGTAACACTATCGGAGTATTGGGAAGACTGGGCCTATGCCGACAAGGTGCGTGAATCATTGGCTGAAATGATCAATGCAGAAGAAAAGGAAGTTTTCTACGGCAAGGATTGCTCAGATATGATCAATGTTTTTGTCAGCAAAGTAGACATCCCCGCAAATGCGAATGTCGTCATTCCCGATATCTCATTTCCATCGACACGCAACTCCTGGTTGAATCGCGTACCGGACGGTCTGGAAGTGCGTTACGTAAAGAATAATAATGGAGTCGTAACTACAAAGCAGATCATTGAGGCCATGGATAAACAGACTCTGGCGGTTTCTGTTTGCTCGGTTGAACCCAGTAGCGGCTTCAGATATGACCTTCATGAATTGGGGAGAGTCTGTAAAGAAAGGAATATTTATTTTGTGGTAGACACTACTCAAAGTTTAGGCGCTATGGGGATGGATGTTCAGGAAATGAACATCGATGTGATGGTGGCGTCTACATATAAATGGTTAAACAATGTATTTGGAATCGGTGTGGGTTTTATCCGCAAAGAGCTGCTCGTCAAGATTGTGCCAAATCATATGGGATGGGCCGGCACTCGTGACCGTATCAAGGATTTTACGAATCTTGAACTGACCATAAATGAAGGGGCGAAGCGCTTTGAAACGGGCGGATTGAATTGGATTGGTCTATGTGGCCTTACGGAGTCGATCAATACCTATCTGTCCCTGGGGAAGCGGGATGTCGAAGACCACATTTTAGCTTTAGTGGATATACTGTACAGGGAAATCGAAAGGCTGGAAAATGTAAAGCTTTTGCCTTTAATACCCTTGCGTAACCGCAGCAACATTGTTTATCTGAGGACTGCAGAAACGGATAATTTGGCGGAGGACGATTTTCGCGCAAATGGAATCAGAGTAAACATATCCGGAAGTAATATCCGAGTTGGAATTCACTTCTACAATAATGAAAACGATATTCAGTCGCTAATCGATTATTTGAAGATATTAGATGCTAAAAATTAGAAAAGGAGAATTGTGGATATAATAGGCACAGATACCCATTTTCTTAGGAAATTGATATTTTACTTTCAAATTAGAAATAAATATGGAAGGCGTGCCAGATTAATAATCCGGTAGCTCTTAGCGGAAAACCTATAGGTTCTGATAGGAGTTTCTTATCCGGATAGTTGAGGCTTTAGTGGAAATGGAAAATAAAAACGCACCTTTAAAAAGAAGCAGTTCTTTAATATAGTATGAATAAGAATCAATATTATAAGGATGGAGAAAAGATGGATAAAAAAGAGCGCGATATTAAAATAACTCATCTTAAGTGTAGAGAAATACAGGCACCGATTGTCTCATCACTAATAAAAGCATTTGCTGATAAGATAGGTTACGATAAAGCAATGGAAATAGTCAAGCAGGTTGTCAGGGAGGATGCAATTTTATCAGGGAGAACCCTGGCAGATAAGTACAAAGGAAATACTTTAAGGGATCTGTCAAAAATAGTAAGTGAAGTATGGGCAGATGATGATGCAATGAAGATAGAAATTATAAAAGAAGATGAAGATGAATTATGCTTTAATGTTATCTCCTGTAAATATGCGGATATGTATGAGAAATTAGGAATAAGAGAACTCGGATGTTTGCTTTCGTGCAGTAGAGATTTTTGGTTTATGGAGGGCTTTAATCCGGAGATAGAGCTAGTAAGGACAAAGACCATAATGGACGGATCTAAATGTTGTGATTTCCGATATGTGAGGAAAGCTTAACAGGAGATAGATGCACCGGGGAATAATTGGAACGGCTTCTATTTATAAAGGAGGATTTATGCATGGAAAAGCAAGATGCCGTTAATCAAGGATTGGAAATGGTAAATTGATCAAAAATTGCTATGTAAGGTACTAACCATTTTCTTCAGAACAAATAACTCAAAAGGAGGAGATTATTCTAAAAAGATTTAAATGGGGACACATCCCATTTTCATTAACATAATTTTTTGCGAAGAAATAGTAAAATTGGCGGGGTCGAACTTTATATATGGGAGATTTTTAAATTTATTATGGATCTAGAAAATTATTTCAAGAATGGTATAGTATATATCTGGAAAGAAAGCTTTGTAATAGTTAACTCAAAGAAACCTTACCTTAATGCATTTGCAAATATAATCGACAAGAATGAAACAACGGTGATTATTGAACAATCTGAATATGATGAAGAAAATGTAATAGAGATTGAAAAAGATTGGAAAATATTAACCTTTGATATGGTTTTGCCGTTTGGGTTAGTCGGATTTCTGGCAAAAGTTTCCAAAGTGCTTGCAGATGAAAAAATACCAATATTCGTTATTTCCGCTTATTCTACGGATCACATTCTGGTTAAAGAAAAAGATTTAACGAGGGCCCTAGAGAAGCTTAAAGAGCATGGATGTATTGTTGAAGAGAAGTAATATTTGTATTAACGTTATTTTATTCTCTCAAAAAGTTTTTCAAGGTATATTGATTTCATTTGTTTGCTGGCCATTATTTGTTTTATGGGGGGCAGTTTCAGAATAACTGCAAGAATGGCTGCCATCACCCTGTGGCTGCCAAAGGCTTGATTATCAAATATAAGTTCCTGCAGTTTCCCCTTGTCTATCGCCATTAAGACAATTCGGTGGACGGAATTGACCGGTGTTATAATCTGCTCCTTGCGCCTTACCAGTGTAATGCTTTTACCGGAACATGCCCTAACACATAGCCCGCATCCCAGGCATATCTCTTCATTTATCTTGACTTTTTTAGGCTTGCTGTTTATTCCATCATTATTTGCAACCCACTCTATGGCTTCGATAGGACATGTTTTGACACATTTTCCACAACCGGTGCATTTATCTTCATCAATTTTTGGAATAAAGGAAGTAGTCTGTACCGGGTGGGGTATCCCGAATCTTTTTGCGGTTACCAGGAATTCGCAGCAACAGCTACAGCAGTTGCATATAAAACTGACATTATTTCTGACATTTTCCCCACACTGGACAAGATTGTACTCATAAGCTTTATGTAACAGCTCCATGCATTCCGATACCTCTACTCTCCGGGCATAGTTTTTTCTTATTAAGAATTTAGCGACATTGTTAAAAGTCATACAGATATCCATAGGGGCGTTACAGGCCTTTCCCAAATGCTTCATTTTATGACGGCAATAGCACATGCTGATTCCTATGTGTGATGAGGTTTTTATAATATGGCTTGCTTTTTCGTAGTCCAGGATGGAAACCAGGTTGTCATTGGAGAGGACTTCCTCCTGTACCAAGGTTCTTCCCAGCATTGTTTCACTGTCTAAAAATAAATCTTTAACAAAATCTTCCTCAACGTTGAGGTACTGGTAAAAGAGTTCAGAAAGAAGTTTTTGATCTATATCCTGTCTTGTCCTCATAATGGAGAATTCAAAGAATCCTGCCATTGGCGGTGGGAGGATATATTTTTTAATTCCGTTATGTTCGGAATCAAGGAGGATTGCTCTGCCGGCCAATTCATCCAACACCTTTTCGGTATTGGCTTTATTTAATTTCCATATTCGGCTTGCTGTGTTGATAGTGAAAGGTTTTATGGGAAGTTGAGAGACCAGTTCTGCTTCCTTTTCATTGAAAAGGATACTCAATATTTTGTATAAAGTCTCGGAAGGAGGAGCTCCCTGGGGGAATCTGTTTAATCTTTCTTCCAGTTTTTTGTATGCTGATTTTCCAACCATATGAGACATTGTTTACACCTGCCCAAAGATTGTTTTTTTATATTCTATCATAAAACTTTTATTCTAAGAAAGGGGTATAAGTCTATCCCTCCTCTGGAACGAAAGGAGAAGGGGTGGATTGAATAGTTTCCTTATATTCATGAATAACCTGCTTTTTCCATCCTCTTTGAAAGTAGAAGTAGAGGGCTACAAAGGCTGCGATGATATTGCTTAAAGCCATTCCCCACCATATACCGGTAGAGCCGAATTGATTACCGAGGAAGTAAGCAAGAGGGATTCTCAATCCCCAAAGTCTTACCATATCCACAATCATAGGTTGAACATTATGTCCGGACCCTCTAAACAGAGCCATAATTGCTCCGATTAAACCGAAGAAAGGGATACCCAAAGTGAAGATGGTAAGAAAGTGAATCCCTTCGGCAATGATATCAGGTCGGCCAGGAATAAATACTTTAAATAGAAGAATTCTTAAAGCAAAGACCAGAGCGGCTTCTAACAAAGCAATAATAAATACAACCTGAAGACTTTTGCGGGCTATTTCTTCTACTCGATTAATAAGATTTGCCCCCAGGTTCTGGCCGATTAAAGTTACAATTCCTGTCCCCAAACCATCTACAACAATAAAAATGATATTAATCAGTTTGTCCCCCACGCCATAAGCAGCAAGAACTGTTTCCGGGTTGTTTACTCTGCCGATGATGGCCATAACCAGCACGAATCCAAAGGCAGTGGTGGAGTGCCCTATCGCCGCCGGTAGTCCTATTTTGAAGATTTTTTTCAGCCATTTCCAAGCCGGGATTAGACCGTTTAAAGTTACCTTTATTCCCTTTGTGCCCCTGAAAAGGAGATAGAGAGATATAGAGGCAGCTATCCCCTGACATATTACGGTAGCCAGCGCTGCTCCCAATACACCTAAATGAGGAAAACGCCACCAACCAAAGATTAGAAAGGGATCGAGTATAACATTTAAAGTAACGGTGAAGAGATTTATATACATCGGGGTTATGGTATCACCTTTAGCGGAAAGAATGCTCTGAAAAGTGAAGGCAATGAAAATGAAAGGCATTCCCCAGAAAATAAGTCGCATATAAGTTATGGCTGTCCTGGTGACCGTCGCTGATTTGGTAATAAGGGGAACCAGGTAAGGGGTTAACATAAATCCCGATACAGCAATTATCAATCCAAATATAATGGCAAGAGAAAGCATTTGACTGGCTACTATATTGGCATTTTTCTTTTCTCCTGCTCCGGTATATTGAGAAACGAGAGCCACGCCAGCTATTCCAAATCCGAAAGAGAGAGCAATGAGGAACCAGATCATTGGCCAGGAAATTTGTAAACCGGCAACTGCTTCTCCGCTTTCCGCGGGAGGAAGATGCCCCAGCCAAAAAGTATCGGCAAGATGATATAAAGTGTGTAATAACTGAGATATCATCACCGGAAAGCTTAATAGGAACATAATTTTTAAAGGATTGCCGGTTAAGATCTCTTCACGGGGAACTTTTCTCATTCTCTCTCCTTCTTTACAGATTGTAAATTATAATATAACAATTTTCTCTTTATTATACAATTTCTATCTCTACATGTTCTCCCTTTTCTTCTTCCACTACATCTACAATTTTACCGGTAAACTCCGGGTCATTCATTGCTTTGTTGAGCTCATCCATGTCGATGGGTATCTCTTTCCCTTCTACATTAACTGAGTCCTTACCCAGTTTGCTTGCGAGGTTTAATCCCCAATTGACTAAGCTGAAAGGAATAGTGACATTTACTTTAGGTTTTTCTCCTTTGGTGACACGGATTTTTAAGAATCTCTTTTTCTTTGTGGATAGAGGAGTGGTCTCCTCTTCTTCTTTAGTTTCCTTTAAAGCATCCAGAAGCTCTGCAGCCTCCTCGCTGGTTATTTTCTTTTCCTCCAGCATTTCTAAAACTTTCTTAATTTCTTCTTTCATTTTTTTAAACTCCTTTTCTAATTTTAATCAAATTTGAAATCCTTATTAATGCAGGTTCGATGAATCGGACCCCCACAACACAACGAAAAAATACAATTTCTATTTATTGTTTTATTTCCTTCATTAATTTTATCGCTTCAGCAGCGGTAATTTCTCCTCTTTCCAGGGTATCTAAAATCTCTTTTTCCTTAAGTCCTTCACTTTCACTAAACAATCCCAGGGTAATTAGCAATTTATCCAAACGATTTTTTACAGTAGGGTAGGAGATACCCATCCTCTCCTGAACTTCTTTAATGTTTCCTCTGGAACGGAGAAAGGCAATTAAAAACTTACTGTCCTCATCAGAGAGAGATAGAAGTTTATTTATAGGGAATTCTCCCTGAATGGTAGTACTGCATTTGGAACATTTTAATTCTGTAATCTCCAACATAGAACTACAAGCCGGGCAAAGATTCGGGATTTTCTTCATTATTCACCTCCGCATTAATATTATTAATAAAATTAATTGCTCTAACTATTTAAAAATTTCAAATACTATATATCCAGATAATAATATTTATTTTGTAATTTTCTATAATATTCCTCTTTTTTCTCATCGATGCGTTCGGTAAGTAAATATTCAAAGATATCTCTAATTAAAATACCTATCCGGCGTATAACTTTGAACCTGTTTGATTTACTCATTTTTTCATCAGAGAAAGATAGAAGTTTATTTATAAAGAATTCTCCCTGGATTGTAGTGCTGCATTTGGGACATCTTAGCTCTGTAATCTCCAACATGGAGCTACAAGCGGAACAAAGAGTCGGAATTTTCTTCATTATTCACCTCCGCATTAATAATATTAATGTAATTATTTATTATGTTAATATAAAAGATTAATAATGTCAAGTATTAAATGAATAAAATTACAAAATAATTTATAATTTTAAAATTTATTACAAAAATATTCTTTTTTGATGTTTTTATTCCTTGTTTGGCCTTTTATCAATTTTCTTGAAATTATGATTTTTTTAACATAAAATAAACAATATTGAAAGAAAAAGATAAAAAAGCTAAAACAGAAGAGGAGCAAAGGATTTGAAAGCATCAACTTCCCAGGAGAATTTAAGCACAATTTTAGGAATATTGGCCATAATATTTTGGGGGACTACTATTGCCTTTTCCCGAAGCCTGACAGAACAGTTAGGGCCTTTAACTGCCGCTTCCTGGATATATTTGTTGAGTGGTGTCTGGGGCTGCATCTACTTGATTAGTAAACCCGGAGGAATTAAAAAAACTTTCCAGCTTCCTATTTTATATTTAATCGGTTGCGGAACTTTATTTGTTTTTTATATGGTCTGTCTTTATTTAGCGGTGGGATTAGCTTTCAGTCGTGAACAGGTAATTGAAGTAAGTATTATTAATTATCTCTGGCCCGGTTTAACCCTGGTCTTTTCTCTTCCCATTTTACACAAGAAGGGGCGGATAACTTTAATCCCCGGGGTAGTTCTGGCTTTTAGCGGTTTTTATCTGGCTGCAGTAGATAGTGGAATGTTTTCCTGGGAGATATTCAAGGGGAATTTTCAATTAAATTATTTTCCTTATTTATTAGCTTTTTTAGCTGCCCTCTCCTGGGGCCTTTATTCTGTTTTAACCCGCTATTGGGCGGGCCATGCCGAAGGAGGAGCTGTTCCTATCTTTCTTCTGGTTACCGGGTTAACCTTAACTATAATAAGGTTTATGTTCCCCGAAAACTCTTACTGGACACCACGTGTAGTAGTGGAGCTTTTATATATGTCTGTCTTTCCCACCTTTTTAGCTTATATTTTTTGGGATAGGGCCATGCGGAAAGGGAAAATTATTCTGGTTGCCTCTATTTCTTATTTTACCCCCCTACTTTCTATCATTATCAGTTCTTTATACCTGCAGGTAATGATTAAGCCCAGCCTCTGGATAGCCTGTGGTTTGGTTATTGCAGGAGCGGTTATTTGTAAATTTTCCATTATTGATAAAACCAAAAAAGCGAAACCAAATGCGGGAGCTGTCTGTTAGATTTTATCTATTGAAAAAAGAAGGATTTTAAAGTATTATGGAGAATAAATATAATAAGAAAGATTAATGCTTGGAGATAGAGGTATGGAATTAAAAATATTCGAGAAATATAAAAAATTAATAGTCGATACAGGAAAAGAATTACATAAACAGAAATTAACTATTGGGACCTGGGGGAATATTAGTGTTTTGGATTCCGAAACAGATCTAATTTATATTAAACCAAGCGGAATGGATTATAATGAGATTAACCTTGAAGATGTCATTGTGGTCGATAAGAAAGGAAAAATGGTTGAGGGATTTAGAAGACCCTCTATCGAGATGCCCATGCATCTTTCTATATACAATGCCAGGGAAGATATAGGAGCAATAGTGCACTATCACCCGGTTTATTCGAGTGTGTTAGCAGTAACGGGCTTAAGTCTTCCGGGAATTTGCGAGGATTTTGTACAGATAGTGGGAGACAAAGTTTTATGCGCAAAATATGCCTTGCCCGGTTCAGAGGAATTAGCTAAAAATGCAGTTGCCAGCTTAGGGAATAGGAAGGCAGTTTTTCTTTTAAATCACGGAACCCTCTGCGTAGGCAAAGATATGAAAGAGGCAATGAAAGTATGCCATGTGGTGGAGAAAACAGCTCAGATTTATATTTTGAGTAAAAACGTTGGAAAGTGCAGGATAATTTCCGAAAAAGATATTAAAATAATGCAAGATTTCGCCAGGAATGTTTATAGAAAACAGTAAGATGAGTCAAAGCAAATAATTTAAAAAGAAGAATAAAATTATTTTTTGATTTGTAGGGGAGAGACAATATGGAGGATAAGGAAAAAACCAAAGACCAACTTATCAATGAATTAGCGAAATTGCGCCAGCAGATTACCGAATTAAAAGAATCAGAAATAAAGAACAAGAAAATAGGAGAAGATTTAGGGAAAAGCTTAAAAGAATTCACCCATCTTTTTAACAATAATCCTGAAGCTTTGGTATATACAGATGAGAAGGGGAATATTATAAATATAAATCTCAGTTTTACAGCACTTTTTGGTTATACCCTGGATGAGATTAAAGGTAGAAATATTGATGATGGTATAATTCAGACTCCCGAGAAGACAGAAGAAGCAAAAAGTTTAACCAATAAGGCATTAAAAGGATCTTTTTATTATGAAACTATCAGAAGGAAGAAAGATAATACTCTATTTCCAGTGGTTATTTCTGGTTCTCCGGTGATAATCGATGACCGATTTAAAGGATTTATTGCCTCATATCGGAATATTACTGAACAACAGAAGATGGTAGATGATTTGAAAAAGAGTGAAGAAAAATATCGTACTCTTTTTGAGAATTTGCCGGGAGTCTACTATCGTACAGATAATGAAGGAAAACTTACCATGATAAATCCGGAAGGGGCTAAAATATTTGGATTCAATTCTACCGAAGATATATCAGGAAAAGATATCTCCCAATATTTATACTTTGCTCCGGAAGAGAGAAAAAAGTATCTTGAAGAATTAGATAAGAATAAAGGAAATCTTAAAGACTATGAAATTACTTTAAAAAAGAAAGATGGTTCTCCTCTGGTTATTTCTGATACCAGTCATTATTATTATGATAAAGACGGGAATATTGCAGGAATAGAAGGCATCTTTGTGGATATCACCGAACGCAAGAAAAATAGAGAAGAGCTACGGAAGAGTCAACTGGAGTTTGCCAGTCTATTTAATAGCAGTCCGGAAGCTTTGGTCTATGTAAATGAAAAGAGTAACATATTAGATGTTAATTATCAATTTACTAAATTGTTCGGTTATACCTTAAAAGAAATTAAAGGTAGAAATATTGATGATGGCATGATTCATCTCCCTGACTGGATAGAAGAAGGCAAGAAATTAAGTAAAAACGGCTTTGAAGGACGTTTAAACTTTGAGACGGTAAGGAAAAAGAAAGATGGAACTTTATTTCCAGTTCATATCTCCTCTGCTCCGGTGATAATTAAAGGAGAAAAGAAAGGTTTTATTGCAGTATATCAGGATATCACCGAACGTAAAAAAATGGAAAAAGAGTTGAAAAAACTAGCCCATTATGATAGCCTTACCGGAAGTTGTAGCAGGGGATATGACTTAAAACTACTGGAACACCAGATTAAAACTGCTAAACGAAAGAAAACTCCCATCCTCTTGCTCTACCTTGATATAGATAGATTCAAATATATTAATGATACCTTCGGTCACCAAGAAGGAGACAAGGTTTTAAGGGAAGCAGTCAAACTCTTTAAATCTACTCTAAGAGAGGTGGATATTATCTGCCGCCTGGGAGGAGATGAATTCCTGCTCATCTTCCCGGAGAACTCCCTAGATGATGCTCACCTGATCGAAGAGAGGTTAAATAAAAATTTAGAGAAATTAAACCGGAAACTGGCTAAATCCTACAAGATAGATTTCAGCGTCGGTATTTCTTGTTATGATCCAGATAATCCTCTATCTATAGATGAATTAATCCTCACTGCTGACAAAAAGATGTATGAGGAAAAGAAGATCAGAAATAAGGTAAGATGATAGATTGGTTAACTAAATTAAGGTACAATCAATTTCAAACTTTTTGGCAGAAGGGTTATGGTAAATTCCTTCTGACCTTCAATCACTTCCCCGCTTACCTGTGCCAGAACAGTTTCTGAAGATTGAATTACTACTTCTTTAGCTCTATAAAAACTTACCCCCTTAATACTTGTGTGTGTACCTTTGAAAACTTTGGGGATAATACTAAGATACTTAAATCTTCCCATTTCCTCTACCACACATACTTCTAACAAACCATCATCCAATATGGCTTCCGGAGTAATTTTAAATCTACCCCCGTAGAATTTTCCATTACTAATAGCTATAAATAGAATTTTAGAATGGATTTCTTGTCCGTCAAATTTTATCTTTACATTATGGTAGCCAAAAGGAGAAAGAAGTTTCTTTATACTAGCAAAAACATAAACAAATGCACTAAGAATTCGCAAATTAGGGTGTTTGCTTTTCATCTGATTGGCGAGCCGGGCTATTTCTGCATCAAAGCCTACTCCGCAGATATTGGCAAAATAAATTTGGCCATTAATCAACCCTGTATCTATTTTTTTAACTTTACCCTGAATCAAAGTTTTGCAAGCTTCAATTATATCAGAAGGGATGTCCGTGCTTTTAATAAAATCATTAGCCCAGCCTAATGGGATTATTCCCAAAGGTGGGTCATTTTTTGATTTCATGATTCCATTTACTATTTCATTGACTGTACCATCTCCACCTACGGATACAATAACTTCTGCTCCATTATCAGCTGCTTTTTGTGCAAGTTCTACTGCTTCACCATGGCATGAAGTATAGCTGACTTTAAAATTTAATCCGTTTTCCTTTAGAAATTCCAGGACTCTATCTAAATGTTTATGGGGTTTCCCTCCGCCGGCTGTTAGATTAACGATAATCTCTGCTTTCAATTTTTAATTCTCCTTTGAATGAATATTGTTTAATAAAATATTATAGCTTTCCGGTTTTCTATTCAAGATAGTATTGGTATGGGGAACAATGTTTTTATTTCGGGAAAGTAAAAGATTAAGCGAAGATAAGCTGGCTTGTTCACTTTTACCCAGGCAAGAGGTTAATATTTGACCAGAAGGAGAAGTTAAGAGGCTATGACCACTGCCTTGATGGGAAATAGAATTAGAGCAGGCGACAAATATTTTATTTTCCGCTCCTCTGCTGCGGCAGATATTTATCTGCTTGTCATTGGTAAATTTACCAGGCCAGATAATTATATCTGCTCCTTTAAGAGTTAGGGTACGGGCTATTTCAGGGAACATTCCTTCATACCCTATCATTACTCCCATATAACCGTAAGAAGTTTTAAATACCGGAAGACCTAAATCTCCCGGAGCAAATTGATTTTTTTCTTCTCTTTCTAAATGGGTTTTTCTATATTTCCCCCGGAGTTTACCTGATTCTATGAGAAAAGTAGTTTTATAATAGGATTCTTCTGCTTTCTCAGCTATGGTGATAGCACATAGTATTTTCCTGTCTTTAGTTACCTGTTTGACTTTATTGATGATCTCTTTTCCATTTTCCGGGAAGATAAAGTCACATTCCGGGAAGATAATAATATTAGTCTCCTGTTCCCACAAATTATTTATAAAGAATTCTATCTTTTGGAGATATTTTTTAAAAATATCTCCAAATTCTATTTGCACTACTGCGGTTAGCGGATTCGGATTTTTAAGACCAGTCTTTTTTCCCATAATAGAATAAATAGGCAAGGTATCAGTAGGTTGAACCAATTCGGAATAAAGTTCAGGTCTGCGGTCATCAATTATATTTATTTGATGGTCAATTGATTTATCTTTAACTTCTTCGAGAGGGATTTCATAGTAGAGTATCTCCTCCTGGCAAGAAGAGGCAATTTTAGCCACCTGTCCATCAGGTGAAAAGATAGCGCTCTTACCACAATATAATATAGTGTTTGCTTCCATTCCTACTTTATTAGCGGCAATTACCCAAACTCGGTTTTCCAGAGCCCGGGTAGGGATCATATATTCTACCTGAGGGTTGGAAAGGGTTTCTTTCTCAAATCCCGAGGTTACCCAGTTGGTCAGGTCAATTAAAATGTCCGCTCCCTGCAAGCTCATACAGCGGGCTATTTCAGGAAGCCTTCCATCAGCACAGATAAACATACCCACTTTTCCGAACTCAGTCTCAAACACCGGATATTGGTGACCAGCACAGAACCAACGAGAATCAAAATGCCACAGGAAAGATTTTCGGAAGCGGCCGATCTCACATCCTTCCCGATTAATAAGCAAGGCAGAGTTATAAAAAATATTTTCAGTTATATCAGTTTCAATTATTCCTATAGCTATATAGCATTTATATTGCCTGGCCTTTTCTTTGATTTCATCAATTAATTCCAGGGTTGATTTATGGAATTCTAAGGAATTTTTCACCATTAACGGAGAAATATAATAAGCCGGATAGACGCATTCCGGCAAAACCATCAATTGAGGCTGCGAATCGGCAGCCTTCTCAATCATTCTTAAGATATTTTCTTTGTTTTCGTATCTATCCTCATACTCTCTTGCACTCACTTGAAGACAAGCTACTTTTAATTTATTGTCCATTGAATAAACCTCCTTATTATACTTTCTACAAAAAATTTTAAATTCCTGCTATAATAAAAAAAATAATTTATATTTTTTAAAAATGTAAACTTTGGTGCCTGGCACAAAAGTTTACATTTTGGAAAGAGGGTAATATGATTAAAGGAAAGCTAGTAAATTTAAGAGCTGTTGAGAAGAAAGACCTGGAAGAGATAATGAAATGGGTAAACGACCGGGAGGTTACTAAATATTTATCTGCTTTTCTCTATCCGATTTCTCGGGCAGAAGAGGAAAAGTTTTTGGAAAGAGCGATGAGTCATAATGATACAGAAAAAAACTTGGTTATGGAAACCAAAGAGGGAGATTATATAGGTCAGATTAGTTTACATAAAATTGACTGGAAGAATAGGAATGCAGAGTTGGGAATTGTAATCGGCAATAAAGAATATTGGGGCAAAGGTTATGGTACAGATGCCATAAAAATATTACTTAATCATGCTTTTAATCAGATAAATCTATACAAAGTATATCTCCGAGTTTTTGATTATAATCAAAGGGGTATACGCTGTTATGAGAAATGCGGATTTAAGGAAGAAGGAAGATTAAGAAAAGGTCAATTCTATAGTGGGAAGTATTATGATGTAATCTTAATGGGAATACTAAAAGATGAGTTTGAAAAGGTGGATAAGTGACAACCGGATAAAGGATTTCTAAAATACTCCGAAAGATGATAAAATTATATAAAATTTTATTAAGGTAATTTTTAATGGATCTTTTTGAAAATTTCGAAAAAAATAAATTTAGTAGTGCGCCTCTTGCTGATAGAATCAGGCCGGAAATGTTGGAAGATTTCTTGGGGCAGGAAAAGATTGTTGGTCCGGGGAAGCCTTTACGCCAGGCCATTGAAAAAGATGAGCTGCAATCGATTATCCTCTGGGGTCCACCCGGTTCAGGAAAAACGACTCTGGCCAGAATTATCGCTAAATTAACCAAGAGACATTTTGTCCCTTTTAGCGCTGCGATTTCAGGTGTACCTGCCTTAAGAAAAATTATCAAGGAAGCTCAAGACCGGCGGAGATATCACCATCAAAGAACTATTCTTTTTGTAGACGAAATTCATAGATTCAATAAAGCCCAGCAGGATGCTTTTTTACCCTACGTAGAAGACGGAACTATAGTGTTAATTGGTGCTACCACCGAAAATCCTTCCTTCGAGGTTATTTCACCTCTTTTATCGAGGTCTACTGTTTATATATTGGAACCATTATCCCCGGAAGATTTGAAAAATATTTTGGAAAAGGCCTTACCGGATAAAGAAAAAGGTCTGGGAAAATATAAGGTAAAATTAGAACCAAAAGTATTAAATTTTATTATTGAGCTTGCCTACGGAGATGCCCGTATAGCTCTAAATATTTTAGAATTTGCGGTGATAACTACCAAACCAGATAAAGAGGACATAAGAAATATAACTTTAAAAATTATCGAAGAGGTAGTCCAAAAGAGATGCCTGCGTTATGATAAAACCGGAGAAGAACATTATAATATTATCTCTGCCCTGCATAAAAGTATGCGCGATTCCGATCCCGATGCTGCTATCTACTGGGTAGCCCGTATGTTAGAAGCCGGAGAAAACCCTCTTTACGTTGCCCGGCGTCTGGTGAGATTTGCCTCGGAGGATATAGGAAATGCTGACCCCCAGGCCTTACAAGTAGCAGCCGCTGCTATGCAGGCAGTACATTTTTTAGGAATGCCCGAAGGGAATTTAGCTTTAGCTCAGACTGCCACCTATTTAGCATGTGCCCCCAAGAGCAACGCACTGTATAAAGGTTATAAGTTTGCTCAGGAAGATATTAAAAGGTGGGGACCACTGCCGGTTCCTCTGATTATCCGTAATGCCCCAACTACTTTAATGAAAAATTTAGATTACGGTAAAGGTTATAAATATGCCCATAATTTCGAAGGAGGCTATATTGTTCAGGAACATCTTCCTAAAGAATTAAAAGGAAAGAGATATTATTTTCCTACCGATAGGGGATTTGAAAAAGAGATCAAACAGAGGCTGGAAAAATTAAAAGCAAAATATAAAGATAGCGTATAGTGTACAGCGTAGAGCGGATAGGCAAGAAAGAAAAAACAGTTGTGAATTATGAGATAACAAGAAACAAGTAGGTGTGTATTGTATGCGCCCAGTCAATCTCAATATTCATTAAATAATTTAAGTAAAAGGGATGAATCTCATGAAAGAAAATATGAAAAATGAAAAAGAAAAAACAATTCTTGAGGAATTGGAAAAAATAAAGGAAGAAGCGATAAATTCTTCCGGTGAAAAATATTATAGTATTTCAGTAAAACAGATTAAAGAAATAACCTGCAAGCTTCAGACTAAATCCCGAGAAGTAGAAATATCAGCTCTACAAAATAATATAATCCCTGAACGCTATCACCGTAATTTAGGGGTAGTCAGTCTTTCCGAACAAGTAAAATTGCTTCAGTCAAAAGTAGCAGTAATAGGAGCTGGAGGATTAGGCGGAACAGTAGTAGAGCTTTTAACCAGGATGGGAATTGGTAAATTAATAATCGCCGACAAAGATATAATAGGTGACAGCAATCTGAATCGACAGATACTTTCAAAAGAAACCAATTTAGGGCAGGGCAAAGCCGGGGCTGCAGTAAAGAGGGTAAAAGAAATAAATTCCTCTACAGAAGTTACCGGACATGCTGTTTTCATTGATTCAGATAATGTGAAAAAAATTATCAAGGAAGCAGAGGTAGTAGTAGATGCTCTGGATAATCTTCCTTCGCGTTTTGTGCTTCAAAAAGCCTGTAAGGATTTAAAAATACCCCTGGTTCATGGTGCTATAGCCGGATTTAATGGCCAGCTTACCACCATTTTTCCGGAAGATAAAGGATTGGAATTAATCTATGGTGCTGATAGGAACTTGCCTGAACACGGGAGCGAGGTAGAATTGGGTGCTCCTACAATGATTCCTGCTGTAATTGCCTCTTTGGAAACTCAAGAAGTGGTTAAAATATTATTAAAAAGAGGAAAGCTCTTTCGGAATAGACTACTATACTTAGATATCGAAGAAGGAACTATGGAAATATTAAATTTGTAAAAAGAAAATTTACAAGAAAATTTAAAGAAGGACCTAATATAATATGAAGAATAAAAAAATAAGAGTGGGAATAATCTTTGGAGGAAGGTCGGGGGAGCATGAGGTTTCATTTTGTTCCGCCTCCTCAATTATTAAAGCAATAGATAAAGATAAATATACCGTAGTCCCTATTGGTATAACCAAGGAAGGCAGATGGATTTCTCCCCGGGATTCTGAATTGGCTCTTCAATCCGGTAAAATCGATGGGAAGAATACGGTAATTTTATTGAATGATTCTTTCAGTAAGTCCCTGGTTTGCATAGATAATAATCAAAAAATAAATAAAAGCTCGGCTTTGGAAAAATTAGACGTACTCTTCCCGGCATTACACGGTCCTTACGGAGAGGATGGAACAATACAGGGCCTCCTGGAGTTGGCTAATATTCCCTATGTAGGAGCAGGAGTGGCTGCCTCGGCAATTTCTATGGACAAAGATTTGATGAAAACAATATTTAAACAGAAAAACTTGCCCATATTAAAATGGTTGACCATCAGGAGAAGAGAATGGCGCAAAGACAAAGAGAAAATCTTGTCTTTGGTTCATGGTGACTTTAAATATCCTCTTTTTGTAAAACCCACCAATCTAGGTTCAAGTATTGGAATAACCAAGGTTCACAAAAAAGAAGAATTGGAAAAAGCCATAAATTTAGCTTCTTCCTACGATAGAAAGATTTTAATTGAAGAGGGATTGGAAGAAGTAAGAGAGATAGAATGCAGCATTTTAGGCAATGATGAACCCCGGGCTTCAGTAGTGGGTGAAGTCAGACCAGCAGGAGAATTTTATGATTATGATTCAAAATATATAGATAAAGAAACTCAACTAATTGTTCCGGCGGATTTACCTGACGGAGTATCTCAAGAAATTCAGAGAATTGCGCTTCGTGCCTTTAAAGCTGTTGATGCCGCCGGGATGGCACGGGTAGATTTTTTTGTCTCCAAAGGTGAAAATAGAATATATTTAAGTGAAATTAATACTATCCCCGGTTTTACTTCCGTCAGTATGTACCCTCGCCTTTGGGAAGCAAGCGGCATCCCTTACCCTGAACTAATTGACCGATTAATCCAGCTGGCCTTAGAAATACACCAGGATAAGAACCAGAATAAAATTTCTTATGATAAATCAAAACTTCTAGAGAAATAACTTGAAAAATTTCATTATAAATTTAGAAAGGAAAAATATTTATGATTAAAGATTTGGTTAAAAAGAATAGAACGTATCGAAGATTTTACGAGGATTTTACAATTGAGCGGAATATTTTGGAAGAACTGGTAAATCTAGCCAGACTTTCAGCATCCGGTGCCAATAGACAAACTTTAAAATATATTTTGTCTTGTGAAAAAAATAAAAATGACGTAATTTTTCCTACTTTAGCCTGGGCAGGTTATTTGAAAGATTGGCCGGGCCCTGCCAATGGAGAAAGACCTTCTGCCTATATCGTGATTTTGAACGATACAGAAATCAATAAAAATTACTGGTGTGACCCGGGTATTGCTATCCAGAGTATTCTTCTGGGAGCAACCGAGAAGGGATTGGGGGGTTGTATATTTGCCTCGGTGAAAAGAGATGAATTAAGGGCTACCCTGAAAATTGATGAAAGATATGAAATTCTGTATGTACTTGCTATTGGTAAACCTAAAGAAAAAGTTGTACTTGAAACAGTTGGCCCCGATGGAGATATCAAATACTGGCGGGATAACCAGGGAGTCCACCATGTACCCAAGAGGTCACTTGAGGATATTATTCTTGAGTGATTCGGGTAAATATGCTAGTATGTTCTAAATAAAAATATTTAAAAAATAGACTGTCATCCGGATGGCAGCCTATTTTTTCATGAAAGGAAAAAAATGAGTAAAAATCCAATTACTACAATAACTATGGAAAATGGAAAGTCGGTAACAATTGAGTTGTATCCCGAGATTGCTCCCGATACTGTAAATAATTTTATTTCACTGGCAAAGAAAAAGTTTTATGATGGTCTATCGTTTCATAGAGTTATTGCCGATTTTATGATTCAAGGAGGGTGTCCCAAGGGAACAGGAACCGGCGGGCCCGGTTATAAAATAAAAGGGGAATTTTTATCGAATGGTTTTAAAAATGATTTGAAACACGAAGAAGGCGTGATAAGTATGGCGCGCAGCAGTGAGCCAAACAGTGCAGGCTCACAATTTTTTATAATGCATAAAGACGCACAATATTTGGATGGAAATTATGCAGCGTTTGGTAAAGTGATTGAAGGAATGGATGAAGTTGATAGAATAGCAAATGTTGAGAAAGATAGAAATGATAAACCGATTACTCCGGAGATTATAAAGGAGATAACGGTTAACTGTTTTGGAGAAGATTATCCCGAACCCGAGACAGAAATGAGTTAAAAAAGTAGCCTGTCCCTTTTTTTCTTTTAAATAGTTTTGACGAAACAAGAATATTGTGTTACTATTTTAATAATAGTAATACTGATAGGAGAAATTAATGTCTGATGTAGTCCGTTTTGGGGTATCCCTGGAAAAAGAACTGTTGGGAAAATTTGATAGACTTATCAAAGAGAAAAAATATCCCAATCGCTCGGAGGCGATTAGAGATTTAATTAGAGAGGATTTGGTTAAGAGAGAGTGGATAGAAGGAAAGGAAGTTGCGGGAGCAATTACCCTGGTCTTTGACCACCATAAAAGGGAATTAGTAAATATTTTAACTGATGTCCAACATGATTTTCATACATTAATTATCTCCAGCCAGCATATTCACCTGGACCATAATAATTGTCTGGAGATAATAGTGGTAAGAGGGAAGCCGAAAGAAGTGAGGGAGTTGGCGGACAAACTAAGGGCAACCAAAGGGGTAAAGTACGGAGCATTGTCTATAGCTACTACCGGGAAAGAGTTGATGTAAAAAAAGATTTGTTGCCGATTTTTAGTTGACAGTTTTCAGATTTAAATTACCATAAGAGCTGATTTGCTTATATTTTTTTACCTTGTGCGTAGCACGAAATATAAATTAGTATATGGTATATCGTATATCGTATATTGTGAAGAAAAGAGGATCCAGGATTCAGAAATTGAAAAAGTAGGGGCGTATTGCTATACGCCCTCATAATGTAGAGATACGGTGTTGCAGTATCAGAAAAATAGACAGACGGGACGCCTGTCCTACGGAGGGTAGACACAAGGTCTACCCCTACTAATTTAATTAGTTGATTAATTGCTCAATTGGTCTTTATCTTTATCATAATTTGAGAATTGGCAAATTGGTGAATCAATTTATTGGTAAATTATAAAAATCAGGAGGAAAGATGTGAAGAATTTTAAGTTTAAAGTAGGTTTAATTTTGAGTTTAGTGGTAGTATTTTTATTTGGGAGTTTAATGATGGCCAGTGCCCACTTTGGGATGGTAATCCCATCCGATGATATGATTACGGGGGAAGATAGTAAAAATATTACTTTACAGATACAGTTTATCCATCCCATGGAAGGGGATTATATGGATATGGCTAAACCTGCACAATTTGGAGTTTTGCTTCAGGGTAAGAAAATTGATTTACTGAATACACTTCAAGAAAAAAAGATTAACGACTGCACTACCTGGGAGACAAATTATCAGATAAAACGCCCGGGTGACCATATCTTTTATGTTGAGCCTCAACCCTACTGGGAACCGGCGGAGGATTGTTTTATTATTCACTATACCAAGGTGATTGTAAATGCCCTCGGTCTGGAAGTAGGCTGGGATGAAGAAATAGGTCTAAAGACAGAGATTATTCCCTTGACTCGGCCGTATGGCCTTTGGACAGGGAATGTTTTTCAGGGAATAGTAAAAGTTAAGGGAGAGGCAGTCCCTTATGCGGAGATAGAAGTGGAGTATTACAATCAGGACGGCAAGGTCAAATGGCCTGCTGACCCCATGATTACCCAGGTAATAAAAGCTGACCGGAATGGTGTATTCACTTATGCTATGCCCAAGTCAGGCTGGTGGGGATTTGCCGCTCTTAATGAGGATGAAGAGAAGATAAAACATAATGAAGAAGAGAAATCAGTGGAAATAGGGGCAGTGCTCTGGATCAAAACTTACGATATGGAATAAATAGTAGAAGGGAAATGCTTTATGCATATTTCAGAAGGAATACTATCTGCTCCTGTACTAGTTACAGGAGCAGGTTTGACTGCTACAGCAGTAGGATATAGCTTAAAAAAGATGGAGCACAAAAAAGTACCCAAGGTGGCAATCTTATCTTCTGTATTTTTTGTGGCTTCTTTAATTCACGTTCCTGTCGGTCCTTCAAGTGTGCATCTAATTTTAAATGGAATTATAGGGGTGTTATTGGGTTGGTCTGCCTTTCCGGCGATATTGGTTGCCCTTGCTTTACAAGGTGTGCTCTTTCAATTTGGAGGAATTACCACCCTGGGAGCAAATACTTTTAATATGGCTTTGTCGGCTGTTATCTGTTTTTATTTATTTAATCGGGGGATTAAAGGGAAGAATAATTTTATTGCCCTGGTCCTGGCCTTTATTTGTGGATTTCTGGCAGTTCTATTAAGCGGAGTTATGGTAACAGCTGCCCTGGTCTTTACCGGAGAGTCATTCATACAGGTAGCCAAATTGGTGCTAATTGCCCATTTTCCGGTGATGATTTTAGAAGGAGTATTAACAGTGTTTTGTATAGGATTCTTGAGAAAAGTTAGGCCGGAAATATTAGATGTTTGATTACATGGATTTAATATAGATTACACTGATTATTTCAGTATATTTTAAATATATCGGGGAGATAAGATGAAAGAGAAACTGTATTTAATTTTGATATCCATATTTTTGATCATTATAATGATAAATGTTCCGGTCTTTGCACACAAAGTAAACATCTTCGCTTATGTAGAGGGAGATAAAGTTTACACCGAAAGTTATTTTAATGATGGTAAAAAATGTATAGATTCCAAGATTGAAGTATTTGATAATCAGGGGAACAAATTATTAGAAGGTCTAACTGACAAAGAAGGAATGATTTCTTTTGCGTTTCCCCCGGAAGACGCAATAGATGGAGATTTAACCATAGTACTTAACGCCGGTATGGGACACCGGGCAGAATATATTATTCGAGCAGATGAATTGATAAGCTCTATTGGGTTAATTGGAGAAAAATTTGAAGAACCAAAAGAACCTGTATCTGTTACCTCTCCCGAAACTTCCTCTGTTGACTTGAAAGAAATCCAATCATTAATAGAAAACACTCTGGATGAAAAATTGGAACAGATTATGAAAGAGATGAGAGAGATTAAGAAGTCTCAAGAAGATAAGATTTCGCTTACCGAGATAATCGGGGGCATAGGTTATATAATTGGTATTTTTGGAGTTGTTGCTTACTTTTTAAGCCGCAAAAGATAATTTAAAATTATATTTTCAGGTGATTAGTTTGATTAAAGAAAAATTTTCAGAAGGGAATTCTTTTTTTCATAAACTTGATCCACGGGTAAAGATTTTAGTGGCTTTATTCTTTTCAGTAATTGTTGCTGTCAGCGATAAATATACTTCATTATGGGGTGCCTTATTCCTTGCAGTAGCGGCAGTGATTGCTGCCCGTTTAAAGACCAAAGAAGTGATTTCCCGTCTTTTAGTGGTAAACAGCTTTATTTTTTTATTATGGTTAATGCTTCCCTTTACCTTTCAGGGTGAAAAAGTTTATACTTTAGGAACGTTAGGTATTTCTCAGGAAGGCATCAAATATGCTCTCTTAATTACCATAAAATCTAACTCTATTATTTTGGCTGGGATTGCCCTTCTTTCCACTACCTCAATATTTAATCTGGTTCATGCCTTGCGTCATCTGCATTTTCCTGATAAGCTAACCCAGTTATTTTTCTTTAGTTATCGTTATATTCAGACCATTCACTCTGAATATATCAGGTTAATCAATGCCTTGAAAATAAGAAGTTTTAAACCACAAACCAACTTCCACACTTACAGGACTTATGCCTATTTGGTGGGGATGATGTTGGTTCGAAGCTATGACCGCTCCAAAAGAGTATATGATGCTATGCTTTGTAGGGGATTCAAGGGAAAATTTTGGACTTTGAATCATTTTGCTTTTAAAAAATCGGATTTTGTAACCGGAATGGTAATGATAAGTTGTATTGTGGGATTGGTGTTATTGCCATGAAAGAAAGAGATAGCAGGATTGTAATAAAACTAATTAACCTTTCCTTTGCCTATCCCTCCCGGGATTATGTATTTAAAAAGTTAAATTTTAATTTTTCCCAGGGAGAAAAGATTGGCCTGGTTGGGCTCAACGGCAGTGGGAAGACCACCTTCTTTCATCTTATTATGGGTCTCCTGAATCCCTTAGAAGGGAAAGTAGAGATTTTTGGAAAAGAACGAAAAGTGGAGAGCGATTTTGCAGAAGTTAGAGAAAGAATCGGTCTGGTATTTCAGGACCCCGATGATCAATTATTCAGTTCGACTGTGGCCGAAGATATTGCCTTTGGACCTCTAAATTTAAGAAAAAATAATCAGGAAACCAAGAAAATCCTGAAAGAAACTTTGGAGACTCTCGGGTTATCTGGCTTTGAAGATAGAATTACCTATAATCTTTCTTATGGAGAAAAAAGATTAGTTTCTCTGGCTACGGTATGGGCAATGCAGCCGGAGATTCTATTGCTTGATGAACCTACCACCTGGCTTGATGAGGGAACTATCAAAAAGATTGTTCAAATATTAAATAGTCATCCCCATTTATCCTACATAATTATTTCTCATGATAAAAAATTTTTAAAAGATACTACCAACAAAACTTTCAGGATGATAAATGGAAAAATAGAGAAAATATAAGTTTTAGGTTCAATTTTTATTTTTAAAAAATCTTTGTTATAATGAAAGTCGAAAGAGGATAGAAGAATAAGGTAACTAATTAACTAAAGATGGGGAGAGAAGAAATGAAAATTGGAATTGTTGGGATGCCTTTAACCGGGAAGACCACCCTGTTTAATCTTTTAACCGGCCTGCACAAGGAGACTTCCACCTACTCCTCGAAGGGTACTAAAAATGTTGGTATGGCCACTGTTTATGACCAGAGAATAGATTATTTAAGCTCCCTCTACCATCCCAAAAAAACCACTTATGCTGATATTGAATTTGTGGACATTGGTGGAATTTCTCCGGAGTTGCCAGCAAAGGAAAAGGTAGAGATATTCAGTCTTATCCAGGATGCCGAGGCCTTGTTATTTGTAATAAGACTTTTTGATGACCCGGCAGTAGCAGGTGAGAAAGACCCGACTGTCCAGATAGAAAATTTAAAGTGTGAACTTTTACTCCGGGATTTAGAGGTAGTAGAAAACCGGATAGACCGTTTAAAAAAATCTAAAAAGAAATTGACTCATGATGAATTGATTGAGATGGAGATTTTAGAGAAATGTAACCGGGGATTGAGTGACGATTTCTTTCTCTCTAATCTTGAATTTTCTGAGGATGAGGTAAAAAAGATAAGCGGTTTCAGTTTTTATACCCTAAAACCGATTATTATCGTCTTAAATCTTAGTGAAGAACAATTTAGGTCAAAGTCCTACCCTCAAAAAGAGAAATTAGAACAGGTTATTCGAGATAGTGATATGGCCAGTTTAGATATTTGCGGCAAAATGGAGATGGAGATAAGTGAGTTGGAACCGGATGAAAGGCAACTGTTTTTAGAAGATTTAGGCCTGAAAGAATCAGGGATTGAAAGACTATCAAGAATATGTTACAAGCACCTGGGGCTGATATCTTTTTTTACTGTGGTAGAAGAGGAAGTTAAAGCCTGGACTATTAAAAAAGGTACTACCGCCAAAAGGGCCGCCGGAAAAGTCCATTCTGATATAGAAAGAGGTTTTATCCGGGCAGAGATAGCCAGATATGAAGATCTGGTTGCTCTTGGTTCCATGCATGCGGTAAAAGAAAAAGGATTGCTAAAGATTGAAGGTAAAGATGCCGTAATCGAAGACGGTAATATTATAAATTTTCGATTTAATGTTTAAGGTAATTCACCAATTTTCCAATTCTCCAATTGAATTAGTAGAGAATAAATAATTATTAGTAGGGGTAAACCTTGTGTCTGCCCTCCGCTGGACAGGCGTCTTGCTTGTCAATTTTCTCAACACTGCCAGTTATCTCGATACTGTCTTTCTCTCTTTGCTCGACACCATGTTTCTTTGTCATTCATTACTCATCACTCATCACTGTATCTATATCCCACACCTATACGCTCTACGCTGTACGCTCCACGCTATCTGCTATATTTCGAGATACGAATTTATTCTGACTTCTGTCTCTAATTTATCCTGAATTTTGTTTCTCTTTCTTTTCTTTACTACATACTATATACGATATACTATATACTAATGTAATAGTTGACAGAAATATTTTTTTATGTTATAATCACTACTAAAGAAATAGTGATAGTAGTAATTAAGTGAGGTGGTTTTATGCGACTTTCTACCAGAGCAAGATATGGGACAAGATTAATGCTAGTATTAGCCTTAAATTTTGACAGAGGGACTATTTTTTTAAAGGATATTGCCGAAAAGGAAGAGATTTCCGAAAAATATTTAAGTCATCTGGTTATCCCTCTTAAGGCAAGTGGGTTGATAAGCTCCTCTCGAGGAGCTCACGGAGGATACCAGTTAGCCAAAGCTCCTTCACAAATAACCCTCAAAGAAATTGTAAAAACTCTGGAAGGTGAGATAAGTTGCGTGGAATGCGTTAATAATCCTTCAATTTGTTCCAGGGTTACCAAATGTGCAACTCGAGGTATCTGGGAGAAATTAGATGAAAAAATTTCCGATGAACTTAGCTCAATTACTTTAGAGGATTTAATGAACTCGCAAAAAGAATTAAACTAATTATTGCTATAGTATTTTGCGAATATTAGATAAAAGAGGAGAAAATTATGAACCTGTTGTCAGCTATCGGCAATACGCCGCTTGTTGGGTTAGATAATCTAAATGGAAATTCAAAGGTAAGAATTTTTGGCAAGCTTGAGGGAAATAATCCTGGTGGTTCAGTTAAAGATCGTCCTGCTTACTATATGCTCAAAAAAGCAGAAGAGTCAGGTGAACTTATCAAAGGTAAAACAATACTTGAACCCACTTCAGGAAATACTGGGATTGCCCTGGCAATGATAGGAGCAGCCAAGGGATATAAGGTAAAACTTTGCATGCCTGAGTGCGTGAGCTTAGAAAGGCGTCGGATTATTGAATCCTTTGGGGCTGAAGCAGTGCTTACTCAGGCAAATGAAGGGACTGATGGTGCTATTAGGAAGGCTCACCAGCTAATTGCTGAAGAGCCGGGTAAATATTATATGCCCAATCAATTTGAAAATGAAAATAATGTTCTTGCTCATTATGAGACCACCGGGCCTGAGATATTTTCGCAAACCAGGGGAGAAATAGATGTATTTGTAGCAGGTATGGGGACCGGAGGAACTTTAATGGGGACGGGTAAATATCTCAAGGAAAAGAAGCCTCGAATTAAAGTTGTAGGAGTTGAACCAACAGCAGGACATACAATCCAGGGACTTAAAAATATGCAGGAATCAATTGTTCCCAAGATATACCATTCAGAAAAATTAGATGAGAAAATTACCGTTGAGGATGACCTGGCTTACGAGATGACCAGATTGCTCGCTACCAAAGAAGGTATTTTTGTAGGTATGTCCAGTGGTGCAGCGGTGGTAGGAGCCTTACACATGGCCAAAAAGATGGATTCTGGAATAATCGTAGTAATCTTGCCCGATCGGGGAGATAGATATTTAAGCACTAACTTATTCAGATCAATATGCGGTAAATGCCCACCGTAAAGAATTGTTTTAAAAAAACGTGAATTGATAAAAGGAGGTGACCCATATGGCTATTGATCCGATATGTAAAATGGAAGTAGATGAAAAGATAACAAAATTTAAGAGTGAATATAAAGGAAAAATCTATTATTTTTGCGCTCCAGGATGCAAAAAAGAGTTTGAAGCTAATCCTGAAAAATATATTAAGAAATCAGATAAACATCAACCACCACTGCACGGAATCTGTTAGTTTGAGATTAGGATGAAAAAAACATACCCAAGAACTTCTAATTTTGGACAAATAATAGATCCATAAACAAACGAGGTGTTTTATTTTTATGTTTAATTACTACTTATAGAATAGGATAAGTAGTATTGAATAAAAGAATTTTTACGGAACTATTTGTAATGCCTAAACGTGAATTAGGGCAGGTCTTGGAATATTTTTATAGTAAAAGGAGAAAAGATGAGAAAAACAAAGAAGATTAGATCAATTGTTGTATTACTAACTATTTTATTAGTCATATTGGTTGTTTCAGGTTGTAGTGGTAATAGCAGCGAGAACAGCGAGAGATATGGCGTTGATATTACTGAAAGTAAAGTTGTAAGCGTAAAAGATATTTATAGTAATCCAGATGAATATCTTAATAAAACAGTCAGATTGGAAGGGGAGATTGTCCGAGAATGCTCCTCGGGATGTTGGTTCTTTTTAGAAGATAAGACAGGTACAATTTTCGTAGACATTAATCCTTCAGGTCTTAGCATTCCTCCGAAGGTAGGGAAAAAAGTAATCGTTGAAGGGGTACCGGAGAATAAAAATGGAAGAATAAGCATTAATGGAAAGGGAGTTGAATTTTAATGAAATTCTTTATTTTAGCTTACAAGAATTTGAAACGGAGAAAATTTCGTTCCTTTTTAACCATTGGCGGAGTCGGAGTAGCAGTAGCAGTTTTAGTCAGCCTTTTAGGCTTTAATGCCGGGTATCAAGAGGCATTAACTTCTGATGTTGATAAAATGGGATATCAAGTTGTTGTAACCGCCAAAGGTTGCCCTTATGAGGCAGCGACCATGATACTTAATGGAGAGGCTGGTCTCAGGTTTATAGATGAGAACATCTATGAACAGATAACCAGTGACCCCGACATTGATAAGATTACACCATTGCTTGCCCAGTTAGCTTATGATCCGGAAAAGATGGAAGGCAAAGGAGGCTTTACCAATTATCTGGGCATCGAGGAAAGTTATATTCAGCTTAAACCAAATGTTGAATTTAAATCCGGAGGATGGTTCTCAGGAGAAAATTCCAATGAGGCAATTTTAGGATACGATGCAGCAGAATCAATACAAAAAACAGTCGGAGATAAAATTTTTATACCTGATAGAGATATCGTTTTTACTATTGTGGGCATCTTTAAAAGAACAGCTACCCAAGAAGATGGAGTAATATTTTTACCCTTAAAAACAACTCAAAGAATTTTTGATGTAGAAGGAAAATTGACAGGTATCGGTATAAAACTGAAACAAATAGAAAAGATTTCAGAATTTGAAGAGAGACTATATCCGATTGCCAGTATTCAGGTAATAAGTATGAGCCAGGTTAAAGGGACAATTTTAAATCTGGTAAATTCAGCTAAAATATTAATTATGTCTGTTGCCTTTATTGCCATATTTGTAGCTATTATTGGGGTCATTAATACTATATTAATGAGCGTCTTTGAACGAACACAAGAAATAGGCATTATGAAAGCAATAGGTGCCTCAAAATTAGATATATTTAAACTAATTTGGATAGAAACTCTTATGGTTTGTACTTTAGGTGGTATCTTTGGTTCAATTATTGCGATTTTTGGTGGAAATTTAGTTGAACTTTTAGTAAGAAATGTAATGCCTTATGCCCCGGGTGGTAAATTACTCTTAATTACTCCCGATCTTTTAGTTTATTCTTTTCTGGGAGTAATAGTTGTGGGTATAATTTCCGGATTGTTTCCGGCATTAAAGGCAGCTTCGATGAGACCGATTGAAGTAATAAGGAGTGGAGAATAATGGGAGAGTTGGTGGTAAAAGCAAGTAAGCTAAAGAAGGAATATTCTTCTGAATCTCAAAAAATAACAGCCTTAAAGGAAATAGATATAAAGATAAAAAAAAGTGAATTTGTTACCATAATGGGACCATCAGGAGCAGGAAAGACTACCTTCCTGAATTTAGTTGGATGTTTAGATAGACCTACTTCAGGTAAGTTAGATGTTTTAGGATGTGACCCTACAAAATTTAATGAAGAAAAGCTTAGCCGTATCCGAGTCGAGAAAATTGGCTTTGTATTTGAGGATTTTTTCTTAATTTCATCTTTAAATACATTGGAAAATGTTCAGTTGCCTCTGATTTTTGCCCGAAATTGTAAAAATAATAATAGACCGATAGATCTCTTAAAAAGAGTAGGATTAAGTCATAGATTAACTCATTTTCCCAATGAATTAAGTGGAGGTGAATTACAGCGAGTAGCAGTGGCCAGAGCTTTGGCTAATAATCCTGAGGTTCTTCTTGCAGATGAGCCAACGGGTAATTTAGATACCAGGAATGCACAAGGACTTTTTAGTCTTTTTCGAAACCTCAACAAGGAAGAGGGTTTAACTATTGTAGTTGCTACCCATAATGTTAAATTAAGTTATTCTGCAGATAGGGTTATCCACTTAAATGATGGAAAAATAGAAAAAGACGAAAGGTTGGTTCAAGAAGATGGCAAATAAAATAATTTTGGAAGCAAAGAATTTAAGAAAATATTATCACCGAGGTTCAGAAATTGTTAAAGCTCTAGACGGAGTAGAATTGAAAATTAAAGAGAATGAAATTGTATCAATTGTTGGCCCTTCTGGTTCAGGTAAAACTACTTTAATGAACCTGATTAGTTGTCTTGATAAAGCTACAGCAGGGAGTCTAAAGATTGGTAATAATGATGTTGCTTCTCTTGAGGAGATTGATTTAGTAAAGATTAGAAGGGAGAATATTGGTTTTGTCTTTCAACGGTTTTATTTAATCCCAACCTTAACTGTTAGAGAAAACGTAGAATTACCTTTAATTTTTGAAAAGAAAAATGTTAACACGAAAAAAATATTGGATTTGCTAAAAGAAGTGAACCTTGAAGGCAAAGAAAGTATTCAAGTAAAATACTTGCCTGGTGGAGATAAACAGAGGACAGGTATTGCTCGGGCTTTGGTTAATGATCCCAGGATACTTATTGCAGATGAACCTACCGGTAAATTAGAAACAAAGGTTGGAGTACAAATTTTTGAGCTTTTCAAAAGATTAAGCAAAAAGGGTTTAGCTGTATTTATTGCTACTCATGATTTGAAATTAGCTCAAGCCACTCAAAGGATAATTCATCTCCAGGATGGAAAGATTGTTCCAAAAGAGAAATCCGATCTGTATTATTGATAAATATTTATCTTAAAAAAAGATAAACAAAAAGGAGAAAGCCGTGTTAAAAAAAATAAATAAAAATAAAGAAACAATTTCAAAAAAGATAAACAAAAAGGAGAAAGCTATGCCCATTAAAAATATAATTATTCTTTTTCTGGTAGGAGTTATAATTATTTTGGGGGGTTTTTTGGTATTTAGTACTACCCGGAGTAATTCTACCACCCAAACTAATTCTTCTAATGTTACTCAGAATAATTCTGGACCTCAACCAAGGATTTTAGTTACAGAAGAAGAATGGGATTTTGGGAAGGTGACCCAAGGCGAAAAGCCCACCCATATTTTTATTGTAAAAAATGGAGGAGAAGGAGATTTAATTATCGAAAATTTAAAAGAATCTTGCGCCTGTATAGAGGCTTCAATTTCTACTACCCGTATTCAACCGGGAGAGTCAGCCGAACTTAAAGTATCCTATGATACTACTGATTATGTGGGAAAAGATGAAAAACATATCCATATTTATTCAAATGATCCTCAGGTGCCAGATAAAAGAATTAACTTATATGTTGAAACAGAAAAGTTAAAAATGCCTTATTTAAATGATTGAACAATAGGAAAAGATTTATATTTAATTTAACGATAAATCGAGAAAGAAGATGATAAATTATGGTAAAAATAAGCTCAAAAAATTTAATGATATCAGTGTTCTTGGGAGCTCTGATTATTGGTGTTTTTCTGACGGGCGGATGCATTCAAACCGAAAATAACACTGAAGAATTGCAAACACAAATTCAGATAATTGAAAATATCACTCCGGAAGAAACGTATATCTTAATACAAGAGAAAAAAGGTAATTCAAATCTTGTAATCCTTGATGTGCGTACTCCTGAAGAATTTTTAGGCGAGCATATAGAAAATGCTATCAATTTAGATTACTATTCAGACACTTTCAGGAATGACCTTGATAAATTAGATAAAGACAAAACATATCTTATTTATTGCAGATCCGGACGTCGTAGTGAAGATGCTTTAAATGTAATGAAAGAGCTTGATTTTAGGGAAGTCTATAATGTGTTGGGTGGGATTACTAGGTGGAAATCATCAGGATTACCAACTACAAAATAGAGCAGTATAAATCTATATTTCGAATAACTTTAAAATCCCCTAGTTATATCTGTAAATAATACTTCACTTAAATGATAATTTAGTACTACAAGGAGAAAAAATGAATGAATATAGTGGGAGAAATTAATAAACTAAGAAAAGAAAAAAATGCCATCATTCTGGTACATAATTATCAAAGACCAGAGATTCAGGAGATTGCAGATTCCCTCGGCGATTCTCTGGGACTTGCAAGGGAAGCTGCAAAAACAGATGCACGGATAATAATCTTCTGTGGTGTACGTTTTATGGCGAAGACTGCAAAGATACTTTCACCTGAAAAGATGGTTTTCCTGCCCAGGAAGGAAGCAGGATGTCCGATGGCAGATATGATAACTGCTGAAGACTTGAGGAAATTAAAAGAAAAATATACTGATGCAAAAGTGGTTTCCTATGTAAACACCAATGCAGATGTAAAAGCTGAATCGGATATTTGTTGTACCTCGGCAAATGCAGTAGAAGTTGTAAAAAAGCTGAAAGCAAATAAGATTATCTTTACACCGGATAAAAATCTTGCCGCATATTGCCAGAGATTTACTAATAAAAAAATTATTCCCTGGAACGGCTATTGTTATGTTCATGAAAAAATAAGGGAAGAAGAGGTTCGTTTGGCCAAGGAAAAATTTCCTGATGCCCTTCTTCTTGTCCATCCGGAGTGCAATCCATCAGTTATCGACCTTGCCGATGAGGTGTTATCGACCAGTGGGATGGTGAAATTTGCAAAAAAATCTGACAAGAAGAGATTTCTCATAGGAACAGAGGAAGGGCTTATCTATCGATTAAAAAAGGAAAATCCGGAGAAGGAATTTTATGTTGCCGGTACAGCCAAGATGTGTCGAAATATGAAGCTTACTACTCTAAAGGATGTATACCTCTCGCTAAGGGAGGAACGCTACGCCATTGAACTACCGGAAGGAATCATTAAATCTGCCGGGAAGACATTAAAAGCAATGTTAAAAAACATTCATAGGTAATTTTGTAGCAAAAAATAAAATGTTATAATTATTATAGTTTGCTATAAATTTATTAGAAAGGAAAAACAAAGCATGAAGGAAATGACAATAGAATTCTTTATAATATTCAAAGAATACCTTATTGAAGTACTGCCATTCTTAATTATAGGGTTTGTTTTAAGTGGTTTGATTCATGAATTTATTCCGGCGAAATTGGTGGAAAAACATCTTGGTGGCAAAGGCATAAAACCGATTCTCTATACTACTCTTGCCGGAACACTTCTTCCGGTTTGTTGTATAGGTTCACTTCCAATAGCATTAAGTCTGCATCAGAAAGGAGCAAGGCTTGGTCCTGTCCTGGCATTTTTAGTGGCCACTCCTGCCACCTCGATTACAGCTCTTTTGGTAAGTTACGGTCTTTTAGGATTGAAATTTACTATATTTCTTTTTTTCTCGGTTATTCTGATGGGGCTGATAATGGGTTTTGTGGGCAATTCAATCAAAATTAAATTGTTAGAGAGCGCAAAAAAACCTTTATTCTCCGAGGAAAATAATTTTGCCGTTGATCCCATATGCGGAATGAATGTAGACAGGGGTGACGGGTTAAAAACAGAACACAGAGGGGAATTATTTTATTTTTGTTCGGCTCATTGCAAGACTACATTTGAAAAAGAGCCGGGGAAATACACCGTGGGTAATTTTTCTGGAAACCGGATAAAAGATAGATTTGTATCTGTGATAAGATATATTTTCATGGATATGGGCAGAAGGATTGGACCGGAAATATTTTTGGGGTTAATGCTGGCTGCCTTGGTATCCACTGTTACTCCGGTAGGGAAATTCATAGGTATCCATTTTGGCGGAGGGCTTGGTTATCTATTCAGTCTTTCCTTCGGCTTGGTAATGTATATCTGTTCTACCGCCAGCGTGCCTTTAGTACATGCCTTTATTTCCCAGGGGATGAACATCGGAGCCGGAATGGTCTTGCTTATAGCAGGACCGGTTACCAGCTGGGGGACTATTTTAGTCCTAAGGAAGTCTTTCGGCAATAAAACATTAATTTTATATTTAACCATTATTAGTATTTTAGCCCTCTCTTTTGGTTATATTTTTTATTTGATTTAACCTATGATAAAATATAAATATACCTGAAAATAAAATAAAAATGACCACAGAAAATAAATCGAATCAGGGACTATCAGCTACACAAAAACGAAATAGAAAGGATAGAACAGAAGACCATGGCAACATTTGAAGATTTTCAGAAAATAGATATCCGGGTAGGAAAAATAATTGAAGTTTCAGATTTTAAAGAAGCCAGGAATCCCTCCTATAAAATAAAGGTTGATTTTGGAGAATTGGGTATAAAATCCTCTTCTGCCCAGATCACCAAATTATACTCCAGGGAGGATTTGATTAACCGCCAGATTGTAGCGGTAGTGAATTTTCCTTCCAAAAAGATAGCCGGGTTTAAATCAGAAATCTTGATTTTGGGAGTAATGAAAGAGGACGGGGAAGTAATTTTACTTCAGCCGGAGCGGGAAGCCCCCTTGGGCTATAGAATCGGGTAGAATAGACCAAAACTTTAAGGACATAGGAAATGCGCATGGGGAACGGAACTGTCAGTGAAATGATTAATCGGGTAGCAGAATTAATTAAAGAATCCAATCACACGGTTATCTTAACCGGAGCGGGAGTAAGCACCGGGTCGGGAATAGCAGATTTCAGAACCCCAGGTAAAGGTATCTGGGAAAAGGTAGATCCCTTTAAAGTTACTTCTATAACAGCATTTAAGGAAAATCCTCAGCGGTTTTATTATTTTTATCGGCCTCGTATTGAAATATTATCTCAAGTTTCTCCCAATCCTGCACATAAAGCTATCGCCCGGCTGGAAGAAATGGGCTACGTGAAATATCTTATCACTCAAAATATCGATAATCTTCACCGAAGGGCTGGCTCAAAGAAAATTATCGAAATTCACGGAACTTTAAGGGAAGCAATCTGTCAAAGATGTAACCAGGTCATTCCTTCGGAATTATTAATCGAAAAATTAGATTCAAACAAAGAGAAAGTCCCTTGTTGTGAATGTGGTGGGGTGTTTAAACCAAATGCAGTCCTGTTTGGAGAAATGCTTCCCAATCTGGACAATGCAATCCATGAGTCTATGCGAGCAGATTTAATGATAATTATCGGTTCATCTCTTCAGGTTAGTCCGGTGAATATGTTACCACAATATTGTCTGGATAGAGGGGGTAAATTAATCATCGTTAATTTTATGTCCACCCATCTGGATTATTTAAGCGAAGTGGTGGCCAGGGAAGATGTCTGTGATTTTTTACCTGCGCTGGTAGAAGTTTTGAGAAAAAAGTAGTAAAATTAAAGATAGAATTATTCTTTTTGTTTTCCTATCTTCTTTTTCCTACGCTACTTTTCTTTATTTTTACTCAATATTTATAAAGTAAAAGTTGACAAAATTTCTAAAATAAGTAAAATGAAATATACAGAGATGATATTTAAATGGCTGGTCCTTCTTACTCAAAAGAGATGCTAAAAACAATCCATTAGTCCTCTGAAAACAGAGATTGTTTATGAGGGATCTCTTGTGTTTTAATAATGTTATCGTTAAAGAGGTTAGAATCACTGTTGTTATTTCTACCTCCTATAAGAAACGTTATTGGACTAAAGAGAAATAATAACGAAAAGGAGGTAGAAAATATGGAAGGCAGTAAATTATATGTCGGAAATCTAAAATACTCTGTAACTAATGATCAACTAAAAGAATTATTCGCCGGTTATGGTGAAGTTAAAAGTGTCAACATCATTGAGGGAAAAGGCTTTGGATTTGTAGAAATGTCTTCTTCGGAAGAAGCGGAAAAAGCCAAAGAAGCTTTAAATAATACCGATTTTGAAGGTCGCCCTTTAAAGATTGACGAAGCCCGTCCACCCAGGCCAAGAAACGAATATCGCAGATATTAATCTGGTATTTTTATAGTTAGTATATATGAAAAAATGGACCAGCCATTTTAAATATATTTAAAAAAGAATAATACAATAGGGGAGCTTGTTAAGGCTGAGAGTGTTTTTAATAAACAGACCCTTATAACCTGATCTGGGTAATACCAGCGGAGGGAATTAAAGCACGATGTTTTGATTACACCGTAGATTTTGATTAATAATAGATCAGGTCTATGGTTTTTTTATTTTAAAATAAATTAATAGAAAAAATAAGGAGAGTTTAAATGGAAAGAAATAGAATAAGGATTATGACAGAAATTAGTATGGCAGTAGCATTGGCTGTTATCTTTAATTTTATCCCTTTATGGAGGATGCCTCAGGGAGGGTCGGTTAGTCTCGAAATGTTGCCAATTTTAATTATAGCCTTGCGCTGGGGAGTTGCTCCGGGCATGATGACCGGAATAGTATATGGATTGGTTCAATTGGCACTCGGCCCCTTCATTGTCCATCCGGTACAACTGGTATTAGATTATCCTTTACCTTATATGCTGGTCGGATTAGCAGGAATATTTACAGGTAAGATTGATCTAAAGGCTAAGGGCAGTACATATAGCTGGTTATTATGGGCTGTTCTTACCGGTGGACTGGGAAGATTTGTCAGTCACTTCTTTTCCGGGGTAATATTTTTTGCTCAGTATGCTCCGGAAGGTCAGAATCCATGGGTATATTCAGCCATATATAATGTCAGTTATCTGTTACCGGCACTATTATTAAGCTATATAATTATAATACCGTTAATAAAAAATTTAGTAATTAATGAAAATAAAAAAGAAAGGTAAAAAGGTAATTTATGGTAACGAATAAAGCGGTTATTGTTTTAAACGGGGACTTGATAGGGAGCAAGGAAGAATATAAAAAAATAATTGGAGAAAAAGATGTATTGTTTGTTGCAGCTGATGGTGGAGCTTTATTATTAGAAAGCATAGGCATTTTGCCCGATGTGATTATCGGTGATTTTGATTCGCTAACCAAGGTACAATATCAACATTACGAAAAAATGGGAGCCAAGATTATAAAATACTCCGTTGAAAAAGATGAAACTGATGGCGAGTTAGCGCTTCAATATTGCAAGGGAAGAGGCCTGGATAACATTATTATCCTTGGATTTTCGGGAGGTCGATTTGACCAGCAGTTAGCCAATGTCTTTCTCCTGGAATATGCTTTTAGAAATGGTATTACCGCATTCATTAAAGAACCGGGGCTGGAAATAGGAATAATAGAAAAAGAAATAATATTTTTTCAAAAAATTGGTGCAGGGCTTTCTTTAATTCCCTTAGATGAAAAAGTTACCGGAATTACTGTTACTGGATGTAAATATTTGCTCGAGGCAGGAAACCTATTAAGATATAAGACCAGGGGTATCAGCAATATAATTGAGCAGGAAAAAGCTGTCATCACCGTTGGGAAGGGTTTATTGTTGTATATTCTTAATAATGATATATCCTCTCTTTTGCCCAATCGCCTCCACTAAAATTTATACTGATAATAAAATATAAAAACAAAAAAAGTTTGTAGAAGAAAAATAATAAGTGTAAAATATTAAATATCAGTATTTTTAAGAGAAGGAGGAATTTCTAAATTGTTTATTAAAATCGCTAATACGGTAAGAGGGCTGGCTGTAGATATGATAGAAGCGGCTAATTCCGGTCATCCGGGATTACCCCTGGGTTGTGCAGAAATCGGTGCGGTTCTTTTTGGAGATATATTGAAATATGATCCTTCTACTCCGGATTGGCCGGACCGCGACCGTTTTGTGTTATCTGCCGGACATGGTTCAGCCTGGTTATATTCTCTGTTACATCTTTCGGGATACAAACTATCACTCGAGGATTTGAAGAAATTCCGACAGCTTAATTCTAAAACTCCCGGTCATCCAGAATACAGAGAGACTCCCGGGGTGGAAGTTACTACCGGACCTTTAGGGCAGGGTTTTGCCAATGGTGTGGGAATGGCCCTGACAGAAAAGATGTTAGCGGCCAGGTTTAATACTGAGGATTATACAATTGTTGACCACCATACTTATACTATTTTAGGTGATGGCTGCATGATGGAGGGAATTACCGCTGAAGCTGCATCACTGGCCGGCCACCTGGGTCTGGGAAAATTAATCGCTATTTATGATGATAATGGTATTTGTCTTGCCGGAGAAACCGGTGCTACTTTTACCGAGTCGGTAGCCGATAGATTTAGGGCTTACAACTGGAAAGTAATCGACCATATTGACGGTCACAGCATTGAAGAACTTAGGGCAGCTGTTATAAAAGCCAAAGAGACCGAGGATAAACCTACTTTAATTATTGCAAAAACTCATATCGGGTATGGTGCCCCTACCAAGCAGGATTCCAGTAATTGTCATGGTGCACCTTTGGGAGAAGAAGAAGTAAAAGGTCTAAAGAAGAATTTGGGACTACCTCCGGAAGAAGAATTTTATGTTTCATCTGAGGTTAAAGAATTTTTTAAAAACAGAAAAGAACAACTTACCAAAAAAAGAGAAGAATGGAAAAATAAATTTACCCAATGGTCTCTAAAATATCCTGAACTTAAAGAGCAATGGGATAAGGCCTTAAATTTAATTATTCCTCAGGATTTAGAATTGGACAGTTTAGAAATAAAATCTCCGGCTGCTACCCGAGCGGCATCATCGGTAATCTTAAATAAACTTGCTGATAAAATTTCTTATCTTATCGGAGGTTCAGCAGATTTATCTCCTTCTACAAAAGCGTATCTTGATAACTATGAAGAAGTTCAAAAAAATAGTTTTACAGGCAGAAACCTCAGGTTTGGAGTTAGGGAACACGCTATGGGAGCCATTGTTAATGGTATAGCAGCACACAAGGGATTGAGGCCTTATTGTTCCACTTTTTTTGTCTTTGCTGATTATATGCGTCCGGCTATCAGAGTGGCCGCCTTGATGGGACTCCCGGTAATCTACATCTTTACCCATGATTCTATAATGGTGGGAGAAGATGGTCCTACCCATCAGCCGGTGGAGCAGCTTGAATCTTTAAGGGTCATACCAAATTTAAAAGTTATCAGACCTGCCGACGAGGAAGAGACCAAACTAGCCTGGATAGAAGTTTTGAAAAGGACAAAAGGTCCGACTGCCCTGGTCTTGTCCCGACAGAATTTACCTCATCTGGAAAAATACCGCGGTATAAAAGAATTCTCCCGGGGTGGCTATGTAATATCCCACAAAGAAAAAGAAGTACCTCGGGTAGTGTTAATGGCCAGCGGTAGTGAAGTATCGATAGCTGTAAAGGTAAATCTTATCTTAAAGGTGAACGGTATTACCTCCCGTGTAGTATCTATTCCTGACCGAGAAGAATTTTTAAGACAGGAGAAAAAATATATAGAAGAGGTTCTAGGACCTAAGGATGTACTTCGGGTAGTGATTGAAGCTAATACCGGACAGGGCTGGTATCAGTTATTAGGCGATTCTTACTATACGGTATTTATGAACTCTTTTGGCAAAAGCGCACCGGGTCAGCAATTAGCTGATTATTTCGGTTTTACTCCTGAGAAAATTGCCCAAAAAATCATTAAACTTTGTCAGGGGACGGTCCTTTGACAAAATCTGAAACCAAGACCACAGGAATAGTTTTTAATATTCAGAGATATTCGATTCATGATGGACCGGGAATTCGAACTACTGTCTTTTTAAAAGGATGTCCGCTTAATTGCTGGTGGTGTCAGAATCCTGAAAGTCAGTTATGCGGGCAGGAAATGATATTTTGGGGAGATAGATGTATAGGCTGCGGAGCATGTTCTGCGATTTGTCCTTCTGGTGCCATTAAGATAAAAAATGGCATTCCGGTTACTGAAAAAGAGAAATGCATTTTTTGTGGAAAGTGTATAGAAAAATGCCCGGCTTTGGCCCGGGAAATGATAGGAAAAAAACTAACCACCGAAGAGGTTATAAAAGAGATAGAAAAAGATCTGGTATTTTATGAAGAATCCGGCGGAGGAGTGACCTTCTCCGGTGGGGAACCTTTGGAGCAATCTGAATTTTTAGAGAGTCTCCTTAATTGTTGCCAAGAAAAGAAAATCCATACTGCAGTCGATACTTCCGGATATATTTCCTGGGGAATTTTAAAAAAAATAAGCCCCAAAGTAGATTTATTTCTCTATGACTTAAAATTGACGGATAATGAAAGACATAAAAAATATACCGGGGTATCCAATGAAATTATTTTAGAAAATTTAAAAAAACTCTCTTCAGTGCATAATAATATTTTTGTTCGTTTTCCGGTAATCCCCGGTATAAATGATGATTATCAAAACATCAAAGAAATAGGTAAATTTTTATCTTCTTTGAAGATTGCTCAGGTGAATCTTCTCCCTTATCACTATATCGGCGCAGATAAATACAGAAGATTGGGAATGATTTATAAATTAGCAGACATCCGGTCTCCTTCAGAGGAAAGATTATCCGAGGTATCTGCGATTTTGAGGAAGTTTAATTTGAAAGTAAAATTAAGAGGTTCAGCCAAATGAATGAAAGAATAGAAAAATTAAGACAGGAAAGTTTAGATACACAACCTTATATTTCTATCCAGCGAGCCGCCTTAGTGACCGAGGCTTACAAGAAGCATGAAGGAAAAGTTTCAATTCCCGTTCTTCGTGCTTTAGCTTTTGAATATTTGATGGAAAATAAAAAAATATATATTGGTGAGGGAGAACTTATTGTTGGCGAAAGAGGGGAGTGCCCCCAGGCAACTCCCACTTTTCCGGAATTATGCTGCCATACTTTGGAAGACCTAGAATTAATTAATGAGCGAAAGAAAATTTCTTTTACGGTAAATCAGGAAGTAAAGAAGATACAAAAAGAGAAGATCATTCCTTATTGGGAAAACAGGTCAATGCGCAGTCGGATATTTAAAGAGATGACTTCGGAGTGGAAAGACTGTTATTCAGCGGGAATATTTACCGAATTTATGGAGCAGAGAGCTCCCGGACATACAGTTGCTGATGAAAAGATATATCATAGAGGTTTTTCTGGTTTTATCCGGGACATAGAGAAAAGTATACAGAATCTCGATTATTTAAATGACTCTGAGGCTTATGACAAACGGGAAGAATTAAAAGCCATGGCTATTTGTGCTAAAGCTATAATCAGGTTTGCCGAGCGTTATGCCGAAAAAGCCTTAGAGATGGCTAAAGCTGAAAAAGATCCTCGAAGAAAAAAAGAGTTAAAAAAAATTTCCGAAGTTTGCTTATATGTCCCGGCAAATCCTCCCCGCAATTTTTGGGAAGCCATCCAGATGTACTGGTTCGTTCACATAGGAGTTATCAGCGAACTTAATACCTGGGACTCCTTTAATCCGGGTAGATTAGATCAGCATCTATACCCCTTTTATAAAAAAGGATTAGAAGAGGGGACACTGACTCAGGAGAAGGCAAAGGAGCTCTTAGAATGTTTCTGGATAAAGTTTAACAACCAACCGGCACCGCCCAAAGTAGGAGTAACTTTAGCGGAAAGCGGGACTTATACCGATTTCGCTAATATTAATAATGGGGGATTAAGGTCAGACGGTTCTGATGGAGTGAATGACCTGACCTACCTGATACTTGATGTAATTGATGAAATGAGATTATTACAGCCAAGTACCAATATTCAATTGAGCAAGAAAAGTCCGGATAGATTTTTAAAAAGGGCTGGTGAGATAATCAGAAAAGGTTGGGGGCAACCCTCGGTATTTAATGCCGAAGAAGTTATCGAAGAGATGCTCAGGCAGGGTAAATCTATAGAAGATGCCCGGTGTGGCGGTACCAGCGGTTGTGTGGAGACAGGCGCCTTCGGTAAAGAGAGCTATATCTTAACCGGTTATTTTAATTTGGTAAAAGTACTGGAGATAACTTTAAATAACGGTATTGACCCTCAAACCGGTAAAAAAATAGGGATGGAAAGTGGCGAACCAATTCTGTTTAATTCTTTTGAAGAATTACTGGTTGCCTTTAAAAAACAGCTTCACCATTTTATAGACATAAAAATAAAAGGAAATAATGTAATTGAAAAATTATATGCTGCCTATATGCCCGCTCCATTCCTCTCCATAATAATTAGTGATTGTATTGAAAAAGGGAAGGACTATAATGCCGGAGGTGCCCGTTATAATACCGACTATATCCAGGGTGTGGGCATTGGGACTATTACCGATAGTTTAGCGGCAATCAAATACCATATTTTTGACCGGAAAAATATAAATATGGAAAAATTAAAAGAGGGGTTAAAAAATAATTTCCTTGGCCATGAAGAGATACGCCAAATGTTTTTAAATAAGACTCCCAGATACGGGAATGATGATGATTATGCTGATGATGTCATGAAATTAGTATTTGATGCTTTTTATGAGGAAGTAAACGGAAGAAAAAATACCAAAAGCGGAGTTTACAGGATTAATATGCTCCCTACAACCTGCCATATTTATTTCGGTTCAATAGTGGGAGCTACCCCGGACGGACGAAGAGCGGGAGAGCCGCTTTCTGAAGGTATTTCCCCGGTGCAGGGGGCAGACCGCCTGGGACCCACGGCGGTTATCAAGTCGGCTGCCAAGATGGAACAGGTAAAAACAGGAGGGACTCTTTTAAATCAAAAGTTTACCCCCCAATTACTGGAGGGAGAAAAAGGACTAAACAGCCTCGCTCATCTGATCAGGGCCTATTTTAAATTAGGAGGGCACCATATACAATTTAATGTAGTTAGTGCTGATACTCTAAGGGCTGCCCAGAAAGAACCCGAAAAATACCGAAATCTTATTGTGCGGGTAGCAGGTTACAGTGATTATTTTAATAATCTCAGCAAGACCTTACAAGATGAAATAATCAACCGCACAGAACATCAATCTTTTTGGAATAATTAGTGAAAAATTTAACAAGATAGTAAATAAATTTGACAAAATTATATACTGTGTTATACTTGTGAAGTTAAAGTCTGTTAGATAAAAACGACTGGCCTTTGTTACTGAAAAGAGATGCTAACAACAATCAACTGAATTTTCTATAACAGATTGTTTAAAAAGGATCTCTTGTGTTTTGATAATGTTATCGTTAAGAGGTTAGAATCATTTCCTTGCTTCTTCTCTCCCAAAGAAACGTTATTGGACTTAAGAGAAATATCGAAAAGGAGGGAAAAAGTATGCAAGGTAGTAAATTATATGTAGGAAATCTTAAATATTCTGTAACCAATGATCAATTAAGTGAATTATTTGCCAATCATGGTGAAGTTAAGAGTGTCAACATAATCGAAGGTAAAGGCTTTGGATTTGTAGAAATGTCTTCTTCAGAAGAAGCTGAAAAAGCCAAAGATTCGTTAAATGATACCGATTTCGAAGGTCGTCCTTTAAAGATTGATGAAGCCCGTCCACCTAGACCAAGAACCGAATATCGTAGTAGATACTAAAATAATAAATTAGTAAATAAATAGACTAATTTAAATTTAATGTAATTCTGTTATATCAATAAAGGCCAGTCATTTTATGTAATAGTTTAATTAAATCCTCATCAGATGTGTCCCGCGGATTATTATTTAAACTTCCCCCTTTTGCACCTTTAATCAATTGTGGAAAATCTTCTTTTTTTATTTCCCATTCAGAAAGATTTGCTTTAATTCCGACCGCAGAAAGTATTTCTTTTATCATTTCTATTGCCCTTTGAGCGGCTTCTGTTTCCGACAATGAAGAAATATTCTCCCCCAAGCATTCAGTTATTTTAGCCAACTTTTTGGTAACTACCGGCAGATTATATTCCATTACATAAGGCAACAGCACTGCACAGGACAGACCATGGGGAATTTTGTAGTATGCCCCCAATGGGTGAGAGAGGGCATGAGCTGCCCCTAAACCTGAATTAGACAGGCAAAGCCCACTCAAAAGTGCAGCCATAGCCATATCTTTACGTGCTTCTAAATTTTTTCCATCCTTTACTGCTTTGACCAAACTTTTGCCGATTAATCCTATGGCATGCAGAGCCAGGGCATCGGTGATTTCCTGACTTTTTTTGCCCAAATAAGATTCTATACATTGAGTTAAGGCATCACCTCCACAGATGGCTGTTATGTCATGTGGCAGAGATAGGGTAAGTTCAGGATCAACCAGAGCTACTTCCGGTAGAAGCCAGGGATCTCTTATACTCTTCTTTAGTCCAAGTTCAGTGTTAGTGATTACTGCATTTCTCGTCACCTCTGAGCCGGTACCCGAGGTAGTGGGAATGGCGATAAAAGGAATGGGTTTGTGTTGAAATTTCCTGCCTTTTCCCTCGATTTCCTGATAATCGGCTACCGAACCTTCATTGGTCACCATTGCCGAAATAGACTTACCGGTATCCAAAACACTCCCTCCCCCCAGGGCTATAACCAGATTACATTTTTCTTTTCGGATTAAATCAGTTCCTCTATCTACTGTTTCCACCGTAGGATCGGAGGGGATATTTTCGTAAATTATATATTCCAGATTATTCTCTGCAAGCAAATGAGTCAGGCGGTCCAGTGCCCCGCTTTTTCTCATTGCGCTTCTTCCCGATACTACCAGAGCTTTGTTTCCCAGTCTTTTTGCCTCTACTCCAACTTGATATAATCCTCCCGGGCCAAAGATAATTTTTCCCGGAGTATAAAATTCCCCTACTTTAATCAAAATTTAACCCCCCCTTTGATTTTGCGATAATTATTGGAAAACCCTTAGATTATTATAAGGTTACATTAAATTAAAAATCAAATTATATTAGTATAATGAGTTTATATTATTTGGGAAACTATTAATTGGACTTCAAAAAGAAACAATAGAAACCCGCAGGCTTTTTTAAAAATATCCAGTGTTTTTGGATTTTTGATTATTATTTAGTGTCTATCCTTATATTTTTAAGGAATCTTGGATTTTTTTATAATTATATCTATTTCAGTATTTAAAGGAGGCATCACTTCGGTATTTATTTCATAAAAGCCTTTAGGGTCAACTACTGCTGCATCCATATATCTTAACAGGGCTTTCAGGGGTCCAGGCTGCATTGCCCCATTAGTGTGAAATATAACTTCTAGCCCTTCTTCCTGGGCTAACTTGGCGATATCATACATATATTCATAAAACGAAGTTGGTTCACTATAGGTAAAGGATATAGCATCACAATTTGATTCTTTGGCTGATTGCACTGCCTTTTTGGGAGTAAGTGAGATGTAGTCGGTATTTTCTACTTTCTGCTGGGATATAGTCCAATTTTGACAGAATAAACACCGAAAATTACAGCCGGCAGTGGCGATACAGAAAATACTCCCTCCGGGGTACATAGGTTTCTTAAAATAAAGATTGTTGAATACCAGATAAATAGTTTCGCAGCATATTCAAGGCGCGACGGGCTGAGCGCAAACGGATTAATTGACGGCTTCCGAATAGCTGATTTTTTTGGACGAGAGCCTTTTTGCCGTCAGAAAGGGCAGTAAAGACAAGTCCCACTTTTTTCTTTTCGGTTGCTCCCCCCGGGCCGGCAATACCGGTAATACTAATCCCTATATCACTATGGCAGCATCTTCGTACCCCTTCGGCCATTAATTTCGCCACCTCTTTGCTGACTTCACCATATTTTTTAATTGCTTCTGGCGATACTTCTAATAGGTCTTCTTTAACCCTGGCATTATAACTTATCACTCCTCCTTGAAAATATTCAGAACTTCCCGGTATGCGGGTAATCATTTCACCCAACATTCCACCGGTGCAGGACTCTGCTATTGCAATTTTTATTTTTTTACGTTTTAATAAATCTCCTATGACTTCTTCTAAAGTCTGCTTATCACTTCCGTAGGCATAATTACCCAATATTTTGGTTAATTGATTAATTGAAGATTGTAAAAGTTTTTCTACCTCTTTTTCGGTGGGAGCCTGGGCAGTAACCTGAACCTGAATATCTTCCGGATTAGCATAAATGCCAAAAGATAAATTCGTCTGTTTATTAATATAGTCACGAATTAGTTCATTGACTGATGATTCTCCCAGGCCGGTAACTTTTAATATTTTTGATTTTTTAATCACCGAAGGTGGAAATTTTTCTTTTAGATAGGGTATTAATTTTTTTTCTATCAGATTTTTCATCTCATGAGGGACCCCGGGGAAAGAACATATAATTTTACTATCTCTTTCCAGAATCATAGCCGGGGCAGTGCCGCATTGGTTAATGATAATTTTTGCTCCCTCCGGAAGGTAGACTTGTTTAAGGTTACTTGGAGAAATTGTTTTATTTATTTTTTCAAGAATTCTTTTTAAATTCTCTTCAGCCTCCGGATATTTTATTAGTTTAAGATTTAAAGTCCTGGCAATGGTTTGGTAGGTAATATCATCTTCCGTAGGTCCCAGTCCACCGGTGGTGATTATAAGGTCAGAACGCTGAAGGGCGAGTTTTAAAGCGGCCAATAAAGAATCAAGATGATCACTAACTGCTGAAATATATTCTAAATCAATACCTGATTCAACTAATTTTTTGGCGATAAAATTAGCGTTGGTATCGGTGATCTGTCCTCTTAATATTTCACTGCCAATACTGATAATTTCTGCTTTCATTAATTTATATACCCCTCCTTATTTAATTGTCTATATGTCCTTGTCTAACACCCGTCTGATGTTTTTATGAATATCGTTGAGAGCATATGCAATACGCTTCTACTTCTTTGTTCAAAATTTAAAACTTATTACTTATTACTAATTACTTGTTACTGTATTCTATGCTCGATACTCTATACGCGATACAGATTTATTTAGGCCACTGTTTTTTAGGAAAATAATTATAATTAAGGAAATGCTGGTTAATTACTGCATTCGGCCATTGGCTGATTATTACCATTTTTTTCTTGGTTAGGAATCTGCGTATTCCAATATATTTGGTAAAGGTGATAAAATTTTTATAACTTCCTACAAATTTTTTAGGCCAATCTCTTGCTAGGGGATGGTGAGGATTTTTTATGCTTTTACTTAGTTCCTGATATCTTTGAGTCATATTCTTTATTTTGATTTTTTTAGCAATTATTTCAAATATTGCTTCCGGATGCAATTTCTCCCATCCCAAAGGTAGCGACCCGTGTTCACCCCATTGCACATTTATCCTGGCTCTTTGGTCGTGAAGATTGGCATCTTTAACTGCTTCTTCTGTGAAGAGGATAGCCTTATGAAAATAAGTATATACTCCGGTTACCTTACCTTTGCTTCTATTAAACTCTATCCATACCACTTCATGGTCGGAAGGGTCATTATCCCCCGGATAGTCTATATCATCTTCCCAGAAGAGATTATAGGCAATAATTGGTTTTACCGGATGGATTACAGCTACTAAATCCTTTAGTTTAAAGTATTCTTTTGGATTTACAAAGATTCTGGGAGCATATTTAGCTGTTAATTTTAGGTCTGCTTCTGTGGCCAGGCGAGGAGGGTTTAATTTTAAGACTTTTTCATATTCACTACTTGCTTCCATTAATCTTCTCATTAGATGATAAGCATAACCTAAGCGATAATGGTATAGGACATTATCGGAAGCCGATTTTAAACCTTTCGTGAAGTATTCGATTGCCCTATTAATTGCCACCGGGTTTCTTCCATAAGCCTCGTATACAGATAGAGATTTATCGCCTCTTTCAAAGTAATTTCCTAACATTTCTTTATTACCTTTTATTTTTTGGAGTTTTGTTTAATTCCCAGTTCCTTTATACATTATTCGGCGTTTTTTTAAAAAATCCTTCTTTTTTGTTTCGTATCGCATATTGTGTAAGAAATGGGTTCCTAGCTTCTGAATTTTTTTCCTCGCGATATACGATATACTATATACGAAACACGCCTATCTCTAAAATATAATTTTTGTTCTATAATATTATAAAATGAAATTGACAAACTTTAAAAAAGACGGTTGCATATTCAATTTTTCTGTATTATAATTGCCAGTGTTTTCAAAGTAAAATAAAATAAAGAAGATGCTGGAATAAAATTAAGGAGAAAGGAGGAGAAAAAAGCGTGGAAATAATAATGGATATAATTAATAGAGTAATGGACTCGAACATTTATATAGGTGCAGGAATTATTTTTTCATCGAGAGTTCTGGACGTAGCTATGGGCACTTTTAGAGTTCAGATGATAGTAAGAAGAAAAAAGCTTATTGCCGGTGTGCTCGGTTTTTTTGAAGTTTTGATTTTTATTTTAATAGTGAGTAAGGTGATACAGGATATTGGGAATTGGCTTAATGTTATTGCCTATTGCGGAGGTTTTGCCATCGGAAATATGGTGGGGATATATATATCTGAAAAAATTTCTAAAGAGCTAATTTCTATAGGTATTATTTCCAAAAATAAATGGCAGGAAATTGAACGCGGACTTCGGACTGAGGGATTCGGAGTTACCCGAAATCTAGGATATGGGAAGGACGGAGAGGTTCAGGTTCTCAGGGTAATATGTGAAAGAAATTATTTCCCTAAGGTGAGGGATCTTTCCTTGGAACAGGATCGAAAAGCTTTTATTACTTCTTACCTTATTTCCGGGCATTTAGGCGGACGTATGTACGGAGTTAAAAGTAAGCTTTAATAATTATTCCAAAAAGCTTTTAAATGCTTGGGTTTATCGATATCCAGAGCAATTTCCGGAGGAGAGAGGATGGCTTTCCCCTTATGGCCTCCCAGTAACTCGGGGACTCTCTTTTCCAGATCTTTAATAGACAGGTATTTTCTCAGGTATTTTGTGGTTATTCGAGCTCCCAAAAGACGGGCTATTTTCAGGGGATGTTTTCTGAAATAGATAAAATCATTGATTGTGTCGGCAAAATCAATAATAATCCGGGGATTTATCAGCATGATGTTCCCTCCGGTAAAAGCTCCCTCGATAAGATTGGCATAAATCCTTCTTAAATCTGCAGAAGGGAAAGATTGCTGGTAAACTTCTTTGTCCACAATGGGATAATATATGTCAAAACCGGGATATCCGTAACACTCTTCTACAAAACTATCAATATGTTTTTCGGTTATTAAAGGGGCATCGCAAGTTGATATCAGTATTAAAGGATCTTTTTCGAAGTGTAACACTCCTGATTTAAGGGTATCGGGAATGGTTTGACCGTCGGGAATAGTCAGAAAGATCAGATCTTTTACCAATTTTTGTACTTCTTCGGATCCTGCTACTACGATTTTGTCAGTATGTATTGATTTTTTTAGAGTTTCTATTGCATAAAGGACCATGGGTTTTCGGTCAAGCCCTATTTCAATCAAAGCCTTACTTTCTTTCCCGGTATATTTTCTCATGCTTATTTTACTTTTTCCGCCGGCCAGCAGCAAGACATTTATTTTTTGTAACATAATTGATTCTATCCTGATTTGTTTTGATGATTTCTCTATCGGGTTCGATGAATCGGATCCCTGCTCACTAAACACCATCCGCCAATAATCTTCTGACTCCCGAATTCTGGTTTATTTCTTTTTATTTTTATTTTTCGATTTTTATTATATAATAAAAACAGCAACAAAACAAAAAGGAGAAAAATATATGTCGGAAAATATTCTTAAATATGCTATTTTTTTGACTGCCTGGGGATGGGCAGGGTTCCTAGCTGACCAGAAGGGATTGCTTATTTTTATTTTACCGGAAGAGAGAAAAGAGGATGTTCTTTTTAGAATAGAGAAAGAGTTAAAATACAATAATCTTTCCGAAGATAATAGGGGATGGGAAAATTTAATTCAAAAAGTTAAAGAATATTATACGGGCAAGAAAGTTGATTTTACAGATTCCCGGTTGAATTTGGATAATTATACGAATTTTCAGAAGAAAGTTTTACAGACAGTTAAGAAAATTCCTTATGGTGAAATCAGGTCCTACAAAGAGACAGCAGAATCAGCTGGTTATCCCCGGGCTTGTCGAGCAGTGGGAAACACCATGAGAAATAACCCCTTACCCTTAATTATTCCCTGCCATCGAGTTATAAAAAGTGATGGTGGTTTGGGAGGATTTTCCGGAAAGGAAGGGATTGCCCTGAAAAAGAAGATGATAGATTTTGAATCCGAGAGATAATAAACTCAAAACCCAGTCCAGCATAAAGGAATTTTAAAAATAAAAATACCCGGATTAGGATGCAGCCATGCTATTATTGTTTTTATAATAAGTTGCAAGCCTGGTTTGAATTTTAGTGATAATCTCTTCCAGAAGATAGGTAGGAGCTAAATCATATCGGACAACACTTTCATAAAAAATAAGTTTTATTAGCTGGCTATGGGATAGTCCTACTTTACTTGCCATAAAAGTCAAAGAGCCGGTCAGGGACAAGGCCGGTGTGCCGTTTACATCGATAACATAGGTATCCCCTGATTTATCTTCTATAAGATCAATCCGGATGGCATCACTTGCCCCTACAGCATCAAAAGTATTTACTGCTATTTGGGCGAGTTTTTTAAATCTTTCATCATTCCGATAGATTATTTCAAATTTTTTCCTCATTTTATATTCCTTATTTTTAGTGGAGGTATATCTGATGCCATGGTCTTTGGGAAAAGCGATAATGGGTAAAATGTATTTTTTTGCGGTACTTCCCAGGATTCCCACAGTATATTCTCTTCCTGGTAAATATTTTTCGATGATTAATTTTTCAGGACCCAATTCTTTTTTTAGGGCGGTAAATCTGTTTTTTAATTCTTGCAGAGTATGAACTACAGATTTAGGAGTAATACCTATACTGTCTCCTCCACCAACCGGTTTTATCATCAAGGGGAATCCAATTCTCTCTATCTGGGAGAGTAATTTTATTTTATTAAATCGAAGATGGGTATCAAAAACAAAATGATTAGGAATCAGGAGGTTTCTCTCCTTAAGCTTAACATAGGCAAGATCCTTGTTGCGGCAGATTTTCATGCTTTCGATACTGGAGAGGGAGCAGGGGATACGGTATTTATCTAACTGTTCACGCACCATGGCCGCACCATGGCCGCCATAGAGGGTATGAGGGATTTCTTTATACCCTTCTGCTAGAACAAAGGCCAGATCAATAGGATGATGTTTGCGGATAAACTCGTCTAATTGTTCTGGCGTAAACAGGTCTAAAGATAAAATATTATTTTTAGTCTCAATTAATGCCTTGCGAATAGCGTTTACATCTTCAGTAGGGATACATTCTCTAAAGAGCCCTTTACGTTCCCTCCGGCTTACCTGGTTATAGACAAATAAAATATTTTTTATCATACATTCAACCTCTTTCTATCATATTTATTATATTTTTAAATTTTTATTGAAGAACAGCTCATGCCTAATATTTATGGCTATTCCTTATAGCATATTTCTATTTGGGTAGCTTCTATTAAAAATTACAATAAGAAATAATTTTTGCTATATTACAAGATAGGTAAAAAGAGGTTTTGGGATTATTCTATAATTGTTACAGGATGAAAACCTGTTAATATTTTATAATAAGATAATAGAAAATACAAATAAATTGATATAGCGTGGAGCGTACAGCGTAGAGTTGTGGGGAACAATTGTTGGGAAAAATACAAATGCTAAAACAACTCCCCTGCCTAATTAGCAAATTGGTGAATTAGCAAATTGGTGAATTGGTCAATCGGATATTATCTTAATATCTAAACCAAATCTTTTAACCAGGGTTTTAGTAAATATCTAGTAAGTGATAAGAGAGAAATAGTGATAAGGATAACTAGTATAGTTGAATAAGACCAGCCTTGGATTACTATTCCCAGGGCAGTGCCAGCAGCAGGAGGATGTTCGGTGTTAGTAATAACCATAAAAAAGATAGACAATCCTACAGAGAGGGAAAAGACGAGAATTTTAAATATATTTTGACCAAGAAAAAAAATTTCTCTGTTTTGAGCCAAAGAAGCAATGTAAAAACAAAAGATTCCCACAATAATGCAGATCATATGTCCTCCCATGACCCTGCGGGGTTGAGCAGTTGCATATTTAGGCATAGCGAAGACAATAAAAGTAGTTGCCCCCAAAGAAGCAATGATTGCAGTACGGGTAAACATATTTTCAAAATAAAGAATAATGGCTAGGGTAATAGTAGCCAATAGACTTTGGAGTATGTAATTGGGAAAATATTTTTTTAATTTTCTATCAAATATTTGCATATCATTTATCTCTTTATATTGTTATCATGGGAATTTTTATGTATCTCAAATGAATATTGGCACTTTAAAAAATATATTTTTAAGGATTTGCTTTGCCGACTAGTTTATTAATTATTTTGGTTTCCCCGATTACAATTAGAAAATCGTCTTTTTTTATTATGTCTTTTGCCCGGGGTGAGATATTGAAATTATTATCTCTTTTTATAGCTAAAACGTTTATTCCGTATTTATTCCGCATATCAAGTTCACTTAAAGATTTATCTACAAATTCAGGTAAAACTTCAATCTCAATAATATTATAATCAGGTTCTAGTTCAATATAATCTTTAATATTCGGGGTGATCAATCTTTGGGCAATTCTTGCTCCCATATCTCTTTCGGGAAATACAATTTTATCTACGCCAATTTTTTTTAAAATCTTTGCATGAAGATTGTTTTGGGCTTTGGCGATAATATATTTTAATCCCATTTCTTTTAGCATCATGGTTACCAATATGCTTGTTTCTAAATTGCTGCCAACTCCTACAACAGCTGTATCAAAATTTTTTGCTCCTAATTCCTTTAAAACCTTATCATCGGTAATATCTGCCTGTACTACCTGAGTTATTTTATCTTTTAAATTATTTACTATTTCTTCATTACAATCTACTCCCAGCACTTCATGCCCTAATTCAGTCAGGGTTGTGGCTACTGCCGAACCAAATCTTCCCAAACCAAGAACAATAAATTGTTTCATGAAAAAACCTCCTTTTTTATTTTTATCCTACCATAATTTTTTCTTCAGGGTATCTGATCATTTCCGGTTCTCGTTTTTGAATTAATGCTAAAGCAAGGCCTAAAGGTCCAATTCTGCCAGCAAACATAGTGATAATAATTATAATCCTTCCGGCTATACTCAAAGACGAGGTAATACCTGTTGATAATCCTACTGTACCAAAAGCAGAAACAACCTCAAATAATACTTTTATAAAATCCTCTCCTTCTACGTAGGACAATAGAAGGGTCATTACAATAATCAGACCAAGGGAAAGAACAATGATAGTTAAAGCTTTAGAGATTATATCACTTGATAATCTTCTTTTAAAGACTTGAATTTCTTCTTTTCCTTTTAATGATGACCAGACGTATAATAAAAGTAACCCAAAAGTAGTAGTCTTAACTCCTCCACCAGTGGAACTGGGAGAGGCACCAATAAACATCAAGATAATAATTAAGAAAAGAGTAGCATTTTGCATGCTTCCGATATGTATGGTATTAAAACCTGCGGTACGGGCGGTAACCGATTGAAAAATCGAACCATATATTTTCTCCGAAAAACTCAAATTCCCCAGGGTGGAGGAATTATTAGATTCTACGAAGAATATAATTATAAAACTGATCAAAATAAGTAAAAAACTAATTTGTAAAGCTAATTTAGCATGCAAGGAGAGGGTTCCATTTTTCCCGTATTGGAAAAGTTCTAGTAAAACTAAAAATCCAATACCTCCCAATATGATTAAAACTATAAAAGTAAAGTTTATCACTAAATCTCCTTTATAGCGCATTATACTATCCGAAAATAGGGAAAAACCGGCATTGCAAAAGGCGGAGATAGAGTGAAAGACCGCCAGGTATAAAGCACGTAACGGGGAATAGATTCTCTGCCAGTAAAAAAACAAAATGGTTGCCCCGGTAATTTCAATTACTATTGTAAATATTATGACATATTTAGCTAAACGGACTAATCCTCCGATAGAAAATTGATTTAAAGATTCTTTTATTATTAATCTTTGCTTTAAAGAGATTTTTTTTCCTAGTAATAAGGCAAACATTGTAGACATGGTCATTATCCCTAATCCACCACACTGCAGGAGAGTCAGGATAATTAATTGACCAAAAACAGAGAAATCTTTTCCTGTATCCAGTACAATTAATCCGGTAACACAGGTGGCAGAAGTAGCAGTAAAAAGGGCATTGATAAAACCTATACTGCTTCCCGTACCGGAAGCAGCCGGAAGAATAAGAAGTATAGTGCCTACAGCAATTGCCGAAAGAAATCCTAATGCCAGTACTTGCGGAGGCGACAGTTTTTTTTCTTTTGCTTTTTTAATAAGTGATATAGCAGCTTACCTCGTTTTTTAAATTTTTAACTATTTCCTCCAAAATTCCGGAACTACCAGTATTAAGACTGTATATATTTCCAATCGACCCAATAACATACAAAGAATTAACACAATTTTTCCTAAAGATGGTATGAAGGCATAGGTTTGAACTGGACCAACCAATCCCAGCCCCGGTCCCACATTGCCTAAAGTAGCGGCAACCGATGCCATTGCACTTACTATATCCAAACCTAATATAGTCATTATAAAAGAGGAGATAATAAAAATAAAAATATAAAGAAAGAAAAATCCGGTAATGTTACGCATTACACTTTCAGAAACTACCTTATCTCCTAATCTAATCGGGGATACTGCTTGAGGATGAATCAATTTACGAAATTCCCTATAGGTTTGTTTTAAGAGGAGAAGAATCCGAATATTTTTAATAGCCCCTCCGGTCGAACCGGCACACCCGCCTATAAACATTAAAATAAGTAAAATGCTTTTGGAAAATGCGGGCCAAACATCGTAATCGGCGGTTACAAAACCGGTGGTAGTGGCTATAGATACTACCTGAAAAGAAGCATATCTTAGAGCAGTAAAGATTGAATTATAAATATAAAATCTAAGTTCTGTAGCAATAGCCAAGATAGAGAATAATATCACCCCACTGTAAAAAAGAAATTCTTTATCTTTAAATAAACTTTTTAAATTTCCATGCAGGGCCTTGTAATGAAGGGTAAAGTTTGCACCGGCGATAAACATAAAGAGAATTATTATATTTTCAAAAACAGGATTATCATATGCTCCTACGCTTAGATTTTTGGGAGTGAATCCTCCTGTAGGCATGGTGCCAAACATATGGGTAAGAGCATCAAACAAAGTCATTCCGGTAAAGTATAAACAAGCTACTTGTAAAACGGAAAATATTATGTATACTCCCCAGAGAAGTTTCGCAGTCTCTTTAATTCTGGGTTTTAACCTATCCGGTTCGGGTCCGGGAACTTCTGATTTAAATAATTGCATTCCTCCTGCTCCCAGGGCTGGAAGGATGGCTACTACCAAAACTATAATTCCCATGCCACCTAACCACTGGATAAAGTCCCGCCAGAAAAGAATTGAATAGGGGTTTCCTTCAATAGGGACAAGTACAGTAGCTCCGGTGGTGGTAAATCCGGACATTGATTCAAAATAAGCATCAATAAAATTGGGGAAAGTTCCTGCAAATAAAAAGGGGAGAGCTCCAAAACCGGCAGCCAATATCCACCCCAGGGCAGCAATAGCAAATCCTTCTTTATGACCGATAGGTTCTTTTACAGAAAAAAATTTCCATAACAATAGACCACTTAAAGAAGTAATAATCATAGAAAGTATGAATGCATTAATTGCTGGTTCCTGATAGTAAATAGCATACAAAAGAGGAAACAGCATACTTAGTCCTAAAAAAAATAAAAGGCTCCCTAGAGTATTTAATACGATCTTATATTTCACTTTTATTTCTTCCCACCATCGAATATTTTTTCAATTTTGTTTATATCGGACGACAAGGCGAATATAATTATCTTATCTTCGGATTGAATTATATCATTGCCATGAGGGATTATAACTTCTTCTTTGCGAACAATAGCACCGATAATGCTATTCCGGGGTAAATTAGCATCTTTTAATGGTGTGTTAATAATTTTTGAGTGAGGGCTAACTATTAATTCAATAACTTCTGCTTCGCCTTCTTTTAGTAAAGTTAGAGAAATTATTTTTCCTCTTCGGATAAATCGTAAGATGGCAGACGCAGTAGTCATTCTGGGGTTTACTACAGCATCCACTCCAATTTTTTCCAGTATAGGAACATAGTTTACTCTATCTACTTTGGCAATTACCTTTTTCGTTCCCAGGTGTTTAGCTAATAGGGATACTAAAAGATTATCTTCGTCAAATCCGGTGACCGCAACGAAACCATCAGTAGTTTCTATACCTTCAGATTTTAAAAGATCAATATTGGTTCCGTCGCCATTTATTACCAGGGTATGAGGAAGACTTTCGGCAATTTTTTCACATTTTTCTATATCTCTTTCAATTAGTTTGGCGCTGATACCCAGTTTTGCTAATATTAAGGCAGTTTGAATACCTATTCTGCTTCCTCCCATAATCATAACATTTTGCACGCTTAATGGCTTTTCATTAAAAATTTCATTTAACTCTAAGAAATAATCTTTCTTAATTAAAATATGTAAATTATCACCAGGAATAATTTTTTCTTCTCCATTAGGAATAATTATATTGTCATTTCGATAAATAGCGGCAATTAATATAGGGTATTTGAAAGTGATATTTTTTAATGGTTGATTGAGAAAAGGAAAATTTTCTTCGACTTTAAGTTCGAGAAGCTGAACCTTTCCACCGGCAAAGTTCTGTATCCGAGCAACATTAATTGGTGATTTGAGCAATTTCACTATTTCTCTAGCAGTAGCTCTTTCCGGATTAATAGTAAAATCAATTCCTAATTTTTCTCTCGATAAAGCATTAGCATACAGGTATTCAGGATTTCGAATACGAGCGATTTTTTGAGGTACATTAAATTGCATAGCGGTCATACAGGCAAGCATATTTACTTCATCACTGCTGGTTACAGCTATTATCATATCTGTTTGTTTGATTCCCGCTTCTTCCAAAGTACGGACATTGGCTCCATTGCCTAAAATGGTTAGCACATCTAAATTATTTTGAACAGACTGCCGGATTGCATCATTTTTTTCGATTAATATTACATCGTGTTTTTCCGAAGAAAGAGTTTTGGCTATTTGGTAACCGACTTTACCTGCTCCTATAATAATTATTTTCAAGAGGTTCACCCCGTTTTTTATATCAAAATTAATCAGTTATTTATCGAATCCTTTTAACTAAAATAGAGAAACTATCTAGTATTTAGTTTCTCTACCATTTGTTAACAATAAATATATTTATGGAATTATTCCACCTCCAACGCTTACGAGGTTAGCTGACGGATTCGGGCAGAAAGGATTGCCCTACTTATTATTTGAATAAGATTCACCCCTGAAAATTTGGTTCCCCCGTTCCCTTATTAAGAGATTTAGCGAT
>RRYU01016608.1_pt1 | contig 68451 bp, 39 predicted proteins | sample 2162651 | NCBI WGS metagenome assembly RRYU01 (sample SAMN10267283, study PRJNA491782) | microbial mat metagenome | isolation source: biomat in the production well | place: Japan: Minami-Kanto gas field, natural gas well KTG3 | collected 2017-06 | reverse complement strand
GGGGGGGCAAGTTTGTCTCGTATTAACCCACGCGAAAGAACACTTCTTGTCACTGGTGTCGGGTGCCGCTCAAGCAATAAGTTGCGGGCTGACACAAACGTCTTTAAAGGGGAAGGAGTTAAGCCAAACATCGGAGCGGCGATTGGGCTAGAAGCCGCGCGCCAAGGATACGGGGAAGTGATCTTAGTATCAAGGACGCAGTCGAAGCTCGATGTCATTCGCGAATCGATTCGCCGCATGGTGCCGGGGGCGGCTGTTTCGCTGCGAGAAGCGGATCTTTGCGACCCAAACGCAGTGCGAGAACTCGTTGATTCTCTACCAGCTGAGGGGGGTGTTGACTTGGCGCACAGTGCCGGTTTAAGCGCTGGATCCTACGACGTCCCTGAAGACAATCCATATCTTGCTATCGAAAACACACCACCCGACTTGGCCACCCTAGAGTTCGAGGCAGTACTTAAGACACTTGTGGTCACCATACAAGCGCTTCTTCCTCGGTTACGTAGCCAGGATGAGAGTCGTGTAGTCGTCGTCAGCTCCATGAGCGGGATCCGCCCTGTCCCATTCGGTTTATCGCATTGCAGCGCCAAGGCGGGACTCCATCATGCAGTGCGGAGCATGACACTTGAGTTAAACAAAGAAGGGATACGTGTTTCAGAAGTGCTACCCGGGATCGTCAATACAGGGATGTATGACTCCGTGCCAGTTCTAAACGCTGCACAGAGAATCTCCAGTGCATTTGGCTATGAACATCCGGAGACGTACTTACCGCAGATGGCTCCACAGGATGTGGCAGAAGCTGTGATGCTGTGCCTCATTTCCGGAGCTCATGTGCTGGGCGTATCATTGGTAGCGCAGGGACAATTCCCACAGATGGGTGCATAATCTGACAGAACTTCAGCGGGAGAGCGAATGAACGGGCGTCAAAAGATCCTATTGCCTGCTGCGTACGGTATCCACCATATGGTAAATAGGGAGCTGCGGCAGTTCTTCGCAGACAAGGTGGGGCACTCGACCTTCTTTTTCTACGAGTTCTTTTTGCAGAAACCGTGCACACGATGGATGGATCCAGCTGACGCATTAGAGGATGAGCAAGCAGTTACTGCGCCTTTCCTATCGCGAGTAATAAATCAGACAGGTTTCTTGCCTGCGCTAAACAGCGACACATTGGATGATATTGAGACACCTGCAGATATTGATGTGGTTCCATTGACTCGAAGTTCATATCGGGACTACTGGCGGAATATCGACACGATGGCAGTTAAAATCCAAGATGCGGAAGTCTTGAAGACCTTGCTTCTAGCATGGTATGGCAAAGTCAAAGAGGATATTGAATGCCCACCATACTATGCAGACGAAACAGATTTTACACCAACTAGCAGTGATGGGATTGTGGCAGTCGTTGGTAGTTTGAAAGCTGACTATCTCAGAGAGGAATACCCTCAGTCGATTATCTCACGAGTGAAAACCGATCCATCATTCAAGCAGACTGCACTCGCTAAGCTACGGGAATTCGAGCTTGTGCTAAAACCTTGGCTGAGGTCGAGTTCTGTATCTAAGGTCGGGTATGTGTCATGCTCAATTTCGACGAAGGCCCTCTTCTGGGGCGAATGTATCGTGCTCTTCCCAGAGGTTGACAGCGAGTCGGATGAAGAGTTGACTATCTGGAAAAACAAACTCACGGGCCTGCTGCGACACCGGATTGGTTCAACATACGCACCGATGCTGACATTGCTAGAGAACTACACATACGAATGTGAATTGCGGGACAAGATTGAAGAGAGAATCACATCGGCGCAGGCAAGTCTTCCGTCAGAGTTTACCTATCGGGGAATCGGACCTTCCTGGCTGAAGGTTCATCAGGATTACTTGCAGAAGGTCGGTGAAGGGAAATTTCCGAGTACTGCCTTGGAAGGCGGTCTGGAGGCAGAGGGGGTAAAAGTCGATCACGTGTTCGTGTCCATTTTGTCACAATTCTCGAGAGACCCGAATCGCTGGAACGACAACAATCTAACGCAGCTGGAAAGAGCCCTAGTAGAGTTATGGGCGGATCGTCTGTCTATATTGAGCGAAGGGGCAGCGATTGTTTTCGAGTCGTTGGTGTTTGCTCGTTACCTGATTGCGTCGCCAGCAATGGTCGATCGCATCTGTCAGGTGATTGCGTTAAAACATGCGGGTGGTATCAGGAAGCAAAGCAAGAAGTCGGGGCTTCTCTCAAAGAAGCTGAACGTAAAGACAGCGCTTATTATCGGTGGGCCAGGGTCTGGAAAGGACAGCCTTGCTCGTTTGGTCCGACTATTTTCGCCTGGCTTTCGCTTCGGCCCGAGTACAACGGTGAATATGGCCACGTTTAGGCCAAAGGAAGCGGCAGTGCCGCTATTACTTGGGCTCAGTACGAGATACAACGACAACGATATGAAAGTAGAGGGTGTTCTAAGCCAAGTCGATAAGATGTCCAAGAGGTGGTGGAGTGAGAATTCACATGGTAAGAAGATTGAAAAGCGCGTGAAACGTGGATTTACATTCATCTGGGATGAGCTAAACAGCCTTGATATTGATACCCAGGGAGCATTGCTTCGGATTCTGGAAAACGGAGAGTTGGTTCCTTTAGGTGGGTGGGCGGCGGAAAATGGGAGTGACGGAAAACCTCGGTCTGATTTACTGGTAATTGGAGTGATGAATGAGGACCCAGACCGGATCATGAAGCAGCGCGTGTTGGAACGAGTGATTCGAGATGAGCAGCTATTTGGTGGGCTTCTGGGCGACTCCCTCTACGAAATGCTCCGGAGTCAAAGGCGGCTGCGAGATGACCTTTACTATCGCCTGATCCGTGGAGGTGAAGTATACCTGCCGGACCTCCGAGATAGGCGGGAAGATATACCGATACTGTTCCATTTCACTGTCAGTGCTGACCTAATGTCACTTTTCCCGGAGAAGCTGCGCAACAGTTATGAGATAGATCTAACTGCATATGAAGCGCTTCTCGATCCGGCCCTGAAGTGGGAGGGGAATCTTAGAGAGCTTCAAACCGTCGCGAGACGAGTCGTGGAAACCGCACTCAAATCACATGAAGAGGCCTCGCAGCAGGACGAAACACTTGTTATAGGCGGTGAACACGTACGACAGACTTTGCAGTATTTTAACGAACGCTCATCAGGAGATCGAAGGCGCAAGGGCGCTGCTGGTGTAGGGGAGTGAGTTCGAACGATGATGCAAATTCTGTTGAACGCAATTGTTTCAGGCTCAGAGTACGCCCTCGTTGCGATTGGATTTGCACTTGTTTATCAGGCAACAAGGTTTTTTGATTTCGCATTTGCTGGCGTACTGGCGATTGGGGGGTATGGCACAGTCTTCGCCACGCAGTCCTTGGGTTTAGGGCCTTTTTATGCCGTCTGTTTTGGTGTCCTCTCATCGGTAATTGCCGGAGCCCTTTATCAGGTCTTTGTATATAGATACATGCGACGCTCAGGGGCATCGTCAGCAACGATGTTACTTGCTTCACTCGGCCTGATGATCGCCTCCGTTAACACGATTGCGTTGATGTACGGAGATAGGCCTCGGGTACTCCCCTTTGTCTCTTCGTCTGATAGCATCTCAATTGGATCTGGGCTTATTTCTCCACTGCGGTTATCAATTCTAGCAGTGTCCCTGGTTACCGCTGGAGCTAGTTGTGTATGGTTTCATAAGACTCGGTGGGGGGCCTTAACGCGTGCGGTATCGGAGGATTCTGAACTTGCAGGTATAATGGGTGTCCCAATCGAGAATGTCATTTTTAAGACAGCCCTGTTCGGATCCGCAATTGCTGGCCTAGTGGCAGCACTCGTAGTGCTAGACACAGGCGCAACTCCGACAATGGGTTTTAGTCTGTTGCTTCCAGGTGTTGTTGCCGCGATTGTCGGTGGAATCTGGCGCTTGGAGGGAGCCTTTCTTGGCGGAGTGCTGGTCGGTATTGTGGAGCAGTATTCTGGATGGTTTCTTGGAACCGCTTGGCAGGAGCCAGTACTCTTCGCGGTACTCATCATATTCTTCATTGTACGCCCACAGGGGATAATCGGTGTGCAGTCGAAGAAAGGATATGTCTGACGTGGATTACATCATACACGTTTTCATAATGATGTGCATTTACGTTATGTTAGTGGCTTCCCTTGATCTGCTAGCAGGACACTCTGGATTGCTTTCTCTGTCCCATGCTGCCTTCTTTGGTATTGGCTCATATACATCCGCAATTGTGGTTTCCGGAACAAGCCTCGGCTTCCTCAGTGGTTCGCTTGCTGGAGCCCTGGTGGCATGTATCGTGGCTCTGATTGTGTCAATACCGTCTCTCAGACTCCATGATGAATACTTCGCCATTACTACGTTTGCATTTCAGATGATACTTTGGGGGGTGTTCAACAATTGGCAGGAGGTGACTCGTGGAGCTCAAGGGTTCAGCAGCATCCCGCGTCCCTGGATCTTTGGGTGGCATGTTTCAAGTGAGCTGAGTTATCTCATCTTAGCATTGTTGTTTGCCGCTCTTTCTTTCTTTGTTGTTCGGCAATTATCCAGATCGCCTTTTGGGCGAGTACTACATGCGATTCGAGAGGACGAGGTGTTTGCTAAATCGCTCCGAAAGAACACAGTCAAATTCAAGGTGATTGCATTTACGGTAAGTGCCATGTTCGCAGCCCTCGCAGGGAGTCTATTCGCACACTACATCACATTTGTTAGCCCTACTTCTTTCACTGTATCTGAGTCTATTGTAGTACTATCCATGGTGATTATTGGAGGTGCAGGAAGTCGTTGGGGACCGTTAGTCGGTCCAATCATTCTCGTTGCGTTACCGGAAGCCTTGCGTTTTCTTGGGTTGCAGAGCGCTGATGTCGCAAATGTACGCCAGATTATATATGGGCTGGCTCTCGTTGCGATAGTCATGGTGCGACCGCGCGGTCTGGCAAAGGGCTACTCCTTCAACAGGTGAGTGTACCGAATATGCTTCGCTGCTGTGAGCTATTTAAAGCTTTCGATGGTGTACAAGCGTTACATAACTTTTCCGCGGAGTTTAATCAAGGGACGGTCAGTGCAGTAATTGGCCCAAACGGGGCAGGTAAGACTACTCTTCTGAACGTTATTACGGGCTTCGTACGGCCTGATCGTGGCTCTTGTTACTTAGAGGACATGCGCATTTCGCCGGGAACCCCACACAGAATCGCCAAGCAAGGTATTATTCGCACATTTCAGGATCTTCGACTCATCATGGAATTGTCAGTGCTTGAAAATGTGCTCCTTGCATTCTCTAGTCAGCGAGGGGAAAAAGCTATTGCTGCCCTTCTTGGTGTTTGGAAGCCGGATGAAATGCGGTTCAAAGAGGCCGGATATCAGCATCTTGATGATGTCGGCCTGGCTGACCATGCAGCGTTATCGGCGGCAGAGCTTTCCTATGGACAGCAGAAGCTACTGACATTAGCATGCTGCTTCGCAGCGGAAGCAGACGTTCTTTTGCTTGATGAGCCCGTATCTGGGGTTGCCCCAAATATGATCGAAAAAATACTACAGTTGCTTGAATCAGCATCAAATCAAGGGAAGGCAATTGTATTTGTGGAACATGATCTCAATGCTGTTCGGCGTATAGCTAGTACCGTCTTCGTAATGGATTGCGGAAGCGTCGTTTGCCACGGTCCCACAGAAGAAGTTCTAAACTCCAAGCATGTAATCAAAGTGTACACTGACTCATGACATGCTCCATTACAAATGAGTTGCTTTGTCTCGATTCCCTACACACGGGGTATGGGACTAAGGAGATCCTAAATGGAGTGAGCTTTGCCGTTGGCGCAGGCGAGACGGTTGCTCTCATTGGCCACAATGGAGCTGGAAAGTCCACACTCTTGAAGGCAGCCTTTGGATTGCTCAGTGCTTGGAGGGGTCGTGTTCTCTTCGACGGAGAGCCAGTAGATATTCATAGCACACGGTTCCAATTGCGTGGAGGACTTGTATACGTTCCTCAGGGGAATCGCGTGTTTGAGGAGCTGACAGTAAGTGAGAACTTAGCAATTGCAGGGACATTGCTCAATAGCCAGCAATTGCGTGCTAAGGGGCAAGAGCATGCTCTGGACATGTTTCCTTCGCTCCGAGGGCGACTCGAGCAGCGGGCACGTACCCTTTCCGGTGGAGAGAAGCAGGTACTTGCATTGGCAAACGCTTTCATGCTCTCCCCTCGACTGCTGCTGCTAGACGAACCATCGTTAGGGCTATCACCTGATCTAGCAATCCTAGCATTGAAGCGTATTCGTCAGCTTTGTGACGAGGAGGGTGTTGGAATACTGATTGTGGAGCAGAAGGTTCGTGACGTGCTACGCATTTGCGACCGCGTTTGCTGTATCAGACTTGGTGCTGTGACATATTCAGGACCTCCAGAAATGCTATTGGAGGATGAGGAAGCGCTGAGGCATGTGTTTCTGTAATGAAAGAGGTATGACAGTCGAAATTCTGTTCTGGAGTAGAAGTGGATTCGCGTTCGCAATTGAGGATTGTACCAGTAGTCGAAGTGACTCTGTCTGGAATTGGAGAGCTCGTCCAGTTTTCGTTTCTATCAGCTCGAATGCGCAATAGATGTACCCAATATGTACCCACTCTCTGACGATTTCAGAGATACAGGATGAATCACGGTGGGCTAAGTCCTTGAAAATCAAGCACCGAGATACACCGGGAAGCTCGTAAGCCGTTGCGAGACAACCTTTTAATCAGGTGGTCGTAGGTTCAAGTCCTACGCGGGTCACCTTACATAAACCCTCACTGCATCGTGTTCGCAGTGAGGGTTTCATTTTGCACTCGTTGTACGGCGCGCATCTGAAAAAGGCCGACCCGGAATCGGGCCGGCCTCTTTTTCATCTCATTGATCTAGTTCGTGCCGGCCCGGCACAAACCGCGGAGCATGTCGTCTCCTGAATCGAAATTGCATTCCAAGATGAGGTAGAAGTCAAAACCAGAATTGTCGGGCCAGACGATGAACTTGTAGAAACGATTTCCACTCAAGGCGATCGAATAGGGCGTGTTGTCGAAGTCTTCGTATTCACCATCCTGAAACACGCGCACGTGCGCGTCCCCGTACAAGCAATTGATGTCGAGAACGCCGGTGTGCGGGTCTCCAATAATTTCGATGGGACACTCCCCTCCGGGAAAGGCCAGGGGATCCCACAGCAAGGTGGGGGAACCTACGGCTTGGACATAGGTCGACTTGAAGCTATTGGACATGTCATCCATGCCCACCATGCCATTCTGGATCATGTCCGAGGAGACGGACCCAGGCTCATTCTCTTCCACATAGCGCGCATCGAGTTCATCGAGCGTGTGTCCGGCAGGGTCCTGCCAGCTGCCGTATCCCGAAGCGTCACGCGTAAGGACCTGCCCTTCGGCGCTTCCACCGTCGATGAAAATGCTGCCGAAGAGGTTCAGGCCGTGGGGGAAATCAGGCCGTGTATTGAACTCAACAATGTCTTCGAAGTATGCACCACCTTGGAAGAAAACATGGGATGGAGGCCCGAATCTGGAGGCCCCACCTCCTATGTAGAGGTTCGTTGTGGTCAAGGAGTAGCTAGGGCTGGCCGGCATCCCCACTCCCAAAGTGTAGTTGGCCTTATCGTAGTAGACCTCGGATCCCGCCAGCACGCCGCCATCGTTGTAGGGCACCTGCATGTTCGAGCCGGGAGCGGATGCCGGAGGAGGATCCTGCCAGCTACCGTATCCCGAAGCGTCCCGCGTCAGGACCTGGCCGGCAGCCGAACCGCCGTGGATGTAGAGTGCGCCGTACTGCTTGTGTTCCGCCCAGGCCGAAAAGATAGTCCCGGGCCCGGTTTCCACTGGGCCAAGGAGGCGCGTGTTTGCGTGATGCTCCACATCCTGGTTGAAATCCGTGAAGGCATCAAAGGTGAAACTGGGTGTGGACTTTTCAAAGTAAAGATCGGATCCGGCCAACACGCCGCCATCGTTGAAAGGAACCTGCTGGTCCGTGCCCGGGACCGTACCTTGCGGAGGATCCTGCCAGCTGCCATATCCCGACGAGTCTCGCGTCAGCACCTGCCCGGCTGCCGAACCGCCGTGGATGTAGAGTGCACCGTACTGCTGGTGTTCCGCCATTTGCAGGAATGTGTATCCGGGTGAGGTTTCAACTGAGCCAAGGAGGCGGGTGTTTCCCCAATGATCCACATTGCTGAAAAACGTGGCCAGGCCATTGAATTCGCTATCACCATCCACCCAGAATGCGCTCTGACAGCGGGCCAGTGCGCTGAAGATGGTGATGTTGTTGAAGAAGGCCTGACCGGTGAAGTTGGTGTTTCCCAGCATCTCGAAGGTTTGATCCGCTTTGTTGTAGTAGAACTCAGAGCCCGCGAGGACGCCGTTATCGTTGAATATCAGCTGCATGTTCTCGCCGGGAGCGTTCCCCACGACCGAGTCGGCGATGGCCGCGCGGAAGGCATAGGGCGAGCCCGTCATGCGGGCGCGCTGGCCGAGCAGCTCCGTGTCCACTTCGATCTCGAGCCAGTAGGGAAGATCGAATACAAGGTCGAGGGTCGTGACGGCGCCAAGCCAGACGTCGAAGTAGCCCTCCTGCACGTCCACGGTCTGACTCTCGGTCCAGAGCAGGGTGCCGTCGATCGCGGCGTCGTAGAGCCGGAAGATGAAGTCGTGATCGCCGTCGGTCACGGGCGTGCCATCGTCGCTACCCAGGAAGCCCTGGTAACTGATCAGGCGCGGCATCTCGGCGCTCGCGAGGGTGGCCATTGCCAGCAGAAGAACGAATACGGTTAGTACGTGTCTCATGGTCTTCCCTCCGGCTACTTGATGAGCAGCAGTTTGCGTGTCTGTTCGAATTCGGCGGCCTTCGCGTGGGCCCAGTAGACGCCACTGGACAGGTCGGAAAGATCGATCTGCAGATCGTGCCAGCCCGCGCCCAGGTATTCGTCGATGAGGATTCGCAGTTGTCTTCCCCGTACATCGTAAAGCGCCACCCTCACGGAGCTGTCCTCGGGAAGGGCAAGCCGGAAGGTGGTGCTGGGATTGAAGGGATTGGGGTAGTTCTGTGGGAAGGCGTAGTGCGCGGGAATCGCGTCGTCGGGGCCGTCGGTGGGGTCGCCATAGCGTCCATACCAGAAGCCGAGGCCGAGTTCGAGATCGCCACCGGCGTGGAGTCCGATGCCCGGTTGGGCCAGGGTGCTGCGCAGAACCGTGCTTTCGGTCCGGACGACGAGGGCTCCGCCGGCGATCACTCCGCGCTCGATGAGTAGGTCCGCTGAGGCGCTGCTTAGGGCAAGTATCGGAAGCGCCACGAGCAGGGCGAATCGGAGTCGCATGGATCCTCCTCGATGTGGAGGCAGGGGGCTTCCCGACCGGCTCGACGAGAGAACTCTCTGCCGACTTCAGTATTGTATCAGATGTGGGGAGCTGTTCGGGTTTGTTGTCAGTATATAATAACGCCTATCTCTGGTGGGAATGCATAGAATTGGCCTCCAGTTCCCAATCAGAATTGGACCTTGAGCGTGCTCCAAGTGATCGGCCTCGCCGCCGTCATCTCGCATCCCACGGGCCATGCGCCAATAAGGTCACATTCCTCATTGGGGGGCGTGAAGGGGGCGCAGGCCGAAACATCGTAGAGGGTCAAATCCAGGGCCAACGGATCGCAGAAAAGTGGATCCACGCTGATGTTGCCGTCTTGGCCCTCCATGCCCGCGATGCATCCCGTCCAATCTCCACCTTGGTTACCGAAAACATCACTGCAACTCAGCAAGGCATAGGAGTCGGGCCCGCAGACGATGGCCTCACCGTACCGGCCGAAAGCCAGGATGCAGTGATCCAGCTCAACCTCTGACATGTATTCCAAAAAGAAGTGGGCGCCGGCTGCGGCCCGGTTGTCGTAAAAGGTGCAGCCGCTGAAGGTGACATTCCAATTCGAGTGATAGGCGTAGATCGCTCCACCAATCTCCGCGCGATTGCCTGCGAAAGTGCAATCGTAGAATCGCCCACTTCCATAAGAAGCTAACTCCATGACACCGCCGGTGTGCGCCGCATTGTTGAGAAAGAGGCAGTTCACGTAGGTTCCGCCGGACTCACTGACGGTAATGACTCCACCATTATGCACAGCAACATTGTCGATGAAATTGCAGTTGTTGATGAGCGGGGCCGCGCCATCCATAATTCGCAGACCTGATCCGCTATGGGAGAAAGCATTGGTGACGGTGATGCCATCGATGCCCAGCATGGTTGGCAGCGGCGGCGATTTGCTCCCCGTGATGTCGATCTGAAAACCAGCATGCCATTCCGTTTCGCTGCCCTCGCAGTTGATGATGCAGAGATCGGGATCGCCGCTTTCGGAGCGAATCAAGATCCATCGGCTGACGTTGGCGAGGTCGCGATTGCCATCGCCCGTGTAAACGCCGTCAGCCAACATGATGGTGTCGTCGTCACTGGAGGCATAAATCGCCGATTGGATGGTGGGATAGTCACCCGAACCGTCGGGAAAAACCTTGTAGGTCTCCGCGCTGGCGCTCAGGCATGTCATCAATACCACGAGGAATAGTCCGGTGCACTTCATCACGTCCCCCTTTATCGACTCCAATTTTAGCATATCCAGTGCAAAGTGTATCTGAAGCATTCCCCTTGTTATTCTTGCAAATATGGGATAAATCTAGCTTTCTACGTGATTACCACGGCAGGCAGTTCAGCAAGCGGATAGCTCATCGGGAGAAAATGAACATGGCGGAGAAATTCATCTTCCACATGCAAGGCGTCGGTAAGGCCTACGGGCAGAAGCAGGTGCTGAAGAACATCAACTTGAGTTTCTATCCGGGAGCCAAGATCGGCATCGTCGGTGAAAACGGTTCCGGTAAAACCACCGTGCTGCGAATCATGGCCGGACTGGAACAAGACTTCCAGGGCTACGCCGAAATCACGCCCGGTTTCCGGTCCGGCATGGTGGCCCAGGAACCGGAACTCGATGCTTCCCTCACCGTGCGTGACACCATCGAGCTGGCCTTCGGCGAGATCAAGGAACTCACTGAGGAATATGACAAGGTCGCTGACAGCATGGGCACCGACCTCGACGAAGACCAGATGCAGAAGGCCATGGATCGCATGAGCGTTCTGCAGGACAAGATCGATGCCGTCGATGGCTGGAATCTCGATCAAAAAGTGAACGTGGCCAGTGACGCACTCTGCCTACCCGAAGATGATCGTCTGATCTCTACCCTATCGGGTGGCGAACGTCGACGTGTTGCACTCTGCAAGATTCTGTTGGAACAGCCCGATCTCCTGCTACTGGACGAGCCCACCAACCATCTGGACGCCGAAACCGTCAACTGGCTCGAGGAGCAACTCAAGGTCTACCCGGGCACGGTGATCGTCGTCACTCACGATCGTTACTTCCTGGACAAGGTCACAGGCTGGATCCTCGAGCTGGAAGGCAGTCAGGGAATTCCCTGGCAGGGAAACTACAGCTCCTGGCTCGAGCAAAAACTGGCGGGACTCGCCGCCGCCGAGAAGAAAGACACGCCCCGGGGCCGAGCACTGCGCCGCGAGCTCGAGTGGATTCGTATGAGCAAGGGCGATCGAAATGCGCTTGCGCAAACACGTCTGCGAGAGTACGAGCAGTTGGTGGCGCGTGAGTCATCCTTGCAGCGCGGCGAAGACGACGTGTCCATACGCATTGCCCCAGGCCGGGAACTCGGGAATCAGGTCATTGGCTTTCGCGATGTGGCCTTCGGCCACGATGAAAACCCACTCTTCGAAAACCTGAACTTCGACCTTCCCCGTGGCGCCGTGGTCGGTCTCATCGGCCCCAATGGCGCGGGGAAGACGAGCCTCTTCAAGTTGCTGACCGGCGAATTGAAAGCGCAATCGGGCAGTGTCGATGTCGGGGAAACCGTTGATCTCGTCTATGCCGATCAGGAAAGAAGCGGTCTAAAGGGTGAGCGAACGCTCATCGAAGAGGTGGGGGACGGTGCCGAGGAGATCGTGTTCAGCGGGCAGCGAATTCCCATTCGCAAGTATCTGGCTCAATTCGGATTCAAGGGCGCTTCCCAGCAGAAAACGGCAGCGGAGTTTTCCGGCGGCGAACGCAACCGCTGCCACCTGGCGAAAATTCTCAAGACTGGCGGCAACCTAATCCTGCTGGATGAGCCCACCAACGATCTGGACGTGAACACCCTGCGCATGCTGGAAGAAGCGATTCTGAGCTACTCGGGTTGCGTCATGGCTATCAGTCACGATCGCTTCTTCCTCGACCGTGTTTGCACCCACGTCCTGGTTTTCGAGGGAGACAAGCAGGTACGCTTCCGAGAGGGCAACTTCTCCGACTATGAGGAGTGGCGTGTAGCGGAAATGGGCGATCACCTTTTCGAGAACCGGCGCAATCGCTATCGCAGTATCGTGAAGGCATAAGCCCTAGGGAATCCCACGATTTTATTGACACCGCCGGCGTCCACAGGGAAGATCCTCCCAATAACAGGAGGTTGGATGTGCGGAAATCAACGGTGATCCATGGAATACTAATCATCACCCTCGCAGTGGCGACAGTGAGCCTGTTGAGCGCTTGCGGTGCCTCTGTGAGTACTAGCAAGACTAGCTTCAAACCCGTTTCAGAGAAACAACCCTTCGCCAAGCATGATGTGAATTTCAATCAATTCAAGCGCAAGCCCATCGTGACCTGGAGGTTTGAGGGTCAGGATATTGAGCATCCCATCGGAGCTGTGGGCTTTCACATCTACGCCGGTCACGAGCACGATCGCCTTGTTCAAAACTTCGACCAAACGGTCTGGGCGAACCTCTATTTCTATAACAAGGATGGCGATCAAATCGCCAGCGTGTGGACTCCCGAGGGCAATGTGGATGTTCTCAATCGCATGTACACGCAAATCCTGGAACTACTCGAATCCGAAACGTTTTTCGAGATGCATCTGCACACCGGCACAGGAGTCTATGCGAGCAATAGCTCAAAAACTTTCTATACTGATCTGAGCGATTGGACCAACGGCGCAATCTTGATTGTCCCGGTGAACTAATAGCGTTTATGAAGCCCAGGCCTGGACGAAGGTGTTCAGGCCTGGGCTGTTTTAATGGGATACACATCACAAAGGTCACAAGCTCAACCTTTGAGTTCAAAGGTCTCTCCACGTTTTGGAATCTCAATTGCTGCAGTCGAACCACCAGCAGCCAATCCCTCGGCCAGCGCCGCTGTCTGACTCTCCTCACCGTGAACCAGGAAAATCTGTTGCGGCGGCTTCTCCATATCGTGAACAAGGCCCAGCAGGTCATTCCGATCTGCATGAGCGCTGAAGGCGTGCAGGCTCTGCACCTCTGCTCGCACCACGTGTTCGTTTCCCAGAATCTTCACGCGCCTGACGCCGGTCTCCAGTCGCTTGCCCAGGGTATGCGCCGCCATGAAGCCCACGATCAGAATCGTGTTCTTGGAATCTTCCACATTGTTGCGCAGGTGATGAAGAATGCGTCCCGCTTCGGCCATGCCCGAGGCTGATATGATCACGCAAGGACCGTGTCGGAAGTTCAGTTGCTTCGACTCCTCCACATTCGTGATGTAGGTCATGCGATCGAAACCGAAGGGGTCATTCCCTTCATTCAAAATCTCCCAGGTCTCCTCATCGAAGCATTCCTGGTGAGCCTTGAAAATCTTGCTGGCCTTCACGGTGAGCGGGCTGTCGATGTAAATGGGGATCTCGGGAATGTCACCCGCCGCCATCAATTCACTCAGTTCGTAAACGATCTCCTGGCTGCGGCCCACGCTGAAGGCCGGAATGATCACCTTCCCGCCACGCGCAGAAGTTCGCCGGATGATCTCGCCCAGGCGCTCTTCCGAATCCAGTATCTCTCCGTGCAGGCGATCGCCATAGGTGCTTTCCATGATCAATGCATCTGCACGATCCACATGCTCGGGATCCTTCAAAATCGGCAGGTTCTTTCGGCCCAGATCCCCCGAATACACCAGTCGGTAGGGGTCAGCGCCATGGCGATCGAAGTCCATCACACTGATTGCACTGCCCAGAATATGCCCCGCGTCCAGATAGCGACACTTCATTCCCGGCAGCACCTGGAACTCATTGCGATAGGCCTGCGGCGCGAGTAGCTCCAGTAAGCGCTCAGCCTCTTTCGATCCATAAAGCGGCTCCACCGGCTCTTCGCCGCGCTTGAGCTTCTTGTTGAGCCACCTCGCGTCACTTTCCTGAATATGCGCACTGTCCAAGAGCATAATGCGCAGCAGATCCGCCGTGGCCTTGGTGCAGTAAACCTTTCCCTTGAATCCGTGCTTCACAAGAGTGGGCAGATTCCCGCTGTGATCAATATGCGCATGGCTCAGCACCACGGCCTCGATCTTGGACGCGTCGAAGGGCAAGTTGCGGTTCAGCTCGCGACTCTCCTGCCGCCGTCCTTGAAACATGCCGCAATCGAGCAACACCTGATGGCCTTCGTACTCCACCAGATGCCGACTTCCCGTGACGGTTCCCGCAGCTCCGTGAAAAGTAATGGAAAGGTTCATCGTGATGCACTTCCTTTGACTGGAGAATTCTTGACATAACGGTCGAGCCATTCGCTCTGTTCCCAGAGCATGTGCATCACCGATTCCCGTGCACGATAACTGTGGCTTTCATGCGTTAACATGACCAATCTTGCGGTGCCGCCATGGCCCTTGAGCGCCCCGTAGAGACGCTCGCTCTGAAGTGGATAGGTTCCCGCATTATTGTCCGACTCGCCATGAATGAGCAAAATCGGCTCATCAATTTTCTCGGCATGCATGAAGGGGCTCATGGCGAAGTAAATCTCCGGCGCTTGCCAAAGTGATCTCTCCTCCGCCTGAAATCCAAAGGGCGTCAAAGTTCGATTGTAGGCCCCCGACCTTGCGATTGCGGCTTTGAATAAATCGGAGTGAGCCAGGAGATTGGCCGCCATGAAAGCGCCATAGGAATGCCCGCCCACGGCCACACGATCAGGATCGCCCACGCCGCGCCTTGCCACTTCGTCAATGGCCGCCTGAGCGCTGGCCACAAGTTGCTCCACGAAGGTGTCGTTGGGTTCCGCATCGCCTTCGCCCACAATGGGCATGGACGGACCGTCCAATACCGCAAAACCCTCAAGCAGGTGGACCAAGGGTGAATACCAACCCAATCGCACGAAGCGATAGGGAGATCCTTTCACCTGGCTCGCGGCTGCCGCATTCTTGAATTCGCGGGGATAGGCCCAAAGCAGCAAGGGCAGGGCGCCATCACGATCTGCATCGTAACCCGGCGGCAAGTAAAGGGTGCCGCTTAACTGCACACCGTCTTCACGTTCGTATCGAATGAGTTCCTTGCTGACAGTCGCAAGTTCAGGCGTGGGATGGGGGAAGTCGGTGATCGCTTTCAGGCGATCTCGTTTCAAATCGCGAATGTAATAGTTGGGCGGCTCGCTGATGGATTCCCGTTGAGTTAGAATGCTGAGCTTGTTTGCATCCAGCACTGCCACGACGCGTTCATACCAAGGCGACTGCGAGCGAAAGAGCCTATCCTTTTTACCGTTTTCAAGATTCCAACGATCGAGGAAGGGTCGATCACCTTCATCCGAAGCGCCACTTCCCAGCAAATAGAGAATATCCGAATCATCCTCTACAAAAAGCAGATTCTGACCACGGGAATCTCGCTGCATGAGCGGCCGGCCGGGGTCATTGTAACGATCTTCGCGAGATCGATCCCAAAGCAAAATGGGCTCGAATCCTTCGATGTCCGGACTCAATCGCCAGGACTTCATCTGCCGCGATTTCCACCACATTTCCTCAAGCAGTGCCAGGTCACCCTTGCCCCAAGTTATCTTACTGAAACGAAGACTCAGTTTAGCAAGCAATTGACCTTCACCCTGGTAGGGTGGCGCAAGCAGATAGACAGCATCGCGATATTCCGCCTCCAGGCCCGCGTTGCCGCCGTCCAGAGCTTCTACGGTGTAGAGAGTCGCGTCGCTATCGGCACGCCAAGCGATACTGCGCCTACCCTCCCGCACCGAACCGAAGGCCATGGGGACCTTGTCGGCCAAAGGAAGGTCTTCAATTTCTGCCAACACGCGCCCTTCCAAATCCCAGACTTCCGTAACCTTGGGAAAGCGATAGTAGGGAAGTGAATAGGAAAAAGGCTTCCGCAGCCGATCTACCAATAGGCGACTACCATCGGGCGATGGCAGGAAGCTCGTAATGAGATCGGGCTTCCCCAAAACCTTCGTACCCTTGTTGAGGTCCACATGGTGAAGTCGCGATAGGGTGTAGAAGGTGAAGATGGCTTCGTCCACAGGGCTTGTGAGCATATCCTGGTGTGTACGCGCTGGACGCTTTCCGCCCAGATTTTCCTGCACCACGGGACCTCGAGGAATATTCTTTCCCGAGGGCGCATTCCCGGCATCGGTCAGGATGCAACGCGCGACGAGCGCATCGCTTCCCGGGAGCCAATGATAGGGGGTTCCAAGTGCGGCATTGAGTGGGGGACAGTCGGCGCGCATGGCCTTGCCGGACTCGGCTTCGATGATCCAAAGCTCCAAGCGATCTTCCAGGTTGAGAACACCCGCTACCTTTTTACTATCGGGCGACCACTTCAGATTCGTCAGTTGATAGCTTTCCGGAAGCCCCTCAACTTTGCGGCTCTTTCCCCCATTTATCGACTTGAAGGCCACACGATGATAGGGCCTCTGGCGACTGGGTCCCTTGCTTTTCGGATCGATGCGAAGTCCGGCCAGACGAAGCTCATCTTGCGAGAGAATCTCAATGCTGAGAAGCGAGTGGCGCTCGGTGATGAGCAGAGTGCTTCGATCTGGGCTGAGATTCACCGAGGGTGTTGACGGCGCATCCACCAAATCCATCAGCGCCTTGGGCGGAAGCTGATAGCTCAGTTCAGCAGCAAAAGTGGGGGACAAAAGTAAGATGACGGCGAGGATCGAAAGTCCGAATGGGCGAAGGATGGTCACGATAATGCCTCCGGGAATAGTCCGTGACCAGACTATCTCGGAGGCCTCTGACTTACAAGCGATAGCGCTATTTTACGAAGGTCAGTTTCTTGCCTGTGGCGAATTCGCCCTGAATCAAGTTGGCGAAATAAGTGCCCGAGGCCACTGTCTTGCCGAGGTGGTTCTTTCCGTCCCAATCCAGATCGTGCCTGCCCGCATCCAAAGGCCCATTCACCAGCGAGCGCAGCTTCCGGCCCTGGGCATCGTAGATGGCCAGGTTCACCGGAGCATCGTCGGTGACGGATATGGAAATGGTGCAGCGACCGTTGAAGGGATTGGGATAGACATCAGACATGGCGAAGGCCGGTGCACTTCCTTCATCAACACCCACAGCCAAAATATCTTCAAGTGCGGCAAGGAAGCCCGCGATTTCCGCTTCGGTGCCCGTGGACACACGCAGCCAGGTGGGCATGCCCCATCCTGATCTAACTTGATAACCGCGGGCTGCAAGTTCGATGCGCACGGCGTTGGCGTCGGTACCCACATCGATCATTTTGAAGTTGGTATGACTGCCCAAGGCGTTTAGCCCAAGATTCACAATACCCGTATCGAGTTGCATCATGGTCAGGTTGTTCAAGGCGACCGTGTCGGCCAGGTGTTGAGTGTCGCCGAGGGCGGCCTCGGCCGCCGCTTGCGCCAAGCGCGAGACCATGGCGAAGGGTTGCCATGCGCCGATGAGTCCGATGTGCGAAGAAGACGCTACCGCGTATCCCACACGAACACCTGCCAGACCGTGTGCCTTGGAAAAAGTGCGAACCACGATCACCGGTCTTCCCTCGTCGATGTAGGGAATACATGTGCGATAATCCGAAGACTCCACATAGTTGTGATAGGCCTCATCCACCACGAGAATGATGTCCTGAGGAAGACTGTTCACGAAGCTTTCCATCTCAACCCAATTGACAATGGTGGCCGTGGGATTATTGGGATTGACGATGTAGATCATCTTCGTATTCGGAGTGATGGCCTCGCTCAGATGAAACAGATCAACCATGTGGTTGGCCTTCAGTGGCACCTGCACCACTGTTGCACCTCGGGAACTTGCCTCACCTTCAATCTGACTGTAACTCGGATAAGAAGTAATCAACTCATCGCCCGGTCCTAGAAAAGCGCTGGCGATGAGATGGATGATCTCCGTGCCTCCCGCACCTACGCAGATGTTCGATGAGGACATGCCGTGGTGGGCGGCAATTTGCGATTCCAAAGCGCTGCTGTACCAGTCGGGATAGCGATGCCCCAATGTGGCCGCATCCTGCATGGCGGCCAAGGCAAGAGGCGAAGGGCCTAGGGGATTTTCGTTGTAGCAGAGGCGTCCGTCGTAGTCCTCCGCGCGACCGGTGGAATAGGGCTTTGCCTGTACGCGACCGATGCCAGGCAGGTATACAAAGCTCAGAGCGGCCGCTCCAGCTGTGGCCATGAAGCCACGCCGAGTGAGGCTCAGGCCGTTTTCCGCAGGGGAAGACTCATCATTCCGTGGCATAGACCACCTCGTTTCTGCTTCCGAAGGCATGCAAACAATGGGGATGGCCTTCGGCGCGCTAGAAGTATAGCACGCGACGAAACTGCGAGGCTTCTACTTAATCGCCGAGAATATCGTGCAGTTTACGTTTCAAGAGATCTAAGCCATAGGGTTTCTGCATGAAACCAGCCAAACCCTTGCCCTCGAAACTTGAGATGGAATCTTCTTCCGAGTACCCGCTGCACAGCACGATGGGGAGCTTGGGTTTCAGGACATGAATCTGCTCGAGAGTTTCGAGCCCGCCTTGATTGGGCATGGTTAGATCCAGAAGCACAGCGCGAATTTCGTTTTCGTCCTTTCGGATGATCTCGACAGCCTGCACTCCATCTTGGGCTAGGACTGCCTTGAAGCCGATGCGCTCCAGCATTCGTCCTCCGATGTTCCGAACGGCTTCTTCGTCGTCCACCAGCATCACATTGCCACTGCCGGACCAGGTATCCTCCATGCAGGCTAGTGTGTTCGTCTGCTCTTGGATCTGAGAGGGTGCTTGGCTCGTCGGCAGAATTACTCTGAAGATGCTTCCCTTGTCAGGATCACTTTCAATGAGAATGCCACCCTTATGACCACGCACAATACCCTGCACCACAGACATTCCCAGTCCTCGGCCCGTAAATTTCGTAGTGTAGAAGGGGTCAAAAACTCTCTCGCGGGTTTCTCGATCCATTCCATGTCCATCATCGAAGATTTCGAGGTAGGCATAGGGACCTTCGGGCAAACTCTCGGAACTCAAGGATCCAAAACCTTCCACGGCTTTGCGGAGGGTATTTTCATTGCAACTCATAGTGCCCGTGCTGATGCGAATATTGCCACCCTGCTCGCCCAAGGCTTCCGACGCATTGGTGATCAGGTTCATTAGGACCTGACCCAACTGTGTCTTGTCACCTTCAACCATAGGAATGCTGGAGCTGAGGTCGAAACTCATCTTCGCCGATTTGGAAATGGAAGAGAAGAGCAGGGGGCCCATGTCCTCAATCAATTCATTGAGGTTCATGGATCCCACCACGAATTGACCGCGCCCCGAATAGGCCAGCATCTGGTTGGCTAAATCCGCAGCCCGGCGGGCCGAGCGGCAGATTTCCTTCAAGGGTTCTTCAGCTGAGCATCCGGGCATCAGATTCTGACCGGCCAACTCTGCATTGCCGAGAATTGATAGCAAGATGTTGTTGAAGTCATGGGCGATTCCTCCAGCCAAAACCCCGAGACTCTCAAGCTTCTGGCCATGCTGCACCTGCCGCTCAAGTTGTAGGCGATCCGCCTCGGCTTTCTTGACTTCCGTCATGTCCGTGGCGATGCCTTCAATGGCAAGGGGAGTTCCATCCTCATCGCGCACAAGAACATTGCGCTGATGAATCCAACGCGTTTCTCCGGTTTTCGCGTGTACAATTCGGAACTCGAAGATGGGGGAAACATCTCCGCTATCGATTTTCTCACTCTGATTCTTGATGTAGTTCAGGTCACGAGGGTCCACTATACGCATGGCAAGGGCAGGGTCTTCGATGAATGCTTCAGGTGGGTATCCGCTGATCTCTAGTAATGCCGGGCTCACGTATTCATATTGCCTCTCAGGAATTCGCATTCGAAAGATGAAATCTGGCGCATTGTCAGCGAGGCGGCGAAAGCGGGCTTCGATTTCAGCGTGAGCCTTTTCAGCCTGCTTCCTCTGGGTGATGTCTCTAAGGGATGTGACGCGAAGATTGGGGCCTTCGACCTGTTCGATCATCTTCGCACGGATTTCGCAGGGGAAGGTAGTGCCGTCTTTGCGTAGGGCTGATACCTCGTAGGGACCCTCGAAACCTGCGAGCATGTACTCCATAACCTTGTCGCGGTCCTCGGCAGCTATCCAATCGGTGCCCGGTCTGCCTCGAGCATCCTGGTCGCTGTATCCGAACATGTTCTCGGCCGTTTTGTTCTGGTCGAGGCAGATGCCCTTTTCGGAAAGGAAAATGGCTTCGAATGATGCTTCCGAGAATGCCTTCAAGCGGCGTTCTCTTTCTTCCAGTTCCATTTGAAGGTGGTCAATTTCTATCATCTGGGCTTCTCCCCCGAATGATTTTCAAGATGCCTGCATGAGGAACCGCGGCCCTAAATCTTTCCCTGCCATGCAATTGCGACAATTGGAATGCTTCTCCTATTAGAATTCAAGCATATTCTATTCCCTTAATATGTATGGATTTAGCTTCCCTCCATTTTCACTCAAGTCTATCCTGACTGGCTAGTCTGAAATTGGAGGATGCCATGATTACCAGGATACGTCTCGCAATCTCTTGTTGCCTTGTGGTCACAACGATGGCCTGGGCCGCGGCGGGAGATGCAGCAATGGGAACTCGATCCTACGATGATTACGAGAAGCCCGAAGTCTGTAAAAGCTGCCATCTGGATTTCTTTCGACAGTGGGAGCAGGCCATGATGTCGCAGGCCTACACTCATCACTGGGATGAAATCGAATACTTCGAGTTGGCTATTCCTCACGCCGAAAAAGATGAGGTGGTCGCCGGAGTGCGCGAAGGATGCAATGGTTGCCATGCGCCCATCGCCTTTCTCGCGGGTGACGTGCCTCCGCCCCGGCCCGAAGAGAACAGCCGCGCCAACGAATCGGTATCCTGCGACCTTTGCCACACCGTAACCGGATTCGAAGGCGACATCCCTTACAATTTCAATTGGATCAGCGAGCCCGGGCGGGTGAAGTATGGTCCCAAAGAAGGGCTCGAGTCGCCTCACCATGAAACTCGAAAGAGCGACTTTCTCAGTCAGGCAGAATTCTGTGGCACCTGTCACAACGAAATGAGCCCTTACGATCAGTGGGTGAAAGCGACCCACTTGGAATGGCGTGAGGGACCCTATTCTAAAGAGGGAGTGCGTTGCCACGATTGTCACATGCCTCGCGCGATTGGACGGAGCGCCAAGATGGCCGAAGAGGACATCGTGGCCCAGCACCTCTTCCATGGAGCCCATGATCCTGGAAAACTCGCGGGCTCCGTAGAGCTGCGTGTGCATCCCGATGAGCGGGAAGTTCCCTACGATGGTGTGGTCCAGCTGAGCGTGCAGCTATTCAATGGAAAGGCCGGTCACAAGATACCCACGGGATCGGTGGAAGATCGAATTGTCTGGTTGCATCTGGAAGCCAAGGATTCGGAAGGGAAGCGCTACCACCTTCCGGTAGACCTCAAAGGTTTCGAGGGTGAGCAGACTACCATCGCGTCCGATGTTCTGGCCTATCAAGACATGGGCATCGCCAAGGGCGATCCAGACTTCCCAGGTGTTCAGCGAGATGGTGTTCCCCTTGGGGACCGAATTTTCCGTATGGCATACCTGGATCCCCAGGGCCGCATGACCATTCAACAGTGGAACACGGCCTCATTCGGGCCAGACTATCGTCTGGGTCCGCGAGAGACGAAGATCGAGACCTTCACCTGGGAGATGCCCGATGACATCGCGGCGGGAGAGGTTGAGATTCTCGCCCAACTCAACTACCAGAAACTGATCGGTCCGGTAGGCGAATTTTTGAACGTGCCTGCCGAAGAAATGGAAATCATCAGAATCAACGAGGCCCGTACCCATTTCGAGGTCTACGAATAAGGAGAGAAGATGAGGAGCATGAAAATCCTGAGCACGTTACTGCTTGTAGTTTTGCTGGGATCGATTCTAGTGCAGGAGGCTAAGGGCGTTCCTGCCTTCGCACGGCGCTACAAAATGTCCTGCACCACTTGCCACGCACCCTTCCCACGTCTCAAAGCCTATGGCGATGAATTCGCCGCTGCGGGGTTCGTGATTCGTGAAGAAGAGAAGGAACGCGACTACATAACCGGTGGCGATGAAATGCTCTGGCTCAATCGAACCTTCCAATTGGGAATGCGATTCGATGCTTGGTTGATGCTGGACGAAGATCAGACTCTTCCGCAATCGGTGGACTCCGACCTTCAGATTCCCTGGGGCGTGAAAATCCTCAGCGGAGGAGCATTGACTGAGAACATCGGCTACTACTTCTACTTCTATATGGCGGAGCGGGGAGAAGTGGCAGGCATAGAAGACGCCTACATCCATTTCGATGACATCGGTGGCCTCCCCTTGGATTTAATGGTCGGACAGTTCCAGACTTCCGATCCCTTGATGAAGCGTGAACTGCGCCTGAGCTACGAGGATTATCAAGTCTACAAGCAGAAGGTCGGCGTTTCTCTAACCAACCTAACCTATGATCGCGGACTCATGGCGGTTTACGGAGTAGAATCCACCGGTACAGATCTTGTGGCCTTCATCGTGAACGGCAATGGTAAGGATGAGGCCTCTGCCAATCGAAAATTCGATGGTGACAGATACAAAAACTATGGCTTCCGTGTAAATCAGGGAATCGGCGAGTTTGCCAGCATCGGAGGATACTTCTACCAAGGGCTTGAGAACCTTCCTCTGGCCGGTGGAACTCCCTTGGAGTGGCGCCAAAATGAGCTGCGATACTTCGGACCTGACTTCAGCCTGAGTGCAGGTCCTCTTACCTTTACCGGTCAGTACATGATCCGGCAGGACAGCAATCCAATGGGGTTGAATGATGAGCCGGCGGAAAAGATCGAAACCATCGGTATGGCGGGCGAACTGGTCTACCTGCCTTCGGGAGAAGATGGCCGCCACGCCTTTGTACTTCTCTACAACGATCTTGAATCCGAAGAGGCCAACATTGCCTATCGGACATTTACAATTGGATCCAGTTATCTAGTCGCGCGAAATCTTCGTCTCCATCTGGAATACACCCGTGATCTGGAAAACGAACTCAATCGAGGTGTGTTTGGAATCGTGAGCGGGTTTTAATTCACAGGCAAGAACTTGGAACCCGCGCCTGGGTAGATGGCGCGGGTTTTCTATTGAATACAATTGGCTTGAAAGAGATGAATCGCTATCATGGGCCGACTTCGACCCAGAGGGGTAGCTATGCGCGCGTTGATCTTTTTCGCGATCCTGATAGTTCAAGTTCTCCCGACTTCGTCCACATCAATTGAAGGCTACTATCGCCAGCCTGCTCTGCATGGCGATCAGTTGATCTTCTCAGCAGAGGGTGATCTTTGGAAAGTAGGAGTGGAGGGGGGAAGCGCTCAAAGGCTTACCACGCATCTGGAGACGGAGAGTTATCCCAGCATTTCACCCGATGGGCGATACCTTGCCTTTTCCGCCGCCTATGAAGGGCCCACCGAGATTTACCTCATGCCTATGGAAGGTGGACTACCTCGTCGCCTGACCTATGATGGTGACTGGGCTCGCATGGTTGGATGGGATTTGCAGGGCCGCGCCATGTATGCCACGCGCCATTTTTCTACGCTGCCCAGTACACAGCTGGTTGCGGTGGATCCCGAAACCTTGAACCAGACTCCCTTGCCACTTGCTCAGGCATCTGACGGAAATTTCGATGCCAAGTCCGGCACCTTCTTCTTCACTCGACTTTCCGCCCAGGGCAGCAGCACCAAGCGCTATCAAGGCGGTACGGCTCAGAATATTTGGCGCTTCGAGCCTGGAGCGGATGAGGCCCTCGCTTTGACTCCCGACTTCAAAGGCACAAGTCGCCATGCCATGGTCTGGCAGAAACGAGTCTATTTCGCCAGTGATCGCGACGGAACCATGAACCTTTGGTCCATGAATTTCGATGGCGGGGATCTTCGGCAGCATACTCACCATGCGGGCTGGGACATCCTCGAACCCGATCTCAACGAAGGGCGAATCGTCTATCAGCTTGGAGCGGATCTTCACCTCTACGATATTAGTTCGAACTCGGATCGGGTCATCCCCATTCGCCTGCTCAGTGATCTTGAGCAAATGCGTGAACGCTGGGTGGACAAGCCCATGGATTATCTCAGTGCGACGCATCTAAACAGCGATGGTAGCCGTGTGGTTACCACCAACCGTGGCCGCGTCTTTGTGCATCCTGTGAAACAGGGGAGGCGTGTTGAGTTGACACGAGATCAAGGCATCCGCTTTCGCGGGGCACGTTTCCTTCCCGAAAGTGAATCCTTGATTTTGCGTTCCGATGCTAGTGGCGAGGTGGAGTGGTGGGAGTATTCAGCCGAGGGTGCAGCCAAAGCGCGACAGATCAGTGAAGACGGCAAGGTTCTACGCTTCGGCGGCATTCCATCCCCCGACGGAAAGTGGATCGCCTCATGGAACCAGGATCAGGAGATGCGTCTGATCAATGTGGAGTCCGGCAAATCGAGCCTTGTGGCCTTCTCACAAGATTGGGGCTTTGAAAAACCCAGTTGGTCTCCCGACAGTCGCTTCTTTGCCTATGGTCACGATGCTGAAAATGGAATAGGGCAGATCTTCGTTTACGATCTTGATGCAAAAGAATCCTTTCCCATTACCAGTGATCGCTTTCACAGTACGAGCCCGGCCTGGAGTGCCGATGGTGACTGGATCTATTTCCTTTCCAATCGGCATTTCCAGTCCATCGTATACGGACCATGGGGACAGGCCCAGCCCGAGCCCTTCCTGGATAAGCAAACTCTGATCTATGCCGTGGCCTTAGGAGACGATCTTCGTTTCCCCTTCGATCCCCAGGATGAACTCTGGGTCGAGCCCGAATCAGAGAATGAGGAAGAGGACGAGGAAGAACTCAAGGTCGAGATTCAGCGTGATGGCCTGCTTAGCCGTTTGCGGCAGGTTCCGCTGGACGCGGGAAACTACAGCAGGCTTGCCGCAAAGGAAGGCCGCCTGTTCTGGATGAGCCGCAATGCTGGAGAGTGGCGAGGTGGCGAACTACTGGCCTTGGATTTTGGAAGCGAAGACATCGAATCCAAATCCATCGCTTCGGATGTGAGCTTCTATGAACTCTCGGGCGATGCCAGCAAGCTGCTACTGCGTAATGGCGATTCGATCTACGTCATCGATTCTTCTTCGGGAGCGGGCGCTTCCCTTGATGATGCAGGGGTGGATCTATCCTCCTGGAAATTCACCGTGAATCCAGAAGAGGAGTGGCGACAGGTTTTCGTGGAGTCCTGGCGTTTAATGCGTGACTACTTCTATGACCGAAACATGCACGGCGTGGATTGGGACGCCATGCTCCAGAAGTATCTGCCCTTGCTTGATCGTGTGACCACGCGCCTGGAGTTGAGCGATCTGCAAAAGCAGATGGCGGGCGAACTCTCGGCTCTCCACGTTTATGTGGGAGGCGGCGATCACCGCGAGGATGCAGGCGATATCGACATGGCATCTTTAGGCGCGGTTCTAAGACGCGACGATGAGTCCGGGAACTGGCGAATCGCGAGCATCTATCGCAGCGATCCGGATCTTCCCGAAGCGCGCTCCCCCTTGGATCGCCCTGGTTTGGACATTCGCGAAGGCGATATCCTGAGTGCCATCAACGGCGTTCCTTTGGAAAGTGTCATCCATCCCGGCGTTTTGCTGCGCAATCAAGCCGGGGAGCAGGTTCGCCTGGAGTTAAGGCGGGGTCGACGCGGTGAGCCCAAGGAGTTCATCGTTGAAGCCATGCCGGCCTGGCGCGAATACGGACTGCGCTACGAGCAGTGGGAGCTTAAGCGGCGTGAGAGAGTGGAAGAGGCCGCTGATGGCAGTATCGGCTACGTACACATGCGCGCCATGGGCAGCGGCGATTATTCAACCTGGCAACGCCATTTCTTCCCCGTTTTCGAGCGTCAAGGGCTCATCATCGATGTTCGTCACAATGGTGGCGGTAACATTGACAGCTGGATTCTCTCGCGGCTCATGCGCCAGGCCTGGATGTACTGGTCGCCTCGCGTAGGTGACAGTTACTGGAACATGCAATACGCCTTCCGTGGGCACATGGTCGTTCTGGTGGATGAATGGACCGGTTCCGATGGCGAGGCCTTCGCCGATGGCTTCCGGCGTTTAGGGCTGGGTGAGGTCATCGGAACCCGAAGCTGGGGCGGTGAGATCTGGCTCACCTCGAGTAACACATTGGTGGATTACGGAATCGTTGCCGCTCCGGAATTCGGCGTCTACGGACCCGAGGGGAAGTGGCTCATCGAAGGCATTGGCGTGGAGCCCGACAAGGTCGTGGACAATCTTCCGCATCAAACTTACCTGGGTAAGGATGCCCAGCTGGATGCGGCCATCGAGCATTTGAAGCGACTCATTGCCGAGGATCCGCGCCCCGTTCCGCCGCCGCCGGCAAGACCGGACAAGTCTTTTCCCTAGAACGTGTTGAGAGCCATAGGGAAGTGATCACAAGCAAGGGAGATTTCTAGCTCGAAATCGACGATGGCCCAGGGGCACATTCTCAAGATTGGGGTAGGCTGCCCTGTATGGCTCAACTCGTGCCGGTATTCGGGCAGATAGCTCTGAATAGTAAGATTTAGCTATGTACCTGAGGTATATCTGCTATGTTTTTTCAAACTCCCACATGAGAGGTCGAACCATGAAACTTGCGACTGTCCTGATCTTGATGAGCATATTGGCGGCTCTGCCGGCCATGGCCAACCCAGAAAAAATTCCCAGCGTGATTGGTAGCGCGGGTGATCGTGTGGAATGCGATCTCACTGACATGGTGTATTTCCACATGATCACGGGTGACGATTTCGACAACACTGGCGCACCCATCACCTATGGCCCGATTAGTACATCTCCAGGGGGTCTTATCGAGAAGGTCGTCTTGCAAGTTGATATCGATCAAACCTGGATCGGCGATCTCGTGATCGATCTCTACTATGATATCAATGGCGACGGCTTCTACGACGCCGGGCCGGTCAGTGCACTCTGTCGCCCGAACCTGGATGGCTGTGCCTATGATGGGTGTTGTGGTTGCAGTGGCGACATCACCGGTTTTTATACATTCGGTGACGATGGGGCGGAACCCATGGGTGAGCTTGATTGCCCTGCGGTCATCCCAAATGGATGTTATCAACCGGCCATCGAATCTCCTCAGACCTTCGCCCAGGCCTTCGATGGCCTATTGGGCGGAGGAGACTTCTATCTTGAAATCGCGGATGGAGCAGGTGGAGACACTACCTTCTTCAACTCTTGGGGTGTGTACGTTTACAACCCCTACGGTGAAATCCTCGTAAAGGCCGACGGTACCGGGGATGTGCCCACCATCCAGGACGCCATCGATGTTATTATTCCGGGCGGCACGATCTATCTTGCAGACGGTGTGTACTCAGGACCCGGCAACTGGGACCTGCAGTTTTGGGGCAAGCCACTTGAGCTTCGCTCTCAGTCCTTGAATCCGGATAACTGCATACTCGACGGATTCGGTATCTTACCGGGAAGCTTGCCGCCAGGATCAGGCAGAGCATCTATCCCCCAGGATCGGGGCGTCGATCGTGACCTTGAAGATTGGGGAATGTTCTTCATGGCGGGCGAAACGGCCAGCACAAGTGTGCGTGGAATCACCTTCCGGAACTTCGTCACGTCCTTTTATGGCGCATGTATCTATATTTGGAATGCCTCGCCGACCATTGAAGATTGCATTTTCGAGTACAACTACTCAGGTGTTGGCGGCGCGGGAATCTGGGTTGAGGGAGCCAGCTCACCTAGTATTACCAATTGCACTTTCCGCTACAACCAAGGTCAAAATGGCGCAGCAGTTCTGGTGTGGCTAGCATCTGCTGCCCCGGAATTCGATGGCTGCACCTTCCATGATAACTTTGGTATTTGGGGCGGCGCTTTTGCCGATTTTGATGGCGGCTCGGCAAGTGTTGAGAATTCAGTCTTCTACCACAATGCGGCTGAATTTGGCGGAGCGGTGTTTAGCAGCAACAACATCGTGGGCGGGTCAGATTTTCGCTACACGACCTTCAGCGAAAACTCCGCCATCGAGGGTGGTACCGTCTGGGCTGATGGCGATATCCGATTCTGGTTCGACATCATCGCCTTCTCCGACGATGGAGGGGCTTTCTACTACGATTTCGGAGGAGCACCTGACATCGCCTGCACGAACATCTTCGGCAATGTAGAAGGTGATTGGACAGGCCCCCTGGCGGGGCTCCTTGCTTCCGATGGGAACATGAATTCCGATCCACAGTTTTGCGGCAACCTGGGCAGTTGGGACTTCCGCCTGCAAAGCGACTCGCCTTGCGCGGCTGCCAACAACTCTTGTGGTGCAAACCTAGGCGCCTACGGAGCCGAGTGCGGAACATCGGCTTCGGAGAATCTCACTTGGACTCGCATCAAGCAGTTGTACTAGCTACACGAGATACTCGAAACCGGCGGCGATGGCCGCCGGTTTTTCTATTTCTGCAGGTCTCCGCGAATAGCTTTCAACTCATGGAGTATTTCCACGAGCGTCCCGCCTTCAGCTGGCGCTTCTTCCTCGGCCGCCGTGGGGCTCATGGCTCCGCGATACCTGCGAAGCCGAGCGGCGACCAGATCGTAGACCTCATGCACATTTTCAAGGCCCACCAGGCTTTCCTCAGCTCCGGTGGATCCGCTCATCCCGGCCGTCTGAATGTTCAGACTGCCAATATTGAAGATGAACCGGTCGAAGAGCCCCCGATTGATCTTGATGTTGGTCACGGTTCGGAAGGGCACGTGCTTCACTGATTTGGTGACGATGCCCACATGTACGATCACTTCGTCATCGTGGATCTCGTATCGAAGGCTGCGATAGTAGGGAAAGGATAGTGCAACGCTTAGGATCCAGAAGAGGAATCCCAGAGATCCAAAGATACTGGCGAAGACAACTCCGCTCTTGGGCTCGTCGATGCTGATCAATGCCCCAATGCTGAAGGCAAAAATCAGTATGAGCCCCGACACAATACTGAAGATCAGGATTTGCTTGTTGAGGTAACGACGACTTGGTTTGAGTTCCTGCATTCGTATCCTCCAGAGAAAACACATCACCGCAAAATCATGACCTTTATTGGCAGAGTAATCAATATGGAAGATCGATCGAGTTATGGGAAAGGAAAAACCCGCCCTCGTAGAAGGCGGGTTCTCGAGCGTGCTTGTGCTAGTACAGGCTCTTGATGGTGCTCCAGTTAATTTCATCGGTGGGGGTGCTGTCGTCACATTCCGCGATGACATTGTCGAATCCGGCCTCCCAACCATTGTTCTGCGGATCCACTTCCAGACAGAGCGAGATGCTGTGATAGCCGCAAGGCACCACGAGGGTCACGGTGGTCCAGTCGATCCAATCCATTCCCGAGGGCGATACATACATGACGTTTCCGTCGATGCTCACGATCACACGACCGCTACCGGAGTTAGCATCTAGGTTGTGCAGGAAGTAATCGAAGGTGATCAGGCAAGTGGATGTACCGCTGGGATCTTCCACACCACACTGAAAGTCTTGGCGGAAACATCCCATACCCGCGCTGTCGCCCCAGGGGCTCTGAATGTGGCCGTAAGCGCCCGGATTGCCGCCGGCAGCATTTACGCCGATTATCCAAGTGGGGGGTGCGAATATGCCCCAGTCGGTGAGGCCGGCTTCAAAATCGCCGTTGCTTACATCGGCCAAAGCGCCGCCGGTGAGAAGAAGGACCATGGCCAGGGTGATGGTTCGGATTGCAGTTTTCATGATGGGTTCCTTTTCGGAGTGGGTTCCTCTTGACTTCTGGAACAAGTCTAGGGAATCGCCGAAAAGACGACAACAATGCGAACAATAGACCTGTAGGCGGGCTTACATATTGGCGTAATTGAGTTTGGGATTACTTGAGCAGCATGAGTTTTTGTGTCAAAACCTGAGCTCCGAAGCGGAGCCTGGCGAAGTAGAGGCCGCTGGCCCGACCCTCTGCATTCCACGAAAACTCATGGCGACCCGCATCCAAGACCCCTGCGAATAGGCTTTCCAGCTTCCGCCCACGCAGATCGTAGATGTCAATCCGGGCAGGACCTGAATGGGGAAGGGCGAAACTTAGGGTGACCCTGGGATTGAATGGATTGGGCCATGGAGTTGCAAAATTTAAAGCCAGCGGAAGCTCTTCGTCCACATCGATGGGATCGAAAGCAGCATTGCGCGCGCCCGGCGATCCGAGAAGTATAGGCGATGAGGCCCAATTTTCGGCGAGAGAGTTGTCCAGATAGGGATGAATGAGTTCCAGAGTCGGACCAAAACCGTCGGCCAGGGGTGGCCAGGGCGGACCATCGTCATAATCTACTCGGTCGATGAGTCGACCGCCGGAGTCGTAGAGCCTTACCGCCTCTCCATTCCCGCTGAAGCCGAAGCCGAGGTCGCCGAAAACGTTCTCCACATCCGGGAAGACAGCTCTGAAGCTCGGCAAGTTTTCACAGAGCAAGAGGTAGCCACCCGATTCCACGAAACTCTCATCGGGCAAAGTGAATCCGTGCCCGTCGTCGCCGTCACGCAAAATCCATCCCGTAACATCGATCTTGGAAGGAGTGGGATTGTAAATTTCAATCCAGTCGCCGGGATCGCCCGTATCGGGACCGTGATAGTTAATCTCATTGATAACCAGTCGCGCGGCAGCATCTATTTCAAAGAGGGCAATGAGTGCGCTGTCGCCCAGGGCGTCGATGCTCACGAAACTGTCGCTTAGTGCGCTATCGGACCAAGCGAGGAACTGGTATCCGGCTGTAGCCTCAGCGCGCAAACGAACAGGATTGCCGAGGAAATAGTCGCCAGTCCAAAGGCTATCCACGCTGATTCCTTCAAGGTGAATTATACCTGCACCTTCGGGCGCAATGGACAGGGTAAGCTCCCAATCATCGCCCAGGTTCATGTTACTCCGAATGTGTTCCCTGGCATGACTCGGTCTTTCCTGGATGAACTCGGATACCACCGCAACTTCATCGAGCCAGTACTGGTAGTCATGACTCCAGCGGTCCATGTGGAAGGGAATCTCAGCATCGATGCGGGAGGTGAAATCATTTAGGATTGCACCAAAACTCTCGGGTCTAAGAGTACTGTTCAAGTAGTCGGCATAGCGATTGATGAAGGCTTCCCGGTACTCTTGGTTCTCCAAGAGGCTGCGCAGCAGGAAGGTGGCCCAGGGCTGGTTCTGTTCACCCCAACCCGAACTGGATGTGGCCCAGGCAAGTGTGTCGTAGCTGTAGTCCTCCCAGAAGCCTAAGCCGACATCCAAATCGTAGAGCAGCCAGCGCCAGCGGCTTTGTGGCTCTCGTGTTCGCCAGAACTTGATATTACCGCCCGGCCAATCTGTATTGCCCAGGTAGATTTCGAAAATGCAATAGGCCGCATGGTTGTCTACGTCCATTTGTGACTTGATGTAGTTGTAGTCGTTTGGATCGACTAGGCCGTTGTTTTCAATGTAGTCGAGCATGGCCAGGTAAGCGTCCGCATCGCCCTCAATCACTTCATCTCGAAACTCGATGAGATCAAGATTCTCGGGGTCTACGCCGTGGTGATCACGCAGATAGAAGCGATCCAGGCGTTCCCGCACGTTGTAGATGCCCCAGTAGAGAGCGTTCATGTACACGCGTACGGGTTGTGCGGCTTGACGGTCCAGCTTGGCAATATCCGTGATCCGCTGAGCGAGAGCATCGCGCAGGACAGTGCCCGGCCACTCGTTCCCAGAATTTCGAAGTATGAGACGATCAAAGCTCGCTAAATCGAGCTCCTCGAAAATCGGGAAGTCAATACTTCCCTGCCCGTATCCGCCGCGTGGAATGAGTCTCAGGGATTTCTGTGAAAAGGCTCGGGAGTAGCCGCCGTGTATCTTAAGGCCCAAGTCTATATCCAGAGGCCAGCTTCCATCGGGGAGGATGAGATCCAGGTGGAAGGGACGTTCCCAATCTTCCCAGAAATTCGCGCCAAAATAAGGCCACTCCGGATCATATTCGTCGCCGAGTACGTAGAAGCCGGTTTCTTCATCCCAGATATTTGCAGGATCGCTGATCAAGGAAATCACGGGTAGGGTGCTGGGTTCGTCGAAGATGTAGCTTCGCGTAACGATGGCACTCGGCAACTTCCCGGGCTCGTAGCATCGCGCGCGCAAAGCCTTGTTTCCATTCACATAGATGGGCTGGGTGTAGAGGCGCGAACTGTCAGTGGGCTCGGTGCTGTCGTAGGTGTATCGAATCTCGGCCTCGGGCGAGGGGCTTGAAAGCCAAAGCCACAACTCGCCGGAATAATAGCCGCTGTCGGCGGTGAATTCCGGCGGATCTGCAATCGCCGCCGCTCCAGTGCTGTCATTTGCCGCCGCGGGTGAAGGCTGCGGGTAAATGAGCCAGTTGTCCTCTCCGGCTGGATATCGGCCATAGGAAAAATCGATGCTGAGCTCAGGTAAATCCACCTGATCTTCCAAAGCTCCATTGGGCCGTGTAAGGAGCAGCGATTCTCCTCCTGAACTGATGGAAAAATTCGTGTGCAGGAAGGGGAGGAAGTTCCTGAGATCGTCGGAGAGGCCCTTGGGTTCGTAGGGAGGCGTTTCCATTCCAAAGGTGAGGAATGGAATCAGGGTCATGTCATTCCAGACTTCCTCGTTGTGCACTTCGATGGCCAGCACATTCTGGCCCTCTATCAGCCAGGATTCCGGGTCGGTGAAGAAGTAGTAGGCCGGCCAAAGTCCACGATAAAGACCTGCTTCATGTTCCAGGTCGCAGGTGGTGTCGAAAAACACCGCCTCGCCCGGGTGGCCCAAGTTTTCACGCGCGATTTCAACCCCGTTGAGATAGGCGATGAAACCGTCGTCATAGTCGACATGCATGAGCAGGGCCGAGATCACATCTAGATCTTCAATTCGAAATGTCGTTCTGATGTAGCAACTGACCACATTCACGTTCACAAAGGTTGCGTCGTCTCCATCCCCGCTTCCGAATCCGCTGGGGCCGGTGAGCCATTCAGAATCGTCGAATTCAGGCATCATCCAGTTTGCGGGTGGCTCTTCGTAGCCTTCGAAGTAGAACCATGGATGACCTCGATCAATGATGGTTTCCCAGTGGGGATACCAGAGGCGACGATCCTTGCCAGAGGCCATGACCATGAGCAGAGAATCGGAGGGGAGCAGAACTCGTGGGAAATTCCACTGATAGGGATTGGTGGAGTCATCCGATAGCCACCATCCATCCAGATCGATGGCGTCCGGGCCCGCGTTGTAGAGCTCGATCCAATCTTCAAAGTCGCCATCTTCGTCTCGATAGGTTTCGAGGTTCGAAGACTGCAACTCATTGAAGAACACCTGCGCCTGGAGCAGGGCAGGGAGTAGCAGGCATAGAAGTAGGGCTGTCCGGCGCATAGAACCGCATTTCTGAGATTAGCTGTACATTATAACGCATCGATTAGCAGGCTAGAACCGATGAATGCAAAAAGCCCCCTCCGCATGCGCGGAGAGGGCACTACAAGGAAGAATGAGGAATCTAGAAGAAGGTGGCAAAGCCGAAGCCGGCGACCAGACCCTTCTGCTTGTAGGTATCGGGATCCACACCGAGTTCGGTGAGGCCGAAGTAATAGTCGACTCCCAGATCCAGGAAGAAGTAATCGGTGATGGGATAGAGGTATCCGCCCTCAAAGAGAAGGCCCGTCATGGCATCGTACTCCGTGTCTGATGAGTCGGACATCTTGGCGTAGTCGTATCCGGCACCCACGTAGAGGTAGTTGATGAAGTACTTCACTCCGCCGCCAAAACCGGTCTCGGTCATGTCGGTATCGGAATCGAAGGTGTACTTGGTGTAGTCCACCGTGACGTAGATCATCAGATTGTCCATGAAGAAATATCCGCCCATGGGAGCGAAGGAAATCATGGAGTCTTCAGCATCTTCCGTCATGTTCTTGTAGTAAGACACCGTGCCGCCGAGGGACTTCGTTCCCGCAGCGAACTGAGCGTTGGCCATACCGGCCGTGAAAGTCAGGATCACCGCAAAAAGCAGGATCTTTTTCATGGTTCTCTCCTCCGATGTGGCCAAAGGCCGAATCGCACCTGATCAGGATGCTGTTACCCGCTCGATTTTTCGAGCATCGCGAGGGGACACAATCTCCTCGTATTTCGTAGAGGGAAGGGCAAGGACGAAAATCCGTCAAGCAAAACTCACAAAGAAATCACTGGCTTTCTTGAAAGCGGAATTTACCTGAAATTTCGAAGCTCTTCTAAACGCGCTTGAGGGCATTAACCGCGCTACGAAAGGCAAAAATGTGCTCAGGGGTGGTTCCACAGCAGCCACCAATAATCTGCGCACCCGCAGCGATCATGCCGGCGGCAATTTCAGCCATGAACTCCGGCGACTCCAGATAGACTACCTGCCCGTCTTTTAACTCAGGCAAACCTGCGTTGGCTTGGAAGAGCAGGGGCAGTTCACTGACCCTGCTAAACTCCCTGGCGATAGCCAACATACCTTCCGCACCATTTCCGCAATTGGATCCGATGACATCGGCGCCCGCGGCAGCGAGCCCTTGCGCAGCAGTTTCTATATTCTGACCCATGATGGTGTAGTAGCCTCGCGGAGTTTCGTCGAATGTCATAGTGGCCATAATCGGAAGCTCGGGTGCCGCTTCCCTTGCGGCGCGAATGGCGATCTCGGCCTCGGCAAGATCGGTCATGGTCTCAATACAAATCAAGTCAGCGCCACCCTGCGCAAGTGCTTTAGCTTGCTTCAAAAATCCTGCGTACACTTCCTCAGCCCGCGCATCACCGTAGGGTTCGAGAATCTTTCCGCAGGGGCCCATGGATCCGTTGACATAAGCTCGGTCACCCACGAGGTCCGCCACGATTTTCGCCGCTGTCTGATTGATGGCCTCGCACTGATCTTCAAGTCCAAAGTCAGCAAGTTTCAGAGGTGAGCCGCCGAAACTGTTACTCTGAATCAGATCGGCACCCGCATCCAGGTAGAGGCTCGCTATCTCCGCGAGCACTTCTGGCCGCGAAAGATTCCACTCCTCGGGTGGATCGCCCGATTTCAATCCACGAGCCAGGAGCAAGGACCCCATGGCACCATCGGCCACAAGAAGATCGCCCCGGTCAAGTCGCACACGAAATGCCTGTTTCATTTCGAATCCAGTTCCATAAGTTCACTGACCCTGTCTACCGCACTCACACCGTCGAAGGCGTAAGCATCGGCAGCAATTTCATTGGCGTATTCCTGTGAGACAGGAGCGCCGCCGATCACTGTTCGGATTTTTCCGGAAAGCCCCTTCGCCTTCAACAACTCCACGACCTCTGCCATCCCCGGCATGGTGGTGGTGAGCAGTGCGCTCATGCCGATTACCTTGGCGCCGCTTTCCTCCGCTTTGGACACGAAGGTTTCCGGTGAAACATCATTGCCTAGATCGATCACCTCGAAACCCGCTCCTCGGAGCATGATTCCCACGAGATTTTTACCGATGTCGTGAAGGTCGCCTCGCACCGTCCCGATGACCGCGGTGCCTCGATGAGGATTGTCACCGGCCTGAAGCAGGGGCGTTAACAAATCGAGTCCTGCGTACATGGCCTTGGCTGCCATCAGCACATTGGGAAGGAAGATCTCATGGCGACGGAATTGTCCGCCGACCACGGTCATGCCCGCGATAAGACCCTCGTCCAAGATCTGTTTGGGTTTTGCACCTGAGTCCAATTCCACCTGAACCAATTCGGCGACCTTTTTCGCTTCGCCTCTCTCCAAGGCCAGGGCAATTTCCGCTGAAATCTGCATGCTATAGATTCTCCTTCAAACTCAAAATGCGTGTACGACAATCCCGGCTTTCACAATCCACACAGAAAAAGTAGGCGTCATCGAAATCGTGGATGCCTGGAGGGCCGGCCACAATCACCCCAGACACCGATTTCAGAGGTTCCATGAGGTGGCTATCGCGTAGCATGATTCCCGCAGGTTCAGGACCCAATGCCGCAAAGAGTTTCTTCTGCCCGCTCACATGCCAACCGCAGTATCCCGGAGAATAGCGAAGTGCAGGAACCGATTCCGAAATGGCCCCAGCTTTTCTCCACTGTCTCTCAGTTTCAATCTGTATGCGACCTGCCGTAAGTTCGGCGCCCTCCGAGGCTGCCGCGTCGAGCATGGCGGCCAGGGGAAAATCAGCCGCCTCAAAGAGTGCGGAAATGTTCGCGACAATCTCAGCGCCCACAGTGACGGTGAAGAGTGCCAGGGAATCGGCTCGCGGAAAGATTTCCGCTAGGGGGCTTTCCGCAGCGTTCTGCCCTTCCCCAGAGTAGATTTCCGCAAAAGCCTCTTTCGAGACTGTTTGAATCTGGCCACAAGGCTTGGCGGTTCGCGCATATAGATCCAAAGCTTCTTCGGCCAATCCCTGAATTGATCTGGCCGCCTGGTGGGAGGGGTCCACACCTTGGGCGCGAAGCAAGCTTTCGGGCTCGGGTAGAAGATCCTCGGCGTTCCACTTGAAGCTTAGAGCCATGGCTCGCGCTCCGGCAGCTTATCCAGTCCGTGTATCGCAGCTTCGGCCTCCATGAGATCCACCAATTCAGATTTGATTTCTGGGGCAAGCGCGCTGGGACTCCACTCCGAAATCAATCGTTCCACTTCGCTGTTGGCTCTTTCACCCAGGGTCTTGGATCCCTCTTCCATCCAGCGGGATAGGTTCGCTCTCTCAATGACCGGCCCGGGCCAATAGTGCTCATCGCGCATGTGCTTCATGGTGTGCTCGGAAATCAACAGGTGGCCTTCCGCGAGCATTTCCTCGAAACGTGGTAGGGAGGGGAAGTCATCCTTGGGCTCAATGCCACGAATCATTCGAAGTGTGAATCCTGCGATTTCATTGTCGACCACGAGTTTTTCAAGACTGATGCAGCTTTCAAAGTCGAGCATTCCGGGACCTGAAATGCTGTTCACACCGGAAAGCGCGGCCAAGGTCGCGCCCATGGAAGTTTCGAGCCCGGCCTGGGCGTCCAGTGCTTTCGAGTCACTGAGTCCTATATAAGCCTGGGTGGGTAGGCCCAGGTACTTTCCAATTTCCGAGTAGGCGCAGTCGATCATTTGAGTTTCGATGGCACCCATGGGAGTGGTTTCATAACGTATATCGAAGGCTGCGGGTGAGCCTCCATAGAGCGCGGGAGAGCCGGGAGCAGCCAGCTGGCTGATGACGATACCGCTGAGAGTTTCCGCTGTGTGCTGAACAAGGGACCCCACCAGTGTGATGGGAGCCATGAATCCCGATAAGGGCATGGATATGTATTCGACGGGAATGCCGGCGCGTGCGCAATCGATGAGATTTTGGGAGGTAACTTCACTCCACTTGAGCGGTGCGGTAGGACAGCAGGAGAAAATAGTCAGGGGCTTCATGGCCAGTCCTCCTGTGGACCCGCGCACGAGACTCTGCATGCTTTTCATCAGCTCAACGGACTCGATGGTGAAGGCACCGGTCACCACGGGTTTGATTCCATAGAGGAGACTCAAGAAGAGACGATAGCTGTCGGCCATTCCTTCGGGGACATCGGCGGGAACAAAAGCGGTGGATTGAGCGGCGATGTTGTCGAGCCCCTCAACCAATTTCACTTGGCGAACGTAGTCGGCCGTAGAAGGTCTACGAATCTTCCCGGATTCATAGTCGAGGACATTGATGGCCGATGATCCTGGTGTGAAATGAACCTGGTTGCCGGAGAAATCGTGGCTGAGCTTCCCCGAACTATCGAAGAGTTGGAAAGAGGGGGCTGCGCTGCTGAGGGCTTGATCGATGAGGGCTCCGGGAAAACGAACACGAGCGCTGGAGGAATCCACCTTCGCACCGTGGTCGGCCAACAACGCAATCACTTCGTCGTTATGAACGGCCATTCCCAACTTGTCGAGAATATCCCGCGCCTCGCCCAGGATTCGTTCGATCATTGCATCATCGAGGAAGCGTAACTGGGGTCTCACTGCCCCTCCTTTCGCTAGGAAGGCAGAGCATAGGCGAGAGAGGAGTGGTGATCAATAGAAGCGACTCTTGAGGTCTCCCCATTGTGTCACTTCACTCTCGGGAACGGAAGTGGGGCCCATACAGGCCACGGGCCATGCGCCGATTAGGCCGCATTCGGGATTGGGGGGAGAATTGGGTCCGCAGGGAGAGTTTTCCTGCAGAGTAAAGTCGCCCGATTCCGGATAGCAGAAAAGTGGGTCCAGTCCGATGTTCCCATCCTCACCATTGAGGCCTTCGATTGGACCCACCCAGTTTCCTCCAGGATTGGAGAAGAGGTCGCAGCATGCCAATGATGGTGCAGATTCACATTCGATGACATGGCCGCCTGTATTCGCCATGAGGATGCAGTTTTCCAACTGGAAATCTTCGCCCTCGTGAATACGCAGTGCCGCACCAAGATTGCCGCTGTTGCCGAAGAAGCTGCAATTGCTGAACTCAGCGCTTCCATTCAGGTCGGTCACCGCTCCACCAATTTCCGCAGCGTTGTTCCAGAAGAGACAATTCTCAAAACGCGCGTGCGAGTTGCTCAAGCTCACGCCGCCACCGCTCAGCGCTGCATTGTCCTTGAAAATACAATCGGCGAAGACGAGGTCTTGGCAATTCCAGATTGAGCTTCCACCGCCGTCGGAGGCCACACCATTGAAGAAGGTGATTCCTTCCACGCGAGTGGCCGCATCACCCAGGTCGTAGCATATGAGTCCGCTGCTCTGATTCCATGCGTCGATGATCACGCAATGTGGATCGCCGTCTTCGCTTCTTAGAGTGATCCCACCTTTCATGTTGATTTGCCAGGTTTGGTATACGCCGCAGGCGATAAGAACCGTGTCGCCGGGTTGGGCCACCATGATGCCCGCCTGAATGGTGGGGATTTCGCTCGGTACATGAACCGTGGCGGAAAGGGCGGAGAGTGTGAAGGCCTGTAGTAAAATGATCATGATGAGTGCGCGAGATGACATCCCAATCCTCCTGAGCAAATCTACCCAAACACAGGTGAGGGCACATCTTAGCGGATTTGCCAAGATAATACTAGACTGTTTGGTGTTGAATAGGGGAGGGTTCTAGGTGTCAGGATTTTGAATGGGGTTCAGGGGTCTTCAATTATGAAGGCCGCCGAGGGAATCTCATGATTGGCGATGATCCCACAAGGGTCGCGAGTACTTGGTGCTGATAGGAAATAGGAGGCCCTGTTTCAAACGATTTAAAGCCCCTGGAGGTGTGGGATGATGATTCGGAGTTGGCGTTTTAATCGTGTTTCTATTACTGCCTTGATCAGCTTACTATTGCTTCTCTTGCCATATCTGCTTTTCGCGAAGACGCCTGAGATTGAACTCAATACAAGCGCTCACATGAATTCAACAAGAGGCGGGGAGCGTTTCGATTTCGAGTACAATACCACAGGTGTCCTCGATCAGGTCGCTACTCACATCAGCACGGCCCCGTCCTATCTCTATGTTTCGGCCACGATAGAGAATGATTCGGGGAATTGGTTGCGACTTAGGAATATCTCCTTTCCTGCGATGGAAATGAATCGAGGTCCCGATTGGAGATGGTTCATCTGGACTGGGATGGAAACAGGTGGTCAGCCTCCAGGTCCTCCAGGTTCCTGGACATACTCGAACATCTTTCCACCGCCGACCGACATCTTTACCTACACGGTCATTCCCCTTAGCGCCTACGAAATCATCATCCCCCCTGGAGAGTTTTTCTCGGTGGGCTATGAATGCGCTTTAGGCGGTGCCGGACTCTACAAAATTCCCAGCGCTGATACCTATCGATGGAATGGCGCTAGCTGGAATAGCGTGGAAGACTCTGGCTTCACGGTGATCATGCAAGTCATGGCCGACTACTTCGACATGTCGAACCTCTTTGTTTTCCCCGATGGCACGGGGCTGTTTGAAACCATCCAAGATGCTATCGACATGGTCGATTTCGGCGGAACCGTTAACCTTGCCGATGGTGTGTTCAGTGGTCCGGGGAATTACCAACTGGATTTCAAGGGCAAGGAACTCACACTGAGATCGGTTTCCGAGAATCCAAAAACCTGCATCATCGATTGCTATGACGGTCCCCGAGGCTCCGGGCTCGGAAATGGAATCACTATTCGACAGGGAGAAGGACCCGACACGGTGGTAGAGGGGATCACCTTCCGCAATGGCAAATGGGAAAGTGGCGCGGGAATAGAAATCATCGATAGCTCACCGACCATCCGTAACTGTGTTTTCGAAAACGGCTACTGTCTTGGCGGCGGGGCTATCTTTGTGATTTTTGGATCACCCCTGATAACGGATTGCGAGTTCTATAATGGGGATGCGGTTTTCATTGGTGGAGGCATCTACGCGGTTCAAAGTTCACTTGAGATAAGCTACTGCCGTTTCGAGAACAATTTCGCCAAGGAGTACGGAGGGGCGATCTATCTGGACATGTGCCCGGATGCAAGCATCGCAAGCTGTGTGTTCTACAGCAACGAGGCCTTTATTGGCGGTGGCGCACTATATCTATCGAGTTCACCTGCTACGATGACTAGCTCTACTTTGTCGGAGAATGTCTCTCCCGAAGGCAGCGGAATCTATGTTTTTGGAGCGGGACCGGTCATTTGGACGAGCCTAATCACTTTCGGAAGTTCAGAGGGAGTATTCTGCCCTCCTTTTAATGACTTTTTTCCAGACCTTGTATGCTGTGATATTTTTGGCAACAATGGCGGCGATTGGGTGGGGTGTATTGCGGATCAACTGGGCACGGATGGTAACTTCAACTTGGCTCCTCGATACTGCGGTGAGCTGGGAACCGGTATTTTGACCATCGAGGAAGGATCGCCCTGTGCGCCCGATGGGAATGATTGCGGCTTGTTCATCGGTGCTCTTGATGTGGATTGTGAGGGGACGGCCGTGGCCGCAACGACTTGGAGCTCGCTGAAACAACTCTATTAGTACAGGATTGTTTCGGCTATAATGGATGTGTGGGGAGCTCTGGATTTCCAGGGTGATGACGCCGGGACACCCTCGAATTGGGATTATTCCGCATGCGTCCAGTTCAATTCAGATTCCTGATCTTGGCCGCCGGTCTTTGCGGCCTGCTAGTCCTGCTCGTCATGGTAGGACCGCTTCAGGATGAACCACCCACCCGCAGCCTCAATTCCAAGTTACCGCCTTATCACAATTGCCGATTCTGGGGCGCCATAAGCACGGTCATGGATTCGCTGAAACTGCATGACCAGCTCATTGTCCAACCTCAATCCCTGGAAAACATCAGTCCCAGCAATCCCAATGGTTGGGCATTGGCTCACTTTGCAGGTGAGAATAGCTATCCCATTATTCGCCGGGGTGCCAATCCGGCCATTGAAGATCCCCTCTACGACATGGCCGTGGCCAAGGCTGGTGAGGATTCGGCGCGCATCGTCATTGGGCATGTACGCAATTGCACCAGCGGTCTTTGTGAAATTCCCAATCCACATCCCTTCTACCGCTTCATGAACGGCAAGCATTGGTTCCTCGCCCACAATGGAACCATCTACAAGCACGTCCTCATGGATTTACTCAGGCCCGATTTCCTTCTGGCTAATCCGCCTGTGAACGGTGAAAACTACGAGGAGTGGATCGATAGCGAGCTCTATTTCCTCTACATCCTTCAGACTCTCGAAGACCACAACTGGGAGATGGCTCCGGCCATGGGTGAGGTGGTGGAGTGGCTTCGCGTGAGGGTTATGGGCGATGTGGAGCAGCTCAACTTCGTCATGTCCGATGGCCAGACGGTTTGGGCATATCGGGAAGGCATCAATCTTTACTACCAGTTCAATACCGATGATCTGCCCTACTCTGCGGTTGCCTCGAAACACCCCGAGGCGGAACAAGGGCAGTGGACCGAGATGGTGGACGGGCAGTTGATCGCCCTGCGCAGAACTGTTCCGCCCATCCTCTATAATGTTGAGGATTACTTCACGCATACGGCTGTGGGTGAGACTCCCACACCGAGTATTGAGTTGGGTGCTTATCCGAACCCCTTCAACCCGAGCACAACCCTGCGCTGGGTGCTGCCGGAATCCGCTCGGTGTCGTGTGAGCATCCACGATGTGAGTGGGCGGGAGATTGCGCTTATCTCCGATGGGATTTTAGACGCGGGAGATCACGAGCGAACCTGGCATGCTGCGGACTCATCAGGGCATCCTCTGACAAGCGGAGTCTACATTTTGCGCATCCGCGCGGGTGTTTATCAGAGCTCGGAGAAACTGGTTCTATTGCAGTAATCCCACTGATAGGAAACAAAAAAACCGCAGCCAAATGGCCGCGGTTTTTGTTTTGCCCAGACCTCTACTAGTAGAGAGCCTTGACCGCGGACCAGGTACCCACCTGAGTCGCGGTGGACTCGGGAGTGTACTCAAAATCATCGATGGTGAAGAAGTCGCCGCTATCATGAATGATGGCATAGGCGATTCCCGCAGCATTGATTTCCAGGAAACTCGTGGTGCCCGTGTTGTCGGGACCCGAGCTGGAAGCGAGCATGACACCACCCGCATCATAGCCTTCCAGGAAGAGACCGTTGCCGCCACCGGCCGTGTACCAGACACCCACGTGACTAACGGAGCCGCCCGTGAAGTCCGCACGGATCTGAGGATCACTGATGGACACGGCCACGGATACCGGGCTGTGGGGTGGGTAACTGGCATCGTTGTAGCCATAAATCTCGGTCTCGAGAATGTAGGTGGTGGGCCCGAAGGTCACACCGGAATAGTAGCTACCCAGGTTTACGGCACCACCGAAGTACCAGTAATCCTGGGGGACGCCTTCGAAGTCGATGACCTCGAGAGCGCTTGCGGCTGAGACGCTCAATAGAGCGATGGCTAGAATCGCGTACAGTTTTTTCATTGTTCCTCCAAAATGAATTGTACTGTTGAGTCTGAATGCACCCCTGAGTTCTCCGCTGATCGAAATGGGAGCCTTCTTGAGTTTCATGATTGTATAGTTACTGGAATATGAAATCAAGGAAGTAGGATTAAAAAAGATAAGAGGAATGCCGGTATCAACACCTGCAATATTATTGGACCTGCATTGTGCGTTTCCAATCCCCTGACGATTGCCTATACTGCTGACTCCGATGCTCACAATCCCTTGAAAGGAGCAGGGATGGCCCTGGAATTCGGTCCCCGCCGCGCCCGAACTCTCAATGTTTCAGAGGTCATGGCCGGGAAGGATCCCGTTCTGGATCCTGCCGAGGTCAAACACTGGGAGCGATTCGACTTAATCTACCGTTCCCTCTGCGCCGTGCTCTACAATTTCGTGCCCATGTCGGGTCATCCCGGGGGATCCATTTCCTCGGGCCGTTTCGCCGCCGCGCTTCTTTTCCGCTGGATGGACTACGACGTTTCCGACCCTGAGCGCGCCGAAGCCGATCTGATTTCCTACGCCGCGGGGCACAAAGCGCTCGGCGTCTATGCCATGTGGGCCCTGCGCGATGAAATCCTGAACCAATCCGCTCCTGAGCTTCTGCCCGGCGATATTCGCCAGCGTCTCAGACTGGAAGATCTACTGGGATTCCGCCGCAATCCGGCCACCGACACGCCGCTCTTCAAGAAGTTTACCAGCAAAGCCCTGGATGGACATCCCACACCGGCCACACCCTATCTAAAGCTGGCGACAGGCGCTTCGGGAATCGGCTTCGCATCCAGTGTGGGGCTTGGATTCGCCGCGCGAGATACCTGGGGCACTGACGCGCCGCGGGTGAACATCGTCGAGGGTGAGGGCGGCATGACCGCCGGTCGTGTGAGCGAGGCTATGGCGGCGGGTGGAACCGCGTCGCTGGATAATCTCGTTCTACACCTAGATTGGAACCAGGCTTCCATCGATTCGGATTGGGTCTGCCGTGAAGGCGACCAGCCCGGTGACTACGTTCAGTGGGATCCACGAGAGATGGCCTACCTGCACGATTGGAATGTACTGGAAGTGAACGACGGCAGCGACCTGGCTCAGGTTCACGCCGCCCAGAAACTCGCCCAGGAAATGGACAGCGGCCAGCCCACGGCCATCGTCTATCGAACGGTCAAGGGATGGCGCTACGGGATCGAGGGGAAGGCATCCCATGGGGGTGGGCACAAGTTCGGTTCCGAGGGCTACTATGAGGCTCTAGAGCCGCTTTCAGAGGCGACGGGTGTGGCAATCCCCAAATACTCTGAAAGCAAGGCGCCTGTAGACGTAGAGGCCGCCTATTGGGCGACCCTGGAGAGTTTCCGCGAAATCCTGAAGCAGGAAAGTGAAATGTGCAGTTTCCTGGCCGGGCAACTTGGGGACTCGCGCAAACGCTTAATGGCGCGCCAGCGCCAGCCCAGGAACGAGGCCATGCGCCTTGATTCGATCTGGGAATTGGCGAATAGAACCGGAACCGATACACCCGAAGAACTCGGTCTTGAGATCGGCAGCTCGGCCACTCTGCGCGGGCAGCTCGGCAAGATTCTGAACCACTACAACCACGCATCCAAGGGTGCCATCCTGGCCGCCGCCGCCGATCTACTTGGTTCTACAAGTGTGCTCAGCGCCGGCAAAGGATTTGGTGAAGGTTTTCTGCACAGCGTGAAGAACCCCGATAGCCGAATCCTTTCGGTGGGCGGAATTTGCGAAGATGGCATTAGCGGTGTTATGAGCGGTGTCTCGGCCTATGGCCGCCACCTGGCTGTAGCATCCAGCTACGGAGCCTTTATGGCGGCTCTGGGGCACGTGTCATCGCGGCTCCATGCCATCGGCATGCAGTCCTTGGCCGAACGCATGCCCGGGGAGCCGGCTCGGCCGCTCATGCTAATCTGCGCTCATGCGGGCATGAAAACCGGCGAAGATGGTCCCACCCATGCCGATCCTCAGGCGCTCCAACTATTGCAGGAAAACTTCCCAGCGGGATCTTCACTAACTCTGACGCCTTGGGATCCGCAGGAGCTTTGGCCCTTGATAACTCGGGCCTTACAAGTTCGTCCGGCGCTCATCGCGCCCTTCGTAACGCGTCCCAACGAGAACATTTTGGATCGAGAAGCCTTGGGCCTCGCTCCCGCAGCCGATGCGACTCAGGGCCTCTACCGGTTGCGCGCTCCCAAGGGACAAGCTGATGCCAGCATCGTCTTGCAGGGAAGTGGCGTCACCTACGCATTCCTTGAAACAGCCCTTCCGATTTTGGATAAAGCTGGCTTGGACATCGAACTTTTCTACGTGGCCAGCGCGGAGCTCTTCAATGCTCTCCCCGAGTCGAAACGCCGGGTGATCTATCCCGAGGAAACGGCGAGAGTGGCCATGGGGATTACCGGCTTCACCGCCGCGACCCTGCATCATTGGATTCTCTCGGAAGCGGGCCGCGCTGCCACTCTGCATCCTTTCCAGGGAAATCATTTCCTGGGAAGCGGGCAGGCCGACATGGTCATCGCACAGGCGGGCCTCGATGGAGAGAGCCAGGCCGCGGCGGTCATGCGTTACGTGGAAACGCGCGCGGGAAGTCCCACGCGCGGTTAATCGGAAAAAAGTGGGTCAGCTTTTTACTGTGCTGCCCGCGCCAAGCTTCACGAGAACGCGGTGCTTGGCACCATCGTCCTCAAGGGGGAGGACGGCACCATCCAAGGCCCGTCCATCCAATTGCAGCGAATCCACCTTCCCATTACCCTCGACCTCGATTTCATAGATGGACCTGCCATAACGGTAGGCCAGCTTGAAACCATTCCAGGACTCGGGAAGGCTTGGATCCAGACGCAGCTTGGAGTCGCTGAGCTGCAGGCCCAACAGATCCTCGATCCAAACTCGGAAGTACCAACTGGCCGCGCCCGTGTACCAGGACCAGCCACCCATTCCCACATGACCTTCGAGTTGATAAACATCCGCGGCGATCACATAGGGTTCTACGCGATATCGATGCGCGCTTTCCATGTCGCGGGCGTGGGTGACGGGGTTGAGCAGATCCAATATTTCGTAGGCTTCATCACCACGGCCCTGCATGGCAAAGGCCTTGGCGAGCCAGGTGGCCGCATGGGTGTACTGTCCACCGTTTTCACGAACTCCCGGCGGGTAGCTCTTGATATAGCCGGGATCCTCGGCACACTTTTCAAAGGGAGGCGCGAAGAGTAGGACCAAGCGGTCCCGCTGTCTCACCAATTCTTCTTTGGCCGAATCAAGGGCGCGACGAGTGCGCTCTGGGTTGCCAAGGCCCGAGATGGCGGCCCAGGATTGACTCAGAGAATCCAGGCGCGCTTCCTGGCTGTCTTTGGAGCCCAGAGGTGTACCGTCGTCGTAGAATGCGCGCAGATACCAGTCGCCGTCCCATGCGGATTTTTCAACGTTACCGGCCAGTTGCTCCGCGCGTCCCAGGTAACCTTGAGCTTCGTCTTCACGACCCAGTCGCTTGCAAATGCCCGCGAAACTTCGAAGTACATCGGCCAGGAACCAGGCCATCCAAACGCTTTCGCCCTTGCCTCCCAGGCCCACGCGATTCATGCCGTCGTTCCAATCGCCGCTTCCCATAAGTGGAAGACCGCGCTCGCCGAGCTTGAGACCCTTCTGAATGGCCAGGCGACAATGCTCGAAGAGTGTGGCGCTTTCCACGGTCTCGGCCGGCTGTACGAAGACCTCGTGTTGATCATCGTTAAGCAGAGGTGCATCCAGGAAGGGCACCTGCTCGTGCAGGATCGCTTCCTCGTCCATCATCTCCACATATCGAGCGGTAACGTAAGGGAGCCAAAGCAGATCGTCCGAACAACGCGAGCGAATTCCCGCACCGCTTTGAGGATGCCACCAGTGCTGTACGTCGCCCTCACGGAACTGACGCGAAGCCGCGCGCAGTATTTGTTCGCGCACAAGCTGGGGCGAACTGTGCAAAAGAGCCATGGAGTCCTGAAGCTGGTCACGGAATCCCACAGCGCCACCGGACTGATACAATGCCGAGCGTCCCCAGATTCGACAACTGAGCGCCTGATAGGGGAGCCAGCGATTGAGCATGATGTTGGCCGCAGAGTCGGGCGTTTCAACCTGCACGGCGCTCAGGAATTTGTCCCACCAATCTTGAGTGATCTGGAAGGCTTCGTTCCTTCGGTCCTGATCGGTGAATCGAGCCACCAGCGCTAAAACTTCTTCCTTGGATGCGCCCTGCCCCAGGAGGATGCAGAACTCGCGCTCTTCCCCGGGATCCAGTTCGATGCTTCTCTGCAGGGCCACGCAAGGATCCAGGCCCGCACCGCAGCGGCCCGAGAGTCCATCGCCCTTCAAGGCGGATGGGCTGGCGGGATGCCCATTGCGCCCGATGAATTCTACGCGATCGGCGCTGTGCGAATCGGCATGGGGGCTCATGGCCGCAAAGGCCAGGCGATGGCCATAGTCGGAGTGGTAGCGATTCCGCGCAAAGAGAACGCCCGCTTTTTCCTCCCACTGAGTGACCACATGCAGCTGTGTGTCCTCGCGATTTTCGCCAAGAGTCCACTCGCTATAGAAGGTAACCGAAAGGGAACGGCGGCGACCGCTGTTGTTGCGAAGGCTGAGCCGTTGCACGCGCAGGGGCTGCCCTCCGGCATCGTCCATGGGCACAAAGGTGAGTAGATCCTGTTCGATGGCGTGACTGTTGTGCTCGAAGCGCGTATAGCCGGCACCGTGACGAGTTCGATAGGGTTCACTTTCGCGAATGGGCAGGGGCGTCGGTGACCAAAGCTGTCCCGACTCTTCATCACGAATATAGATGGCGTCGGAAGGAGGATCGGAGACCGGATCATTGCCCCAGGCATTCAATCGATTCTGCTGACTGTTGCCGAACCAACAGAATCCCGCGCCCGATTCGCTGAGCATGGCGCCGAATTCCGGATTGGCCATGACATTGATCCAAGGTGCAGGCGTCTGCTCGCCTTCATTCAAGGTGATGACGTACTCTCTGCCATCAGGCGTGAAACCGCCGAGACCGTTTTCATGCACAAGCTCCTGGAAGGGAAGCTTGAAGGAGGGTTCCTCGGGCATGTTCTTGAACTTGCGGGAAGGAGTGACTGCACTCCACTTCACCGGCAGGCCAAACTGCTGGGGAAGCGGGCCACGAGCCGCGACCAGGTGTACATGAGAGGCCGCCAGCAAGAGGTGCAGATCTTCTTCGGAAAGTTGATCGGCTCTACGAAGGAAGACGCCGCCGGGTTGATCCACACCCGTGTAAGGGCTATTGGCCTGAACCAATCGCATGAGTTGTTCCTGCAGCGGCTTGTCGTAGCTGGTGCTCTCCTCGTTCAGGATGAGCAAGTCGGCCTTGAGTCCGTTGCGACGCCAATAATTGTGAGCAAGCAGAAGCTGTCGAACCAGAGACATGTCGCGGACCTGTCCCACGCTAACGGCTACCATGGGAAGGTCGCCTGAAATGCCATGGATCCAGAGGTTGGGCTGTCCCAAACGATTCTGTCGCAGCTTTTCTTCCGGCGCACGGAATTGGCGACTGGGATAAATTACATGGGCGGCCAGCTGTTGGAAACGCCGGGCTTCGTCGGGCTGAATGCGCAGATGCCTCAGTTGCAATTGCGCATGACGCCAGGCCAATTCCAGTTCGCGGGCAATGGCCTTTTCGTCGCTGTAACGTTCGAGAATGGCAAGCACACCCTCGCGAGTTTCCGAAGCGCTTAAGAGTAAGTTGAAACGCACTCGCCCCTGTGGCTCGAGAACCACTGATTTTCGTAAACTGAAAATCGAGTCGAGCACTCGTCCCTTCGAGCCCGAAAGGGGCGCGCCCATAGCCGCGGGATCGGAAGTGTCCCGACCTCGCCACAGGAAATTGCGGCGATCGGTTTCAAACTGAAGGCCGGATTCAACCTCCTGATCAAAGACGATTCGATGCCCCGCCCAGATGGCCTCGCCACCAGGCTCCTTGGCCTGCCGCTGAGCGAGGAGCGCTTCCATTTCGGGAATGAATTCAGTTTCGATGAAGAGCTTGGAGTAGGCCTGATGCTGCCGATCGGCGCGATGCTCCGCGAGTGCAAGCTCGATGAAACTGGTGATCTCAATGCGTCTGCGATTACTATTGCGATTAGTCAAGGTGATCTGCCGAATCTCCAGATCATCCTCGGGGGCAACGATAACTTCGGTTTCGCAATGAATGCCATGATCCAGACGCCTGAATCGCGCGCGATCCGCTGCGAAATTCACGGTGAATTCCTCACCTTCCTCACCGAGCGGTTGGAAGGTGTTGCTCCAAACATCCTGGTTCTCTTCATCTCGGAAGAAACAGAAGCTACCCCAGTTGTCTCGTGTGCCGTCGGCGCGCCAACGAGTGATGTTGATGTCTTTCCATCGCGAATAACCTCCGCCGGCTGCCGTGAGCATGATGTTCATGTTCCCATTGCCAAGCAGTAGGGTTTGGGGTGTTCGTGTGTGAGGTGTTTCGAAACTGCGTGTTGCGGGGGCCACATCGGCAGGCAGCATTCGAGTGGCGGTCCACTGGCGAAGAGGAATCTTGTAGAGAGGGGGTGCCACGGGAATGCGCTCGTAGAGCAAGGGCTCGGTGGCCTGCACTCGAGGGTCGGTATGGAAGCGGTCCTGTAAAATGCCATTGAAAAGGAAGTTGCTCAGCGCCAAGAAGCCCATGGCCTGGTGATGGATCATGTAGGCATGCACCACGACACCGTGCTCGCCGGCGCGCCGTCGCTGGCGTCCATAGTCGATGGACTCGAAGAAGCCGTAATGGCCATAGAGGTCTTGCTCTTCCAACTTACGCAGATTGGCGATGGACTCCTTGGGTTTGATGGGTACGGCCATGAGTGTGGAGTAGGGCGAGATAACGAGATCATTGTCGAGACCACGTTTAAGTCCCAAGCCCGGTGCCCCGAAGGCTTTGTACTGATAGGTGTTCTGTGCATCCAGATCGCTGAAAGCAGATTCAGAAATTCCCCAAGGAGTTTTCTGCTTCTGTCCGTAGTGGATCTGAAGATCCACCGCATCGCTGCAAGATTTATCCAGTAGGGATTTTTCGAAGACCTTCTGGAAGAGCGTCGGCATGAGATACTCGAACATGGTGCCGCCCCAGCTGAGAAGCACGCGCTTGCGATTGACCATGCCATAGGGGCGGGATAGGGCGAGCCAGTGTTCAGCAGGCACATCACCTCGGGCGATGGCCACGAAACTGGTGAGGCGAGCTTCGCTGGCGAGAAGGTCGTAGTAGGATCCATCGAGGGCTTCGTCGCCCACTTTATATCCGATGGAAAACAGGCGCCGCTCGCGATCGTAGAGGAACTGCATGTTCATTCCCGAGGCCAGTTCCTGGGCCTTGGCGATCACGCGCTCGGCCTGCTCCATGCGAAGCACCGCGCGTTCCTGGCATGCGTGGAAGCTGGATTCCAGACGATCAATCCAGCGACGACTGCTGTCCTGCAGGCCATCGTTGCCAGCCAGTTTGAAAATGCTTTCCAGCGCGGGAATGGAATTCCGGGCAAGTTCAGACATGGAAGGAGCGTGATTGAGTAGGTTTTCCCACTGGGATTGTCCCTGCTCACCCAGGTGAGGCAGCAATTCCTGGGGAACTTCGGCCAGCAATTCCATCCAGGCCAGGTATCGATCGACAAGGGTGACAAGATTGTCGAGTTCCTCGCGAAGCTTTCCGTTCCAGTAAGACGCCTCGGCCACCTCTCCACGGCTTCCCATGCCGGCACCTAGGATCAGATCGTCGGAATACTTGGAAACCTCACGAATCTGTCGAAGATGACTGAGAACCTTGTTTGCGGGCTTCGAGAGAAGCCGATCCAGGGAATCCAACACCTGAAGAGGTTCAGGAGCCAAGCGATCGGGATCGATGCTCTCCATGAGCAGACGAAGGGAGTCGAAGGGTCCTTTGAAAGATTGAACACGTAGTAGAGGTCGATCGTAGATCTCGCGAATACCCGGGCTAAGCGCCCAAAGGCTGCCCAGTAAATTCCCGCTGTCCACCGTTGACACATAGCGTGGCTCGAGTGGATGCAGATCGTTGAGGTCATACCAATTGAGAAGATGCCCATGATAGCGTTCCAGCTTATCCAGGCTCTCGAAGCTGCGTTCAATGCGATCCACGGCGTCATCGGGACGTATGTATCCGAAGTCCTGCGCCGCAAGAACCGACAGCATCCACAGGCCCACATTGGTGGGACTGGTGCGCATGGCCAAGCCGCCATCATAGGAGACTTGGAAATTATCCGGCGGCATCCAGTGCGTATCGTCGTTGATGAAGTCGTCGAAGTAACGCCAGGTGCGACGCGCCACTCGGCGTAGATAGAGTCGATCTTCGTGGGAAAGACGCTTGTTGGTCGAGTGTTCCTTGTCCGGGCGATTGAGCATCATGGCAAGTGGGGGACCTGCAAGCCAAAGAGCCAGGAAGGGCAGGGAGGCCCAAAGCCCCGGTGCGCCGAAGGCCGCCATGAGTACGATGATCAAAAGTGCCAGGGCCGCACCTACGGCAACGCGCATCATGAAGCCCATGGATTGCCCACCCGCATGAGCCTTGGCCATGGCGGCGGTGGTCCATTCGAGCATCATCTTGTGACTGATGAAGCGGCGATGCAAGGCGCGCAGGGATGCGTCGAGAGTCATCCATGATTGGTGAGGGAGCAGGGCGGTGTCGGTGAGCGTACGAATGAAATCATAGCCGAGTTCGCGGCGTGAGAGCTTCATCCATTGGCTGGGAGTGAGCAGCCAGGTACTCAGGCGGACCAATACGGGGAAAAGTAAAACCAATGCCGCTAGGGTTGCGGTAACCGTGGCCAAGGCTGCGCCGGCAAACCAGCTAAGGGAAAGGAGCAGGACCATGGCCGGGATGACCATGCTGCGGCGCAGATTGTCGAACACTTTCCATCTGCTAAGCGCGCCCAAAGGATTGGATACCTTGCGGCCATCTCCGCCAGGGACGCGTCCAGTGGCCCAGTCGGCAATCTGCCAGTCGCCGCGAATCCAGCGATGCTGACGCATGGCGAAGGACCGATAGTCGGCAGGGAAGTCGTCATAGAGTTCGATGTCCGTGGCCAGGCCCACCCGAACATGCGCGCCTTCAATGAGGTCGTGACTTAGAATGGTCTGTTCGGGGAATCGATCGGTGAGCACCTGGTGAAAGGCGCGCAGATCGTAGATGCCCTTGCCGTGGTAAGAACCCTCGCCGGCCAAGTCCTGATAGACATCCGACACGGCGCGAGTGTAGGGATCGGTTCCCGTGGGATCGGTATAGATGCGGCTGAACAAGCTGGTCATGGCGCTGGGTAGGCCGGTACTCACGCGCGGTTGAATGAGGGTGTAGCCGTCGATGACCCGCTGACCATCTTCACTGATCCAGGGGCGATTCAAGGGATGCGCCAGGGTCTCTACCATCCGGCGAGCCGTATCCCGGGGAAGTTCCGTGTCCGCATCCAGGGTGATGATGAAACGCACGTTGTCCAAAAGACTGGCATTTCCGGCCTTGATCAAATCTTCACCGGCACGAGGTGTTTCGCCGCTGAGCAGCCGGTTGAGTTCCTCGAGTTTGCCGCGCTTACGTTCCCATCCTATATAGCGCCCTTCCGATTCGCACCACTCGCGCCCGCGATGGAAGAAGAAGAAGCGACCCTTGCCGTAGCGATCGCCCAATTCTTCCACGGCCGCCACAGCGTGTTTCACAATGGCTTCATCTCGGGGTGTGGTTTCCGTATCGGCGTCGGTGAAATCGCCAAAGAGTCCGTAGAGAAGATTGTTGCCCGGATTGGCCAGGTGACGGATTTCAAGTTTGCGAACTTCCTCGTCGATGACATCCTCACTGATGGACAGCATGGGAATAATGACGAGGGTACGGAATTCATCGGGAATGCCTTCGCGCTTGAATGACATTTTTGGCAATGCCCGCGGAGTCAGCGTGCGGGAGATGGCGTAGTTGAGTAGTTGCAGGGAGAGCTGACTGGCTGGAAATGCACTGAGGGCGGTCAGGGCGATGATCCATGCTGCGCTGGCGTTGGTGACAAGGCCGGTTATGAGAACCGCTGCCATGGAGGCCAGAGTCATGAAACTAAGTGCTCCCAGATAAACTGGTGAAGCATTTCGTGTGAGCGTTCGCCGCCAGCGTCTGCGCCAATTGTCGCGAGTGGCGAGTTCCTTGAGCAGATCGGGACGGCCTTTGCCGATCAACCACCAGCCCACATGGCCGATGCGCTCTTCGTTTTCTCGTTCCCTGGCTGTAGATGCCAATTCCAGCGCTTTCCTCGCAACATCCTCTTCGCCGAGCTTGGAGACGCGGGATATCTCCTCGATGGCATCTCGATAACTGTCGCGGGTGGCGAAGTCCATTTTCCGGAAATGAGCGCTGGGATCTTGTACCAGCACTTTTTCGACCATGCTCTGCTGCTCGAATATTTCACGCCAATCGAGAAGGGTGAGTTGACGCAGGCTGGTGATGGCGTTTCCGATGGACGCGCGGTCGGCGGCTTGCTCGCTCTGTTCCCGCTGGAGCATCTCGGCCAGCGGGATGCTCATCTTCTGCTCCAACCATGTGCGCACAGGCACCAGGGCGGCATCTTCATCGAAGAGATGGCTGGTGATCTGCGAAGCAAAGTGGGGGCTCGGGTCGGGATGCCGCTCGGCCATCTCAGCGAGGATGCGTAGCAGTTGATTGGGATCGCGCCGACTGGCAGCCAGTAATCGATGGGCCCAGAAGTCGGCACTTTCCCGTTCGTGCAGACGGAGATCCACGCGCTGGGTGAGTCTGCAAAGGTTGGTAAGCAGGGCGATGCGGAGCATCATGGGGAAGGCCCAGAGTTCACCGATGGTCAGGGCCGATACCGACTGATAGGCCTCGAGAAAATCGCCGATGTTGTGGCGATCGAGCCAACCATCGGTATGCTGGATCATCTCCTTCGCCATGTTGTAAATGCGCGGCAAGCCTCGATGGGGTTCGCTGTCGAGCACGGGCAGTTCGCGGTAGAAACCCTTGGGCAGATTTAATCGAACATCGTTGATCTGCCCCTGTACGATGTAGGCATTATCGAGAATCCACTCGGCGGATGTGGAAATGCGCTGATCGAGTTTGGAAACGTCTTCCAATCCCCGGCGAACTTCCTGAATAACCCGTTCGCAGCGATCCAAACGCCTGAGCAAAGGCTCTTCCTTGCCCTTGCTTGGCCGTAGTCTGTGGCGAGTGGCGAGTTCCCGGGCGTGTTGGCGAAACTGGTTGCTGGTCAGCGGTGTCTGCCGCGTTTCTTCGTCGGCAATGTGATGTTTACGATCGGGATGGAAGGTGAAAATGGAAGGTTGGGTTTCACCAATGCGTCTGAGAATCGCCAGTTCGCCGGCCAAGGATGAGAATGGCGCCTGGAGCATCAGCATGTTTTCGCCGGTGACCAGATATCGGGCGTAGGCATTCAGAGGGGCGCGGGATAGGCCGAAGGGGGCACCCAGGCCTCGCTGGGAGCGGATTTTTCCTTCCCTCGATTTTTGGAGCAGGGCCACCTTTCGATAGCCTCGACGCCTCAACTTATCCAGTGCTCGTGCGGCATCTTCCTGTTCGCGAAAGAACCCGAGCAACACTCCCTGCTTGTTCCTGGAAAATTTCATCACACCTGCCATCTTCGCTTCGAAATTCGTGGTGGAACTTGCTGCCGGGGGCGATTTTGCGCGAAGATGTCGGAATTCACAAGCTCCAATACGGGGCCGGGGGCTTGCTAAAAAAGAAAAAGGCCCCGGCAATGCCGGGGCCGGAATGAAGGGGGAAAACCCCCTCTATTTTTCGTTCCGATAGGCCTTTCGACTGCGATCGGGTGCCGGTCCGAAGTCGGGCTTTTCGGGGGGATTCTGCTTGTGAAGCTTCATCACCTCGAGAATACCTCGATCCAGCTGGGCGTCGATGCCGCGAGCCAAATCTTGAGGAAGGTTGTCCACTTCGATGTCCGGATCCACGCCGTGGCCCTCCAGGCCCCAACCCTTCTGGTCATCCCACCAGGCAAACTCGGGGTGGGTGAGCACTCCGCCATCCACGAAGGGCTTCACGCCGCGAATACCCACGACACCGCCCCAGGAACGTTTGCCGATGACCGGCGCCAGACCTTCCATCTGGATGGCCGCCGGGAAAATGTCCCCGTCGGAGCCCGCATTCTCGTTGGTGAGAACCACGAAGGGTCCATTGAGCACACGAGCGGGATAGGTGGAAATCGTTCCGTAGCGCATCCGGTCCCAGCTAATGATGCTTCGCTGGAAGCGTGCGAGGATGAGCTGCGACACAAATCCGCCGCCGTTCCATCGCGTGTCTACGACCATGCCTTCTTTTACGAGCTGGGGATAGAACCAGGTGTCGAACTCCACCATGCCGCGTCCACCCATGTCGGGAATGTGGATGTAGCCGATTTTGCCATCGGTTTTCTCCAACACATATTCCCGGTTCTTGCGAACCCAATCGGCGTAAACCAGCTGGAAGTTGCTGAAGTTGGGCTTGACCACCACGTGACGTGTGTCTTCGGATCCCAGGCTATCCACCACGGTCAGCATGATTTCGTGGCCGGCCATGTTCTCGAAAGCCGCCTCGAAGGGAAGGTCTTCCGGGAAGGGCATGAGATTCACTTCAAGGATGTAGGCGCCCTCGTCGATATCCACGCCGGGTTCATCCAAGGGCGAGCGAACGCGATCGGGATGTCCGCCGCGATAGATGTGATCCACCTTGAATGCCTCGCCTTCGCGAACGAATTCCGCGCCAAGCAGACCCGTGCCCCGCCACTGCGCGCCGGGCTTCTGATCGCCGCCCCAGACGTAGGTGTGACCCGTGGACAGTTCACCGATAAGCTCTGCGATTAGGTCGCGAAGGTCGGTGCGTGTGGCCAGGCGGGGGAGCATGGTGGCGTACTGGTCGCGAATGGCTTCCCAGTCAAGGCCGTGCATGTTCTCGTCCCAATAGAAATCGCGAAGTCCGCGCCAGGCTTCGTAGAAGATCTGTTCCCACTCTTCACGGGGGTCCAGATCGATGACCACTCCGCTTAAGCTCACGGCCGCTTCGGAAAGGTCACCTGGAGGCGCTGCAACGCCAACCACGTAGATCATTCCGCTGCCCTTGCTCACGGCCATCTTGCCGGCGGCCGGCTGCAGGTCGTAGCTGTTGATTCCGGCCATGAAGGTGGACGGGTCGTCGTCGCCAATGCCGTAGCTCATGAGAACCACACCGCCGGGACCATCATCGGCCCAACTGGTGCCGGCCATACCGGTCATGGGGGCGGACATGTAGAAGATCTTGCCGGAGGAGGCGCCCAGGCCCCAGTAGCCGCCGGCGGGAATGGGAAGTTCTACGAAGCGATCCAGGATTCCGTCGAAATCAATTTCCACGGGATCGAGCTTCTCTTCGTCCTCTTCCTCATCCTCGGCATCATCGTCGTCGCCTTCAGCATCTTCGGAATCGCCGTCTTCATCAGCTTCGGCATCTTCCTCGGAATCGGCCTCATCGTCTTCGCCTTCGGCCTCGGAATCTTCATCCTCAGCGTCGGCATCTTCGCCATCTTTTTCCTCGGCTTCCTCATCCTCGTCTTCTTCGACGGGGGGGATGCCTGCCTGGTCCAGGAAGGGATTTTCCACGTCGGGACGCAGGAAGAGCATGTAAGCCTTGGTGGCCTGGTCATCGATGGTTTCCAAATCGCGATGGCCGATCAGAGGATCGATGCTGCGATTGCTCAGGAAATAGAGGTATTTACCGTCGGGATCCCAGGCGGGATCATAGTCGTCGGTCATATCGCCCGTAACCGGATGGGCGATTCCCTCCTGAGTGTCATAGATGAAGATGGTCCCGTTGCCGATCATGTTGTTGGTGGTGTAGGCCAGCCAGCGGCCGTCCGGGCTCCACACATACTCGTGAATCTCCCAGCCTTGGCTGTGGGCGATTTCCACAGGCTCAGCGCCTTCGGCTTCCAGGTCCAGGAGGAAGAGTCCATGGGTGATGTCCCCATAGGCCATCCAGCGATCGTCGGGAGAAATCATGGGATTGAAGTGATATCCGAAATCGCCTGCAGCCTTGATGGTTTCCACTTCACCGCGCCCCCAGGCGTCGGCGCTCATTATGGCTTCTTCGCCACTCTCATCGGTGATGTAGACGATGCGTTTGCCATCGTCCATGAAGTTGAAACGGCTTTCACGTGCCCCACTGCCTCGGGTCACGGGAAGTGTGACGCCGTCTTCCACGGGAATCGTGAAGAGTTCCCCGCGACTAGCGATGACCACACGCTCACCGTCGGGGGAAAGGCCGTACTCGGTCAGGTAACGACCGGGGTTGGGATAACGCTTCCGCGTGAAGCTGCGTTCGCTGGGCAGGTCGATGTTCAATGTCTGTTCATCGTCTGTGCTTGGATTGTAGATGTGAATATCCCCAGCCAAGCTGAAAACGATGCGCCCGGATGGGCCCATGGAGGGTCCGCGTGCGTCCCATGTGTCAAAATCGGTGAGACGGCTGCGACGACTGCCATCGGGTTTCATGGACCAGATATTGGCCGTGCCACCCTTGTCGCTCAGGAAGTAGATCTTGCCGCCATGCCACATGGGGAAGAGATCGATGCCGTCGAAGTCGGTGACTTCTTCGTAGTTCTGTTTGCCGGGATCGCCGACCCATATTTCCGGCGCGGTGCCACCGCGATATCGTTTCCAGGTGCCGCCACCCCATGTGCGCGTGAAGGCCCAATCGCCGCTGTCCGGATCGATGGCCAAGTAGTTGGCGCGCCCGATAGGCACCTGCATGGCGTCGCCACCACGTGCGGGAACCATGTATATTTCTGGATCGCCATGGGCGCTGTGCCGAGAGGCGACGAAGAGAATCTTTTCGCCATCGGGAGTCCAGCCCACCACATTGTCGCGGCTGGGGTGCCAGGTGATGCGCCTGGGCTCGCCGCCTTCCACAGGCATTACATAGACATCGACGTTGCCGTCGTATTGTGCGGAGAAGGCGATGTGTTTGCCATCCGGCGAAAACTTGGGACTGAATTCATTTCCCACATGGGAAGTGATCCGATGGATGGATTTCACCGAGCTACCATCGATGCGGCCAGTCCAGAGGTCGCCCTCTGTCGTGAAGACCAATTGGTCGCCGTGAACATCCGGGCCACTGAGGTAGCCGGGGCGAGCCCAGGCCGTCAGTGCCATGGCAATCATCAGAATGAGAGTCACACTTAAACGGACCCTGATTCCGCGCGAAGGGATTCGCATAGAGGCGCTACTCATCGTTCCTCCTTGGAGAGGCTATGGGGGCGTTTCATAGGGAGCCCGCAGGTAGCGCCCTTCCAGTCGGAAAGGCGTCATTGCGAAAAGGACTATCCGGAACGACCGGAAGTAGCGCTCCCCCGTAAGAGCAATACGATAACGCATCACACAAAAAGAAGTTACCGGATTGGCAGGGGGTTTCTCAAGGTGCAGTACTCTATGCTATAATTGAGCCCGGCGAAATTGGGTTGTTTAGGTGGGACTTGGGCGTTTAATTCTCTACAACTATTGGAATGCCAATGAGTTTAGCAAAGCACTTAAAGCTGTTTCTACTATCCTTGTCTCTTCTGGGTCTGTTGCCGACCCAGCTTGAGGCCCAGGAATCTCCACAAGATTACTACATGATCTGCGATCCAGACAGTATTGCCTACATCTACGAGAACTACTGGTTGGATACCTATGTCTCCTGCAGCATCACCATCGACGGGCAGTTCTGGCCCGATTGTCGCGTTCGCATTCGCGGCGATTCATCTCGATCCCTTCCCAAGAAATCGTTGAAAATCAAAACCGACGGCGCGCTCTTTCCCAATGGAAATGACGTGATGAATTTCAATGCCGATTGGTATGACCCGTCCTACATGCGTGTGGTTATGGCCTCGCAGTATTTTAATCGGGTCGACGTTCCCTGCTTCCACGCGGAGCATGGCCGTCTGAATCTCAACGGAAGTTTCTGGGGCCTCTATGTCATTGTTCAAAACATGGATGAGGTTTTCCTTTTGGAGCAGGGCCTAGATCCCACCGGCAATCTCTACAAAGCAACCAAAGACGGCGCCTGTCTGGTTCTCGGTGAGAATGTGGATTATCGCTGGGAGAAAAAGTCCAACGTTCTCGAACCTTGGGATGACCTCTACTCGCTCATCGATAGTCTGCACTATGTCCCCGACGATCGATTCGGCACCTGGGCGGAAGAGCATTTGGAGACCGCCGAACTGACCAGCATTTTTGCGAGCAATGCTCTGCTGGCAAACGGTAGCACCTACTATCACAACTACTACATGTACCATGACATCAACGGCACGGGAAAGTGGTCCATGTTCCCCTGGGATCTGGACAAGATCTTCGCCCAATACGGCGAAAGCTATCCCTATCACCGTTCGAGTACAGACTGGCTAAATGACAATCCGCTTGTGGAACGATTTCTTATCACCGATTCGACCTTCGATCAGTTCCATGCGCGCTTGGATCAGTTGGTGGATACGAGTTTCAACCCCGAGTTCTTCTATCCGATTATGGATAGCCTGCAACTGGTGTTGGAACCCTCGGTGCTTGAGGATGACACCGACGATATACAGACCATTGAATCTTGGTACTGGGTGCTCAATAACGAGAAAACCGTGGGTATTGAAGGTCGAATTCTGGATACCCAGTATCAACTTGATCACCATCCCCGGGGAATGCGGGTTGAGCCGTCCAGCGAAACCTATCAGGATTCCATTCCCTTTTTCTGGCATGCTTCAAGCGATCCCGATGGAGATCCGGTTAGCTATACATTGGAATACTCTTCCAGCTACAGCTTCCCAGTGGAAAACACCTACCATCATACTGGCATCACCGACACGATTTTCAGCCTGACCAGCCTTCCGCCCGAAGGAGTCTATTACTGGCGACTATCGGCTTCAGATGGCGATCCCAATCACAATGTAACGGGTTGGGATTCCTACAATGTGTTCAAAGTGGATCAGGGCACAGTATTACCTGCGGTGATTTCCAGCAATATGACCTTCACATCTTTTGGCTCGCCCTATTTCGTGAACGAAGATTTGCTCATCGAGCCCGGTGTCACGGTCACACTTCTGCCTGCCACGGAAATTCGCTTGGCTCCCGATGTGAAAATCACCATAAAGGGAGTACTCCTCGGAATGGGATCACAGGCCAATCCCATTCACATCGGCCGCAATATCTTTCAGGAAGAACCTTGGGGTGCACTTTGCTTCGAAGTGGGTAGCGGCACCTCTACTCTGGAGTACATGCAGATTGAAGGCGCTTCGGTGGGGGGCGACTACCAATGGGAGAAGTCGGCCGTCTCCAGCTATCGCACCGATTTAATTCTCGAAAACATGACCTTCGACAATTGCCAGCAGAGTGTCTATTCGCAAGAGGCAAATCTCGAGCTTCGAGACAGCGAATTTCTCGACACAAATCAATTGGAGATTCTCAATGTGAAGGAAGGCAGTGCTAGTGTTGTGCGTTGCACTTTCTGGAACGCGGGCGCTGCCGGTGATGCATTGGATTTCGACACGGTGGCTACCGGACTCATCCAGGATTGCCGCTTTTTCGGCCTGCCCGGTAGTGACGACCTTGTGGATTTGGGGGACGGCTGCCTGGATATCATCCTGGAAGGGAATGTCATTGTTGGAGCGCCGGACAAGGGTGTCTCTGTTGGCGAAAAAAGTGAGGCCTTTCTCTCCGGCAATCTCATTGCCGATTGTTCGATCGGAGTGGCGGTAAAGGACTCGGCTGTGTGCCAGATGGATCGAAACACCCTCTATGACAATCTCACCGCACTGTCAGTCTATGAGAAGATCCCCGGTTCGGGTGGCGGCTTCGCCTATGTCGAAAACACCATATTCTCGCAGACCCGTAGCGACGATGTGGCGGTGGACTTGCTCTCTGTGGGCGAAGTCAGCTACTCCCTTTCCGATTTAGAACTGCTAACGGGGGAGGGAAACATCTTCGATGATCCTCTCTTTATCGATCCTATGGCCGGCAATTTCAATCTTGATCAAAGCTCTCCATGTATCGATGCTGGAAATCCCTCAAGTCCTCAGGATCCGGATGAAACCGTAGCGGACATGGGAGCCTACTTCTTCGATCAAGGGCCACTTTCACTGGTGATCAACGAGATCAATTACAACTCCCAGCCGGGGGCCTACGATTGTCAGGATTGGGTGGAGATTCACAACCCACTGAATGTAACGGTCAGTGTGGGAGGGTTGAAGTTCAAGGACGCCGGTCATGAGTTCATCATTCCGGATGGAACGCTGATCGGTGCGCACAACTACCTGGTCTTGGTTGAGAACCAAGCGGCCTTTGAGGCCGTGCACAGCAGCGTTCCTAATCTGCGTGGCGATCTGGGATTCGGTTTCAGTTCCACCGGTGAAATTCTCGTGCTCACCCGAGCAGATAATACGGTGATCGATTGGGTGATGTACAGCAACACGGCACCCTGGCCCACGGAGCCCGATGGGAGTGGCGCTACTCTAGAATTGATCGACTATGCTTCGGACAACACACTGCCGGAAAGCTGGGGTGCATCCTCGGGGCATGGAACTCCGGGTGGCATCAATAGCCTCACCGATCCCACTTCCGTGGATCCTGATTCCACACCACGGGTGACCATGCTCTCGGAGGTCTTTCCCAATCCCTTCAATCCCAGGTGCATCATTCGCTTTAGTCTTGCCCAAAGTGAGAAGGTGATCCTGAGCATTCATGATCTTCGTGGTCGGCGTGTGGCGAGCCTCGTAGACGGACATCTTTCGGCTGGCGATTTCGAAGAAATCTGGGATGGCCGGGATCATCAGGGCCAGGACAGTGCCAGCGGAATCTACTTCCTAAGGCTTCAAGTTGGGGAAAGCCTGCTTTCCAAAAAGCTGATATTACTGCGATAAACCGTTGTCGTTTCTGTAAATAGCCGATATCTCACTTTTTACCCGACAAACCGCTCCGAATTCGCTACAATCAAGATAGTGGGACTGGCTCTATATGTATGATGGAAAGGAGACCAATGAATACCGGCACTCGTCCAACAACCGACAAAAAGCTGATTCTCAAAGACGGAAATGAAGTGACGATTCGGCCTATCCTTATGGATGATCTTGATGCCGTCTGCGATTTCTTCAATGCCCTTCCGGAGGAGGATCGCGCCTATCTTCGCTTCGATGTCACCGATCGTGATGAGGTGAAAAAGCGCCTCCAGGAAATACAGAAATGGGGCCGTCTGAAACGCCTGGCTGCCTGCGTGGGCGAGGAAATTGTAGGAACAGGTGTCCTCGAGCTTAAAGATCTCGAGCAGGATTTTCATATCGCAGAACTGCGGCTGATTGTTGGACACGATTATCAGCGCAAAGGTCTGGGCATGCTTCTCGCCCGAGAGCTCTACTTCCTGGCTGCCCGCGAAAAAATCAGCGAGCTTCGTGTTCACATTCTCAGGCCCCAGGAGGCTGCGCTCTCGATATTTCGGCAATTGGGTTTCCATGCTGTCGAAGTTCTCGAGGATGCCGCCACAGACCGATACGGAAAACTCCAGGACCTTGTCATTCTGGCTTGTCCACTCGAGGGACTATGGCGAGAGATGGAAAACATGGTGGAGGATTTCGACATTCAACATCGCTAGCAGCGCTTGAATTGATGGCTCAAGCCCTCTAGAGTAGGCCCAACGTAGCCAGCCCGGGCGCGGAGCGTCCGGGTATTTCTCTGGGGGAGAGGCATGTCTCAAGGGGATGGGTCTCAAAGCTCGGGCACTCCGGCGCCGAGAGCCTCGCAATACACCGAGGGGAGCGTCATTCGCTCGGTGCTGCGCATGGGCCTTCCCTCCATGATCGGTTTCGCCGCGTCCAACATCTACGACATCGTCGACATGTTCTGGGTGGCCAAGCTTGGCGCGTCCAGCGTTGCGGCCGTAACCCTGTTCTTCTCCTTCTATTGGATCATCACTTCGGCCAACCAGATCGCCGGTACGGGTTCGGTGGCCGTGATCTCACGCCGCTTCGGCGAAGATGATATTCCCGGCACCGAGGCGGCCATCAAGGAATCCATTCTCCTCAAGCTCGGCCTTGCTCTCATCGTGGGTCTGGTGGGCTACAAGTTTCTTTGGCCGGTCTTACGGCTGCTCGGGGCCGAGGGCGAGATACTAGAACTGGCGGCAAGCTACGGCAGCGTTCAGCTCTTGGGACTCGGCGTGAGTTTTTCGAGCTTCACCATTTACACGGCGCTGCGAGGTGTGGGGGAACCGCGCAAAGCGATGGTCTTGATGATCGCGGGCGTGGTGATCAATCTAATCCTGGATCCCTTTCTAATCTTCGGTTGGGGGCCCTTCCCGCGTTTGGAAGTGGCGGGTGCCGCCTATGCGTCCATCATTTCCTATGGCTTCACCTTCCTTGTGGGGCTTGGCATGTTTTACGGCGGATTCAGCGGAGTCAGGTTGCACATTCGCGGGGTCGATCGCGTGCGTTTCAGCCGCATGATGAAGATTCTGCGCATCGGATTTCCATCGGGTATCAATAGCCTTTCCTTCACCATCGGCCGCGCCATCATCATGCCCATGGTGGCAGCCTTCGGCGCGAATGTGGTTGCTGTCTACGGCATGTCCATGCGAGTGACGGCGCTGGGCATCATGATCATTGTGGGCATGGGGCTCGGTCTCTCCGCCCTTATCGGGCAAAACCTCGGCGCAGGAAAACCTGAGCGGGCATGGGAAACCTCTATCGCTTCCATCAAATTTCTTGTGGGGGTCACGAGCGTCTTCGGTCTGCTCTTGGTGATCTTCGCCAGGCCAATCACCAGCGCATTCTTCAGCGATCCGGGCATCATCGCTATGGGCGTTCCCACCATGCGCATCTTCGCAGTAGGGCTGCCTCTGGCGGCCCTGGGAATCACCTTCGACATGTCCTGCTCAGGCGCAGGTGAAAACCGCGCGCCCATGTTCTTCTCAATGCTCCACACATGGGGCCTGCAGATTCCCTTTGTGCTGGTGGCCACAAAAGTCTTGGGTTTGGGATATCAAAGCGTGTGGTGGGCCATGATGCTTTCAGGTCTTCTGGGACCGGCCTTCTTCTGGTTCACCTATTTTCGGCGGCGAACCTGGTTGGGAAAGCGGGTTTAAGCAACCCCTTTAAGTTCGGTGATTCTTAGGCAGGAAAGTGAGAGTGTGAGTTATGCAACAGAGAAGCAAAGCGCTGGTATGGGCTGTATCTATTCTTCTTGGCCTAAGCTTCACGGCAGTAGGCGAGTACCAAGGGTTTCCGTTACCAGAAGAAGGTCACTACCACCCAAATGCATACACTGGAGAAGTAGGGGGGCTCGATGTTTGGAGTTTTCCGATTTTGCCTGGTACAATTGAGTGGGGTAGTGCCGAGGAAGAGGTCAAAAATCAATCGATGGTTATGCCTCCATCGGTTCTACAATCGATATCTACCAAGGGGCTTGCCTGGACATGTATCAAGAATCCGTGGCGAATGAACTGGATATTCCATAACTCTCAGAAGCTCCCAACTTGCAGGCCATCCGATGATTGGCGGTTCAATGGCTGCATTGAGTTGTTTGGTCGTGCAGATGTCGGAGTGACATTACTTGAGATGTACAGCACCTTTATCGACCTATCCTATAGGCCTTCATATTTGGACAGTAGCATTGTTAGCGAGGGGGCGATGTGGTTTTTTATCAATGATATCTCATTACTCGAAATGTGGTTAGCCCGGAGCGATGTTCTTTCCCAATTGGATCAAAGTCAACTTTCCAACTTACTCTGCCTTGCCCAGATTAGAGATGTTAGGGTTGCAGATTCGTTTTGTGGAAAGGACGCAAGAGCGGCACTTCTTGGCAACGTATTGCTAAGAATGGAAGACCCAAGAGTGGGTGAGATCTCTGGCAATCTTCTCGAAAGCCATCGTTCATTTATTCTGAATCCCGGCTTCTCACGAAAGGGACTGGGAGGAAGTGGATATGAAGAGCTTTCGTCTTGTGCTCAAACGATTACTAGGTTGCTCGGTCAGGAGTGTGGCCAAGAATCAAAATCAACTCACTAGCCTAAGAGAAGTCTGATTGGATTTTAAAAAACCCTCCCCCGATGACGGAGGAGGGTTGTCTTCGCCGGCAGTTCCCTGCCGGTAGTTCTAGTCACTGCCTTTCGGAAGCGGCCTCACGCTGTTGCTGTGGCACTCCGGGCAGGAGCGCTCCTTGGGCACTTTGGGGTCGTAAGGCCCCTGGTACTTATGCCCGCAACTTAGGCAGTGAAAGGTTACGGTTGACTCAGCCAATGGGCACCTCCTTCACATCTCCGCCTTCCCGGCGCTTGAGGATACCTGCGCGCTGTTTCTCCTTGCGGGCCGAAACCTTGCCCATCTCCACGTCCAGGATGCGCTGCGTTTCCTCGATTTCCTCGAGGCTCACGAACTTGCGCATGCGGTCCAGGTCCTTCATCACCTTGGCGAATTTGCTGCCCTGAGCGGCACTGATCCACTCGAGCTGCAAACGCTCGGGGCGAATTCCCAGCTTATCAAGACGATTCCAAAGTTTCTCGATGCGCTTCTGCGTCCACTGCACCGCATTGATGTAGTGGCAATCGGAGAAGTGGCAACCGCTGACCAGAACCATGCCTGCGCCCTGTCGGAAGGCTTCGAGTACGAAGTCTTCGTCCACACGCCCGCTGCACATGGTGCGAATGAGACGCGCATGGGCGGGGTACTGGGAGCGGTTGGTACCGGCCAGGTCCGCACCCGGATACGAACACCAGTTGCAGGCGAAGGTGAGCACTTTTTCGTGGGCCTTCTCCGCGCAAATGGCTTCGATCTGGGCATAGATCTGGTCGTCGTCGTAGTGACGCATCTTGATAACGTCGGTGGGGCATTCCGAGGCGCAGGTTCCGCAACCGGCACAGGCCGCTTCGATGACCTCGGGGAAAATGCCGGCCTTCTTGTCGGGCTTGGTAATGGCTCCGTAGGGACAGACTGTCGAGCAGATGCCGCACTGCGTGCAATAGGTATGGTCGATCACCGAAGTGATGGCCTCGATGGTCACCTTGCCCGCGTTCAGCAGAATACTCGCCCGGCTCGAGGCCGCGCTGGCCTGTGTCACCGTGTCTTTCACGTCCTTGGGGAACTCGTTGCAGCCCGCGAAATAGACGCCGCGACTGGGCGCGTCCACCGGCTTGAGCTTGGGATGGCTTTCCATGTAGAAGCCGTCCGAAGTGTTCGAGAGGTTGAGCAGCTTCTTGATGGGGCCGCCGTCGCGACGGGGGATGAGCCCCGTGGCCAGCACCACCATGTCGAGCTCGTGCTTCTCGAGTTTGCCGGTGGTCGTGTTCTCCACCGTGATCTTCAGATTGTGCGTAACCGGATCTTCCTCGACCGCGCCGGGAAGTCCGCGCACATAGCGAACACCCTCATCCTTGCTGCGACGATAGAGATCTTCGAATCCCTTGCCGAAGGCGCGGATGTCCATGTAGAACACCGAGCTTTCGCTGTCGGGATAGTGATCCGCCAGAAGCAGTGTGGACTTGACCGTGTTCATGCAGCAGATGTTGCTGCAATAGGGGTTGCCCTTAGGACTCAGGTCCCGCGAGCCTACACACTGAATAAATCCAACGCGCTTGGGACGTTTCTGGTCCGAAGGACGCATGAAGTCGCCTTCGGTGGGTCCGCCTGCGCAGATCAGCCGTTCGAACTCCATGGATGTGATGACATTCGGGTACTGTGTGTAACCGTACTCGTCGTACTCGGTGGGGTCGTAAACGTCGGCGCCGGTGGCCACGATTATGGCACCCACTTCCACATTCACGAACTCATCTTCCATGTCGTAGTCGATGCACTTCTTTTCGCAGACATCTTTGCACTTGCCGCAGGCGATGGGATTGGTGCCCAGGCAATGCTCCATGTCGATGAGATAGGACGAAGGCACGGACTGCGGGAAGGGGATGTAGATCGCCTTCCGACTGGAAAGACCTTCCTGGTATTCGTCGGGAACGGCAACGGGGCAAATATCGGTGCAATCGCCGCAGGCGGTGCACTCTTCCTCGTTCACGTACTTGGCCTTCTTCCGAATCGTTACATGGAAGTTGCCGACGAAACCGGTGACGTTTTCAACTTCAGAACTGGTGAGGAGCTTGATCTTGGGATGCCGACCGACATCCATCATTTTGGGCCCCAGAATTCATATAGAGCAATCCATTGTGGGATATGTCTTGTCCAGTGCAGCCATGATCCCACCGATGCTCGCCTCCTTTTCCACCAGATAGACGTAGTGTCCCTGATCGGCCAGGTCGAGTGCGGACTGTATTCCCGCGACTCCCCCTCCAACGACCAATGCAGCTTTGGTAACCGGAACTTCGGTCTCGATCTGCGGCTCTAGGAACCGGGCACGAGCCACGGAGGAAGCGACAAGGTCTTTGGCCTTGGCGGTTGCTTCTTCCTTTTGCCCTGAGTGCACCCAGCTGACGTGCTCACGGATGTTCGCCATTTCTAGGAGGTAGGGGTTCAGTCCTGCCTCCTTAAGGCAATTCCGGAATGTCGGCTCGTGGATCTTGGGCGTGCAGGAGGCCACGACGACGCGATTGAGCTTGTGCTCATGTACCGCCTTCATGATCTCCATCTGCCCTGGATCCGCACAGGTGTACTTGTTGCCCACCACCGCCACCACATCAGGCAGGGTTGCCGCGAACTTCGCGACCTCCGCCGTGTCGACCGTGCCGGCGATGTTCTTTCCGCAATCGCAGACGAACACGCCGATGCGAAGGTCCTGCGGTTTTACCATGAACCATTACCTCCATCGATGGACTCGGCCACAACGGTGGCGAAGTCGCGGATTCGGAGACTGCTCAATCGATCATCCTTTTCGCTGGCCTGAGCGCAGCGTAAATGAATCTGACATTTGGGACAGGCCGTGACCAAGGTCTCGGCGCCGGAGTCGGCTGCTTCGCGAAGTCTTTCGGTTTGGATGCGCTTGGAAACTGCATTGCAATGCATCCAGCCCGAGGTTCCGCAACAGACACTGTCTTTTCCGTGATGCTCCATCTCATGAAAATTCCCGCCGAAGATCTCATTCAGCGCGGCCCTTGGAGCTTCGGTTTCATCGAGGTGACGGCTGAGTCGGCAGGGATCCTGGAAGGTTACATCACCCTCAAGACCCGCCAATTCCACCACGCCTTCATCACGCTTGCGCGCTAAATACTCCGAGAGATGCAAAGCTTCGTAGGGGGCCTCTCCCGCCAATTTGGGATAGGCCTCGCGCAGCATGAACACGCATTCGGGACAAGACGAAACCACCGTTTTAGCTCCCGATGCCGCGATCTTCGCCACATTCTTCTTGGCAAGTTTCGTGGCGGCTTCTTCGTCGCCACTCCAATAGAGATCGTG
>RRYU01002198.1_pt1 | contig 68549 bp, 102 predicted proteins | sample 2162651 | NCBI WGS metagenome assembly RRYU01 (sample SAMN10267283, study PRJNA491782) | microbial mat metagenome | isolation source: biomat in the production well | place: Japan: Minami-Kanto gas field, natural gas well KTG3 | collected 2017-06 | reverse complement strand
TTTTTGTTCCTCGGTAAGTTCTGTTTTCCCACCATTCGTGTCCATTTACTACCCTCCACCCTATCCAGTCTTCTGCTGCACAAAAATCTAAACATGCTTCACAAATCCCCTTTAAATATCCTTGGCAACGACCAGGAGCTTCCTCGATCTGACATAAAAAAGGTTGTGCTATACGAGGAAGCTCTTTACAAGAAGGACAAATTTTTTCATAACCAATAGAGGGGGAGAAACAGCAACTACAAATTTTACATGTCGCTAATTTCATGAAACCTCCAATTGTTTATTGGTTAATACGCTTAGTCTCCTTGTTTTTGGATAAGCATTATGCAGAATGCACTTTGCTTATTAATCAGCCTTTTTAAACTGTACTCTAACCCCTGTCACATTCCTGAGTTCGGGGGGTGGTCATTTTATGATTACCCCGCCTTCTACCCTGATGTTGCGTAGAATGACATCCTGTATGTATAACCATGTAAACGCATCATCAAACCATGTATCATTATAGACTCGTAATCTAGCCCATCCCCGTTGAGCAACCTGGGCGTCAAAGCTCTCTGTGGTATAGTCAGCATCGGCTTCAATTTCTCCTGCTACCCAGTTAATCCACCAGTACCATGTGTCAGGATCATTGGTGCTGGTACTTGCATCAAATGATATTGTTTGCGGGGTTATCCCGGTAGAGTGGGATACCGAGATGAGTGCATCCGGCACGCAGTTTGTTGGCTCAGAGATGCCCAGTGTCGTCCAGGTATATTCTTCTCCATCCAGACTCACGGTCCCTGCATATGCTTCATAGTCACTCATCAGCCCGTTGGTGTTATATGCCCGTACATAGAAAGCATAGTTGCCGACCGTTGCGTCAGATATAGTGTATGTTGTCGTGTGCGTTTCTCCCACCAGTGGAAGCCCAATAGAAGAATATTCATACGGCCCACATGGTGTTTCCCATCTGCTTGACGTTGGCGTGTCATAACTGATGTTATATCCACCCAGGTTGGATTCTGTGTTTTTGTCCCATGAAACCAATAAATCAAAGGCAAGCGCAGCCCCCACATAGACACAGAGACAAAGCACAGCAGCGATAATGAAATACCTAATCGGCTGTTCCGCTTTCATATAACCCCATTATTTTAACAAGCTCTTCTCGTTGGCGGTCAACGAGTTTGCGAATTGCGTTGTGCATATAAACGCACAAACCCATCAAATCCTCTCGCTGCAATGTATTGAGGGGGACCCCGAATAGCTCCTCACCATTGTATTTTCTCGCAAGGTCTTTTATCAAGTCCCTGCCTGTTTTAATCTTCTCATGTGGTACTTCCCGGTCTATTACTGTAGGCTCTTTTGGCAGGTCTTCTTTCGGTATCTCAGAACAGCGCATCATAGAGGGAGGCTTATACGAGATACTTTTTTGGTGGGCGTCAAGCCGTTCTTCAAAAGAAGGTTCATTTGCCTTTCCACGTCTTTGTCTGTGAGCTTCCCGCATCTTCTGGCGAGTTTCTTCTGATGCCTTTGACCCCTTCGGCCTACCTCGCTTCTTCTTGGTTGGAAAGTTTAGAATCTCTGCTGGCACGCTCATTCTATCCCCATAATCTTTTTAATGGTTGCTTTGGCAATGCCACTGATCTTTGCGATGGCTGACAGGTTTGTCCCACCAACCTTACTGATGCTTCCACCCCCCGCAGCCACATACTCAAACGCCCCGATGGATGGTGTTGTGGCGTGCCATGCGTTCCCGGCGATGTCATAGTCGAGGTCGAGGTCGGTGCCTGCGTGGTAGATGTCGGCATCGGTGTCCTTGACTGAGAAATCCCCGTTGGCATAGTCCGTGAAGTTCGCTGCCCAATCGGTTGCTCCATCTGCCCACTGGATGTTGCCTGTCCCTGAACCGAAGTCGGCATCATCACCAGCGCAGTAGGTCAGAGTGACGGTGCCAGAAATATCATCAGCAGTATCAAATATGACTGTGTTACGCACAGTCATGCTGCCAGCATTGTGGGCGATCCCTTGTCCAGCACAGTGGCATATCGTACAGTTTTCAACAACTACAGTCCCGTTCGTTGACCCATCAGAGGGAGCATGAATGGCTGCACACGTACCATACCCAGAGTTGCCATCGTACAGGAGGCTGTTACGTACTGTTACAGACCCATTTTCACCGTAGTCAATAGCTACCAGGGCACCCCAGGATGAATTTCCGTCATACACACCTCTAATGATGCAACCATCGACAATGCAGTTGTCGCCAATGACGGCAACCCCTAGCCCCTGATACCCGTCACGGTATATCTGTAGCCCCTCCAGCACGGTGTAGTTGTTGGTGAGCCAAAAATTGTTATACCCCTCACCATTACCTGATTTTTTTAACTGATAAAGATTATCGTTCCATTTTCCCGAATGTCGATAGCTGCCCGTAGAGCAGACCTTAACATAACAGTCGACGTCGGTGGTGAATCCTGTGATATTCACACCCGTAGTGTCGGCAGCATGAGCACCGCTTGCCCTGCACTCAATGGTAAGCTGCTCGTCATTCGTGACGAGATCGGCACCCGTAACAACGGCAGGACTCGCCCCGGTCTCGCCCGCTATCGCAGCGGAGAGGCTGGTGTAGTCCGGCGATTGAGTGCCGTCGGTGTCAACTATGCAGGTGACTTCGGCCATTTACCCCTCTTTGGTCGGTGCCTCAGAGATCAGGGCCACATCGTTCTCGATGAATTTGCTGTAGTTCTCCTTGATCTGTCCGTCCTCGTATCTGGTTGGAAACCGTGGCACGGTCACAACCTCTTTCCAGTCATTCCCGTCCCTCCAGACCAGAGCTATCTCGGATGGTTTCAGGGTCCATTCAGTTGTTTCAGCCCGGTATGCTTCCCGTGTTTCGGCTACCTGTGCCTGTGAGGTGAGCAACGTGGCCTGGTCCGTGGCCTCCACCTTGATGGTGAAGATGGCCTTCTCGTGGTCGCTGAACACATGGGAGTCGGGGAATATGCCCACGATGTCATCCACCGCCCGGTTGTCCTTCAGGCTCAGGCTCGCAGTTTTGATCATAAGGATCTGTGCCATTAATGCCCCCTCAGCTTTCGGTACACGTCGAGACAGCGGTAGACGTGGTGCATCTCCCCTGCCTTGAGTGCCTGTTTGTAAGCCCCTCGATTCTGGTTTATCTCCATTGCCTGTCTCCCTATTCAATCTCTAGGATCATGCTGTTAGGCTGAAAGTCTATAACGTCTGCGCTAAGAGCATGTCCTGCTATCTGCACCTGATCTCCGCTTCCACTCGGTGCTGTCTGTGTCATTGTTCCTTCCGAGGCGCTGACGTACAAGGCACCCCCCTCAGTTGCCCAATCCCATGTATCGTATCGTGCTATGCCAGACCGAAGAGCGGTGCCTGACTCTCCTGCTGATATTGATTCGGCTATGAGGTAGAGTCTGCCTACTGTTCCGGCTGCATCGGCATCAGCTTTCTTCACCACTGGACCTGAATTATATGCCACGACAACCACCAGATCCCCAAAAGACGCCGCATATCCAGTCGTAGTTACAACCGAAATAAGCTCTCCAGATACAGAACTGTTGCTGTCAGGGGTACTGTCTACGAGAGTATTGCCAATTACGCCCGCTGTTGCTGTAACAGCCCCCGTCACTCCGAGTGTTCCACTCATGGTTACACCCTCAGAGTCGTTAGTGGTAATAACCTTAATAAGGTCGGCCTTGCCTGATGCTCCTATGGAAAGACCCGAAGCATTATCATCTACAAGTGTCCATGTAGATGCTGCAGCACCGGTAACAGTTGCAGGAATGCCAAAAGCGGTTGTTACATCAAAGTTGTTTGCAGTCCACTTAGAAGCTGATGCTGTAAGTGTTGCGCTTTGATCATTCTGCCCATAAATGATAGCACCATCTCCAAGATATATGTTAGCTATCTCGGCTGCAGCAGAACCAAGATCATAGGTATCTGCTGCTCCTGGGATGATGTGACCTGTAGCAGTAATGGCACCACAGCCAACTGTTCCAAGTCCGCTAATATTTCCATCATCGTCAATTGTTACAGTACTCGCCTGAACGGTAGAACCACCAGTACCATCGGCCCGAAGCAGTCTGTTATCATCGCTTCCCGTAGAACCGGTAAGACTACCACCGCCGGAACCAATAGCAGCCCAACTACCGCCAGATGCTTTGTATTCGATGGTTCCAGAGTTGTCCCGGATGCCATAGCCGCTTTCACCAGCAGTCGTCCCGAAGTTGAGGTATCCACTTGCCGCTATGCTTGCACCACCTGTCAAAGTAAGATGAGGCGTGAAGGCGAATAGTGCAGCGGTTGTGCTGCTAAAAGTCCACAGATTCTCGGTAGCGGTAAGAGAGAGGTCTTCGCTATTTGCAAACCACAGAAATGCGTTTGATGCGTAGCCAATTTCACCGCTTGCGTCTGGTGAAGAATCACCGAGGAGAATCCCGCCCGTTGCCGTCCCTTCAACGATAATCGTGGCATCAGCAACTATGGTATTGAGTTCTGATATTGTGTCAATTAAACCACTATGTAAAAGGGTTTGATCAGCTACTATGGTGTTAAGTTCAGCGTAAGTGTCGATTAATCCAGAATGAAGAAGTGTTTGATCTGCTACAAGAGTATTAAGCTCTGAGTAAGTATCAATATCAACTGTTTTAAGAACAGTTTTCTCAGTTCCATCCTCAAGAACTTTAAATGTTCCACCTTCAAAGTAAGCCTGATAACCACTTGTAGGATCATGAGAAGTGTTATTCTCAAATATTATATAAGAAGCACCATCTCCACTTAAAACTATCTCATCAGCATAAATAGTGTCTGTTTCAATTACTCCTCCTACATAAAGATCATCAGGAGTGGTAGCATAAGTCGGAGTAGGTGCTGAAGCAGCTATCCAGACTGCTCTACTGTTGCCTCCAATTAACAAAGACCTTAATGTAAGAGTATCAGTATCAGCATCTCCGAATGTGGCATTTCCATTAGCAGTCAATGCGCCTGTCAGCGTCAATGCTGGTGTTATCGTAACGCCACTCGCTCCTGAAGCACCAATCTGGATGACTTCTGAAGCATCAACGCCGATAATAGAAATGTCAGTTGAAGCAGGAGCAGCTTCAGACATAATATAAGTAGCATTAGATAATCTAATAGGACCACTATCCGCAGGATCTGCTCCAAAAGCAACGAAAGTAAAGGTTCCTGAAGAAGGAGTTGTTCCACCAATAGCTCCCGGAGAAGCCCAAGTAGAACCTAACAAAAGGGTTGCATTAATAGAGCCAGAACCTGTATAAGTAATAACTCCACCACTACCTACTGTCATAGTAGCAGCAGTGTTAGTTCCTGTTATAATTGAGTCAAATCCAAAACCAGCACTTGAACCAAGTGGTCCAACAGTTGTTCCATTAACTCTTACATACATTCCTGCTGTGGTAGTCCAAACATCACCATTAACAGGACTTGTTGGAGCTGTACCATGAGGAACACGAAAACCAGCTCCCCCTGTAGCAGAAGCTACTGTGGTGATACGTCCTGTAGCAGAAACGGTGGTAAATGCTCCAGCAGCTGGGGTAGTAGAACCAATAGCCCCTGGAGATGCCCATGTAGATCCAAGAAGCTGAGTAGCATTAATAGTTCCTGATCCACTGTAGGTTAGAGTAGCTCCACTTCCAACAGTCATTGAAGCACTAATATTAGTGGTAGAGCCTGAAAGCTGACTAAAGGTTATTCCAGAAAGACTTGCTCCTGAACCGGTAGGAACAACATAATCAGTTCCAGCAACAGCAGCACTATATCCACCACCATCACCAGCGCCTTTTACTAGACCTGTGATGCCAGAAGCTAAACTGCCAAGATCAGCATCATATGCTTGTAAATCAGTTCCAATTTCAAGATCAAGTAACTGTTTCATGGCTGCATAGTTAGCAGCACTAACAAGAGATCTTCCATTAGCTGAAGATGTAACAGTAGCCCAAACATCAAGATCAGTATCCCAACTCTGTACTTCATAGCCAGGCCTTACACCTAAAGCTGTACGCATGGCAGCATAATTAGCAGCAGCGACAAGAGCTTGTCCATCAGTAGATGGAGCAACACCAGCCCAAGTTGTTAAATTTGCAGCAGCTGCTTGTGCTCCAAGGGTAGTTCTAGCAGTAGCAGCATCGGCGTCATCAAGAAGAGTCCTAGCAAAGGATGTAAAAGTTGCTAGTGATGCGGTTCCAGAACCAGTAAAATAAGGAAGTCTATCATTAGCTGAAGTTAATCCCGCAATAGCAGATAACTCAATATCAATCCCTTGATAATCTGTACCTGCAACAGCATCGCTAAATCCACCTGTACCATCACCTTTTAACAAAGAAGTGCCTGAAGTAGCAGGAGCTGCACCAACATCTCCATAAGCAAGAGCAGTTCCATTTATTTTATAGCTCTGTCCAGTTGGAATATCAATAGATCCTTGAGCAGTGATAGTAGCTGCAGAAGCAGCAAGCTGCTGTGCATTTGCTCCTGTCCAATAAGCTAAAGTATTAGCAGTAGGAGAAGCTCCTAAAGCAAGAGCAGTTGCAACTCCACCTTGCTGAAGTGTCCCTGTCGAAACATTTAGAATGCCATTTCCAGCTGTAAGGACAGGATCAGTTCCAGTTGATACATTGAAAGTCTGTACTATAGTTGCAGTAGAACCATCTCCCCAAGTCCAAGCTGTTAACTGTGTTGGCGCCCACACAATAGTATAGGTGCTATCAGTACCACCATCAGTAGCAGAAAGGCCAGTACTTATAACAAGGCGCCTCTCACCAGTTAGAGTAGCATCGTTAGAACCAATTAAAAGATAGGGAGAATCAACGGGAGCACCAGTTCCTCCTGTTCCAGCACCTATTGTAATCCAACCACCACTAGTATTTACTTTTAAAGTGTTAGCACTTGCGTCAAAAGCAATAAAGTGTTTACTTGTACTAGTTGGTGTAATATTAGCCCAAACAGGAAGGGCAAGACCTTCATCTGTAGCTGCTGACATTGTGATGCCAGAAAGGTCAATGAAGTCTCCATCAGCAAAAGTTAATGTAGCTGCTAATTGGGTTGCTGTAATAGTGTTATTTGCAATACCAGTAGCAGTAAGCTGCTCATAAGCAACAGTTGAAACTCCAGCTACTAATGGATAGCCCTGAGTTCCTTTAGCTAGAAGTGCCAGCTTTGGAGTAGCATCACCAACGATGATGGAACCCTGAGCTACTGTAAAGCCAGCAATATCAGCTAAAATACTATTGTACGCTTGAATGTCTGTTCCAGCAACAAGGCTGAGATCAGAACGCATTTGCTCAAAAGTGTGTCCAAGGAGAGTTTGTGCATTAGCTGAAGGAGCAATTCCTGCATATGTAGTAAGATTAGCGTTAGCTGCCTGAAAATCAGTTGGTCCATAGACACTATTAGCTAACTGCCCTCCAGTAGCGATGGTAGCAAAGTTACCTACTGTGGGAGTAGAAATAAGCGCAATGTAGCTAGAATCATGGTCATGAGTTGATGCAGCTTTTGCGTTAAGTTGGCTCTGAATGCTGCTTGTAACTCCATCTAGATAACCAAATTCAGCAGCACTAACAGATGTAACTCCAAGGAAACGAGAAGCATCTATTACGCCTGTTCCAGTGTATCCAAGGGAAGCACCAGTTCCAACTAGCATAGTTGCAGTAGTATTTGTGCCATCTTCTAGATAGTTAAAGCCCATAGCTCCAGCGGAAGCCCCAGTGACATCCTCGCGCCACGCAGGATTTCCAGAAGCATCGGTCTTCCAGACTTTATTACTTTGCCCATCTCCTTTTGTTACTATTCCATCTTGTGAAACTGTATTAGGAAGTCCTGGTGGACTACCAAACATACCTCCAAAACTAAAGCATGGAGAAGTAACAAGAAGAAAGGCAACTAGAAGTATAAATTTCTTCACTTTTGCCTCCTTTAATATTCAGGAGTTACATGAATAACTGCGGCTTTTCCAGTTTCAGCGTTAATGATTTTCATGTACTGAATAGCTGTTGGATTAGCCAATCGAAGGGACTGTCCAGAATAAAGAATATGTCCAAAAGTAGTAGATGGATCAGCCGATTGTGATCCTAAAGTAAATCGAATATTATAGGTTTCACAAGTGATAATCACACCTACGACATTTTTAGGGCGAGATCCAGCAGTCTGCATAAAATTAGTTCCAACAGAAGCGATAAGAGTTTTTGCTGTATCAGTGACTGTTACTTGATATGTCTTCTCAGGAGCCCCAATAACAGGAAAAACTCCTTGATAAGCATATGTTGTCATTGCCATCAATACAATGGCTAAGACTAAGACTGGTTTTTTCATTGTCTCCTCCTATCCCTTAAAGCCAAGCCGTAGAGTGCCGAGTCCAAGGCCCATAAGGATTTGATTAACTGCCTCCATCAAAGTAACATCTCCCCCGACAAAGGCAAGGGCTGACTGTACTACAATGAGAGCAGCCAAGATATAGGTTTTCTTTCCTTGTAGAATCATCTATTCCTCCTTAAAAAGGCCAGCTTGTTATGGCTATCATAGATGGCTTGTCCTGTTTTTTCTAACTTTTTTCCTAAAACCAATAAATCCATGATTACTTCATCAGGTGTTTCTTTTTTGATGCTTCTATGTAGTTGTCTAAGAACTAAAGAAGCATTACCTGTTAAGTCTTGTAGGATGAGTATTTCTTCTTCAGTTAATATCATAAGCAAAATTCATCCTGCATTTTGCTTACCCCAAAAATATTGAAGGTAAGCCTTTAAAATAGATTATCATTTCATTTGATAGACAGTCAATTTTATACATTTGATAACCAAACACACCAGCTATGGTAGCCATTGCAAACACAAAAATCATCCATATTGCAGTTGTTCGACTTAAAGCTGCTTTAAGAGCTGAGTCAGCTTTTTCTTCAGCTCTTATCATGCGCCCTGAAATTCCATTTCCATGGACATATATTACTTTATGCATATCGTCTATCTTTTTTGTTACAAGAGATAATTGTTTCTTAGTTTCAGTTATGTCTCTTCGCATAGCTGTAAATAACATGGGCAACCCCCAAAGTCAAGTTTTATCCCATGTAGTGTAACAAGCAATGTAAAAGGATGCAAATTCATATTTTTGGGTTAAATTAAAGTGTTGCTATGTTGTTTTACTTTCGTGTTTTTCAAGTTCCTTTTTGAGTTCTTCAATCTCTTTAAGCGCTTGCATTAATTGCTTTTCTGCAAAGATTTTTTGGAACATCATCTGGGTAAGGGCATTAACTAAGTCCTGTGCTTCTAATTCAATGTCTTGTTTCATACTTTTCTCCTATCTTCATAGTTTTGGGAGATTTCTCCCTTTGTCTTTAAATTATTAATGGCAATGGATCTTATTTCTTCTTGAATTTTGCTCTCGATTTGTTCTTCTTCGCTGATAGGAGGTCTATTATCAGGCCTTTCAATGATTAAGTGTTTATCAGAATTATATTCATCTCCTAAGTTTACAGTCATTTGTTCTGGTATTTCAACGATTGAAAGTGATTTATCAGCCAAATTTTTTTCGCTGAGCCAATTTTGTTGACTGGCTATTTCTATTACTATATTTTCTTTATTAACTATGATAAACATTTTTTCTCCTAGCCAAAACAGAATACTGTATATGTGTAACTGGAGTAATTGGGCCAAGTAGAATCATAATAACATACTGTAAAACCATTTGTTGCAGGATAAACATAAGGTGGGCTGGTAGTAAAAAACCGATTATTATTTATATGCCCAACAGCTTTTAAATTTCCAGAGTTATCTCTAAAACCTTCATAAGTATATGTTGAATTACCATGTGTATTTTCTCGGAAAACAAACACTAACCAAGGATCAAATCCTATTCCAGTAAAAGTTCGAGTAGATGCATTATTACCAGTATATCTACCAACGCATATGCGTGATATATTTGTAACACTATCACTACGCAAAGCACCTGTAAGTTTTAAAGGCGCTGTTATAGACATATAAGAACCAGAAGCTGCTGTTAAAGCAATACTTTCTCCTGAGGTGAGATAAGAAGTTATAGTAATTTTATTGTTAGCTAGTAAATAAAGATAACGTGAGCAATACTCCCAAATATCTCTAAAACGATTACCACTTGTAGCTAGATAAAGGTCAGTATATCCATCAGTATCAGGAACAAGTCTTTGTATTCTAGATCCATAACCTCCAATTTTTAAGTGGTAGCCGGAAAGTCCAGATTGATAAACTTGTATTTCCCCAGGATAGGTTGCATGACCACCTACTTTTATGGCTGCTCCAGAACTAGTTGATCCAGCAGACAGATTTATAGAGCGCCCAGCAGACACATTAAAAGCAGCACTACTAGAGATTGTAACAGTCCCACCTGTTATGTTGAGGTTTCCACCTGACATATTAATAGATCCAGCACTCATATTTATAGCGGCTGAAGAGGACATAGAAATAGATCCACCTGCTCCGATGCTTAGATCTCCTGTTCCTAATAATCTATCCAGGGTCATAGTCTTTGCTTGAATAAGCCCTGCATGAATAAGCTGGTTTTGTACAGTAGGGTAAACATTAACTCCGTTACGATAACAGAAAATCCAAGTTTCTTCTGTTAAAGGTACTGAACTTCCGCCAGACATTGTTGTTGGAGCTGAAGGGCGCCAATAAATAAAAGGACCAGTGTTTGTTCCAGCACTTATGCTATATTCTGTTCCTTTATATCTTACAACATGAGCATCCCAAGCAACAAGATTAGTAGCTTGATATCTAAAGTTGGCTCCATCGTAGACAGGAATGTCCATATCATCTTCGTCGATTTCAACAGCTAGCGTTGTTGTAGAAATGACGGTGCTCCAAGAACCATATCCGAACCAATCTTTAGCTCTTACTCTTCCATAATATAGAGTAGCTCCATCTAATCCAGTAATGGTTAAAAAGTTAGTGCCTACTTCTTCACTACTGCTAGGAGGGTTAGTCTTTCCATAAGCAAACTCATAACCAATAATGTCTTCATATAAAGGAGAACAGACCATTGTCATTCCATACATTCCTGGAATAAGTTGAAGGTCTGTTATCTGTGCGGGTTCAGCATTTAGTCCATAGGCATCTGCATAACCAGTTCTACTATAGATATCATGTGCAGTTATTCTAAACCATAATTCTCTATAAGGCCCACTACTGGTAGCAGCATTTTCTTCATAAGTAAATACAAAGCTACTATTAGTAAATTGATTTGAGGAGAAAATAATATCTCCTGCCCCCATTGTAGCACTATTATAAACAACAAGAGTGTAATAAGCTAACTTATAAGGATCAACAGCATTCCATGTAAGTACACAATCATTAGAAGTAAAATCAACACTAATTGTTCCTACAGAAAGAGTATCAGTAGCTCCTGTAATGCTATCATAGTTAGCAGAGTAATTCCCACTTGTATCACGAGCCTTTAAATAATAAGTCGCGTTAATATCAGCTGGATTATTATAACTATAAACTGTACCTTTAAATTGTGCTACAAGTCCAGAGGTTTCACCAAAGTTTGTATTAGTTCTAATCTCGTAAAAATCAAGATCAAAATCCTGGATAGGGATAATAACAAATCTTATTCGATTTGCCTGGAAAGTACAAGAAGGATGATCAAAAGAAGCATCTGAAGGAAGTCCTTGTTTTCCTTCAACCTCTTCAGTATAGGTGGTACTCCAGGGACCTGCATGACTATCACGATAAATATAACGAAAACGCATCCAGTAACTTATGCCTTCTTCTACATTATCTATGTAAACTGAATGAGCATCTCTTTGTATTATAGGAAGCGTTATCCAATTAGCTTTACTATAAGCTACTTTATATTGACCTTCCATATAAGCAATAGGTTTTAATAGGGTGGAAGATCGAGGACGGAAATTAACTAAAATGCGTGGGGACCAGATATTGCCCCTTTTAATCATGACCTTTTCGTCGGATCTGACCGAAAGAACTTGTGGGGCTATATCAACTACTTTAGCTGTAATGTGTGTATCATAAGTAGGAATAGTACCAGTATCAGAAGTATAGACTGCAGAAGAATAGTCAACAAGTGAAAGCTCAGCACAGAGATTACTAGTAGGCTTAATAGATTTAACTAAACATTCTACACTTTCATTGCTAGCTACACCAAAGAGAAAAAGGTCTCCTGCTTGTGGAGCACTTGCTGTTGCGATAGGAGTAGTAAAAGTTAAAGTAGTATTATCTCCAAGCACAAAGTTAACAGCATGATAACCTGTTACTCCTGTTGCCAGCCGAAAGCGTACAGCATAGCTACTTCCAGAAGCCATTGTGCAAGTCTCATCTACTTCAATAGCTGTAACAGTAGAACCTACGACAGTTCTGCTCTTTACCCTTCCAGCAACTACACCCCAAAGAGGAACATCATGGGTAACACGAATTAAGTCACCTCTAGTACAAACCAGGTTTTCCATGTCTACGTTTAGCTTGAAATTCTCTGGCCTTAGTCTTAGTTGTGCTAGATGAAATCTTCCATGTTTCCAAGCATTAGCAAAAGTAGTACAACCGATAAGTTTTAATTCTTCATAAAGAGTAGCATTGTCTTCATCATAACCATCATCAAAGACGAAGGCTTCTTCAGTGTTGTAGTCTTGAAGAGCATCTGCCATGATTATGCGGAAGCCGTGGGGAGTTTCTATAAAAGATTTAGACGAAGAAAAGTCCCAGCTATTTCTAGGAGTAAAATGCTGAACAACAGTAGACTGCTCTTCATCAGTTATAATTGTGTATTTACCATCTCTATAAGTTGGCGATGATCTGCCAGCAGCAGCAATGTTAATTAACATCTCAAAAATAGATGTTTGATAATTACAATAGAGATTAAAGGAGAACCCTTGTAGATTGCAATAAGCGTGCCATGTAGCTAAGGCGTCTAAATCAATTTGATCATCCTCTAAAGGGCGCTTATTAAAAGGTCCTTGTAGTACATAACGAAAGAGAGAAGCATTGTTTGCTGTTGGACGAGTTACCCATGTACCTGTTCCAGAATCATAATCAGGACAAATGGTTGTTCCTAATACATTAAACTCATCAAGAACACCGTTAAACTTATCTGATGCTCTTATTCTCATTTCAACAAGAACAATACCACTTTGTCTAATAGCAGGTCTTGTAGTATCAATAGAGCGAAGAATAGTCCAATACAACTCATCATAAATTCTATCATCTATTGGATCATAATCTGCTGTAAGTCTTCTAATTCTAACATCATAGGTTCCATTCTCAGAAAGATGGAAGCGATAAGATCTACGAATTGTATCTGATGTATTAGCAGTAATACTTAAAGTAAGATATATAGTACCAGCAGCAACCCTTACCACATTAGCACTATAGGCAGAAGCTAAAAAGTCACTTGCTGTAGAACTATCAAGTTCAGCTGTTCTAAGGTCAGTTATATCACCAGCTCTAATGCTTGCTACATTAGAATATCTAATAACTTCACAGATAGGAGCGATATAACCAGGAAGCTGAGAACAAAGTGCTCTAGCATGAGCAGCAGAGCTTTGAGGCGTTCCTGGAGTAGTCTTATAAAAAACTTCTCCTGTAGATTTATCTATTCCTATTCTTGTACAAGTAACTCCAACTTCTGTAACTTCTTCTGTTCCGTCAACATTATGCTCAATTCCTCGATAAATTGCAGGAAGAGCTATTGTAACATCTTGAGCTGCTTTTACAGTTCCTGCTACTCCTGTAGACCAAGTAGCAGTTCCCTGTTTCTTATATTGAATTTCATATTCGACAGTATGTACTATTTTGGTGCCGTCATCATCAACTTCATATACACCATTTGGAGCTATGATATCTACAGAGATTTCATTTGTGTTGGCTTGTGTTGTTCTAGTAATATAACTAGCAGCATATGTTAAAGCCGATGAAAAACTATCTTCATAGAGATCATTTTTAAAGTATTGTAATTCATCAGTATCAGGATCAAAGTCATCATATATTTCATATTCTATTTCACGAGATGTTTCGTTTTCTTCATAATCTGTGCCTTCAAAATAATCATCTATTTCTATTTCTCCTATACGAAGACTCTCAAGAAGCATAGGAGAATAACCAAGATTAAAAAGGCAATTAACATATTGATCATTGCCTTGAATTTCAGTATAAGGCTGTGCAGCATAAGGAGGGACAAAGCGATGCTTTCCTAAGAGTGCAGGAACAACACCCCAAGGATTCATTTGATTTTTAGCCCCTTCAATTCCGAAAGTTTTAGGTGTTTGTTCTTTTTGTCTGCTAGTAGCTGTTGTAGGAAGAGGTGCTATAGCATCAATTAGTCTCATTCCAGCATAGGTAAGGCCAGAAGAAATGGCAAATGAAGTAGCTTGAAAGGCTAGACCAGCTGGAAGGCCAGGAATAAGTCCAGCTCCTAAAGCACCTAAGCCAACGAAGCCAGCAGCTCCAAAAGAAGCAGCTACTACTGCAAGGGTCATTACCATTCTTAGTGTTCCCTTGCCACCATCTCCACCTTGAGGGATAGCTTTAACTACAATTTTATCACCATTTTTTGGAATATAGCTTTCCCACACAGCAAAAGGTAAAAGTTCAGTGTTTACTAATATTGTGTAAGTAGCATGAAAGGGGAAATGTAATCCAGAAGAGTCAATGGTATCAACTAGATTTCCGGTAACCGCTACTTTTATTTCCTCTTTAACTGAGAGGAAAGGATTAAGAAAAGCAACGATTTCTACTTCATTAATGAGTGCCGGAAGATTCCGATTATTCTGTTCTTCCATAGTGCTCCTCGATAGCTTTCAATAACAGCATTTGTACCTTCAAGTATATGTAGCATTATACCTTTTCTGATAACAACCCCTATGTGTGTGGGAAAACCGGACAGCCTTAGTACAATAATATCACCACACTTCTCTTGTCCTTGGGAGATGCGACTCCATTCATCCCAATGTGCTTCTATTGTTCGAGATGTTTCAGTCTTTTTATTCGATGCTGAATATTCATCTACATATGATGGAAGATCAATTCCATATTCTATTGAATAGAATAGTCGTGCAAGACCCCAACAGTCATAACCATCTGGGCCTCTGCCACAACTTTTAAATGGAAGTCCAACATAAGCAAATTTCATTCCGCACTTTGCTAAAATAATGCTGGATACATGCTAGGTGTAAACACATCTCCAGGAAAAGGTTCGTTCATAAAATTTTCGACTGAAATCGTCCCAGTTATTGTAAAGGCATTATAAGATATGTTGGTAAACACGAAGTCGGGAAAATCAACTTCAATTGTATCAGGATCAGAACCAAGGACTATCATAATCCTAACTGAAGGAGGAGTATCAATAGCCCTTATAGCTTCTGTCAATGCTTGATCAACATTATCAATAGATAGTTGTGCTTGAGGAATGTTGCCATCTTCATCAGATGGAAGTTCAATCTCAAAGTTATAAGCAGTAAAAACATTACTATTAGATGTAATATCAACATCATTCTTGCATACTCTAATAGGAGCTGCTAAAGATGTATGATCTATTTCTAAGAGGACTATAAAAGTTTCATCTGTGGATTCAGAGTAAATAGCCTGCCTAAATGTAGTAGATGTTGTTCTCATGCTAATATCTCCAAGTTTAAAGTAACTAAGAAATCTCCACCACCTGCAGGGCTATAAGAAGGAAGGGAAGTAAAACGCATCTCTTCTTCCTCTCCTGTACGAAGAGGACAATCAAACGCCAAAGATCCATAACCAATAGTAGTCTCAAAGAAAGATTCAAAGATAGTTTTTTGTGCTGCTGTAAACAAGAGCTGCCCTTGAATTTTTCGAGACGCTGCTGTTGAGCGTTTTCTAATTTTTCCAGGACCAGTATCAGTCTGTGTTCTTATAAGGTTATCTGGAGGAGACTCAGAGTATCCATCTTCCATAAATTCTTGTGGTAGTGTCGAAGGCCAAGTCGCCATATTATCTCCCTGCTAAGACTGGTGTAATGCCATAGTTACGGCGAAGGGCAAGAGATGTTTGACTTGGGGATGAAAGTTTTGATGCTATTAATTCATCTAACCAAACATCAACCCTTTTGTTTCCTCTCATATCTTGAGACTCAGATACTGTTGTACCTGCTGGAGCATTGTGGATGTGAACTTCGGTCTTTCCACCCCCTATTTGATTAGGAGGAGCAACATATTCTGGCCCATTTTCTGCTAAGGTGTAGCTTCTTCCACTTTTAAGTCCAACACCAACAACAGCTTCTTCTAACCAACCACCTTTTGCTCTCTTTACAGGAGGTAAGCCACCAGCCATGAAGTCTGGTTCCCATCCACCATAAGGAAGTGTTTTAGAAAGAAATGGATTAATCATGTTAAAGAGAGGAGCCACTATCTGCATCCTAACTATAAGGCGCATTAAATCTCCTATCATGCTGTCAACCATATCTTTAAATGAGAACTTCCCCTGTTGTGCGAAATTAACAAAGGCATCTTCAAGTTGTCTAATTCCACCGAGAATAATATTTTTGCCTGCTTCAAAGGTACTTGGACTTGCAGCTTCTTCTAATCCTCTCTGAAGGCCTTCTTTGAAGCCTTTTACTGTTTCACGCAGAGATTGAAGATCATTAACGAAGTCATCTAATTTAGCTTTAGCCTGTTCATTAACAAAAGTAAGACCAATGACTTCAGTTTGATATCTATCAAGAAGGGCTTTTGCAGCTTCTTTATAAGCCTCAGAACCTTCGATGTAGGATAATTTGAGAGCTTCAAGATCATTTTTAAAGTCTTTAGAAGCACGAGAAACTCTAGCAAAAGCTTCCAGCTCTCTAAAACTTTTGAGTTTTTCTAATGTTTCATCTAGTTCCCAGTTAGCTGCTGCTAAAGCTGCTCTTAACTCAAGTACAGCTGTTCTGTCTTTTTCACCAGCTTCAGGGAGCCTTGAAATTTCTGTAGCAATTATTAGTGCTTCTCGTAACTTTTCTATTCTATCTTTTAGTGTTGCTTCTTGTGCAGTTAGTTCATCTAATACAGGACCAAGAAGGGTATTAGCTAATCTAACTTTTCCTTTACTAGCTGCTGTTTCAAGTTGATTATAAAGTCTAGTATTTATATTACCAAGTTCTTTCATTAAATCATCAAGAGCAGCAACTAAATCAGCTTTAATGTTTGTACTTTTTAGCCCTTCTCCTTCAAGATCAGGCAATGTAGGAAAGAATGCTCTACTAATGCGTTGCCAAAGAATTTTTAATTTTTCCATATGAGGTGCTATCATAGTTTGAAAAGCATTAGTAGCAAAATTTAAGTCACTAGATACTTTTGATACAAAAGCATCAAAGAAATCTTTATATGGAGTGCTGGTCAAAACTGGAGCATCTCCAGATATAGCAACTATAATGCTGTTTAACTCATTTTTTGCTGTTTTTAATCTATTTTTTGCTGCTCCTAGTTGCCCCACTAAAGCAGCATATTGCAGAGCTTCAGCTTCACTTGAGATAGATTTAACATCTGGCAAAAGTGATTCAATCTTATTTATTTGGGCTTGAAGCGCCTTTATTTCGCCTTCTATTTTCTGGCGTCCTTCTTGTAATTCTTCTTGTGTCTTTCCTATCCACTCATTAATCGGTTTAGTAAACATTCCTTTTTTGCCCAGCATAGCAATAGGATTAAAAGGAAATGTATAAATGTTCATTTTATAAAGTAGTTTTATGAATTTATCTAGGGGGTCTAGAGCAGAAACGACACTATCCCTTAACCATTCTACTGAATCTTTAAACCATTCCCAGTGTCCTTTTAAGCTATCAATAGCTATTCGAATACTAGTAAATGTGACATAAAGAAGACCAAAAGAAAAAGCTACCATAGTAACAGGAGTAGCCAAAGCGATTAAGCCACTATTAAGCGTTAAAATTAATCCTCCAAGGGTTTTTAGTCCTTTAAAAGCAATAATAGCAAGTTCAAATTTAATCCACCATCCAAGTGCTTTCTTTACTTGATCGTTTAGGTTATAGAAAGCAGTTGCAAGCATGGAAATACCTGTAATTATTTTAGTGTATGCTTTTAAGGCAATGTCAAGAATCTTATTAAGTTCAAGCATTAGAACAGCAAAGCGTTTTGCTTGTTCATTTGCTCCGATATTTTCACTGAACATATCATTCCATGCTTTTGTGTGTCGAGCAAGTGTTTCAGCAAAGAGATTAAGTTCTCCTCTAGAGCGTGAAGCTAATTGAATACTAATAACAAGTACACGACGAATGCTCTTTTCCCATACACTAAAAGCCACTGTGGGGTTGGTGCGTAAAAGCTCGTCTCGCATCTTAACCCAGTGTTCATGTATTTCTCGAATTATTTTATCGAAAATTTCGCCTCGGTTAACCATAGCACGCAGCTGACGAATCTTTTCATCATCTAAAATTTTAAATGCTTTTAAAGCTCTAATCAAGATGTTATTAGCACGCATCTGGCCTTCCATCAAGGCATTAATTTCAGACCGCATCTGTCTTGCATTATCGCCAGTTGTTTGTGCTATCAAAATTGTAAAGTCGGCAAAGGAAACGAACTGCTCTGTCATTTCCTTACCTACAATAACTCCGTGCTGAGCAGTTTCATCAAGAGCAGTACTTAAATCACGGAGAGAAGAGATTGATTTAATAGATGCTTGATTAAGAGCATCAACATTAAAAGCAGCTTGTTTATAAGCAGTGCTAAATTCAAGCTGCCCTTGAGCAGCAAGAACTGCAAACATTGCTAATTTGCCTTGAAGTGAAGCAAGTTCTCCTGATTCCTTAATAGATTCTCTAATAGTTTCGGTGGTTTTACCTACAAGAGCTTCAAAAGCATTCATAGCTCGATAAGCAATAGTAAAACCAATGGCAATTCTACCAAAGTGTTGCCACCACATTGTTAAGACTGAGATAGCTCTTTGCTTAGTTTTTCCTAAAGCTCTTGTTCCAGCATCATAAGCTCTTAACTTATTTAATGCGTTTCCCATTATAGAAGAAAGTCTAGAAACAGCTGCTCCTGCTCTTTGGAAAGGTCTAGAAAGGTCTGGCATTTGTGCCATTCCTTTTAAATTTCTAGCGGCATTAGTAGCAGAAGATGCAAAGCTGTTTAAAACAGCCTTTCCTCTTTCCATAATGGTGATAGGAGCATTTATTTTACTAGCTAAGGCTGTAGATGCTCCTGCTAACTTATTAGTTGCTGCTGTTGTACTTTCTAGAGTGGTTCTATAGATTTCAGCAGCATTTAATTTAGGCTGTTCAAAATAAGAAGGCATACCACCTGTCGGCACATTAAACCAACTCGACATAATTGTCTTCGTAGGAGCTACCGACATTTTCTGTATATCAGCAATATGTTGCTTTAGCCGTTTTAATTCAGCTTCAGCTTGGCTAATATTGAGCTTAAACTTTATCTTAGACGTAGTTTTATTTACGTCTTCAATTCTCTTTTCTAATTGATTAATCTCTTGATTTAGAGATTTAAGTTCAAGATCAATATCAATTACATATTTGCTCATTTCTTCCTCAGGTGGTCAAAGAGTTTAGATTCTTCTGCTTCATAGAATCCCTCTGTGTAAGCTCCATGAATTTTAAGCATTTTACTCAATTCTTCTTTAGCTCCTCCCCAGGAGGCAGCCATATACAATGTGTCTAGTGCTCTCTGCCGAAGAGCTTCATTGTAAAGAATCTGGAGCTTAGCACTTGGTAGCTTTAACGCCCTTTCAAAGTCAAAGTTAAGAACGTGAGCTACTGTCCCTGCGTTTTTGAGCTTCTCGACGGCAGATTTTGAGAAGCTCCCGATAGCAAATTTTCCATCAGGATGTTAACTATTTTAGTAAGTGCAATAAGTCCATATGGAGCTAAATCTTCTGCTGAACAACCAAGAATATCCTGAACAAACTTTTTTTGGTCTTCAGGACTTTCAGAAGCAGGATTAGCCATTTCAAGAGGCATATCCCTTACAGTAAATTCTTTTCCGTTAATTACAAAAGTAACGGCCTCATCGTCAAGAAGCTGATCAAGAACAAACTTTTTTGCCATAAACTTTACTCCTCTATCTTTATTACTTTTCCTGAATCTGGATGTCTCTTAAAATGTAACGAAACATTAAAAGCATGTTGATCATTAGTTCCAAGAGACATTGAAGGAGCCAGGAATAGTTTGCAATCGTAAAGCATAACCTTCATTCTGTCCGTTTCAAAAACTACTTCACCATATTCATTAAGAGTTAAATCAGAGGAAAGGACAAGCTCGGTATTGTACTCGAAAAGATGGATAACCCCAGTACCACCGTAAACTTCATCTACTTGTTCAAGTGAATAAAGTTTACGATACTGCCGAGATTCAAGATTCAACTCAATACCGCCAAAGGTTTTTCCTAAATCATATGGACCTTCGTAAACATCAGCAAGATCAAAGTACCCAGTATTTGGTCCTGTTGAAGCCCCAAGGTAACAGTAAAATCCAACACGATCTGCTCCAGCGTTAATTACTCTAGAACCAGATATTTTTTGCCAAGAACTGTCTCCAGTATGATACGCTGAACTATATCCATAACCGATACCATCATAAATATAAGCCCTTAAAACAGATGCCTTATTACAATATCCATAAACATCAAAGGTAACTGTTTTTTCAAGCCAGTAGCTAAGCCCTTTAGTAGCGTGTAAAGCTGCTTGATAAAGATAAGCAGGATTAGAAGTATCTGTTACACGCTTAGCAGCATAATCTCCTTCATAAACTATCGTTCCTTCTCTAGCTACTGTAGAGCCTGTACCGGAAGCAGTCCAATCATCAGGAGCTGAAGATGATCCAGCAGACCATAACTCGAAATCCCCGTTACTTAACAGGTTCCGTGAACGCCAAGTTATGGTTGCTGGACCAAAGATAATCATAATTAAGTAGCAGTCTCGTCGCCGAAAACAGCAATAACATCATTGGTGTCGGGATATCCAGTTGCTTCGAACTTCAAAACGCGCTGAGTTGAAGAATCATAAGCAAGGTCAATAGAAGCCCGAATACCTGCCTTAGTCAAGGTAATCCATTTGTTAGCATCAGTTGTGGGAATACCAGATACATAAGGTTTAACAACAATTTTCTGTCCTGCTGTCATTAGAGATGTACCAGTATTAGGTGTAATCTCTACTTTTTCCTTAGTTGCATCTGTTACTTTAGTCTGCTTCAAAATAAATGCGACATTATCAAGATCAATGTCAGCAAGTGAAGCAGAGATTTTAACAATCGTTCCAGTTATGCTCTCGTCTTCAGGAGTTTCACCAGACTGATCTGTTTTTAACTCCTGGTAAGTTTCTTCGATGGTAACATTAACACCACCAAAAGTCTTACCGAGGTCAACGAGCGCTCCGCTAGAATCCCCTACATCGCAGTAGAGAATTTGGCAAGGGCCAAGCTCATAGTTAGCCATATTTTAGTCCTCCTGTATTCCGATCTTGAACAAGATACTGTAAACCGTTCTCTTCATAGTATCTGTCCCTTCATAGCGACTTACTATGTTACCGATAACTCCCCATGTAAGAGAGTCAATACCACGTCTTCCGTCAAAAAGGCTTGCTAGTTCACTGGAGATGCGTCTAGCTTCGCTAAAATCAACATTTGTTACTACAACAGCAACATCACTTATGTTTAAACCTACGAAAGTAGAAGCTGCATCCATAACTCTAACTAAGATACAATTTCTATTTTCAGAGGCAGTTTCGTCTATAAATATTTCTTCTCCTCTATCAAAAGAAGTATTAAGTTCTATGAACTCAGCTAAAGTTAAATCCATCGTCTTAACCTTTCCATGATAGAGGCTTTAACTCTTGTAACAGCATTTGAAAGTCCTGTCATTATACCTGAACTTATTCGTGCACTTTCTAAAGGAGAAGCTCTACTAAAAGAAAGTGTTTCGGCAAATTCATCTCCTCCTCCTAAAATAAAAGGAGCATAATCGAAGACGTTTCTTCCTCCATAGCTTTTAAAAACTATTGCATTTGGTCCAACATCTTTTGGTGTATGATAAACTATGCTTACTCTAACAGTACTAGGAGAAGAGTAAACATTAGGTGGCATTAAAGGTTCTTCTACTCCATATTTAGAATTTGTATTACGCCCTTGATTTGTTTCAGCAACAAGTTCACCGTCTACATAACCAAATCCGCTATCAACTAATCTACCTTTATCTATAGGAATAAGAGGATCTATTGCTTCTAACAGAGAACGAGCGATGAGGGTTCCATCTTCTTCTCTAATAGAAGCAGCAATTCTTCTCAAATCCCTTGGAAGATCAATTATAGGTTTAGCCATAGATAAACTCTACATGCCTTACAGTTGCACGATAATCCATAAACTTAGCGAACTTTAAGATTTCGTAGTCTTTTCCACCATAAGTAACAAAAGTGTTTAAAAGGTCTACATCACTGAAGATAATGCCTAAGCCTCTAGCTTTATCTAACATGGAGAGACTACCACCGAAAACAGACTGGATTCTTTCCCAGTTGATGTGTTCCTCTATCCAAGCATCATAAGTCCCGACAGTAGAAGTTGTCCGAGAACCTGAATAGGTTTTGGTGCGTCGATAGATGGTTACGCTCGCGTTTGTCCTGGCCATTTGTACCTCTCGATATTGTAGGTATCATCTTCAAGCTCATCAACATCAACGGCCAGCTTACCTGCTCCAACAGTAGCAGCTAAATGACAATAAATTTCCCAATAGCGTCTATATTTAGAAGATAATTCCTCAAAAGCGCTACCCATTTTATAAGAAGGTTTATATTTAAGGGCAAGTACATAAAAAGTTTTCATTGCTGCTACTTTAATATTAGCAACACTATATTTAGCGAGGATAGCCGCTTTTTCAGCAGCAGAAAGGTCGGCAATAGCCTCGCTGCCTACCTCTAATAGAAGATCACTTTCTAATATCGCCATAGTTTTTTAAATTGGGGAGCTAAGTTTAAGCCTAGCTCCCCTATTTGATTAGCTAACTACATCCTGCGCAAAATAACCGAGGTCAGTGCCAACTACAAGCTGATCTACATACATATCAGCTTCAATCCTAACAGCATCGTTAAGAGTTGGCATGAGGATTTTCCTGGTCCCAACCTGCCTTCCATTAGACTCCCCTACATAGGTTATATGATAACCAGCAGAAGGAGCAAACTTAGAAGGACGGCTTGGGGTATAGCACAGCAAGAGCTTTCCTTTGGTAAGAAAATCAGTTGCACCCTCATTAATGGGATCGAGGATAATCAGCTTTTCTACCTCGAAGAGCTTAGCCAGAAGGTCTTTTGTAACGATCTGGTCAGCTGTGGTTTTCATCCTGGAAGTAATATTGGTATTACTCTTGAGAGCTTTAAAAACATCCCAAGTGATGATGAGCTTGTTTGCCATGTAACCAGTAGTTTTCTTGATAGCAGCATGCATGGTCATAACATCTTCAACTGGATCAGCGTCACTAGTTCCAGATGTTTTAGCATCCCATTTATCGTAGCCACTGTCATCATAATCAACATCGCCAGCAGCCCAGATGCCACTAGCGAAATAAGTAGCAATAAGCTCAGTCAAGAGCACTCTACCCATTCTAGTGATAACAAAGTCAATAGCGTCATTAACAGGATCAAAGGGATTGTCATACTCTCTGGCATCATCTTTAGTAATATCCTTATGGAAAGAATACTGCTCTACGGTATATGCCTGTTTATCGACGGTGAAGTCGTCACCGAAGGACTCAGTAGCTCCGCTTCTTTTATAAAGAGCCGCAGAGCCAATTCTAAGCCAATCGGCTTTAGTGTATGTTCCAATATAACCTGTTAGGCGATTTGTCCGAACAGCAGGAAAAATATCAAACGCCTGAAGCGGGTTATCAACTATATACCTATTAGCTACATTAGCTATATAGGAAGGCAACATTTGATCAGACCAATGGGGCATCATCCACCTCCTTAACTATTCAAGATTCTAACACGAATCTTTTTAAGCGAAGTTGCAGCTTCAAGAGCAATCGCTTTAACATGATCCGTGCCCAGCGTAGCTTTAGTAAAAACGCCGTCAGCGGAGGCCCGACCGTAGGTAGAATCTGCACCATCAGCACAAAGAGGATCATAGGCAGTAATGGCCGTTGCAGCACCATCAACATATGCTTCCATAATCCCTTCAAAAGCGATCTGGCTTGACTGACTACCTGCACGTCCTTCATAAACTACACCAAGAGAAGTCTGAGAACGATTTGTCGTCTTAGCACCTGCATCATTTACGACATAATACTCAGCATCTACAAGAGTAGCACTAGGGACGACAGACGTTATTTTAATATTCTTCTGGTACATTGTCGTTCCTCCTTAATTATCCAGTTCAGCAATCTTTTCAGGATGCTGTTTAGCATAGATTGCCCAAGCATCAGTCTGGGAAATGTTCTGCTCCTTGGCAATTTTAGCAATTTCAGCTTCAACAACATCAAGACGCGCTTTAATATCATTTTCCTTAGAGAGCTGTGCTTTACCAAGCTCGTTGATGATGTCCTGCTGGAACTTTACTACATCCAAAATGTTAGTAATTGCGGTGTCATCAACCTTATCGAAGAGAACTTCAAAAGATGGAATCAATGAAGCTCCGACTTTAGCATCAAGAGTCTTCTTAAAACCATCAAGCCTAAGCTCTTTGATTCGATTACGATTGTCTTCCAGTTCTTTCTTAACCTCTTCAGGAAGGTTAAGCTCCTTTTTGTCGTTTACCTTTGGCTGCCAGGTGTCTTTTTCTACTACATCAAACTTGCCAGTATCGACAAGACGCAGATTATCTTTTTTCTGCTCAACAATGTAGCTAGTAAAAAAGTCTTTAAAGACTTCCAACACATCAGCAGTGGAAACGTCCTTCTGAATGTCTTTTAGCTCCTCTTTTACCACTTCAGGAATATCATCTGACTTGGTTGTGAGGAAGGCCATCAGCTTCAGAATTTTATCCATAATAGGTCCTCCTTGTAAAGAATCTTTGATTACGACAAACTTCTTGCCGGTTTTAGGGTTTGCTGCCAATGAAACCTCTTGAACTCTGATCCGTTTGATTTTAGCCATGTTTGCATCTCCAATTTAATATAATCGGATAAAGCAAATAATTCGTCAATTTGTGATACCAACCAAAAAGGGAAGCCCTAGTGGGGTACTAGGGCTAATAGCATAACATAGAGGAGAGATTTTCTGAGAATTTTTCATGCCTCAGTTTCAAAAACGAAACCGCCCAAGGAAAATCCTACAATTTCACCTTTACGCACTTGTTCTTGAATAGCAGGGTCTTTAATCTGCCAGCGCTGTACCCAAGAACCTGCCTTTATGGTCTGTTCATTTACTACCATTTCTACAGGAGCAATGTAACTTTCAAGAAGGACAACTTGATCTTGTGAAAGAGCTACTGTATGGCGATAAAGTGTGTTCCTAAAAAAAGTATTATACTCATAGCAAGCAGCAGCTAAGACATCATGGGGAATTTCATCTCCATCACTATCTTTTTCAGTAGGATCAAATACTACACCAAAGACTTCTTCACCTTTCATCTCCAGAAGTTTCATATCTAAAACTTTTTCATTTTCCTTACAATGTCTTTCGTAGAGAGTTTTAGCTTTAGTGCTAACATCAGAGTAACCATATTGACCAGCACGAGACAAAGCCGCCCTTAAAAGTCCACAGTGGATAGCTCCACTTTTTGGATCTCTAAAAGGAAATTTTCTATTTCCGCTATTATCTACTAAAAGAAAGTAGCTAGCAGGAAAATCTTTCCTTTTATTCTGTGTATTATAAGCATCATAAATATAACTAGGAATTGTCTGTGTTCGGATCACGTTTGGCATCTTGTTCTCCTTCAGTATAAGGAAGGTTAGCTAAATCTAAAACAGCCTTCTCTAAAACATTATTAGGTTTAACGAGTCCTTTGTCAATTAAAGATGAAAGGAAGTTTCCCAAGTCTTTAAGTATTGAAATGTTCTTTACTTTTAAATCAATGGTAGGGAAGGAATCGAGTTTATTATAGGCACAAATGGGGATTATGACTTGGCGTTGTAGAGCATCAGAAATAGTTTTAGCATAAGCCTCACAAGCACTTAAAAAGTTAGAAACATGCATTTGAGAATTAGAGTTATTTGTGGTAGCGAAAGCACCTAAAGCCAAGAAATTAGCCAAGATTCCTGAAGCCATCTCGGTATTGTAACGAGCAATTATATCAGTAGTTGGAACAGACGCTCGATTTTCTCCACGGACTATTTCAAAGTTCCATCCGAAAGGTTTAACAACACCTTGCTGTTGATCCCGTCGAACGGAGCTTACAAGATCAATGGCCCACTCTAATGTGGCTGCTACATTAGCATCATAGTTTGGAGCTCCTTCAGTAGCAGCTGTAAAGTCAAAACCTTCAGGAGCAGTTAAAATCGGTAAACCCCCAAGATCACGATCTAAAGAAAGAGCTTCAGAGGCTTCAATTGAAACTTTGTAATAATAAGGCTTATAGAGATGCCGTAACAATGAAACTCCGAAAGGATGTCGATTTTCGGCTAAAAGGACAATGTGTAAACACTTATCATATGGGCATGATAACTGACCTACAGATGTTTGCTGAATAACTAAACCTTTGTCATCATTGATTGCTTCTATAGTAGGTTGATGTCTAGGTTCTATGTCTACTAACCACATTCTACCATCAGCCATTTCCCAGACTTTTTCCCCAAGATAAAATCCATAAGTAAAGGCAGATGCTATCTCACCAAGAAGTTCAGGCATAGCTATAGACATATTATCTAACACTTCTTGAACAAATTCAGCATTATCCCCGGTTAAGTTGATTTGCATTCTTTTAACTACTGTGTCGAGAAGTAGCATCAAACCACCAACGATAGGATCACTTTTTCGCATCTTCTGAAATATTTTAAGGCCTGTAGGAGCAAGAAGTTCCGACATAGGTTCTATATCACTATCAGGATAGCCTTTCATGCTTTCCCCTATGCCGATTACTCCTTTTACTCCACGAGCAGCTGAGCGAAGTTTACTTAAACGTGTACCAGGAAATTTTAGTTCTTTTTGCTCATAGGTTGGAAGAGCTTCTTTGGGGAGTTTAAAACTTTCAAACATTGTCTTCTCCTCTAGCAAAATTCATACTGCATTTTGCTTAAGCAACGAACTTAGAATACTTTCCAAACCGTGATGTACTCTTAGTTTGTTGTATTAGTCTTGATAAGGATACTGAAACTCTTTTTGGCACAAACATACCCTTATTTTGTACCGCAAAGTTATCCACAACGCAACTCATCATTAAAGCATCAGCATAATCCGGTGAGTGGCCTAATCTTCTTGATAGAGCCTTTTTAGATAAACGTAGTTGTATCTGTCCTGAAGCATAATCAAATTCGATATTTACCAACTCTTTTTTAAGGCGTTCTGGAGGAGGTGTAGGAAAGTGCATATCAGGAAGTTGTTTCTGTAGCATGTGATAGCCTTCATCACGTTTCTTAGTATACATAGTGTCGTGGAAAGCTTTTTCACTGCCTAAAAACCCTATAACAACATATTTTTGTTTTTGTGCTAATACATCATAAACCCCAGCACCAATGCCAAGAGCATCAACTACTACTACTACATCACGGCCTTGGTAACGAGATTGAATAATGTTTTCTATTTCACTTACAAGATAAGTTGTATCATTTTTATCGTATTTAGTCCAAGCTATAATAGAGTTACCTGAACGATGACAAATAATAGATGGATCTTCACCTTGACCAGCTACATCCACAGCTAAGATTATTCGTCCAAATTGTTTCTCTCTGTTATTAGCAACTAATTTATCATAGGCATCAGGGGAAATAACAAAGGCGTCGCTATTCATAATAGGAAGGCCTTTAACTTTAGCCTGATACATTGGAGAGTCTATTCCATAGCGATTAGCAATACGTTCAGCGAAACTGTCATCAACAAGAGGGCTTTTTCTAGAATCAATGTAGATTACTTTCCAATCTTTGCCTTTCCCTCTTGGATCAGATATAGTATCATAGTAATATCCAGAAGTTGAAACAGGATTAGATATAAGTAAAATAACGGCGTTGTTATCTGTCATGGCGCCTTCAAGCGCCGTAAATACAGCATCAGGAACACCTGAAGCTTCATCAACAATAATTAAAAGGTGTGGAGCATGGAAACCTGCTAGGGTATCATTTAATTGTCGGCTGTCTTTAGAGACAGTTCTAGCTACAGCATACCACTCATCAAAGCCTTGAACAATTAACCGGCCTTTATACTGAAGGAAGAAATCTCGATATTTGTAGCGTTTGAGCCAACCACTAATCTCCCCCCAGAGAACATCATTGAGCTGTTTTCCTGTCGGAGCAGTAGTAACAGTTTTAGCATAAGGGAAGCAAGATTGGTGCCAGAGAGTTAAAAGGGCTGCTAGGGCTGATTTACCTACACCGCCACCAGCACTTACACAAAGGTTTTTATGTTCGATTAAGGAAGTTGCTACTTCGATTTGTTGATCAGTGAGAAAAGAGCATTTTAACCCACTAAAATCAATTGTATCTTTTGCCCATTGAACAAAATTACGAGAATATTTTTTGTTTAATAGTTTATTTACGGATAAAATTGACTTGGTAAGCGTTTTATCATTGGTCATCCCCTCCATCTATAAGATCGGCAATAATATTATCAAGGGCATTTTCTTTCCCAGGTTTTGGTTTGGTGGCTGGTCGATAGGTTAAAATAGCTTTACATGCTTGAATAACATCTTTTTTATCAAGACCTATATCATCTTCTATCAACTCAGCCAATTTACGAAAAGCATGAGAAGAAGATTGTCGAATCATCAGCTCTTTTTGATTATCATCTTCATCGGAAACTGCTGCCTTAAACTTTTCTTCTAAATAAGGAAACTCTGCAAACATTCGATGAAAAGCATCAACTGGCAAATCCTGGTCAATGGCAATCAAATCAAGCGAACGAGGCGAGAGAAAACGCTTAGCCACATACACTATATAGGATTCATCTTCCTTAAACATTCTAACAAGTTCTTCGTAAGTCATTTTACCCCCGCATTAAGTAAGTAATCAAGTATTCGATCTGCTACCACAAATTTTTGATTGCCAATTCGTCGCCACAGCTCTTTTTCTGCTTCAACTCTCTTATTAGTAATTCCAGCAAATTCTGGAATGTAGCAAAAGACTTCACATCCTTTCATATATGCTTTAAAAACATTTTCTACCCACCAAATCATATTATTCGGAAGACGTGGGTCCCTTATCCAATCCTGGACTGATAAGATCGGACACATCGGGATGTCCTTTGCTACTAAAACTCTCCGACAAACTAGGTCCAAATTCGTTCGGTTGTTTTTCATCTGCTGTGCCAGGCGACTCTCCATCGGTCCTGTTACATACACTTTGCGTCTCATTTTCTCCTCCTGGTAAGAAACTCTCTTCTATCTGTTTGCCAAGTGTATCGACTATCCCCTGAATTATCTGAATCTTTGGAAGGATTCGAGATTCTTGAATTAGGTAACTTTTCCCTTTATGCTTAAACTCAACCATAACTAAGTCAGGATGTGGGATAACTCTGATGATTGTGTCCTTTGACCACTTTGATACAATAGAAAAGAACTGATCAGCAACTGTAGCAGCTCTTTTTGCATAATTAAGCTGATCAGCATTAATATTGAAAAGGTTCCACGCAATTATCTCCCACTGTGAAAATTGATAACTCATATCAATATTATTAATAACAAGATCACGCAATACATCACTAATAGAAGTGTTTTTGTCGATAGCCATTTCATGAAGCCTATCATAAAGTTCTTCTGATACTCTAAACCCAATTATTCTTCCTGCTCCCATACCATTCTCCTTTCTAAAGTTTAATTAAAACTTCCTTTCCATCTTCTGCCCTCATTGCCTTAGCATACTCCGTTTCTATCAATGTTTGCAATACCGTTTTAAATTCTGTTGGGTCAAGTTCTGTGTGAAGCACTTTATATAAAAGGGTTAATGGAACCCTACCACCCTGATTTTCAAGAATCGCTTTTACTCTTTGTACATGCGGAGCTAAGCGATTACCTCCTGCAATTAAGAAAGCTGTTCGTAACTTTTTTTCTGTCCATTGAAACACTTTAAGAGCACGCTTAAAATCTATCTCCTCAATATGATCTCTTCCATCACCAAGAGCCATTAAACCAGACACTTTTAAAATGTGAACTTTTGTTCGTCGCTCTAAATAACTAGCTATTCTATAATCTTCTAAAGGAGAAACATCTTGCTCCATATACCAAGATTGAAACATTTTCTCAAATTTTGGAGATATTTTAAGTGGACCAAAAAAGTTAATTAAACTACAAATATGTTGAAAGCATCTAGCTCTTGCTTCCCATTGTGCATTAGTAACTTCAGGGTGCGGATACTTCCCTCTTTTTTTCTCTTCATAGACAAGAATACAACGAGCTAAAAATCCTGTCGATGCCATATCACTTGCTAATGAAGGACCAAACCATTGAGGAACCGCTGCAGCTAAAAAGTTGAAATAAGGATTTACAATCTCGAAAGAGCCTTGATGCTTAGTCTTGTAAACATAAAGATCATCTTTTCCCCACATATCTACCAGGAACTTAATCATGTCAGCACCACTCGAAAGTAGCACGTTAAGTTCGTCACTTATATAAGTAACACTGCTATGAAGGAAGGTAGTATCAGCATCTACAGGAACTTCCTTTTGGCATTGACACATTTCTATTATTATCTTTTCTTTAAGTACTGAACCCTCAAGAATACTATAGCCTGCCTCTTTAAGTAACTTTCCCCCAAGATCCATTGAAGTAGACTTAGCACAGACACCAGCAGGAGCTACCAAGATAACATAAAGATTAGGATAGATTTTAAAGAACCCTCTATCTATCCAGACTCGTTTCTCACAAGCACCAGCTAAGACACTAAGTCCTACCCATAGATGCATTAACTCAGGAGTTTCATTTCCTGCTGTGAAGACTAAATAATCTTCAAGGAACTTACACAGTTTAAGATTGGATAAGTCTGTCATATTAACGGGCAAGTTGAAGTTCTTTATAGGTCTCATAAAGATGATTGAGTGATTTTAACTCCCACATGGTTCCCCAATTATAACCAAATTCAAAAGACAATGGAATCTTAAAAGTTATATCATTTATGGTAATAGGAACTTCAGTTAAATCTCGAACCTTTTCAAAAACACGTTTAATAACATCAGGATCATCAGGGAGTTGAAAAAGAATAGAATCATGTACTTGAAGAAGGAAATCAAACTCAGGAATTTCTTTAAAACTTTTTATAATCCCCTTGTTAATATAGGAAACAGAAGTTGACTGTGGTTCTGCTGCAACTGCTTCACGCATTATCTTTCCAATAGAACCTTCATCATCATCTCCAGGGCGTGTTGGATCACCAATAGGACCAAAGAACTGAATAGCTACTCCGAAACAAGTACGAATTAACTTTGTTTCGTGAATTTGTTTTTTTACTCGTCGATGCCAGTCTTTTAAAGAAGGACGAATCTCCAAGTAGCGTTCCTTTAGTCTTCTTGCTTCTTTAGGAGGACATTCTAGAATCTCTGAAAGCAGAATATAACCCATTCCGTAGTGTGTTCCATGAGCAACTCGTTTTGCTATAGAACGATGAGTTGACTTCTCTACTTTTTCAACTGGGATATGGTAAAGCATTGAAGCTACTTCTGTATGAAGATCTCGCTCATCAAATGCTTTAAGCCAGGGTTCATCTTTACATAGGGCTGCAACAATTCTGGCTTCAGACTGCGACAAGTCTACTTGGCATAGAATCTTTCCAGGATCAGCTTTGTAGATAACTCTTACTTCTTTAGGTTGATTCTGCATATTTGTTCCTGAACCAGTTATACTTTCTGAAGAAGCGAGACGGCCTGTATAAGTACCAGTTATCTTGAGTGAATATCTAACTCGACCATCAGGATCTGTCTTAACAGAATAGAAATCACGCATCTTATAGCGATCTCTAAGCGTCATAATAAGACCGAGTGCTCCGGTGTAGGGTGTGGGGTAGCGAAGAAGAGCACGAAGTTTCTTTTCTTCTACTGTTACTCTACCTTTTTTGCGTTGAATAGGCATTCCCCATGTACCATAGATAAGTTCAGACAACTGTTTAGGAGAACGCACATTTAAATCACCTATCGTTTTTTCTTTTATGTGTTCGAGGATTTCTATGGCTTTTTCATTCTTATCAGCAAACTCACGACAAGCCTGTTCATCAAGTAGAAGTCCTCGCATCTGCCCATAAAGACATGCAGGCAAAAGTGCCATACGATCAGCAAAAACGTCTTCTACTTCCCACTGAGCTAATTCGTCTTTTAAAGCGAGGTAAATTTCATATGTTAGACAACAGTCCTTTCCATTGTAGAGATAAAGAGCGTCCCAAGACATAATGCCCTTTTTTAGATCCTTCATGGCATCTCTACCTTCGTCCTTCCAATATGGCTCATTGGTATAAATGGAAGCACAAAAAGCAAGAGACTTAGGTAAAGTTGGGTAGGCTGAATGCTGAGCAATCATAGTATCGAAGAAAATGTTTCGATAAAGAATCTGATAGTAAAAGGCGCCGTGGAAAACATCGTAAAGAGCATTATGGAATATTTTTGGAGTATTTGATGAAGCAAAGCGGCCTACAGCTTGAAGGATGTCTACTTCTTTTAAAAGCGTTGATGCTATTGAAAAGGCTGTTGATGGAGATGTCGCCCAACCAAAAGCAGTCATAACAGGACCAGCAGTCTCAATGTCTACAACAACAGGAGTTTCTATTTGAGTAACCTGGGATAATTGAAAAAGAGCATCTTGTTTGTCTCGAATAATGTTAATGTTGCGTTCAGGGTAGTGCATTTCATTGTCACTGGAGTCTGCAACTGCTTTTTTAATGTCTAAGATAAAAATAGGTTCAAACTCTCCTGAGCCTCTAATGAGCATTCCAGGATGAACAGTGGAGTAGACTTTAAGCCCAGGGACTAATGTACAGGGAAGAACAGTTCCACGAAACTTAAAGATGCCTGTTTTATCTGTTAAAAGCTCAAGAGCTTTAGCTCCAACAGCAATAACAGTAGTAAGGCCTTTTTCTTTCCATTCAATAAGATCTTTTTTTAGCTGTTCTCTGCCAAAGTTTAGGTCGGCTACAGAGAGGGTTGAATAGTCGTTTCGATGTGGCTGAGTATGTACGGTGTTGGTGATGTAGTGCTCGTAGCGGTTGACACCTGCTGCTTTTAAAAGACGAGTAAAGTAGCTTCCTTCTGGACCTACAAATGGTTGATGTTTCTGCATTTCGTAGCGTCCAGGGGCTTCTCCTACAAATGCTAGTCTTGAGGGTGTTCGCGGTATGTATTGGATTAATGCCATGTAATGCCCCCTTCAGACCATGTGTTAACGATGTTAAAATGCCCATAAACGTAAATCGTGACATACCCTTATACGCTTACATGGTTCAAATTTTGCCGTGTAATGGTGAACCGTTAACGCACATTGTAGGCTATGTTTACTGAGCAAAAATCATTCTGCACTTTGCTTAGCAGCCCACTTTAGCGTTTCTAATACACTTGTGTTAAAGTGGTTCTCATCCTTTTCACAGCCTTTAAATTGACGCTTTGACTGATAACAAGCACGCATAGTTGATCCAGAACCTGAAAACAAGTCTAATACTAAATCACCAGGTAAAGAGAAGATTTGTAGCAAATCCACGATAAGAGACTCAGGTTTCTGGGCAACATGAATACGTTCTGAACGCACTGAAGGAAAAGGAAATACGTTGTTACGTCCTTTCTTGGTTAGTTCAGCGTCTTGACCTTTCCACCCATAAGCTGCTACTTCTACTATCGAACCAAGTCTTTTATTAGGATCTGAAGAACGTCCTGAGCAATTCGTCTTTACCCAATAAAGAAGTGTTGGAGAGACAGAGAAACCAGCCTCTCTAAGAAGCTCTTGTACAAAAGTAGCGTATTGATTAGCACACCAAACTAGAATGAATTTATTATACTTTAATAAAGGAAAACAAGCCTGAAGCGTTGCCTTTACTAAAGGGAGAATTATTTCAGGATCATCTTGATAAGCATCATAACTATCTGAACCTGCTATATCATCTAGATCAATAGCGAAAGGTGGATCTAAGTGTATAAAGTCTATTGTCTCAGGTTCAAGAGAAGTAGTAAGAGAAAGAGCATCAGTATTTTGAAGGCCAGAAATATAGTCCTCGATGCCTAAGTCTTCTATAGAAGAAAGGGCTTTCTCAACTCGTGCCTTCCTTACTGTATCTACGATCTGTTTATTTGAAAGTCGTTCTATAGTTTGAAGTGCTTCTGCTAAAGATGTACAGCCTTTAACAAGTTCTTCATTGTCTGCTATTTTAAGAAGACGAGTAATAAAAGTAGGTTCTGATGAAAGAAGTGAGGCGGTGTTTTTAATTCCCCAACCTCCTTTATGTCCTCGAACTGCTGCACCATGTTCAAGCTGTCGTTCTGTGTGGATAGTTTTAACAAGACGAGCAAGCTCGATCGGATTAAAATCTTTCCTGCGGTGGTTTTCTTCGAACTGAATAACAAGAGGCTCAGTTTGTTCTTTATCTCTTAGAAGACAATGTACTCCAACTTCTAGTTCTTTAAGTTCGAGCATTTCTTTTAACGCCCGAAAACGTCTCCGTCCTGCTACAACTTCATAGCCTTCATCATGTTCTATAAGAGTGATAGGGTTGATTAAACCATTCTGTTGGATGGAAAGAGCCAACTCACCAATTTCAGTAGAGTCGGCTCGAAAATCACTTGATACATAGATAAGAGAGGTTGGTATTTTCATTGTATGGTTATCTCCTTTAGAAGCGCACTAATAATACGAAGGCTTGCTTGACCCTTAGTAGTTATACCAAAAAGACGCTCTTCATAAAGGATTCGTTTCCTGTGATGAAACAGGGAGGAATTGGAAAGATCCTTATAGCGATTGAAGGCAGCTTTTAAGGCCGTTTTATAGTGTACCTCGCTAGGCGAATTACCAGGCGCTTCTCTTTGGATAAAAGCATCAATGTCCATACCAACCTCCACATAAAAGTTTTACTCAGCAGCGTACTTTTTAAGAATCTCATTAAACTTCAATTGGATAGCTTCCTTTTGAGCATTTAGAGATTTAATCTCTCCAGCCCAAGCATTAAAATTACTCATGTCTTCTTTGGAAGGCTGTGTAAGGTCAAATTGCAGTTCAAGCATCTTAACGCCAAGTTCTGTTATCCTGCGGTTGTTATAATCGAACTGTTTTTGAAGTTCTTGAATAGCAGCAAGATCAACAGCAGACAGTGTTGTTGGCTCAGCTTGAGTAAAGTAATCATAACCTTTCTGTGCTCCAAGAGTTAAAAGCCCTCCAAGGACAAGGAATACTATCGTTGCAATTACAGCTTCACGTTTCATATATAGTCTCCTTTACGAAAAATGGGAGGAGAGATTAAAGCTCCCTCCTCCCTTAAAGCTTATGCCCTCGGTCTGATTTTATTAATCTGATTCCGAATAGGCTCAGTGTCATCCTCAGGGTTCATCTTCTTTGCATACCCTACAGTGAGGATGGCTTCTGCTCCAAGGAAATCGTTGGTGTCAAGTTCAGTACCACTGGGAATGCCTGCTGCATCAGCATACTGCTTAACTTTCCATCCGATTTCTAAGAGCACGTTGTCGAAGAGTTTTCGCCCTGCAAACTCTCCGTCAAGCACTTCCCATATGAACTTAAGCATCGGCTTCTGTGTGTTCTTAGAAGAGGTAAGTTCACATTCAGCTACCCTTGCCTCATAGGTAGCAGCTGGAAGCGGTTCGAATTCGTTCTTTACATCGCCAAGATCATAGTCCAGTGAAATTCTCATAAAATCCTCCTTATTTTGGTTTATACTTTTAAGCCGGTCTTGTCGAGATCAATGCCGAGAGCGTCACACAAATGCTCAGCGATAGTTACAATTTCGCTGATGGTGATGACCCCATCCTCTGCAGCATCGAGGATCTTAGTTACCAGCTCTGTTACCAGTTTTGATCCCGAAGTATCAAACTTCAAACCAACAGCAGGAGCAACTCTAGCTACAATAGTAAGAGCTTCTTCAAAAGTTATAATACCGTCTTGTCCTGCTTTGGTTAGTTCATCTGCCACTAACCCTAAAATACTTAACGCCTTAAACCAACTAATCTTCATCTTTTTCATCCTCCTTTGAAGGTCTTTTTCTTACGAACCACTTTATTGTACTATCATGAGAACAGATAACAACCTGCTCACATTCCTCAGGTTCACAGCCATATTTAGCGATAAAAGCAGTGAGTATCTCTTCTCGCTGGCTATGAATTCTTGTTAGTAATAGGGATAACTTGTCCGTTAGGTCTGTCATCGTAAATTATTGTATTAACCATAATAGGGTTAACCAAGAGTGTTTTAGCATATTGTTTATCCTTATAACTTACTTTAAACCAAATATTTCCATCATTAATTACCATTGGAGCAATGTCATAACAACCTGCTGAACCTACGGTATATTGAAAAGCATCGCTCGAAATAGCTAATATCCGTACTTTAAATAAGTTAATAAAGTTACTTGGATCTAGAGGCATTTCTTCCAAGTCTTCTATTTCTTCCATTTTATTCATCCACAGGAGGAGTCCAACAAGGCTCTCCAAGTTTACGGCCAAGACCTGCCTCTAAGAAGGGACGCATTTTTGCGTACGTTGGATACTCGATATCAGGAATAAGAGAACGAGAACCACTTGTTGTTACTGAATCAGGAAGGCTCTGAAGAATGCGCTTAATTTTTCGATTAGCAGCAGCTCCTCGAATGTCGATCTTCATATAAAGAGATTCAGTAACGATAGATGGGATTCGATCTTTTGTGGTAGTAGGGACAATGAGGGTTCTACGCCATTCTCCTGATCCTTCGGCTTTATCAAAGCGATCATGGCCCACTAAAATAACTATTGGTTTACATGCTGACGTTTTAACAGAATCAATAAAGATACTAAATTCATCAACAAAGGTTCCCCAATCCTGAATCTGGAGAGGTTTATGGCCAGTAGTTTTAATGAGATAACGAACTAAATATTCACTGGCTCTTGTTATAGAATCAACAATGAGAGTTTCATCTTCACCCATTTTTCTACCAAGAATCTCAACAACTTTTTTTATCTTTTCCCAAGCAAGCCACGTAGAAGCACGGTCTCCACAAAGTTCTATAAACTCAGGATCTTCTGTAGGTGCTTCATCAATAGTAAAGACCCGACAGTCAATATCGAGCTTATACTTAGTCCCCAAAGCCTTAATGCTGTTAAGGTTTTTATCTAGGTTGATAATTGTGGGCTTAGGGAACTGAGAAGCAAGAACTGTCTTCCCAGTCATTGGAGGTCCCCACAACAAAAGAATAGGTTTATCGACTGCTACTTCTTTTAATGTTGCCATTTTACTTCTCCTTTCCTACATGCAGTCCTTTTTGGTCTAGTAATAAAGGTAAAGCTACTACTTCATAGGGGCAATTAGGACAAATGTAGACATCTACGTCTTTTAAAACAGTAATGGCTTTGCCATTTGCAACTAAAGGAAATGTTCCCTTAGTTTTTATAAGCTCTATATTACAGTTTTCACATTTTACCATGATAGATCAATTGCCTCGTTGTTTACTTTGTAATACTTATGGATAAGATAATGACGTTCTTCATGGCTTCGTGCTTGACAAAGAGGCAAACAGTAACAAGGTTTTCTATAACCAAACTGTAAACAAGCCATTGGATTTGTTGGAAAGATGCCTTCCCAAGCACAGTGTTCCATATAGTCGATAAAGAATTCTGTTTCGATAAGCCACTCATCTATTTCGTCTTTAGTAGGAGTTATATAACTTCGAGTAACTCTAACAGTATCAACATCAAAATGTGTCAACATTATACCTGAAATTGAAGGATCAATTCGCTTTGCAGCAATGTAATAAGAAAGAAATTGATCATTTGGTCTAGTTAAAAGATAATTGTTTTGTGTTGTTTTATTTTCAGTTAACCACGTTTTCCCTTGGTAAATAGCTACACCATCGAGGCGAAGGCGCCAAAAATGCCTTCCAATGGGAAAGGTTAAGTCCTGACCAAGAAGCATAGAAGACTCAGACTCAGTAAATACAGTTCCTGCAAATTGTTTAGCATAAGAACGAATTAGTGCTTTTGCTACTGCTTTGTTCTTTCGTTTATCGAAGGGTAGTTCATAACCCTCAATATAGGAGAAAGAATCTTTAACGTCTCCTGTCTTATTAAACATGTCAGAAGCATCATGCACAAGAGATCCAAAGGCAAGGTCTTGGCTTTTACCTTCTACGTCTGGAGTTAAGCCTAAAACATATTGATAGTAGGCTAAAGCACAACAGCGTTTGAAGGTAGAAACCAAAGACGATCTAACTAACATAGTATCTCGAAAGCTCCTTCTATCGACTGCCCATCTTCATCACTAGCTCCCATTATAAATATTTCATGTGTTTTAAACGAATCAAAAAGATCAATGGCATTAATTTCTGTTTCATCTCCATCATAGTCTTCACAAAGGTCATCTATCTTAGTTTTAATTTGTTTCCAAGTTGCCATAATTACCTCCTAAGTCCTTTCATTATAGCAGCATTTACTATGTCTTCGGCTTCCTTCATTCTCTTTGTAGGAGCCTTTGATTTCTTAGCCACAATTTTTCGTTCAAATTGCTCAAGCTCATTTGCATTAAGTTGGTCAATAATTTCTTGAACTTCAATGGGTGTAAGCTCCTCAATAGCACGACCTTTAAGCAAATCTTCAAATTTGTTGCTCATTGGAAAGACTCCTTTCAGAAGAAGTGAAGGGAATGCAGCAACAACTGGTTGGCTACTGATTTACCACACTTTCCTTTCAGGGCTTCTAAAAGTGGCACCGCAATTGGGGTGGTTCTTAGAAGCTATAAGCCGTAGCCAGGCCCAGAAAGTGCTGTTGTTACTGCTTCCCTTTGGTGGCAGCTGATAGGCTCAACTGCCGAAGCCAGCCACTATTCTTCGATGTCTTTGAGAATCTCAATAACTGATTTGTAGTCCTTCTTCGTAGCTGCCTTGATGACCTGTGACTTAACCTGGGGATTAATGTTGAGGTAGTCTGCTTTAGCAGTGATCAACTCCAGAGCATACTCAGTCATGGATTTCTTGCTAGACCCTGGACGATAACCACGAACAGCTTCCTCAACTTCCTCTCTTGTCTTCTCTGCCTTAAACATCTCACGGGCAATAGCCTGTTTCTTCACCTTGAGACCAGCATTAAGAAGAGCCAGCGTGTTGTCTTTCCCGAAAAGCTCCACGGCCTCCTCGATGCTCTCAGGAAGGTCAAGAGAGTAAGTCCATTCTGTACCTGCTGCCGTTTTTACCACATCTTCCGTAATTCTCATAAAAATCCTCCTTATTGGGGTTTTTGGTTAGACACCACGCAACGTATCTTCCCATTTACATATGATAATACGCTGAGAAGGTGCCGTTTTGGACAAACTAAATAAATTTTTTATTTAGAAACGCAAGATGATTTTACCTGGACGCTCCTTCTGATCCTGTATTTGAAGCATTATTTTCTTCCCTACAATGTTTTGAGCTATTTGGTAGTGTTTAAGCATATCGGCTTTAGTGTAGATGCTAAAACGTGATAAATCTAAAGCACGTTTTCTCCCTATACCTGGTATTGAAACGAGTTCAAGTAGGTTCTCCTCTATTCCATATTGAACGGTTAATGATAAATTTTTTGTGTATGCTTTGTCAAGTCCCGCCATTGTAAGTGCTGAAGTCCACCGTTCAATATCCATTATAAACGGGGGAATTATAACCGATGCTGTTGGTGAGAGGTCACGACCTAAAAGCCACTCATAAAGGCAAGAGGCTATAATTGTTTGTTGACCATAAGGCATTTCAATGGGACATTGGAGATCATCAGGAACAAAAGTTTCATAAGCATAAGAGGGAATGTCTGCAAAAGCACGAGCTACTAAGCCAGGAGTTAAAGGATGATCCTGGAGATTGCGCTTCAAGTAAAAAAGATCAATAGGATCTACATACATATAAGCTGAAGCCTTGCCTAAGAGAGAAGGAAACAAAGCCCCTTCATCGGTCTTGCGAATTATTTCATATTGCATTAAGAGATCGAGAGCTTCTTCAATGTGAAGCGTATACTGGTGAGAAGCAAGAGTTCGAGAGATAAAATCACGAATTTGAGGGAGTTGCATTCCTTCTCTAGCAATAAAAGAAGTTAAATGAAAGTAGAGGCGTGGTGGAAGTTGACTCTCGATAGGAGGCATATTAGTTAATTGGTCATAAAGTTCACTGGCATAGTTGCGTTTAAAAATGTAGTAAACTTGTCCCTCAGTAGACAATCCATAACGACCTATCCTTCCAGCCATCTGCTTAATATCCCAAGGCTCTACCATTACTGGCCCTCGATGCCCTCCAATTATGATACCAACGTCAGCAGGAAGATTAATACCATAAGCTAAAGTAGAAGTAGAAACAAGAGTCATGAGTTTTTTATCTCGAAAACTTTGTTCTAGAAAATGACGTTCATCTTTTCCTATTTTAGAGTAGTGGAAAGGAATAGAAAAGTGTTTAGCAATTTGATGCCCCTTAGCAACTGTATGGACAAAGATTAAGATTTGAGAATCACTGTGATGCTGACGAATTTTAGCAATGTTTTCTAAGGCTGTTTGATTAAACTCCCATTCTCTATCGAAGGTTTTAATTAGGTGATGAGTTTGTGTAACAGGACGCCAGGCAGTTTCTACCACGATAGTGGGTTTACCATTAAGATCTGTTAACCAAGTTTTAATGTCCTCAACATTAGGAAGGGTAGCAGATAAAGTAACGATACGTGCTTTTGGGTTTATTTGAGAAAAGCGGGTTAAGCCGACCTCGAAAGCATCTCCGCGCTTAGGCGCTCCTAAGAGATGCGCTTCATCGCAGATTATAACACCAACTTCTTTTAACCAGGATTTAGCTCCTCGTGATTTAGAATCAAGAGCTTCGGTGGTCATTAAAATGAGACGTTCGGTTATTGGCCGAGGAGAGCGTTCATGATCTGAAGTAATAGCGACAAGCGAAAGTCCCATCTCTTTCCACATCTCGTATTTTTCGTTGGTAAGAGCTTTAAGGGGAGAAAGGTAAAGAGCACGCTTTCCCTGAGACAGAGCAGTAAACATAAATTGCTCTGCCACAATGGTTTTACCACTTGATGTAGGAGCAGAAATAATAAGGTTGGAATCAGAGTTGATATGTTTTATCGTCTCCTGTTGAAGTGGATTATAAGTTATGTTTTCATGCATAGCATTCCCTTCTTTAATTTATTAGTTATTTCTTCTACTACTTTTTCATGCATTAAATTAGCTTTATCGTCGGCATCTAGTTCATCAATTGCCCAAGGACTATCAAAAGAGACTTCACGAGAAACATCAATATCATGGTATCTAGTGTCGTTTGGGTCTGCGTGGTATACCATTGTCTCGTAATATCTTTTATAACCTATCTCCATAAATTTATTCTCACCAAGAAGATCACGCATCAAACCAACAGTAGATACAACGATTTTAGTGTTGTTGCATTCAAGCAACGTATTGCGCTTAAAGAGACAACGATCAGCACAACAAAAATGCCCTGCCCAACCTCTTTCAGTTCGCTTAACCTTCATTTTATCCTCCTTTTTTTTCCACACTTTATCTCGGATTATTGCAGCCCACTTCTTACGTTCTTGTGTAGTACGAGCGAGGCTCCATTTAACAAACTCAGAAAATTCACTCTGGCAAACCCCTCCACCAGCCCAAAGAATTGGGCACTTATTACAAATGATTAACCTTTCTATGGGATCATCTCACACTCGACGTCTTCCTTTTTTACCCACCATGTTTTATCCCTAGAATGTAAGTTCATCTCTCTCTCTCTCCTCTTGTATAAGTGGAAGGCGAGGAGTTCCTTGCATACCTCCTTCAAACCACCTATACCAACTTTTAGCCCAATCCTTTCTATAATCTTCTGGTCTTAGTAAAGGGCATTCTCCTGAGCAGTTAAAAATTGGGCATCTAGAGCAAAAATCTCCTTGTGAAAAAGGACCACCTAAAAATCGACAATCTTTAGGGCATTTATTAGGAAACTCATAATCACCTATTTTCATCTCTCTCTCTCTCCTTTGAAAGTAACAGTTCTAATGTTACTTCTTTCATGTCGTGTATTGTTATAGTCCTTTCTTTGTATGTAATCATAACTACTCCTTATTTTATTTTATCGTTGTTTTCTACTAGCCATCGTAAAGAAACTGGTTGGAAGTTCCACACATCTACTCCTACATTGATTACTTTTCCTATACCCTTTATGTCCCTTGTCTTCCATTTTTCATGGGCATGACCGCAAAGGTTTATATCGCAGTTTGGTAATAAAAATGTTGGATCATGAGTCATCTGGATCATCTTACCGTACTTTTTAAATACAATGATACTTGGCGTACTTTTAAAGAATGAACCTGCGTCATGATTCCCTTTTACAAAAGAGATGTTGCAGCCAATTTTATCTATGTACCAGTAAACTGAAGTATGAAAGGCAAAGTCTCCTAAGAAGAATAATGTATCATTAGGATGAACTTTATTCTTAATGTTTTTAATTATAGCTTCTTGCATATGAGTAGTGTCTTTAAAAGGTCTTTTGCAATACCTTATTATATTATGGTGAGCAAAATGGTAGTCTGCTGATATCCAATGGGTTTGATTAGACATTTAATTCTCCTTACAATATTTCATTTCTGTCAATACATCTACCACAATATTGATCGCTTGTCAAGTTGTTTGTCAAGGTCAAAAAACTTTTGTTATCAGGCATCCGGTTTATCCATTGGAAAACACCTTACTCATCTCTCTCTCCTTTCAGATCGAGGGTTAGGAGTATAGCATGGTTGGGCGGCGCGTGTCATGCGGTCAGTCGGCCCTCTTGTTCCACGCCTCGATGGCGTCAGTCTTACTCATCCATCCCCAACCACAGCAACAGCTGCTGTGCATCATAACGTCACAGTCGCACCGGACAGCGAAAAACATCCTCCCGCCGGAATCCATAATCTCAACGATCCTTGGGTCACGCCCACAAAACGGGCAAGGCTTCAGTTCTTTATTCATCACTCACCTCCTACGGTCAGTCTCTCAGCGCAGCCTCGACCATCTCGGTCAGTCGGGTGTTTTGTTTTTCACGTGCCGCATCCAGTGCCACATCCAAGACATCATCCAGTGCCGCATTCAGTGCCGCATCCCAGGCAGCCCATGCCGCATCAGTCGCAGCCCGTGCCGCAGCACATGCCCCCTCTCTAAGCGACTCGTCTCCGGTCGTAAGGTATCGCCTCACAACCTCCGGGGCATCCCACTGGTGTATCACCTCCAGAGCGCACCAGCGAGAAAACTCTCGCAGGATCTCCGTGGCATCGAGACCGTCTAAATATGTGCGCCTCTCTGCACATGCCTTGTCATCGCTCAGCAGGATCTCACCTCCCAGCTCCACCCGGTACACCCAAGGTCCTGGAGCGTAGTCGAGCGCATCAATAATTCTCTGAGAAGCGTGCAGCCCCCAGACGCACAGTGATAACGGTCTCTCGGATATATCCACCGTGTGGGTCTCCCCGATGATGATCTCCCTATTGTCACCGTAACCGAGTTTCCCGGTTGAAAAATGCCAGCATATCATCTCTCTCTCCTTTCACCTATGAATGATCGCTCTTTGTAATCGCCGGGAATATCCATTTCAGGCACTGGGTACAGTATGGTCCGTTATGCCAACCATATTCCAACGCCTGAACGTAGTTTGGTGTTCCCTCGATTATCTGCTGGCATTTTAAACACACCTCTATTGTGGGGCTATAGTAATATCTATCCTTGCCTATGGCATCCGGTTTATCCATTGGAAATCCCCCTACACATCTCTCTCCTTTCAGTCGGTGACAACTCGTAATCGACTGACCATGGGTCAGGTCAGGATCTCCCATGCTCTTCATCTACAAAGCAGAGCGATACTGTTTCGTAGAACTGTTTACCTGCGATGGTGTGGGTTTCTCTGAGGCGTAGTTTCTCGCACTGCTCCGGCGTCAACTCAATATGAACACTCCTATATCTAGGTGGTTCCTGCATGCAACAGAATGGTCCGTCATCCCTTAAAATGAATGTTATTATCATCTCTCTCTCCTTTCACCCGTGACGGATCAGTTGTCACCGAGACACACCATTAGATGAGCATCGAGAGCAGCTGAAGCTTCTTGCGCTGTCATATGGTATGAGAGACTGTATTCTATCCAGTGAGTGTTGTTTGGATATGCAACTATTGCATACTCGTCCTTGCGCTTAACTATTTGTATTGCAAGAATGTGTTGTGCATTGACATAACCTTCCGTTGTCTTAAACCATCCCTTCATCTTTTCCTCCTCTTATACACCTTATTTTTTAGTTTCTTCTGCCCAATAAAAAATGAGCAGAACTAGAGCAGCTGGTGTAAAACTGTTGTCTCCTGCACTAATTGCTCCTATCAATGCAATTAAAATGCTTCCTGCAAGAAATACACTACTCCTTGTCATTTCTCTCCCTCCTTGCAGACAACATCTAGGTGACCTTTCTCCACTTTGCACCTTCAAACATTTCTGGATATAATATCGCACTTCCGAGAGTAGTTATCAAGCAACATGGTCCCATTCTTACTTCTAAAGGCATCATTATCTCATATTCTCCAGGTTCTTTGGGTAGCGTATTCGACCAACTCCCAGCATCTTCATTTTCTTCTATGTTTATAGCACTATTTAAAAGTGTTTCATAATTCTCTGTTCCTTTATATATACCATTACCAAAGCCTTTAATAATTTCATGTTGACAAATTGGACACTTCCATAAGTCACCGCTATAAAGGGTATTATCTGTGTCGAGAACAAAAACTCCATTCTTCTCTACTCGATACTCTTTTTTACACTTAACACAAATTGGTTGATACAGTGGCATAGTTATCCCCCTTTTAATGCTTCTTTTAAACTAATCTTCTCAAAATAAGGAATAGCACTATCTACGTTGGCATTCAAAATCTTTATCCCCAATATCTTAGCTTCTTTTGCTAAGCCCTCAAACTGAAGAATATGTTTATTTATCTTCTCAACAGAAGTTTTGTTTGAATAAGCATCATGCCAGTTTTTTTCTCCTATTATGTTCATATCGAAACCGAGAAGAATGATTTTCTCGAAACCAAGGCGCTGTGCAAGATTAACTGCTGCTGCTCCAGTATTCCCACTGTCGATTCCTGGTAGATGCCAGCAAAGGCTGTCGGGGGTTTTAGAGAAACCAATACATCTCTCCTTTCGCATATACTTGCATTTCAATGCATGAATTGAGGGCCATGATAATGATATTACGCATACTCGGTGTGTTTTTGGAAAACTTTTTAGTTCCAAAACAGCTTCTGGTACTTGTCGAAAGAACTCCTGATCACCAATTAATTGGTAAGGAGAAATTACTTTTCTATAGCTCAAGTTTACCCCAATAGAAGGAAAAGGAAGAGGAGAGAGCTCCACTCCTTTAAGAGAAGGCCCTCCCCCAACAATGTAACAGGTTCCTCTATGCTGCTTCGTTGGAATAAAAACGTCCATTTAGCACCTTCAAGTGTTTCTTTAACTTCTCTAAAGCGATAGTTTCAATTTGGCGGATTCGTTCCCTCGAAAGTTTCCAATCATCAGCAATTTCTTGTAAAGTAGATTCTTCATACATAACATGTCTTACTAGGATATCACGCTCTAAAGGCTTTAAGGTAGCGAGAGCGCATTGAACAAGTTTAGCAGTTTCATTATAAAAAGTGTAGTTTTCTCCCATGTTTGGAGTGGTGATAGCAGCTTCCAACATTTCTTGAGGAAGATCAGTTCTAGTAGGCCAGCGTCCTTCCTCTTTCCAGCGTGCTCTAGTTCTCCCTGAAATATGTCTTACATTGTTATTGGAGTAGTAAAACTCAATAAGACGTCTTCTAATAGAGTGGTAAGCGAAAGACCAAAAACGCACTCCTTTAATTGGATCGTAGTTATCTATAGCTTCTAAAAGTCCCTGGATTCCTACATGGATCAGCTCATGACGTGAGTGCTCTGAGAAAACAGGAGTCATCTTAATTAACCACAAAATATTAGAGAAGACTAATTTATCACGAGCCTCCTGATCTCCTTCTTTTGCCCTGAGAATAGCGTCAAGTTCATCTGCACGATTCATTCCTCGTTCTTTGAAGTAAGCGTTGGGCAGCATTTTTCCTCCTCACAAATTCTCTTTAATTCTCGTTGAAACGTAATGCATGAAAGCTCCATTTCTTCAGAACAATAACCTCGACCTGCTCGGCACTCTTCACAGGTGTTTTCACGGATAAAAGTTATGATCTCATCTCTGTCCATGAAGTATCTCCACACAACCAGCAAAATTCAGAATGCACTTTGCTAGCCTCAAAACCTTCTTGCCTTATTTCCCGTTTTGCCGCCTGCCACATCTTCGCACCTACCCAGTAGGTGACGCCAATAGTTTTACATGCCCTCGAAAGACTTCCATCGCAGTCTATCATTGCGAGAGTGATGGTTTTTCCTTTCTCAGAAAATGGAATTGGCACTACTACAGTAGTAGCAATTGGAGTTTCTGTGTCTACAACACTAGGCACAAGGAAGTGATTATCCAAGTAAACCTTTCTCGAAATAGAAATAAGTCGATTACGCATCAGTTTCCAAATATAAGAGTTTAAGCGCTCTGGCGGATCATCTCCTAACTTGCTCCAAGCATGAAGCACACATTCTTGGATTTTATCTTCTAGTTCATAACCAGGAATGTAAAGGCGCTTAGAAACTGTACGTGCCATTTTATAGTAACGTTTTAACGTCCTCTCATCCATGACCAATCTGCTCCCTCGATTTCAGTTATCAATTCCTGGATGCCATCTTCAAAGGTAGCATCGACATGACGAACTCTAGGTCCCCAAAGTCTTTGAGAAGCCTGAGAAACAATAGCATTTTTTAATTGAAAATCTTTGATGTTATATTCTTGAGCAGCAGTAGTAACAGCGTTCTCAAGATCTCGAATAAGGCGTCCTCTGTTTCGTCGAGTTATTACAGCAGAAGAAAGAGGATCATCTAAAAATCCTGTCGGGTCAAGTTTTTTACATGGTGCCTCGATAAGTGAAGGAGAAGAAATATCAAACTCTCGATAAGCGAAAGAGATAGAGACGAGGTAGCTCATATAGTTGCATGCACTGTTCAACTCTCTTTCAATTTTATCAGGCTCTTCTTCTAAATAGTGCTGATAAAGATTATAAATTTTAGTGGCCTGATCACGGATGTTGTCACTTTTTTCGATGTTAAAATAAAGGGGACGATTTTTAAAATGATAAGGGACAATGATACTAGGTACATAGTAATCGAGACCGCGAAGTTTATCAGCTGCTCCTATTCTGTGTTGACCATCTATTATCTCGAAAAGCTCTCCGTTCTCTACTACTAAAAGAGGAACAACAAAGCCTTTTTCAACTGAGACTAAGAGCTTATTGACAAGTCCAGTTGAAAGGTCACGCTGATAAGGGGAAAGAACAATCTTACTCCTATGGAGCATTTCAAATCTACACTCTGTGTTTTGAATCGGGTCTAAAAAATTCATGACTCCTCCTTAAATTCCCCATCCTTCAGGATGTAGGTTTTTGGTTTAGGTTTTAAGTAAAGTGGATACATATCTTTGCCCCACCACAGGTTCTCTAATATGCAATCTGCTCTATTTCCGTTTTTGAAAAGTACTTTTCCTACCTTTTCTCCTTCAAAGCTCTCTGCCATTATCCTGTGGAGAGTGTAGTTACGCTTATCAAGAGAGCATTGTAGAAAGCCTCTTTTTGCAGGAAAAGGGTGAAGAAAACGCTTTTGGCGTTTGCTCCATACCCTCCCTTTAGAAGAGACAAGATACATTGGGTGGTTTAGGACTTCTACGAAGATTTCCATCTTTTTACTCCTTTCTTTTTAGTGGCATAACTGTTCCGTGAGGAGGTCCATCGTCCCAGTGAAATTCTGTGTCTTCAAAAACATCGCCAAATTTATATCTTTTGTAGATAAAAGCCTCTCCATTCCACATGCCAACAGTAAAATTTCTGGCTATGCAGACATAATAAGATCCCACTTCTAGTTTTTCTTTTGGAATATACAAAGTTTTAATCCTTTTTATAGTCAACTTCGTGCCAAGGAGCTTCTTCGATTAGTTCCTCATACACAATACGAGTCTTGAAACTTGTGGGAATATCTGGAAAGACAGCAAGCCGTTTAAAAGTAACTTTTTTCTCTTTTTTAACTTTATTAACCTTCCAACCGAACCAACGTGTAAAAGTAGGTAATGCTACATCTTTGAAGTGGTCCCATAAAGAACAATACTGTTCATCAAAAAGAACTACTGTGTTGTTTTGTAGTTTCTGTGTTGCTACTGCTTTAGAACATTTGATAATTAAACCTTTTGCTGCTAAGTAGGTCTGAATTTTAAGATCCTCTTGAGATCTAAAAGCCCGTAAAGCATCTCGACTGATTAGCAAAGAGGCAGAATAAGGTGTAACATCGAAGGAAAATTGTTTAGATCTGCAAATAGATTCTGACATTTTCTACTCCTTTAAAAGTTTAAGCATCCCATAACTAACTAGTACATCTCTGGCAAAAGTCTTGTGTTTTGGCCCAACATAACGCTGAAGGGCTTTTTCATAGCTTCCTGTGCTCTTAATATAATCTGAGATTATCCAGCACCCGAGTTGAATGTTTGGAGCAACATGAAAAAGCTCAACATAACGAAGTTCAAGTTTTTGAATCTTATCTTGATGCATTCTAGGGTTTATCTGCATTAAGCCTACACAATCTTTGTTAGAAACAGCTTGTGGCTTAAAGCTGCTTTCCCTATTCATTAAAGCAACAACAAAAAGAGGATCAAGGTTGTATTCGTGAGCCCAAAACTCTACTTCTTGAGCAATCATTTTACCAAAAGCAGGATCTACTTTGTTGTTAAGAACGTTGATTGCTCGAAAGGTCTTAGGTTCCTCGACCTCCCACTGAACTTCAACGTCTTCTCTAACAATATCAGGCATCATAGCTAGCCCAAAGATCCCACTTGAGAGGCCTACTACTGTGGTTAAAGCTATTTTAGCTCCTTCCATGTATCCTCCTTTTGTAATACCTCAAGAACCCTTTGTTTAAGCGAAAGAGTCTGGGCTTTTCCTAAAAGCGGAACAGAAATATCTGTCAGGTTAGCCTTCTTCATCCTGATTCGATGCTCTCCGTATAGGTTAATCTCCTTTGGTGAGATAGAAGCCTGGTAACCAGGAAGTCCACGCTCTAAACCCTTCGAGAGGATATAGAAAAAGTCATGGTAAACACGAATGCATTCTCCTGGGTCTTTGAATAACTTCTTTTCCCACTTCTTAGTACCATAGTGATAGTAAAAAAGGTAATGGTACTTACCATGGTAGCGAATATAAGGGAGATTATCTTCCACGGCTCGCATTCCAAGTTAAAAGAAGACTCTCTATCGAGTGAGCTGCATTGTTTAACCAGGCCTTTTCTGCGGGGCGCATAAAATCCTCGTGTTGTAATACCTTTAATGCAGCAAGCATCCCTCTTAATCGGTACTTAGCAAAGTTTCTTTGTGAAGCTAACTTTTGAGCTTTGGTCATAAGGCCTCCTAGGGCATCCGAACACCCATGATGATACCTATAAACTTGATTTGATGCCTTAAAGGAATCTGCATAACTACTCTCCTTTCTCTTCCCACTCATTAGTGGTGTAATTGTAAACATAAGAAACAGGAAGATTTTTATCTGTTTTCTGCTCCGGTCTACAAAAAACAAAACCGTTATCGTCTTCCCACAACCGAACAGAGACAATATCAGAAAGTTCAGGAAATTCTGTGAGGTCTTCTTCTGAAATAATAAAAAGATAGAAGAAGCCTTCCCCGATTTCTTCTATTTCATCTGCAAACTCTACGTGGTTCCAAAAATGAGGAGCATAAACCGGTTCATTCTCGAATTTGCCTGGGGAGACAATTATTCCGTCTTTTACCTCATAGGCTTCAAGGATTTCTTTTCTCAACATGGCGCTATCCTCCATAAAGCAATCAAAGAAAATATCCAAGCCACTCCAGTACAGTAGAGAACATAAAGAGTTTTGGTGTATTTGGACTGAAGATCACGTTGACGCATTAAAGAGTGTTTTTTATATCTATTGTAACTGGTTTCTATATCTGTCCTCTCTTTTGCGTAGCGAGAAATAGTTTCTCCTGCCATCTTTTTATATTCTTGAAGCTCTTTTGCCCACTTTGATTCTATTTCTGTCAGATCATCAAAGGCTGCTCCTGCCAAAGCTAAATGCTTCTTTTCAAGATTATCATAAGACTCTTGGAGCTGCACCTTAGCATCCCTTTCCTGATGAAACCACTTGTAGTAATTTACTAAACTGGTAAGGTTGCGCTCATTACCATTAACAGAGAAGCTAAGATAAACAGCCCATTCTTTTGCTCTGTCTATCGAAAGATCAGAATACTCGCTTCTATTTTTTCTTGGTCCTCGCCCTCTACGCTTAAAAGAAAACCCTTCTCCTTTATATTGAAGGGCTTGCTCCCACCATTTTTTACCCGCAGCATTGTTTGGAACCCGAAACAGTTCATTACCCATCACTTCCCTCCTTAGTCTTTTCCAAAAAAGTTGTCTTGGCAGCTTTGGCAAAGTCCGGAAATCTTAAATTCTTTCTTGGAAAGTTCATTACGAAACTCTTCCATAAAAACGGGAAGACCACAAAAAGGACACTTTCCTGCTTCAACGCGTTTAACTTCTTCTTTAAAACCAAAAGTCTCCATAATCGTTTTGTTCATCTTTTCTCCCTCCTTCTAAGTTTTTACTTCTCTTTGGTGCCTGACTTTTTTATCGTGGAGCCAGGCGAACCACGAGGGAGGAAAGACTACTTTATGTCTTTAAAATACTTCCCAAAGCGATCAAGGAAGTAGCTTTTCTTGTTCTTCATTTCGAGAAGTTCATTCTCCTTATTAGTAATCTGACGATCTAATTTCTCAACCATGCTCTTCTTGTCTATAGGGATAGAAGGATCGACAGCAGGGCTGATTTCAACACCTTCAGTTTCTGTGTTAAACTCCAAGAACTTGAGTTCAGGAGAATAGGATTCTTCAACATAAGCCAAGAGGATTGTTGGCAGCTTTTCAAAAGGAATGAAATCTGCGATAATCCCATTGTAGACTTTATAAGAGCTGTATTCCCTTTTAAGGACTTTAACAGCATCTCCAATTTTATACTGCTGAATGACCTTTGCTTCCTGAAGTTCGACTTCTACTTTAACTCCCTGAATTTCGACTATTTTCTTCATAACTAATCCTCCTTAGTTTCGTAATCATACTCAATGTCTGAAAGCTCAAAACCCTTTTCTTCGCCAAGGTTAATAAGTTCATCTAGGGTATCCTCTCCTGTTTCTGCGACATCTAGTGCCTTAGCTTGCTCATCAGTTATTTCTAAATCAACATAGAAATAACTCGTCCGATAAATCCTTATCTTCGTCACATTTTTCCTCCCTTCTCTTTATTTGAGTTGCTTCTATTCTATTATATATACCTTTCTCCATATACTACTATTTCTATCGGAGTAATAGATTCACAAAAGCACCATGATCTATGTGGTGGCGTATGTCCTGTACTTTTACCTTTCCAGAAGCTAGTGTAAAAACGTAAAATATTATGTTTTAAGGTAAAAATCTTTCTACGCGCTTTTTTAACTCCTGTTGCTTTGCACCTAAACACAATTCCATGATAATCAGTAACAGCTTCATCAAGATCGAAGTAAGCAAATAACTTTCCAACTTTAGGTGTAGTCTTTTTTCCTATTTTGTAGATAGCTTCTAGTTCTGTTCCATGAACAAAGCTAGAAGTAAAAACAACTTTACCTTTTCTTTGAAAAACACCGCATCCTTTGTATACAATTTGCTCATTCATTTTTTCTCCTCCCTAACTAAATATTTGTCAGTCCCCATGAAGAAGAACTTGACTTCTCTTTGATATTTTTCCTTCAAGATTCGACAAAAGAGATTAAATGCTTGTGTAGGGGAATGGGCGTAGCGATAAAGAATAGTGATTTCACCATGATAATTAAACTGCCCCTTCCATAACTTTTTCATGAATAGCCCTTCCTCTACCCTCCCCCTCCAGCGAGAAGAGAGGGTAGAAGCCTAACTATTCAGGGAACACAACAGCTAGGTCTTTAGGGAGTGGGAGGAGTTTTGGCCAATAAATAGATCCAATTTGAACACCGCTTTCTTCGAGAATAATGTCAAATCTTTTTGCGTTCTTTGTGTCCTTTACAAAAACTAATTTTGCTTTCATTTTTACTTCCTCCTTTTATTTGGTTTATAAGTCTTCAATTTCAGCGTTCAGCAGCGAAATTAATTTATACACTTTCATTCTTCCCCCTCCACTAAATCATTTAACTTCTTTTCTATAAAGGAACGTAGAATCAACCCACCGACGCCTAACAGGAAAAATACCAGCCCAATAACTAAACAAATCTTTTCCATCTTTGCCTCCCTAACTTCTTTTAATTAAAACACATTTCTAAAGTGCTGTCAAGCCTTTTTTTCACAACTAGGACAATTTTCTACCTCAAGACCAATTGGGTTAGGGGCAGAGACATTAGCAGCTTCGCGTACTTTTGCTGCGAGAGGATACTCCTTAGTCATTACCCCGAAAGCACCGCACTTACACTTCCAGTAGATTCCACCTGCTTCCACTATCTCTCGATGCTTTTTTTCTTCCTGTTGGCAAGAAAGACAAAGCTCTCCAGGGATTCTCTCAAAATCATCGAGTTCCCTTCTTTGTGCTCCATACATAGAATCTCCACAGAAGTGACATTTTCCTTGGCTTCCCCCGAAATGCCTCCCTTGGCAAGAGGGGCAGATTGAAACAAAGTTCTTTGCTCCCATGAGAACAATTTCCTGTCCTTCTTTATGGCATCTAGGACAAAAGGTCAAATGAGGAGCAAGGCCTTTTTTAGGATGTAGTTTTATGGACATTTTCTTCCCTCCTTAGCAATGCTCTTAAAAAGTTAAAAGCATGCTTAATGTCGGCCTGAGTGTAGTCATTTTGATAAATACATCTAGATAAACTTGCGCCTCCCTCAACAATTTGCTTTCGTATAGTTGGGGACTTTAAAGATTCTTCTGAGAAGATAACCCTAGTACAAGGACAAACACTCTCTTCAGGATTTTGTTTTTCACTTACATCAAAAACAGTCCCGCAGAGTTTTTCACATAAGTTAAAGCGCTTTATGACAAGCCAAAAACCAAAAGGACACTCTTTTCCTAAAGCAGCTAAAGGCAAGTCTAAAACATTTAACTTCTGTTTTTGGGTCAGCTTTGCTGCTAATTGCTCAACCCTCTGTTCGATGCCTTTCCTGTCCACTGGTCTCCTCCTTTCGAGAGCAAAGTGCAGCTTGCATTTTGCTTAGCTCTCTCCTCATATTGCCTGCACATTCAGCACAGATTCCATGACTAATAGGTTCTGCTGGTCCATCTTTAATGACGCCTTTACACCAAGCACAAACTACTTTCATGTTTCCCCCCTTCTCTAAGGTTAGGCCTTAGAATAACCCTCCCCTCTTTTCAGAGGGAAAGGCTATCTAAATCCTACAAATGGAGATGCTTCTCAACCCACTCTTTAGCTTCTTTTAAATCAAGGGTTGTAAGGAGGCGAACCAACTTAATAGCAAAAATTTTATTTTCTTTGGTGATGTAGCGATCCATTAAGCGCATCATGTTATAAACTTGTTCTGTTAAAGCCAGCTGTAAAGCATGGTCTTTCTGTTCTGCAAGTTCAACTCTTCCTTCACTGTCTAGGGGAAAGCCCAATTCAGGATCGACTCCTCTGATTCTCTTAAAGCCACTCAAGGTAGTTTTAAGAAGCACCGACTCTCCATTTCCCTTTGCATGCTTTGCAACGAGAAAAACCTCTTCTCCTGTCGGCTCTAAGTCCAAATATACCGTTTTTACCTCTTTCCCGAAAACCTCAAGTCTCATAATTTCTCTCCTTCTTCGGGCTTTCTACGCCCATCCTTTAGTGCGACCAAAAACACTTCTTCCCCATGATAATTCTCTTCAATGATCCGACAATAAGGTAAAAACTCCTCGACAACTTTTTTCGCTAGCTCAACAGTAACATGACCGGCATAAAGCGTGTATCCCCTCTCGAAATGCTTTAGACTATCCGTAAAATGAACTTCCATCGACGGGGTGAAACCTGCGTTATTCATCACTCCACTTCGAGAAGACCACGGTCCCTGGAGAGTGACTTCTTCCCCAGTATCCAGGGTAATGTCAAAATTCCTTCCACTGTAGCCATCACCAGGACCATCATAAAAGAAAAATCTGACTATTCCCTCTTTTTCAGCAAAATAAAGACATCCCTTTTTCTGGTAGATAAAGTTTTTAGGAGACTCATCTACCAAAAGAACCAGTCTTGGGTCATTAGCCCAATTTAACATCCAGTTAACTTTTGCGTCTAAAACCTTCATCTCTGTTCCCCTTAGACAAGAAAACCCGCTTCCTGTTGGCAAACCAGACCAACCAGAGCCAATAGATCGAAGTAGCCACGACTAAAACTTCCATAACTCCTCCCTTTTTGTTGTGACTTTCTTGTGCTCCCCTCTTAGGAAGAGAGCACGAGAACCTCACTACAAGCTAGTTTACGGAAACTTCCTTAATCGCTGCTGCTATCTTGATGTGTGCAATTTCAAGCAAAACATCCTCTGTGTCTCCTAAAGCCTTGAGAATCAGCATTAAGGCATCAAAACTTACTTCCTTTCTTCCTTCTTCCTTATGTGCCTCCACTACCGAAACAACAAACTTCCCCAGAGCCTCTAAAACGAATAAACTTTTGTCCATCACTTTCCTCCTTTCATCAAAGCCAAAGCACTTTCCAAGTTCCCTGAAAGCGCCATCTCGATTGCTTCAGCAATGTTCTTCTCATTCTTGCTGGGGCGTCTTATTCCAGAAGTTGCCCCGTTCTGCTTCTTCCTTTTATCATGGCAACTCCTCAGGATTTTTACCTTGCCACATTCCTGCCAAAGTGCTCTCTCTTCTTCAAGAGTGTGCTTTTCCAGAAACTCCCTCTCCTTGTGGACTTTGGAAAACTCCTCTTGAAGAGATTGGATTTGGCAGGACAACTTCTTTTCCAACTGAAAAAGTTTCCCGGCTTTCTTCCTGTCTAACATTACCCTTAGCCAACTTAAATCTAATTCCATTTCTTTTTTCCTCCCCGAAAAGTATTTAGTTCCATGAGTTCCCCCTCCGAAGAGAGGGAACCGAGCAACTAATTACCTCCTAGGAGCATCCTTCGACACTCCTTTAAGGGTGCGAAAAACCAGCCCGGTGTTACGACGAAACTTACTGGCTTGTCGAGGTGTAACAGGAATCCCCGCCTTTTCACATGCCTTTTGAAACGCCGTGTCAGAAATTGCGAATTCTTTGTTAGTCATTTTCTCCTCCTTTTAGTTTTTGGTGTAGCTCTTTAAGGCTTCTCGAACTTCTTTTGCCTGAGGGTGGCGCCAATGAGTGATATTGTTAAGAATATAAAGGCATTGCGTTCTCAGATCCTCTCCTGTAAGTTCCATTGCGAAGCGACAATAGTTCACAGCATAGTTAAGACTCGTGGGATATGCCTTTCTATCGCTTAAAATAATCTGAATCTTCTCTTTAACTTCTGTGTCTGTTGGCCTCATCTTTCTCTCCTTTCTCCCATTAATGGTTAACTTTTTTTTAAGTTACACTTTTCCATTATCTTTATTATACCAAAAACTGTAGTTTCTGTCAAGCGTTTTTACCATTTCTGTAAATTTTCTTGGTCCTTCTATTGCATATTCTTTCCCTTAACTAAATGCATTCTGCACTTTGCATTTTCTTTTCTTATCGGCATAGCACGGCGAAAACTTTAATGTTCTCTTCCAAATTCCGCCCCACTACGCGTAATAATAAATGAAATCCCCCGAAGGGAGGCTTTGCCTTGTCGAAAGAGGCTTTGCCTTCACGAAAGCACCCCTCGACTATCGACTTCTCCCTGGAGCACCATTCCCCCCTTGGTGCTATTCCGCCAGGCGGATTGCTGGCCTTATTGCCTGATCAACACATTGTAATACAACCATACAATCTCGGCTTCTTTATGCTCCAGTAAACATAAAGAAAATCCGCCATTCATTTTACCCTTTAAACAAAATTCATTCTTCATTTTACATGGAGTGTAGCTTTTTTGCAACACTGTGTAGCAGAAAAGCCACAGGTGTAAAATGGCTTGTTAAGCCGTTTAACAGTGTATAACGCCTCCTACTGTATCTTTTCTACCACACCACAAGGAAAATCTCCATAGTTGTTTACTGCAGAAATGAGTAATGAATGTTTAACAGTGTATAACATGGCTTGTAGAGCCAACTTAGAGAAAAGTTTTTTTCCTGGTGGAAAAGTTAAAACTTGGCATCCTTCATGCTTATATAAGAGTATTACTTGCTCTTTTAAAAAAAGAAAGCCCACAAGGGCATTATACAGAGATAACAGGACAGACACTTGAAAAGTGTTCGTTTCCTGTTATGAGTCAAGCAAGTAGTAAAAAACTCATAAAGGGAGTGAAGGCAATGAAGTATGACGGAGAGAAGTGGAATGAGTATAGGAAATTGCAGGCACAGGATTTTATCCGCAATGCTAGTGCGGCAGAGAAAGAAGAAATTCTTCTTCGCGGGACACTTCGCAGGATTGATGAAAGATTCAATACAGAAGCTTCAAAGGTGGAGCTTGAAAAAAATGGGTACCCTATCTTGGCTCCCACAGAGCTTGTTACTGGAACCCGTATTGACTATGGGACTTTGGTGGAGAAAGTGATTAACGTTATGCTTACTAATCCCAGGCATGCAAAAGCTGGAAAAAAGGCTCTTGCTAAAAAAACCGCAAGCGCACTTGCGGAGTTCTTGGAAAGCGTGAAGTAAAATTGAAAGCCCTTGTCAGTAATTAGGCAAGGGCTTTTTTCTTGCCTTTTATTGTGTTAAGTAAAGCATAATAGGTAACAAGTAAGATGGTCTGACAAGCAAAAGTCATGCCCACCATGTGGCAAGGTTCTTGTGATAGCAAGATTGATGCCAAGTCTAGCTATGCAAAGTTGATGCCAAGTAAGTGAGAGCCTGAGAGTTAGTTGGCAAGGTAAATGCATTAGCAAGGGGGGTGCCATGTGTAGGAGGGGGCTACCCCCACACGCAAAATTTGTTAAACAAAAAAGGTAGGTTAAACACACTAACAATGTCAAGTATAAGAAAAAGGAATTTTTAAGGGGAATAGTTAGAGAGTTTAACAGTTGTTTAACAAAAAAATGAAAAAAATTGAATAAAATCAATGAGTTAGAGCTTGTTTAACACCCCTTACCGGTCGTTTTGACCCCCCCACCCCTATGCATTTTTTGTTAACGGACAAAGTTGGTGTGTTTAACATCTTTCTTTAATATTATTATATATTTATATTATTATTATAGTGTAACACAGACCTACTATAGTTAAACAATGCCTACTTGGAAGAGTGCTTGACTTGCGATGGTGTTAACGGGCATTACATAGCCCTGCCCCCTTGTGGTATCCCCTGGTGTTGTGTTAAATGGGGTTTAAGTGGTTGTTTTTATTGGAGAAATGTGTTAAATAAGCGTTAAACAAACAAAACTTAACCCCCTTCCCAACAAGGCAAAGGGGGCTTTTCTACATCAACTTAGAATCTTGCACTCGTTGGCGTACTTTTTAAGTGGACAACTTCCCCATCTTTTGGAGCAAATGACAAATTCGCCTTCCTCAATGGTGATGCGACAGAGGTTGCCTTTAAAAGTGAGAATATGGTTCGAGTGGATTGCTTTTTTATTAGCATCAAAGCAACCTGTTTCAAGGCCAAGTGAAAGAGCATCAGGAAAATACTTGGCGTTAATTTCTCTTAGGTCTTCTAAGAGGAAAACTCTGCGGCTGTTTACGAAAGTTTCTATTGAAAGGCGTATCACTTAGCTTTTCCTCCCTTTAATGTGTTGATCATTTTTAAGATGTCTTTTCTGAGTGTTGTTTCTTCTTCTATTTTTCTTAGCCGGTCTTGCCTGACCTGTATTCTCCACTTGGCATCTTCAACTTCTTCTTCTAATTTCTGCTTGGCATGTCTAATCCTAGTGAATGGTTCGATGTCTAGTACATCAGAAATCAGGTCATCTTCGGGTTCATACAATGGAGCATCTCCATCCTCAACAAATTGAAGGGTGCGTTCAAGTAGATTTATAATGTCTTCTGTGAGGTGAGGTGGTGGAAGGTATCGCAAAATGACGTAGTCGAAGAAAAGTTGTGCAGAAGCATCTGCGTCACCTTCAAACTTTAACAAACCATTTTCCCAATAAAGCTGTCCTACTTGGTCTTTACCTTCTCCAAAAACTACATAATGAGGAGAAGGAGAAACCATTATTTCGCCTGATTTAAAAGACGCGTCAACGAAAATCTCTTCATCTGGTATAATCATACTAGCTCCTTTTTCATCACTTGTTAAGGCTAGACTAGCCAAAAACAGCAACAAAAAGAAACTTAATCCTATTAATTTTGTTTTCTCTTTTTTCATGGCTTCTCTCCTCTTAATTTACGGTAAACCTCAAGGCAGGTGAAAATGTGGTGCATCTCCCCTGCCTTGAGTGCTTTATCTAAAATCTCTTTACAGTAATCATAAATCTCCTGTTGTGGGTTCTTCACCAACACAAGATTTGGGGCTTTTTTCTTCCTAGGTCCTCGTGGTTTTCCAAGAGGCCAGCCCCCGCTTTTTAGCTTTAGATTCCACTATTCCTGTGGTTCAGCTTTAACGCCTGCTGGAACTGATGAAGCACCGATGGATCGGGCTGTTGGGTACTCCATCGCCTGAGTAAAAAGCTCAACGGTATCGCTCGGGCCGCTTTCTGCTCCTTTTGTGTTGTAAGCTGTTACAAAAACAGCTTGAGGACCAACACCAGTATTTTCAATCACAAAGCTAGTATTGTTTCCTGCATCAAACACCTGAGGCCAAGTACCGTTATGGTCGAAAAGGTTTGTGCCAGCATTAAAAGTCCATTCACTTGAAGGAGCATAATAGACCTTATAGCCAGCAATGTCTGGCTCGGAGTTGGCGTTCCAAGACACCAAAATCCCGCCAGCCCAGAGGTTGGCACCGAAAAGCATAAACAGGGTAAAGAGCAGTAACTTTTTCATAAATCCTCCTTTAGTTTTAGTTTAATGTCTTCCATAATGTCACCGATTCCGTTTTTGTTCTCCATTATAGCAATAACTTCATTAAAAAGAGGATCTTCATAATAACTAAGCACACTCTTCTTAATGTTTTTATTTGCCTTTTGGTGCTTTTGAATGAGTGCTCTTAAGTGCAAGCCGTGAAGAGGACGCAAATTAGGGACACTTTCAGGTGTGAGGTTAGCCATAGCAACAAGGGTATAGAGAAAAGTTTCATCATTTGAATAAGAGTGTTCTTCCTCAAAAATTTTAACTTCTTCAGGACAGTTAATAAAGTGTTCAATAATCCATCCCATTAGAGTGTAGTATTCATGAGTCTTTATGAAATGTAGTCCAGATAAGCGATGATGATGCATTCCTTTTTTGTTTGAAAACCGATCAACATTGCTATAGGGAAGTCCTGTTTTAGAAGTTATTTCTAGATGTTGTTCTAAAATGCTTTTTCTTTCTTTACAAATGAGAATATCAATGTCCCCAAAATAGGCAAAATCAAAATCTTTAACTAGGTGATAAGGAACAAGCCAGCGATTTAACTTATAGTCATTGGCAATAGAAAAAGGAGCAAAGTTTTCAACCCAATCAACTTTTCCCTCAACCATTTTTAGGGCTTTTTCGACTTCAGGAGAAGGTTTTGTTTTAAAAAGTATTCTTAACCAATAATCAGGATAAGCTCTCTTTAAAGTGTATGCATAAAGAGGGGCAAACACTTCATAAGAACCAAAAACAAGAGGTAAAAACCCAAATTTAACCATTGATTTCTCCAAAAACTTTTTTAGTTTTTAAGACTAACGCTTCTTTAACAACGTCTAAGGCTTCTAAGTTGTAGTGATTAGGGTCTTTCATCATAAAAGAAGAACCAAATTGAGTAACCAAGAGCGTAGGATCAAAAAAGACACATTTAGGACATAAATTTTTGATGATTGCGTAATTAATTACATAGTAGTTGCAATTTAATCTTATAAGTGGGCGTGACACAAAAACTATAGGCTTTCCACGAAAAATCTTTTTTATTCTTGCTATTAGAGCAATTAAATTTTCTGGAGATGTATATTTAATGGTAGTTGGAAAGTCGTGTTTTGCCTTATCATAACAAAAAACATACTCTTTTTCGTCCTCTTTATATACATAATCCCTGGTACTACCTATTTCAATTATAGCTCCATCGTAGAAGCTAAAAGGTTTTAACTGCTCTTTAACTTCGTGGTGAAAAACAGATTTTTTTAAGTGTTTTGGGACCACAAAAGTTCCTTTAATGTAGTCAATAGCTTGGATAATTTCTCTAACTGTATAGACACTATTTCCTGGGTAAATATTCATCCCTTCTACTGTAGCTAAAGGAGAAGCAACACGACAAGAACCAATAACTAACATATTCATATTAATCTAATAGCATCCTTAAAAATATTTAAATGGTGCATTCCTGTAGGGCTGAGGGCTTTTTTTACTTTTAATGGAATCCCAGCTTCTTTGTAGATAATCTGCCACGCCTCAGAACAAAAGAGGCGCCTTACTTCAGGAGAAACCTGCATTAAGGCAAAAGAAAAGAAGCTCTTCCAATCATATTTAGTGCCTATAAGTGAGAGGGCTTTCTCACCAATAACCTGTCTTTTATTGTCCCATTCATCTTGTAGAGGATACCACCAAATTCTCCCTTTGTAAGTCTTAATATAAGACGATAAAATATCAGGATAAAAACCCACTGAAAGGGCTTCGAGGGAAAAGCGTCTTCTTTCAAGCCCTTCATATTCTTGAAGCCTAATAACTCCACCCCAGTGGCTATGTGGAAGAGGGCCATCTCCACGTGTCTTCCAAGCAATAGCTTTTCCAATTGGGCTATAGTTATAAAACCCAAGACCATCTCCCGTTTTCATTAAATGCCTTATTCCTTCGTAAACACCAAGATTATTCATTTTTATACCAACTCCTTCTGCAATGCAAGCAGGTCCATCTAGGACCACTACTCCTAGGGTTTCCTTTACCACAACTCGGGCAAATAATATGTTCCCTTCCTTTAACCCCTTTTTGTTCCCTTCTAACATGCTTGCAATACTGTCTTCCGCAAGCTCTGCACTTCCAGCTAAAGCCGTTTGACCATGGATCAGGAGCTCCACATTCAGGGCAACTTGGACGTTTTGTCGAGGGCTTCTGTAAAGCTGTATTTATAGCAGTTATAGTTATTCCGCTGGAGTCCTCTTCAAATTCCACACTTTGCTCCTTGTGTAAAGTTCCTCGTTTCCTTGTTTAATTATGGCTCCTCCAAATTGAGGCTGTGCTAAGCGTCCACCAGCGATTTTAAACGCAAAAGGAGTTTTAGCTTGCCACCCAGGAAGGACCATTGAAACACCATAGATCTCTTCAGTAGCAACTCTAACTTCGATAAATCTATGTCTGTGTGCTCTTACGACAACATTAGGCGGACGCTCCCCCCAACGAGCTGCTTCAACAAGTTCTTCAACAAGTTCTTTATAAACGGCTGTAGCTTCATAAGCATTACTTGAAGTCGTCCCAATGTGATGCATTAAGTGCGCTAATCCGTTACCAACATTTTTCCAGAGTTCATGCCTAGAAAAGTTTCCATATTCATCAGGAGCAGCATCTAGTGCCTTTGCTAACTCTTCTTCACACTCACCAGAAGCTCCAGTGTGTGCTTCAGTGCCACGAATCATGTAAAAAATAGCTGCTTTATCTCTAACAGGAGCTAAAAGTTCATAAGCCACTTTTTTCTGGTCTGCTAAATTGTGGGTAAATTGATGTGTAGCATTGTGGTGTCGTCCATCTACACTATCCCCCACTATAGCAACAGCATAGGGTTCGCCTCTAGTTACACGAGGAACCCACTCCTCCCAAAAAGCCTCCCACATAGCAATCATTCTCTCTTGTACTGAATTAACCCTATACCACCCACCACCATCTAGTTTTGCGCCTTTACTAGGGCAAAGTCCTACTTGATCTCCACAATGCAAATCAGCAACCATAACCAAATTTTCAATGTCCATTGCATCTCCTTAGCAAAATTCACTCTGCACTTTGCTCAAGGTTATCACCTAATGTAAGCTCATACAGTAACCGCTTAAACTGCGCTAGCACTTCTTGTGCCTCAGGCAAAGAATAAAGAGCTACTTGATTAACCTGTGCTCTCCTTTCGAGAAGATTAAGTTTATGCACAGCACTATAAACAGGAAGGATACGTCCTTCAAGGTATTTTGGGCAATCCTTCTGATGTGTAAATGACCGACAGTAACTACACCTCACGACAGCCTCCTTATGAAAAGCTCCCCTTCTTTACAACCCTTCATAGCCTTTCCAAACTCAAGCAGAGCTTTTTCACTTTCTGCAAGTGCCCTTGGAGAAAAAACCTTAAAGCCCAATAAAATAGAGCACTCTGCTGCTTCTGCTGTATTACCGCTACCAAAAAAGAAAGGCTCTTTTCCATCGCTGATTATTTGGAAAATGTTTCCTTTTTGTCTTACTTCATATCTTCCTATTGGCAACATAGTTTCTGGATTTTCAAGGGTCCAGCAAAAAGGATGCTCATCTTTCAGCAAAATCCCAATGCAGCCAACTGGAGTATTTAAAATACGCACGACTTTTAACATGGTTAATCTCCTTCCCACAACCTTCTAACAGCACTTATCCTTTCTATAGAAAACGGAGCCACATTAACTTGATTATTTTGGTTTCCTCCTAATAACCACACATTTTCCTTATTGTGATGGCTATAAAAGCCAACGTGACGTTGCCAACCTTCTCCTCTCCTCAACACCACAATGTCAAAACCCTTTTTTGCTTCTTCTATAGAGATAGCCCTGCCTGTGGTTTCCCAAGAAATAGCAGCAAGGCTCTTTGTCCCTGGTAAGTTAAGCAAAAAAGAGATAAAATTAACAAAAGCAGAGCACCAAGGGACTTCATCTTCTTGGGGCCACTCATTATGAAGCTTCAACATAGCCAAAATCATAGGATTATGGTTCTCTCCAGGAATTTCTTTAAGGCCAATAAACCTAGAGGCCAGTTGAAATGCTGTTACTTCCATTTTAGATTCTTTCATATTTAAAATAAGTTCTATTTCTTTTTGTAAGGTGCCACTTTGGGGGTAAAACCATTTTTTCAATAATTTTCTTATTCTCATCATATATTCCCCCTGCGTTTATACCGATAAAAACTCCTTTTTGAGCAATTCTAAAGAACTCTCTCATTACCTTCTCCCAATTCTCTCCACCATAGAATGTAAGCGCCCCTATACAGGTAAGCCAGTGGACGCTTTTGCTTTTTATTGGGAAAGGGGGCTTTCTTCCGTCAATAACTGAAACATTAATCCCCTGACTTTCAGTTAACATCCTATAGGGAAGCCCTGGTTGATCTGAACCTTCAACGTAGTTACCCATAAATCTAAGAATTTCAAGAAAAATACCTGAGCCACAACTAAAATCCCAAACCTTAAATCCACCACTTAACAACTCGGGTAAATAAGTGCTGATAAGAGCATAATTTAAAGTAATAGTTCTAACACGATCAAGATATTTTTTTGGACTATTAATACCTGAAGATGTAAAAAAAGGATTTTTGTCTATTTTTTCCCAGAAGTGTGGATCTTTCCACTCACTACCAATTCCCTCAATGCACTCATGTAAAGTTTTCATTAAGCTCTCCTTTTAGCAGCTTCTTTAATCAACGGCAAATAAAGAGGGGTAACAGCTTCTATTGAAAGATGTGTTTGAAAAAATTCACTGCATTGTCTTTGGACTTTTCTTAAACAGTCCAGATTTTTAGCTAAAAAAAGAATTTTCTCTGCAACAGCTTCAACCTCTCCATCTATCTTGTAACCACTGACTCCATCTTCAATGACTTCCCATAGGCTTGAGCGTTTTGTTGTAGTAATTGCTGGAACTCCACAACAACCTGCTTCAAAACCAACTAAAGGTCCTCCTTCAGACGTGCTCATTGTTAAGAGCAAATCTATTTCTTCATAAAAAAGAGGCATTTTATCAATGGGGATTCGATTCTCGAACATAAGTGCCATTTTCCATTCAACAAATGGTTCTGTCAAGCCCTGAACCTGTTTAATTAAATGAAATTGTTTCTCTCTTCTTTTCTCATTTCCTGCAAATCCAACAACTAACTTCTTCCTGTCCTTTTTTGTTGGTTTGTAAATAGAAGTATCAACTGCTGGAGTGATGTAGTAGATTTCCTTCTTAAAAGGAAACTTTATCTTAACTTCTTCCATAAGGCTTTTTGCTGCACAGGCAATAAACCCAAAGTTCTCTCCGTTTTCTTGTGTAAAATCATATTTCCCATAACTCACATATTTAGCGATGATCTTCCTCAACGGCGTTTTGATGTTATGCATCTGCCTAGGAAATAAAATTTGTGCTTCTGCTTCTATCTGCCTTGCTTGTGTTTGGTTAACTGCTTTTGCTACAACTCCTAATTTATTAAGTGCTTTTGCAAGCCCAACAGCCTCCTGATGCATTGCCCATCCTTCAACATCATAAACTATTGTTACCATGTTGTCTCCTTTACCATGTGGAAGATGTCAATTATCTCTTTTGCTCTTACTTCATAACTTTCCATTAAAACCATAAGATCAGCGATTCTTTTTCTATTAAATCTTCCTCTACAAACATCTTCAACTGCCCTTACATATTGATTAACTTGTTCTACAGGAACTATAACACCACCACTAACTTTTCTTACAACATAACCATTTGTTATTCCCATTTCAGTGACAACAGGAAGCCCTGCCCTCATGTATTCTAACAACTTAGCATTTCCGCCGCCTACCCCCTGGCGATGTTTTGATGGAGTTAAATCAAGGCCAGCATCTGCCCATTGTAACCAGTTCCAATGTTTTCCCCAAGGCACAGGTTTCTCTACAGTTATAAACTCAGGATTAAACTGCTTCTGCAGTTCTTCCGTATTAACTTGAGGGTTTATTTTTTCTCCTCTAGTAGAAAGCGAATAAGACCCAGGGAGGATGTGTAGATGATAACTTGGGCCGAGCTTTTTCATAACTGCGTTTAAAAAATCAAATCTAATAGGAACATGCCTTAGTCTCCCCATATACACAAGAGCCTTTTTTCCCTCAGGATAGGGGCTTTCTTCAAGGCGTTCTGGAATAGACGAAGGAACTCCCATTGTGCTTGCCCAAATCTTTCCTGCAGGATCACCAGTCATCGCTAAAACATTTTTTGCGATTCCCCATTCTTGAGGAAAAATGAAATCAAAACACTCATAAAACTGTTTCGGGTTTTTGTAGAGATCCTTTATCCAGCTAAGTGCGCCAAACCTTGCACATAAAAGGGGCCAGTTTCGGCTGCCTTCTTTATAAAAGAAGCGATGAAAATTCTTGAACTTAGCCAAAATTTTTTCTATATGTAGCTCTCTAGTAAAAATGATGGCTTGCCAATCATCTACAATAAATTTGGTTCCTGAAATAGTAGGAACTTCATTTTCGCCAGGAAAGGTGCTTTCTTCTAATATCCAACAATCATGTCCAATGTTTCTAAATCCCTTTGCTAACTCGATGCTTTTAATATCAGAGTGATGGAAGAGTTCTTTTCTACGATCAATGGCTCCAACTATTAGTATTTTCATCCTAGTAAACTCCCTACGAAAACTTGTGCATATTTTTCAGCTACAGTTTGCCAATCAAACTCTTCTATCATTAGTTTTCTTAGCTTCTGTCCAATTGCTTGCCTCTCCTCCAAAGACATCTCCTTCATCATTTTTAGCTGTTTTTCTAAATCTCTTAAACTCTTCTCAACAGGAATTGCTCCATAAGGGTAAAGTTCAGGCATATTTCCAACTGGTGTTCCTATTATTGGTAAACCACTGGCACAAGCCTCAAGTACAGGATTATTTGAACCTTCTGTAGTAGAGCAATTAATGTATGCATCAATCATGTGGTAGTAAGAAGGCATCATCTCATGAGGTATTTGCGTCTTCTTATAAAGCCTTTCTTGCATTGGGATGTCTAGTTTTTGTGCAACTCTTCTAACCTCATCTACTCTTTTAACCTTATCTCTTGGTGGAGTATCATTACCAACCCAGCCAAGTGTAAATTGCCTATTCTTAGCATCTGTTGGATAAAACATTCTAGTATCGACTCCATTATGGATATAATAAAAGCGATAAGGGAGGCTCATTTCTTGATAAGCACGATACCAAGTTAAATTAGGAACTACAAGCCCTGAAGCTGGCCCAAAAAGATCAATGCTTTGGGATAAATTATAAACTACTAATCCTGCGATATTGGCACAGATTTTATTACAATGCTTACTGTATTTAGGAATACTTTCATATGTTGGGAAATAAACTAGGTCATAACTCTTTCCCTTCTCCACAATTTGTGAAGGATGAAAAAGCTCGATGTCGAAAAGATGGGAAAGCCTCTTTTTAAGCTCAAGACACCTATGATGAAAGGCCCATCCTGTGTCTCTGACACAAAGACCGACACTTCCTAGACGTCGAGTAAAATTAAACTTTTTAACCTTCCAATTAACATCTTTTGTTCTGCTATACTGGTAATGCACAATTACAGGATCTTCTTTTAATCTATCATCAAAAATGTGGCAGTATTCTTCAGGCATTGGAACAAAGTTAAATTTCCCTTTAAAGAAAAGCTCTTTGAAAACAGCTTGTGAAATATATTTCTTAGGTGCTGTTGGAACACGTCTAGACCACTCTTTTAAAAGAGATTTAACTTTATCACAATTTCTAAAATAACTTGTCCCTAGAAGTGTGTGGACCTCATTCTTAATGTAGAAACTCATGTCTACATCTCTAGGTAGATTCAAAATGAAGTTAGGCTTTCTCAAAATTTCTGCATCAGCATCAATCCAGCAAACATCCTGTCCTGTTTTCTCCATTACATCAACTAAGAAGTCTCCTCTGCTGCCACAAACTTCTCGCCAACCTCTTTCAGCTTGGTCAAAGCCCTTAACATAATAAGGAAGTTTAAATTGCTCAAGTCCTGCAATTAGCTTGTAAATACCTTCCTCATAAATAGTACCTCTAGTGTAAAAACTAACAAATATCATTTAGGGGATCCATTTTGACGCATTTTTTCTTTCCATGAGAAATAATCTCTTAAACATACACCACAATGTTTGCAAAGCCCTTCACAATTACTTACCAATGGAGAAGAAGCAGCAAGATAATCAGAATGATGCATGGCTTCAGGTGTTGGGGTGTAATATGTGTTCAGGACATGTAACCGTTGATGATAAAATGCCCTGTATTGTTCGGGAATGTGTTGGGGTGTAGGATAACGCATCCACGTAAGTATGGTTGATATGTTGCGTTTTAACGCATAAAAATCAATAACCTTTTCAATAAGTTGCAAATTCCATAAATTTGCCCTTACTCGGACTGACATAAGATAAGGAGACATGCAAATATGAAAAGATGTATCAGTTATCTCACCTGGATTAACGGTTAAGATAGTAGCATGTTTAAGTTGATCTGGAGCTTTTTGTAAAGATGTGTTGTAATAACGGTGTTCATAGTTTATTGTTTTGGCCAGAACAAGAGTAACATCGTTCCCACTATCATTGCCATCATTAACACGAACAATGCGACCATAAGTTTCCTCTATAGGGGGCATGTTGGGAAGGTTATCTTCAAGTGGTTCTAAATAGGACTGTCCACTTTGAAAGAAACAATCAGGACATTTCATAGGACAACGAGTTTTTTGTGGAATACAACAGATAATGCCGCTGCCCTTAGTTTTTGGATTTTCTTTATACATGACATTATCTCCTTAAGTCGTCTCCGACATGATATTCATCATCAGTAGCATGAAAGTGCTTATCTGGATGTGTTCCAAAGAAAAACTCTAACCATGCATAATTAATTAAATCTACTAAAAGTTCTGTGTTACGCGTTTCTTTATATTTTTTGGTTAGGCGTTCTAAGGCTCGTGAGTGATCGTGGGGGTGATTAAAGTATTCTTCGTCCCAAGCACCGTAACGGAAGCGGGCCATAAGAAGACGATTTTTACAGAGAGTAAAAAGTTTTTGAGTAAAATCTTCTATAAGTTGTTTCTGTGCTTCTACATTTATTGTTTGATCATGTGAAGCTATTCCCTTATATTCATAGATATGTTTTCTAATATAATCATGATCATTTAGTTTATCTCCTCTAGAAGCAAGCTGACACCAAATTTTCTGTTCGTGGATTTTTTGTTCCTCGGTAAGTTCTGTTTTCCCACCATTCGTGTCCATTT